>OGRU01001423.1_pt1 | contig 18064 bp, 9 predicted proteins | sample 1553541 | NCBI WGS metagenome assembly OGRU01 (sample SAMEA2580068, study PRJEB22360) | human gut metagenome | biome: human gut; feature: human-associated habitat; material: faeces | place: Denmark | collected 2008/2010
GGACGACCACCTGCGTGGACGGCTGCCGATGCGACTATACCATCTGCGGCGATAAAGACCCGTACTTGAAGGGACACCCCGAATACCGGGATGAGGCGGGATTCAGGCGAAACAAATAATACTGCAATGCAAAGGCGGTGAGACAAATGGAAACCTTTCTTGGAATCATGATCCCTTTCTTGGGAACAGCACTGGGCTCGGCCTGCGTGTTCTTTATGAAAAAATCCCTTGGCGATTTGGTGCAGCGCTCGCTTGCGGGCTTTGCCGCCGGGGTGATGGTGGCGGCTTCTATCTGGAGCCTGCTGATTCCTGCTATCGAGCAATCCGAAAGCATGGGAAGGCTGTCCTTTCTCCCTGCGTTTATCGGCTTTTGGATTGGTATATTGTTTTTGCTCCTGCTTGATCATATGATTCCCCATCTGCATGTGAGAAGTGAGCAGGCTGAGGGCCCTAAGAGTAATTTGAGCCGTACTGCGATGATGGTTCTGGCAGTCACGCTGCACAACATACCTGAGGGAATGGCAGTTGGTGTGATGTATGCTGGCTTTCTGGCGGGGAATACGCCAATCACGGCGGCAGGGGCGCTTGCCTTGTCCATAGGTATTGCTATTCAGAACTTCCCGGAGGGTGCGATTATTTCTATGCCGCTTCGCGCAGAGGGAGAGAGTAAGAACAGAGCATTTTTGGGCGGTGTGCTTTCCGGTGTTGTGGAACCAATCGGTGCGGTGCTGACGATACTTGCTGCCCAACTTGTAATACCGGTGCTGCCGTATCTTTTGAGCTTTGCTGCCGGTGCAATGCTTTATGTTGTTGTAGAGGAGCTGATTCCTGAAATGTCGCAGGGAGAGCATTCCAATATCGGCACGATTTTCTTTGCCGTGGGATTTAGTGTGATGATGGTGCTGGATGTTGCGTTAGGGTAGAGAACAATTTCGGTATAAAGGTATTATTGAAATAAAAGAGTTGACGAGAATATAAAAAGGCTGACGCTGTGCATTTACGCAAGGCGTCAGCCTTTTTGCTGCCTTAAATATTCTGTGCTTAATAAATGTTGCACAGCCTGCTTATATACGGAAACACTTTTGCAGTGCGTTATACTCGCCTAATGCCAGCATTGTTATATCGTCGGATAATATGGTATCGGGCGTAATTGAGACGTCAGTTTTTCCCAAACGTTTTATGCCAAGAATATTGATGCCAAACTTTTTGCGGACCTCCAACATACCGATACTTTTACCAACCCATGCTTTGGGCACCTCTACTTCAAAAATAGCGTGCTGCTTGTCAATCTCAATATAATCGAAAATATGGTCTGCAGTGTAGCGTTTGGCTGCCCATATAGCCATCTGCTTTTCAGGATAGACTACATTGTCTGCACCGTTACGAAGCAGAAACTTTGCCTGGACATCGCGTTCAGCACGAGATACTACACATTTTGCTCCCAGTTCTTTTAAAAGAGAAGTAGTTTCCAGCGAGTTTTGAAAATTACCGCTGATAGTTACGAAGCAAACGTCAAAATTCCTGATGCCGAGAGCACGTAAAAACTCTGCATTGGTGCTGTCACCGATTTGTGCTTTGGTGACAAACGGCAGTACATCGTTAATTCTTTCCTCATCAGTATCAACTGCCATGACCTGATGCCCTAATTGTGAAAGCTGCATAGCGATATGTCGTCCAAAATGACCTGCTCCGATCAGTAAAATATTTTTCATAGGATATCCACTCCTTTTGTTTAGCCAATAGTGATTTTTTCCAGCGGCAGTTTTGAGTTAACTGCTTTTTTGCCGGATAATGCTGCGTACATGAGCGTAAGGCTGCCTACTCTGCCAAGATACATAAGTAAAATCAGTATCAGTTGTGAGGGTACATGCAGCTGCGGTGTAATTCCCAACGTCAGACCGACTGTTCCCAATGCTGATGCTGTTTCATATAAGCAGGATGACAGTGGCAGGTTCTCATAGGCGCTGATAAAAATTCCTCCGCTGAAAAACAGCGTAATATACACGGTGAGGATAGTTGAGGCAGTTTTGATAGCGTTGCAATCGACTCTGCGATCAAAAAAATGGGCACTGTCCTGCTGGCGATAGGTCGCAACAATGTTGGCAAGCAGGACGGCAAAGGTTGTTGTTTTCATACCACCGGCAGTTGAGCCCGGTGAACCGCCAATCAGCATCAAAAGTATCATAATGCCTTGCGACGAGCCGGACATAACAGATAAATTTGCTGTGTTGAAGCCCGCTGTTCTTGTTGTAACCGACTGGAACAGGGACGCTTGAAGCCGCGCTTCCATGGGGAGAGAAGCAAAATCAGCAAAGAAGAAAAAAAATGCCGGGAAGATAATCAGAATCAACGTAAAAATGAGGATTACTTTACTTTGCATTCTGTAGCGTCGGAACTGCAGCTTGTTTTCACAAATGTCCTCCCACGTCAAAAAGCCGATACCGCCAATTATGATAAGCAGCATAATCGTTATATTCATTATTGGATTTTGCTCATAACCGGTAAGAGATGGATACAGATTGTTTGCGGTTCCCAAAATATCAAAGCCTGCATTGCAGAAGGCAGAAATAGAATGAAAGACTGCCATCCAAATACCATGCCAGCCATAGTCGCGGCAGAATACCGGAAGCATGGCAAGTGCACCAATCAGTTCAATCAAAAATGTTCCCCACAGGATAAACTTCGTAAGCCGGACGATACCGCCTACATTTGGCGCTGATATTGCGTCCTGAAGGGTGGTGCGCTGCATCAAAGATATTCTTCGCCTGGACAGAAGTGCAAATAATGCCGCTACAGTGACAACACCAAGACCGCCAATCTGTATCAGCGTCAGAATGATTGTCTGCCCAAAGGCCGACCAGTAGCTGCCGGTATCATGTATCACAAGACCGGTTACACAAACTGCGGAGGTTGCTGTAAATAACGCATCATGAAACGGTGTTACACAGCGTTCTGCTGCGGAAATTGGCAGCATCAGCAGTAATGCACCCAGCAGGATTACTCCCGCAAAACCTAATATGATAATTTGAAAAGATGAAAGCTGAAATCTTCTGCTAATCATTTCTTCTGACATATCTACACCTTCTTGTTAATCTGTTTATACATTCATTGTGCTTGTTGCGGACACAATGTAAAAGCCGTATATTGAACACTGCTTTGCTTGTTCCTATCATAGCATTTTTTCGGTGTAGATTTGGTAAAGAAACGGGTATGGAGCAACATTATCCGGTGATATGTCTTGAAGCGCTTTTGTTCGTGAAGTATAATGGGTTTGTAAAAATAATTAGGAGAAGCATTATGAAGCATCAACAACGACAAGAAGATATTTTGTTTTCGGTCTGTATTTTTTTCGGTGCTTTTGCCATTAATCTTCTGATTCGGAAGCTCTTTACAACGCAAACGCTGGTTCCTATGATTTTTGTATTCGGCGTTTTTCTGATATCGCTGAAAACGCACGGGTATTGCTATGGTATTGTTTCGGCTGTCTTAAGTGTATTTGCAGTAAATTTCGCTTTTACTTATCCCTATTACACTTTAGATTTTTTTGTAGAAGAAAGTATATTATCCGCTATAATTATGCTGCTTGTTGCCGTTTCCACAAGTACGTTGAACAGTAGGATACGTGATCAGGAGAATTTGCGGGCAGAAAGCGAAAAGGAGAGGATGAGGGGCAATCTGCTACGGGCAATCTCTCATGATTTGCGTACGCCTCTTACATCAATATACGGCTCAGCTTCTACGCTGATTTCCAAGAAAAATGCACTTTCTGAAGGACAGCAGCTAAAGCTGTTGGGAGAAATTCAAGAGGATAGTGAATGGCTTATCCGCATGGTCGAAAACCTGTTGGCTGTTACAAGAATCGACGGTGCAAAGGTCAAGATTGTGAAAACGCCAATCGTTTTAGATGAGCTGATTGACTCAGTTCTTATGAAATTCGCCAAAAAACACCCGAATCAGAAGGTGATTACGCAGATACCGGCCGACTTTGTGGATATTCCTATGGATTCTATCCTTATCGAGCAGGTGTTGCTGAATTTTTTGGAAAATGCCGTTTTTCATGCGAAAGGAATGACAGAGCTGAAGCTGTCGGTTTCCCTTGCAGGAGATAAGGCCATATTTGAAGTTGCCGACAACGGATGCGGTATTCCGGAGGAGATTTTGGATAAAATTTTTACCGGATGCTATAAAAAGTCTGCAGCACCGATAGACGGAACGCGCAGTAATATGGGCATCGGTATTTCGGTTTGTGCTGCTATTATTAAGGCGCATGGCAGCGAGATTTTTGTGGAAAATAGGAAGGGCGGCGGTGCTGTATTCCGCTTTTCTTTGGCAAGAGGGTGCGATGATGAGCAATAATAAATTCAAAATTTTAATCGTAGAGGATGAAGCAAATATTCTAAGTTTCATCAAAGCCAACTTGGAAATAAGTGATTATCAGGTAATCTGTGCAGAAACATGTGCGCTCGGCATGATGATGTACGCTTCTTATCATCCGGATCTCATTGTTCTGGATCTCGGGTTGCCGGACCGTGATGGCTTGAGCTTGATTCAGGATGTTAGAGAAGCGGATACTGTTCCCATCATTGTCCTTTCTGCCCGTTCCGGCGAAATGGATAAGGTGGAAGCATTAGACCTTGGTGCGAATGATTATATTACCAAGCCGTTTGGAACAGAGGAACTGATGGCTCGTATCCGTGCAGTGCTTCGCAGTCATCGTTACAGTGAGAAAAACGATGGTAATCACATCGGTAAATTTCAATTTCAAGATTTGATGATTGATTACGATAAAAGGCAGGTTTTGGTCGATGGAAAGGAAATCGAACTGACACAGACGGAATATAATATTTTGACTTTCCTATCCATCCATGCGGGAAAGGTGCTGACTTATGCTGCCATAATTCAAGCAGTATGGGGATATTCTGATTATGGGAGCGTCAAAAAGCTACAGGTAAATATGAAAAATATTAGGAAAAAAATGGGTGTGACACCCGGAGAAAAGCGCTATATCGTTAATGAGCTTGGTGTAGGCTATCGTATGCTGGCAGAAGATGAAGAATAAGATTTGCCGGAAAGTGTACAGATGGCAAGGGAAAACATAGCATGTAGCTTAGGGAATAAAGTAACGTTTTATTTGGCCTGCATTTTGGTTAAAGCTGTTTGGAAAAAGCAGGAATTATGGTGGAAGCCAGGCTTTGGCGTACCTAGCAAAGGCTGATGCGCGTGAACAGAAGCTGGTTTTGGCAGATAAGCTGGCCAATATGCGTGCGATTGCACGTGATGATGCTAAATACGGCGAGGACTTATGGCAGCGCTTCAAACGCGGCAAGAATATTCAGAGCTGGTATTATCATGCTGCAGTGCAGGCAATGAGCGATTTGGAGTTTGATGCGGAGGCCGGCGATTATTATAAGCGATTCCCAAAACTGGTAAGTTATGTTTTTGCTGGTTGTGAAATAGTATTGACACATAAAATATAGCATGGTACAATGAAATAAATAAGATTTAATATCAAAAGACTTAGAGTAGAGAATGGTAGCGGATAAATTAAGTACAAGTTTTAAAAATAAAATAGATACCAAAGACTTTAACATGCGAAATAGCATATGCTTACCTAAATAGAAGACCGTAAAGTCGGATTGCAGTTAAAGCTTAGTGATTACCTGACTATTGGCTTGGTTTCACAGTGGAATTAGTGCGCCTTGGTGCACCTGATACACGAGTGATACCAGGCTTTTTCTTTTGCGAAGCGTTAGTTGTTGCCAGGAAAAGGATATATATGATTGAAGAAAGGAGTTTGACGTCGTATTTAATCATTTAGAAGACCACCAAGATAATTAAAGGGGGAAATATTATGTCAAAAAGTAATTCTTTTAAAAAATCAAGAAAATTAGCTTTGGGTATTGCTGTGGCAATGGGATGCAGCTTTGCAGCTGTGGCGTTTGCTGATGGTGCTATTGTTAATGATACTGGTGAAGATAAGCTTTTAAGTTTTAATGATGCTCTCGTTATTTCTGCTGATGGTAATATGATTGCTGGTGGTCCATGGCTGCCTGATATAGCTTCTGCTGTTTCTGCAAGTGAAGAAGGCAGTGTATTGACTATTGATATGGGCAGTAATGCTTTAGATGTTACTGGTACTAACGCTGGGCATTCTACTGGTATTGCAGCTATTAATAGCGGTAAAGTTATAATTAATAGCTCTGGCGCTATGAATGTGTACGCAGAAAGTACTGGTAAGAGTAATGGTCAGACAGCAGCATTATTTGTAAATGGTGGCGGACAAATTTTTATCCATAATGATAATAATAAGATTACTTTGGGTGGAAAAACTGGTAACAGTACGAACGGCGCAGTTGTAAAGGCTATGAATGGTGTCAATGGTACCCGTTCTTATATTAAAATTGATGGACTGGTTGATATTAACGCCGATACTACTGATGGTGTAGGTATGTCCGAGGCAGTAAGCGCAGTTGCTTCTACTATTGATATCGGCGGTGGTAATATCATTGCTACTAAAAAGGGTGTTAATCCAGGATTAAACTATGGCTTTGCAGAAAATTGTGCTATTCGTGCCTATGGTGAATTTGTCAGCAACAATTATGGCATTGTTAATGTAAATGTTACTAAAGAAAGTAATGCATTAGATGCTAAAGCTAACGGTGCAGGTAATCGTGAAGTGAAAATTTTAGGAGATTTCAATACAGTTGGCGGTATGGGTACCAAAGGTACGATTAATGTTGGTCTTAATACTGCTGATTCCTATTGGAACGGCAACTACATTAAGGGCGCAGGCTGGGGCGAAACTCCAGGCGATTATGGCAGTGTAAACCTGTTTATGGGTAATGGTGCCAAGTGGATTGGTAATGCTTCTTTTGCTACTAACGTAAAAATGAGTGATGGAGGCACAGTTTGGAAAGGCTATTCCCTTAATAATGCAGTCAGTGCGGATATTTCTGATGGTGCGGCATGGTATAATTATAACGAAGCAGATACTACTGCATTATTGCGCTTAAATGGTGGCAGCAGTGCGGATAGAGCAGGTCTTGTTTATATGACACCATTTACTAAAAAGGTTAATGGTGGAGATGTTGCTTACAATACAGGTAACGTCAGCATTGCTAATTATTCTGGCAATATGAAAGTTTTTTATAATCATGATGCTAGTGATGTAAGCAGTATTTTAGGCGGTAATTTTACAATTGCTAGTGCGACAGCTGGTTCTGCTATCAATCTGATTACCGATAATACTGGTATCAATATGAGTAATACGAGCAAGGTTAATGAAGTTTTAGATAATTTAGCAAAAAAATTATACTATACAGCATATACTAGCAACGAGAGAAATCTTGATGGCAATGTGACGATTGCAGAAGGACTTACATCTGCTAGTGCAACGAAAAAAACAGGTTCTATTGTTTATGATGCTACAACTGGTCAAGGCTCGTTGAAAACAAATGCCATTAAAGCGGTACAAATGAGAGCTGTTCGGGCACTTGATGAAGATACTAATCCTGTGAATGATACAGACGGATTAGTATTCAACACTTCTATTACTGGTGATACAATCAAGGATGCGGAATATGTTGCTGCCGGTGTGATTGATGCAAGTAAAGGAGTATATAATTTCACAAAAGACACAACGATAAATTCTGATATCAGTGATATGGTTAGACCTCCATCAGGGTATTCTAGTGGTAGAATTATAGCACCTGTTAAGCTAATTGATAATATTAACCTTATTGTGAATATGAATAACAACACTCTTAATATTTATCATCATGACGTTTTGGCGGAAGGTAAAGCTAGTGCGCTTTTACCTGGTATGACAGCTATAAAAGGAAGCACTCTTGAGATAAATAATGCAGGAAAAATTAATGTTTCCTTTGAGAGCGCTGCAGGAAATGAATATGGAGTTGTCGCACAAGGCGGCAGCAAGGTGATTATTCATAATGGTGGCGATAATCAGGAAAATAGAATTTTCAGTTTTAATGGTTTGGATGCTGCTGAATCGAAAAAAGGCATTTCTGCTGACACAAGAAAATCCGATAGTGGAGAAGAATCTAAGATTGTTATTGAAGGTTTGGTTAATATCGTATCCAGAGATACTCCATATGCTTCTGGAGCTGGATTTGTTTTAAGCCATGCAATTTCAGCGGATTCAGCCCAAATTGATATTGGTGGCGGCAAAATTATAGGTAGACTTAATACCACACACAGATATAATTATGGCGATGTTACGCAGATTAATATTAATATGAAAAAAGATGCTGAAGGCAATTTCATTGGTGCAGGTGACAATATTGTTCAAATTGAGGGAGATGCAAGTACTTCATCAGTTGCTAATGCCAATAGAATTAATATCGGCCTGAATGGCTCAGATTCTTATTTTAAAGGTAATGTAATTGGTTATGACGTAACTAACGCTGATAAATATGCTGGTGACAGTGCTGCAAATGGCATGACAAATCATGGTGTAAATATTTTCATGGATAATGCTGCAAACTGGACTGGTGATGCAAAAGGCATATTAACTTTGCGTATGCATAATGGAGCAACTTGGCATGGTGGCAGTAATGCTGTAAAAGACAGCGAAAAAGTTAATCGTATGTCGATGACGGTTGATACAGGTGCAATGTGGCATCACGCAGGAACATCTGATATTAACGTAGATTATTTTACCGGCGGTAAGGATGAAGCAACGCGTGGCACTATTGTTATGGATTGTGACAAGGATATCACTTTGAACAATTACTCCGGCAACACTGTTGTTTCCTTTAACCGCGACAGCGAATACCCAACCCGTGTTCTCGGTGGCAACATTACCATCGGCAGTGCAGCCGAAGGCTCCGCAATCACCCTGAGCACGGATAATGACGGCATTGATACCAGTAACGCAGGCGAAGTAAGCAAGGTGCTGAACAAGCTGGCCAACAAGCTTACCTACACAGGCGCAATTGAAGGTGCGGAAAATAATCTTGATGGTTATGTACAGATTGCCGAAGGCCTGACAGCCAGCTCCGCTGCTCTCAAGCTTGGCGATATCAGCTTCTCCGCAGAAGATGGTAAGGGCAGCCTGAAGGAAGGCTCTATTATTACTCCGGAAAACAAAAAGAATCCTGAAGTAATCTACGGCGACAAAGAAACCGCTATGATGAAGGGCGCTAAGACTGCAATGGCTTCTGCCGCTTTGCTGTGGCGTGCAGAAAACAATGATCTTATGAAGCATATGGGCGACCTGCGTCTGAGTGAAGATGAAAGCGGCATCTGGGCTAAGTATTATGGTGGCAAATACAGCATGGATGCGCAAAATACTGATCTGAATCTGAAATACAACGCTTATCAGGTTGGCTATGATAAGGAAGTAGGAAACGGTTGGAAAGCAGGCGTGGCTCTTTCCTACAATGATGGCAATTCTTCCTATGGCAACGGTCGTGCCGACATTAAGGGTACAAGCTTGGGACTGTATGGTACTTGGCAGGGTGATAGCGGTCAATATCTTGATTTGATTGCTAAATACACTCGCCTGGAAAACGAATTCGATGTACGCAATGCTTATGGTCATAAGCTGAATGGCGATTATAAAACATGGGGTGCATCTTTGAGCGCAGAATATGGCAAGCGTTTTGAAGGCAAAAACGGTTTGTATGTTGATCCGAGCTTAGAGCTGACTGTAGGCCGTATTGCTGCGAAGGACTATGCTGCAACAAGCGACTATCTCAGTGCCTGGGGCAAGAATAAGAATATGGATGTTGCACAGGATGCATTCACCAGCTGCATCGCTCGCTTGGGCGTACGTGTAGGCCAGACAACTGATAATGCAAGCTACTTTGTAAAACTGGCAGCAGCACATGAATTCAGCGGTGACTTTGACAGTGCGTTCCGTGCAGTAGGCGAACAGGGCGGTAAAACAAGCCTTGACTTTGGCGATACCTGGTATGAAGCACAGGTTGGCGTGACTGCTAAGCTTAGTGCTGCCAACACCTTCTATGCAACCTATGGCTGCAGCTTTGGCGGAGATGTAGAGCAAAAATATCGTCTTGATGCCGGCCTGCGCTGGAGCTTCTAAGATTTAACCTAATCCGCCAGAAGTCCTCCACCTCTTAGGTGGGGGATGAAGGCGGGTATGGCGAATTTACATACTCATTTTCAAAAAACTCATCAACTCCTCTCAAAAAATGTCGGATAGCAGGTTTTCCGTTACGGTTTATCTGCTATTTGACATTTTTGATATTTTAGGAAAAGATGATTTGCTGCAGAAGTTTGTTTAGTTGTAAATTAGTAAATAAGTGATGATGTTCAAGAATATGCAATTAACAGAAAAAGCTCATGGTGTTGTTTTACTGAGAGTTTTGTAAATGAAATAAAAAAAGTATCCAAAGAGCTTTCTTGACTAAAGAATATTTCACATGTTATAATTAAATCGGCAAATGATACAAACAATCAATAAGCAAGTAGAAATAAATGAAAAGCAAATAGATTACAAACTGATATCATTTATTGTTCCGCGTATAATAAAAAGTTAAAAACATATAAAACAAATAGGGAAGCATGGTGAGAATCCGGCACTGTACCGCAATTGTATTAGGGAGTGCCTTCATCATATAAACTGATTGCCGCAGCTTATACCTTTCGCAAAGGGATGGAGACATGAAGATCTTGAGTCAAAGCGCTGTTTGTTTAAGATATCCATTGAACCTGCGATTTACAGGCGGATAAGAGCAATTGCTTTCGTGTGCCTAAAAGGGGGACGAGGATTCATTATGAAGTATGAGGAGTTAAAGGTAAGCTTTAATCGGTTTTCAAAATGCGACGAAACATATGTAACAATACCGCGTGATTATTTGCTGACGCTTATAGGTGAGCTTTTAAGGCTGCGCCGGCGCGATGGAGCCAGAGCGCATTAAGGTAAAATTAATGATGCCCGTGCTAACTGTTAAAAAACAGATCTTTAAACACATGGTTTAATATAAAAAATATATACATCATGTACTTCAGCACGCCAAATAGCTCTAGCTTACCTGCACAGGAGACCGTAAAGTCGGATTGCAGCTGAAGACATATAAAATTAAGTCTTTTTTTTTATAAGTTTATGATAAATTTCCGGGTTAAGGAGGAGATTTTAGTGAAAAATATTAATGGCCAAAATATTTTAGCTGCGGCAATTGCTGTATCTCTGGGATGCTCTCTTACAGAATTTCTGCCTGCTGCATACGCAGCCCCAACTGATACTGCGCAGACAGTAAGCAATGATGCTGATGACTCATTGATGGACTTCAGCCTTGATGCTATGACGGTAGAAGCTAAACGTCCTGATTGGGAAAGCAAGCTTTCTCCCGGTACGGTAAACATTGTGCGTCCTGATGAATTCAAAGGTGAGCAGAAATCATTGCCTGACTTGCTTTTGACCGTGCCCGGTGTGCACGTGCGTGAGGTAAACGGCAAAGGGCAATATACAACTGTGACGATGCGTGGCTCCACTGCTGCGCAGGTCGGCATTTTTATTGACGGTGTATTGGCTAACCTTGGCGGTGATACTGCGGTTGACCTTTCGACAATTCCTGTAAAAAACGTAGAGCGTATTGAGGTTTACCGCGGTTATATTCCCAGCCGTTTTGGTGGTACTTTTATGGGCGGTGTTATCAACATTGTTACCAAAAAGCCGGAAACGACAGATGTATCCTTAGAGGTTGGCAAAAGCTCTTATGGTGGCAAAAGAGGCTCTATGGAAATAACAGCTCCTCTGGGGGATGGTTCGTTAATGGTTGGCACTAACTATGAATCCAGCGACGGTGATTTCAAATATAAGAATTATGCTGCGGAAAGGTATCTGCCGTATGGTGCGGAACAGATAGCAGGACAGCAGAAAGTAATCGATAATTTTAATAATGAAACCATCGATTATATGACCAAAGGTGCTGTAATAAATCTGCAGCAGGAACAAATAGATTACTATAAAGCAAATAATGATGCCTGGTTGGGATTTGTAAGAAGCGACAGCCTGAAGGATGCTATCTATGATAACAGGTATGAATATGCGAAAAAAGATGTCGGCAATTCCAATCTGTATTTAATTGAACAACAGGTGGTAGACAGAGGTCTTAAGGATGAGTATCTTAAAAGAGGCTATGATGACAGTGACTGGCATGAGGCACTGCAATATGACTGGATCGGCAGTTCCTTCGGCGAAGGTGTTCTTACACCTGAAATCAAGGAAGAAATCCTTAAAGAGTATGGCGATAAAGTAGTTCAGAATAATATAGATAAGTGGACGAATGATGCGGACCCTGATAAAAATAAAAATCAGGCCGGCAGAAAAGAGTCTTTGGAAAAATTAAAACAAAAACAAAAGGAAGCAGCTAATGCTACCAGATACAGAAAATATAATGATTATGAAAAGACCAGTACGATTGTAAAATGGCAAAATAAAAACTGGGTTATCAAAGGCACATATGATACCTTGGACAGACATATGCCGGACAGTGTATGGCTGGGTGATGTTAATGCAGCGGTTTATAATAATGGCGTTGATTTGAGTGACAGATATTATTATGACAGCCGCAGACAGAAACAGAACAGTGCCAGCCTGATGCTGCAGAACCGTCAGGAGGTTGGCAAGCTTGAATGGGGCTGGATGCTTGATTATATGCATCAGGACAAAAAGTATCGGGCAGAGCATATCAATACTGCGTATCCTAACAGTGAATGGGATATGCAGAACCAGCCGTTGCGCGAATGGAGCCGTTATAAATCCAATAAATACACAGCTCAGATTGATGGCGGTTACAAGCTGAACGATAACAATATGCTGGACTTTTTGATTAACTATTCTAAAGAAGGCCTGGATATAGATGGTTCCAACATGGCTAAAATTTTAGGTGGACAGGCCAGCCAAAATTTTCTTTCAGCACAAATCCGTAACCGTTATGAGCAGGAGCTGTTCAACGTACAACTGCAAGATTCTATTACCTTAGATAAAGAAGGCACCTGGATTTTTACGCCTAGTGTACGTTATAACCAATCAAAGATTACCGGCTTCAGTGATGGCAAGCGCTTTACCGATGGACAGGCAAGCTGGATTCATCCTAAGGATTCGCAGACCAAGGGTAAGGCAACATGGCAGCTGGCTTTGAAGAAAGAAGTAAATGAAAACCTTACTCTGCGTATGACGGGCGGAACCTATTACCGTTTGCTGAACATGGCGGAAATTGCCGGTGACGGTGCCGGCATCCTGCCTGCTCCGCGGAATCATAACGGCGAGGGTGCTATGTTCCCTGTGCCGGAGGAAGGCAAGCAGTTTGATATCAGTGCGATTATGAATAACAAGCTGTTGGGAGCAGATAATTCCACTACCTTGACTTATTATTGGCGAGATTCTACAAATATGCTGCAGCTGGAGCGTGCAGGCAAGGATTACTGGTCTTATTTTAATGATAACAAGGGAAAATCTCATGGCATTGAATTGCAGAGCAGCTTTAAATGGGATAAGTTCGATCTCGATTTACAGGTAACCTATCTTAACACCAGTGCCTATAACAAGCATACGGCTACGCAGTTTGGCGAATACGCTTCGGTATGGCCTACTTACCAGCCGGAATGGGAGGGCAATATCCGCCTGACCTACAGACCTTCAGAGAAGTTCTCTGTCTTTGCCGAAGGACATTACACAGATGAATACTTCACTTATTACAATAAAGCAACGAGTGGCAAGCTGTCACCGTATCTGTCCGGCAAACCGGTATGCTCGCTGTTTGTTATGAATAGCGGCCTGAAGTGGATGCCGAAGAAAAATTGGCAGCTGACATTTGGATGCAATGACATTCTCAATAAAGGTCCCAAATCTAAAATTCGCAGTGATGCAGCGTTCATGGTTCCCGGCTATATTAATCCGGAATTTCCGATACAAGGCCGCACCTATTATGTTACAGCGCGTTATCAGTTCTAAAGGGGGATTTATCAATGCGTAAGTTCAGTAAAAGTAAAAAGGCGGCGATTTTAGCCTCGATAATGGGTGGATGGATGATTGGCGGCAGCGCTTTCGCAGCCAATCTGTTGATAACTGTTCCTTCTAACTATGGTGCCAGCAATATGACTGCTATTACCGGCTCACGTGTTACCGATAAGGTTGACAGCAAAGCAAATGTAGCAGTAATTGAATCCTTGAATAAGGATCCCGGCACCTATAGCTTTGTGCTGGATGGCAAGAGCATGTTTTTGCTGCGTCAGTACAATTATAGTACAGTTGATTTGATTCCCTCGAAGGTAATCGGTGCCGATACAACCTGGAGTAAGGATGAGGTTTATCCATCAGGAGTTATTACTAAAGGTGCCAATCCGCATTCCGCAGCCGGTTATAATGGATATATCTATGTCGGTGATTATGATTTAGGTACTATCGGCGTTGTAAAGTACGATAAGAATGTTTTGACCGAAGAGGTCAGCAAATCCCGTAATCTGATGGAGGATCTTAATACTTACTGCGGCATGAGTTACAGTTCTCCGGGCTGGGTGCATGGCGAAGGCATGGTTGTCAAAAACGGACAGCTTTATGTAGTTGTCAGCATCAATCCTGAGGGTGGTTATGCTCCTTATGATGACAGTATAATTATGCAATATCAGATAAAGGATGACGGTAGTCTGGAATATGTTAATTATACCTGCAGTGCACGTAATCCTGACTCGGTTAAACTGAACAATTATAATGATATACTGCTGCATACAGGTATCGGCGGTTACCAATATGCAGGACACGGCAATAGTGAATCTGCTATAACTTTGGCCACGATTAACAATAATGTTCTGAATCAGGAATCTAAATCTGTAGTATTGCCGGAAAACGTCAAGAGTAATGGCCTTGATTTTCGTGATATGACTGTCTGGCCTAATGGTACCGCCTATATCCTGGCATATAATTTGGCAACCGGTGGCGGCGGCAGCAATCTGAAGGTTTATAAAACTACAGTGGCTAATCTGAGCTCGGATAACCCTGTAGATTGGGAAATCGTTGTTGAAGGCAGTACAGAGGGCGGCGGCAATACCGGTGTAGGCACCGGTTGGTTCAATAAGCTGTTTGCCGAATATTATACTAAGCGTGTCTGGGGAGAATTTGGCAATAATATCGTAGTTTATACCGATGGCGCTGTTAAGCCTACCTATACCTGGAGTGCCTATGAGCTGGCGGGCAACACATCCTACCATACATTTAACTCTGTTTCCTTGCTTTCCGGTGATACTGTTTTCGGCAACAAGGCTTTGCTGACAACCTCACGGGAAGAAGGGCTTACATCTCCTTCCGTGACTACAACCAAGATTGTCAACATCAATGCCAATAGTAAAACAGGCGATTATTTCCAACGCATCAGCGGCACAGATGCTGACAGTTCCGTTTACAGCGGTGTCAGCAGTGATAACAGTGTTTATACCTTTACTGCTGATAAAACTATCAGCCTGAAGCCTAATGCATGGAAAACACAGGCTGATTTAAGCAATAATATTCTGGCTGCTGTTTATGCGCATGACGGTAATGATGTTACTGTCAACGCCGGCAGCAATACTTTGCAGCTGCAGGTACAGAACAGTGTTGCTACACCTGTCGGTGTTTATGCCGGCAATGGTAAGAGTGTTACTATTAATGCAGGTAAGCTGAATATTATTACTATTGGCGCTGTGAATGGTAATTCCTTGAATAATGCTATCATGAATGATGCCGGCAAATCGGCTGCCAGCAAGATTACTGTTAACGGAGATGTTAATATCTCTATGAACGGCAGCTACGGCGGTAATGGCGTTGCTGTACAGAAAACAGACCGTTGGGGTGAAGCCAGCTATGCTTCCGATGTTGCCAACACAATTACGATTAACGGCAATCTGACTATAAAGGGCTCTGACAGCGAAACATGGGGTATTCCTATAAATGCAGATAATGTGTTGTCGCGCTTTAACAACGCAGGTATTCTTGCGCAGGTAGAAAACAGCCGTGTAGATGTCAGCGGTACTGCTGATATGGATGTGTATGGCAATGGTATTACAACGAATGCCAAGAACAGTACGGAATCTATTGGCGGTGGCGAGATTAATGTTCCTAAGGGTATGAATTATGGTTACTATACCTTGGGAGCATATCAGGGAACCATTAACGTCAATACCGGTAAAGATGGCACAGCGGCCGGCAATAACAGCGTTAAGCTTGGTGGCGATATCTTCGCGTTGAAAACAGGTACGGTAAATGTAGCTTTGACTACGGATGATTCTTATCTACGCGGCATTGTAGATAATGGCGGTACGGTCAATATGTGGCTGCAAAACGGTGCAAGCTGGATAAACCAGGCCAATAATACACGTTATGCACAGGATAATGAAGATGTCGGCAGCAATGGAGCAAGCCATATCAGCAAACTTACAGGTGGCAGTGCAGGTGCTGCAGGCGTTATTTTCCAGAAGAGTGACAGCAAGAATATAACCATAGACAAATACAGCGGTAATACTATGGTTATTTATGAGCATGATAACAGTAACCCGGAAAAAATTTTGGGTGGCAATTTTACGGTGAAGACTGCTGAAACCGGCTCTGCTGTAGCTTTGCGCACGGACAGCAGCGGCGTAAATACATCTTCTGAAGCAACTGTTAATAAGGTTCTCGATGCTTTGGCCAATAAGCTTTATTATACAGATTATGTCAATGGCAGCAGAAATCTGGACGGGCAGGTACAGATTGCTGAAGGTCTGACAGCGGCTTCTGCAGCTAAATATGTAAGCAGTGTTAAATACAGCGAAACTACAGGACAGGGAAGCTTGGGTGAAAAAATCAGTGTACAGACAGAAACTCCTGAGGGAGATAACACTGATGCAGATAAAAACTTCCTTGTAGAAAAAGGCGATTGGCATGGCAATAACAGTGGTGATAATGTAAATCTGGCTCTGAAAGACAAAGCAAGCTGGACTGGCAACAACAGCGGCAGCAATATGGTGGTTAATGCAACCGATTCTGCCTGGACCGGTGATAATAAGGGTACGGGAATAAATGCAACACTGAACGCATCCGACTGGAACGGTAAAAATGATGGCAGCAAGGCTGTTGTTACACTAAAAAATAAGGCAAGCTGGATCGGTGACAGCAGTGGCAGCGATTTGCAGCTCACGCTTGATAATTCTGCTTATCAGGGAAATATCAGGGGTGACAGATCTTCTGTAACTCTGAATAATGGCAGCAGCTGGAGCGGTAATGTCATTGGTAGCGGCAGTACGCTGAATATGCATGGTGACAGCCTTTGGCAACTAAAAGGAGATAATGTTCTTGACAGCTTTAATGCCGGCAGTATCAGCAAAATGAGAAAGGCTGCAGCTGTGGCGGCCGGTGGCGGTACTACAGTTGATATGACGGATGCAACTGCAGGAAATCTCACTATTAATAAATATAATGGTAAGGCTACGTTTGTTTATCAGCATGATGTAAATGATGTTACCAAAATTAATGGTGGTGATATTACAATTGGTACAGCAACAACCGGTTCAGGGATTACCCTGCTGACAGATTCTAATGGTTTGGAAACTACCAATAAATATGCCATCAATGACGCCTTGAATGCTTTGGCTAATAAGCTGTATTATACCGGATATTTAAATGGTGAAAAAAATCTTGATGGTTATGTAAAAATTGCTGAGGGACTTACGTCTGCATCAGCAACTAAATTTGCCGGTAATATTGGTTACGATAGTAAAACCGGTCAGGGCAGTCTTGATAAAGCAACCGTTGATTATGGTACAAGCATTCCTAATGTACAGTCTAAGACAGATTTTAAAACAACTGTAACCGGTGATTATGTAACTGATAAAGAATACCGTGATGCAGGTGTACTCCCTGATACTGACAATATCTATAACTTTACGAAAGACGCAACCACGATTACTACAGACAGCAGTGCAATTACTACAGCTAAGGATACAACCTTGAAGCTGAACAACCACGATCTGACGATTACTGCCAACAGCGGTGACGGTATCGCAACAACCGGAGCTACACTGACAGTTCAGGATGCAGGCAGCCTGACAGTAAGTGGTGCGAAAGCAA
>OGRU01001445.1_pt1 | contig 17825 bp, 10 predicted proteins | sample 1553541 | NCBI WGS metagenome assembly OGRU01 (sample SAMEA2580068, study PRJEB22360) | human gut metagenome | biome: human gut; feature: human-associated habitat; material: faeces | place: Denmark | collected 2008/2010
TCTACGAGTACGACAGCGATGTGGGCCACAGCGAGTGGGGCACCTGCAACTTCAATTACTACCGCCGGGAGGTGTGCAGCTTTTTGAACAGTGCCGCTGCTCTGTGGATGGACGTGTACCACTGCGACGGCATCCGCATGGACGCCATTTCCCGCGCTCTGTACTGGCAGGGAGACCCGAACCGCGGCGTGAACGAGGGGGCCGTGAACTTTCTGCGCAGCCTGAACCACGGCCTGAACGAGCGCTGGCCCACCGGCATCTACACCGCCGAGGACTCCACCAACTTCCTCAAGGTGACAGCTCCCACCCGCTACGACGGCGTGGGCTTCGACTACAAGTGGGATATGGGCTGGATGCATGATACGCTGGACTATTTTGCTACCCCTTTCGGTGAGCGGCCAAATGCCTACGGCAAGATCGTTTTCAGCATGCACTACTTCTACAACGAGCTGTATCTGCTGGCCTTGAGCCACGACGAGGTGGTGCACGGCAAAAAGACCATCATTGATAAGCTGTGGGGCACCTATGCGGAAAAATGCGCCCAGCTGCGCACCCTCTATTTTTATATGTATATGCACCCGGGCAAGAAGCTGAACTTCATGGGCAACGAGATGGGACACTTCCGGGAGTGGGACGAAAAACGGGAGCTGGACTGGGATCTGCTGAAATATCCCTTCCACGATGCCTTCCAGAAATACTTTGCCCACCTGAGCCGGGTCTACTCCACCGAGCCCGCCCTCTACGATGGCGAGTACAACCCCGACTGCTTTGAGTGGGTGGCCTGCGAGAGCCGCAACGAGGGCGTGTACGCATGGCTGCGCAAGGGCCGGGGCGAAAACCTGCTGTGCATCATGAACACGCAGGACCACGCCCACAAAAAGTTCCCGCTGTATCTGCGCTTTCCCTGCAGTGCCGAGGAGGTGCTGAACACCGAATCCCCCGAGTGGGGCGGTGCACTGAAGGGCCGCCGCAAGACAAAGCTTCACACCACCGATGGCGGTGTGTTTGGTCGGGACTATACCCTTACAGTAGACCTGCCTGCCATGGGCAGCTGCCTGCTGCGCCTTGCGCCAGAGGCCCCGAACCCCGATGCGGCCCGCATCAGCGCCAACAAAGCCCTGAACGCAAAGCGCCGCGCTGCCCGCACCACAAAGGCCGCAGCCAATTCCAATAAGTAATATTCGTTTCAAAATGTCCCGTCTGCGTTCAAAGCGGCGGGACATTTTGTTGTTTTCCGTGCACAGCGGCTGGACAGTGCAGATTTTGCTTGCTATACTGTAGCTGTGATATTCTGCAGCTGAGAGGTTTTTGGGATGAGTGGAATCATTTCCCGTCTGTCTGTTCTTGGCAAGGTCTGGCTGGGCCTTGCTGCCGGGGCACTGGCGCTTATAATATTTTGCCTTGCCGCACCGGGCAGCAGCCTGTTTTTCCCGCTGGTGAGCCTGTGGTGCAATGCAGCACTGTTTGCACTGGCGCTGCTGGTGCTGCGCCGGGCCGGTATGGAGCTGGACCTGTTCCACAAGGCGGTGCTGGTGGGCCTGTGGGCAGCGGCCGCGCTTTACTTTTACTGGACCCTCGGCAGCCGCACCTTCCTCTACCACTGGGACTACGTAAACTACATTCTAAAGCAGTATCATGCCGAAGCCGCCTTTGCCCAGAGCACAGGCGCAGGTTTCCGGTTTTTCCTCGATTCCATCACCGAGGACTATACGAATTTCATCACCCTGTTCACCGAGTTCCCGTTCTGCCTGAGCGGCAAGACCGGCGATGACTACGCATTCTGTCAGGTATTCAGCGTACTGCCCAGCCTGCTGGTGCTGCTGGCGGGCCTGACGGTCAAGGTGGGCCGGATGCTACGGGTAAAGAACCGGTTCTGGTATTTCCTCATCGGCTTTTCGTGGTGCGCTACCTTCCCGTTCGTGCGCATGTCGGCGGTGCTGGGCCAGCCGGACTGGTTCGGGCTGATTTTTGCCTTCATGCTTATGCTGCTCACACTGGACTACCGCTTTGACGGCATCGACCTGCCCCGCTATCTGCTCATCTTCGCCGCCACGGCGGGCATCATCCTCACCCGGCGCTGGTACTTATATTTTGTGGTGGGCTACTGCTTTGCCTACGTGCTGCTGCTGGCAGTTTCCAGCATCCGGCTGGCAAAAGATGGCCAGCCCAGCCGCGCTGTGCACCGCATGGTACGGCTAATGGTGTTCGGCCTGTGTGCGGCCGGGGCCATGGTGCTGCTGCTTCTGCCCATGGTGCGCAAAATTTTAAGCTTTGACTACGCCGGGCGCTACTCTTACTACAACTTCGGCGGCATCACGCTGGAACTGGCCGCACAGACACTGCGCATCGGTTTGCTGAACTTCATCCTCATCGGAATGGGGCTGTGGTTTGCCGCAAAACGCCGTCTGCCTGCCCTGCCCTGCCTTGCAGGGACAGAGCTGCTGGTGAGCCTTCTGCTGTTTACCCGGGTACAGAACACCGGCTCCCACCAGATGCTGCTGTTCGTGCCTGGGTGGCTGCTGCTGTTCCTCGTTGGTTCCGCCGCACTGGCCGACGGCCTGAAAAAGCACACCGCCGTCAAGCTCTGCTACTGGGGCTTTACCATGGTGTTTGCGGTGTCCGTGCGCTGCTCGCCGCTGACCACCGTTGCTCTGCCGGGCTTTGTGGTGGATCATTTTCCCCTCAAGGCCGTGTCGGAATTCGTCCGGCTGGACAAGCTCACCTACGACCGCACCGACGCCGCCCAGATCCAGCGCGTGGACGACTGGATCGATGCCCACTGCGATGCGGAAAAGGGCGAGTTCGCCTACATGATCCCCCACGATATGCTGTACAACTCGGACATGTTCCAGTACGCCGCCCTGCCGGACATCCAGCTGCAGGGCAAGCTGGCCGCTGGCATCTCCATCCCGGGCACCCACGAGTTCCCGGTGCGGTTCTTTGAGGCGAAGTATGTGCTCACTGCAGAGCCGCTCCCCCAGACCTTTGTCAGCGGTGGCGAGCTTTCCGGCCGTTGGAACGCCCTCTTCTGCGCCGCGCGGGATGAGCACTTTACGCAGGCCGCCAGCTTTGACATGGGCAACGGCACCGTGTTCACCGTGTGGGAGCGCACCGAGCCTGCCGACCGGGCTGAGGTGGAATATTATCTGGATGCCTTCGCGCAGGAGGATGCCCTCTACCCCGAAATGTTCTCGCAGGTGGCGGAAGCCTGGCTTGCCGGACATGGACTTTAAATTGCAAACGCTTTGGATATAAAAGGAGTATTTCCCATGGAACAGAATGCAAACGCCCTGCCCAAGGTCACGCTGGGCCAATACAAGGGGCTGGAATTCACCCGCCGGGTGCGCCCGGTATCGGAAAAGGCCGTGGAGCTGGAGGCGGCGAACCTCACCCGCACCCACGCCCCCTTTGCACCGGTGGAAAAGTCCGCCGCGCGCGGGATGCGCGTCACGCTGGATTTTGAGGGCTTCATGGACGGCGCACCCATCCCGGAAAGCAAAATGGAAAATGTGACCGTTGTGCTGGGCACCGGTCAGCTGATGCCCGCCGCCGAGGATGCCGTGTACGGCCACAAAGCAGGCGAGAGCTTCCGATTCGATTTTACCTATCCCGCCGAGTTCCGGGTGCCGGAGCTTTCCGGCAAGACGGCGCAATTCGCCATCACCCTGCACACCGTGGAGCAAAAGCAGCCTGTACCGCTGGACGATGCCTTTGCCAAGACACTGGGCTTTGATACGGTGGATGCCCTGAAGGAGAGCATCCGCGAGAAAAAGCGCCGCTCCCACGAGGCCAACGCCGACCGAATTGCCGGAGCCGCCCTGCTGGGCATGGCCGGTGCCAACCTGACGGCGGAGCTGGATAACGCCATTCTGGACCAGAATGCCGACCATGACATGAACGCCCTGCGCGAACGGCTGCGCCGCAGCAAAATGACCATGGAGCTGTACTGCAAGGCAGGCCAGACCACACCGGACGAGGTGCGCGCCGCCTTCCGCCGGGATGCCGAGCGCAAAATGCGCAGCATCCTTGCGGTGCAGGCCATAGCCAAGGCCGAACAGATCACCGTGTCCAACGCAGAGGTGGATGCCGAGTACGTCCGCCTTTCCAAGCTACACGATACCCCGGAAGCCGAGATCCGCAATGTGCTCAGCCGGGACGCTGTGGCCTCTGCCGTGACCACTCAGAAGGTGCAGCGTTTCCTGATCGACCACGCAAACATCACTTCGGTTGTGGAAAAGGAGTAAACTATGGGCTTTTTTACACGCACCGCGATGGATATGCTGATGAAAACTACCCATCCCGAGATCAACCGCCGCCAGTGCTGGAACCTGCATCCCCATCGCAAGCCCTGCACCGAGTGCAAGGATATCTGCCCCTATGGCGAACAGATCTTTACCCGCCCGAACCTTGTGAAGGACTGGGACCCCTGTACCGAGTGCGGCCTGTGCGTTTCTGCCTGCCGCAGCGGCTGCATCATCCCTTCGCCGGAGCAGGTGCAGCGGGACACCTCTGCCGCCGATACCGACAATGACACCATCTGGATCGGCTGCGAAAAGTCCACCCGCAAAAATTCCATGGTGCGCACCTGCATTGCGGCCCTCACATGGGAGACACTGGCCTACCTTGCCCTGAACAAAAAGATCGTGCTGGACCTGACCCCCTGCGGTGAATGTGAGAACGACCTGTGCGCCGCCCAGCTGCGCAAGGAGCTGACAAGGCTTGTGGATTTCTTTGGCCAGCCCATGTTCGAGGCACGGTTCACTCTGGCCTACGAGCCGGACGAAGCGCTCTACCACGTAAAGGAGCTGAGCCGCCGCGAAATGTTTGAGCAGGTGAGCCACGGCTCCAAAAGTGGCACCAAAAAGCTGCTGCAGATGCTGCCCGGCCTGCACAGCGAGGACGACGGCGGTGTGGATTTCCGCCTTTTGCTGCACCAGCGCACAAAGCAGCTGAAGGCATCCATGGAAACGCCGCTGAAGTACGGCTACTACCTGCCCAACTTTACCGATAAATGCTTTGGCTGCGGCAAGTGCGAAAAGGCCTGCCGCGCCGGTGCGCTGAAGCTGGAGGACCTGCCCGACGGCCAGACCCGCATCGTCATTACGCCGTGGAAGTGCAGCGAGTGCGAGGTGTGCGTGGCCTCCTGCTCCAACCATGGCATCGACGGCATGAAGCTGCGCCAGCTCACCACCCTTGGCCCGGTAAGTGTACACAAATGCACCAAGACCCTGTGCAAGGAATGCGGCAAGCCCATTGCGCCGGGCAGTGTGGATGGTGTGTGCACCGTGTGCCGCATCAAGGCCCGCACCAAAAAGCGGCAGGAAGAAGCCGCCGCCCGGGCAAAGCAGCTGCGTGAGGAGCGCGAAGCCAAAAAGGCTGCAGAGGAAGCCGCCAAGGCAGCAGCCGAAGCCGGTGCCGACGCTGCTGAGACAGCTGTACAGATGGCTGCCGCCCCCGCAGAAACCGCTGCGGCCGGTTCCGTGATCACAGCACTGACCCCGGAAAAAGCAGTCCCCGCCGCGCTGGACGAAACCCCTGCTGCCGCACCGGAAAACACCGCAGAAAAGGATGTGCCCGACACACCGAAAAACGATTGACGGCGCACAGATTCAATGCTATACTGACCATAAGACCACGCACCGTGGCCACCGACTGTTACAAAGGGGTAACGGAGCTATTTCCGTTACCCCTTTCTTATCCCAAAGCACGAAGCAAGCTTTTGCCAAGATCTTACGAAAGAAGGATTTTACTATGGCTCATTCCATCTCCCGCCGCCAGTTCCTGCAAGGCAGCGGCGCAGCCGCCCTTTCTGTAGCAGCGGCTGGTCTGCTGAGCAGCTGCGGCGGCTCTTCCGCTTCCAATGGCGGCAGCACCGGCGCTGCCGGCAGCAGCTCCACCTACACCGTGCTGTATTCCCGTCAGCCCGCCACCCTGAACTATCTGGTCTGCTCAGCTGACCCGGACCTTTACCACGGCACTCAGTGCATCGACACGCTGGTGGAGTACGACAACCGCGGCAAGATCCGGGAGGGCCTTGCCACTGCTTGGGAGTGGGATGCCGACAGCCTGACATGGACGTTCCACCTGCGGGATGAGAACTGGGTGGACTGCAACGGCGAGGTGCTTGGCCCTGTGACCGCGCAGGACTTTGTGGATGCGCTGGCCTATGTGCTGAACCCGGACTACGCTTCCTCCACTGCAAGCCTTGTCACCCCCTATGTGGCCGGTGCGGACGACTACTATAACTACCGCGTTTACCGCAACAACGCCAATAACGGCACCGTGGCCGAGGACGGCACCACCTACGCCATTGATGCCAACGGCACCGTGACCGCCGCTGCCGCCGACGGCACCACCACCGAATACCCGGCTGTGGATTTTTCCACCGTGGGCGTGAAGGCTGTGGACGACCACACCCTGACCTACACGTTGAACTTCGACTTTCCCGGCTTCCTCAGCCTGTTGAGCTACACTCCCTACGAGCCTGCCTACGGCCCGCTGCTGGAGGAGTTTGCCGACCAGTTCTGCACCAGTGCCGAGACCGCCTGCAGCTGCGGCGCGTTCTATCTGGCCGAGTACACTCCGCTGGAAAACTGGGTGATGAAGAAGAACCCCGAAAACTACGATGCCGACAGCGTTTACATCGACACGGTGCGCTACATCTACAATCAGGAAGAGCTGATCAGCGGCCCGGAGATGGTCAAGCGCGGCGAGATCGATCAGGCTACCATCAGCTCCGACATTCTGGACAGCTGGCTGGCCGACGACACCACCAAGGACATGGTTTCCATGGAGCGCCCGGAAACCGGCAAGAGCTACTTCTACATCTTCAACTTCCTGCCCTACCGCCATGAATTTTCCAACTGGACCGTGACCGGCGTGGATGCCCAGTACGAGCCGGACAATTGGGCCAAGGCCATCAACTCCACCAACTTCCGCAGGGCTTTCCTGTATGCCATCAATCCGTCTGTGACGCTGGCCGTCACCGCGCCGGAAGGCTACGATAACTACAAGCTGCACACCATCACTCCGCCGTCCTTCTGTGCCAACAGCAAAGGCGTGGATTATACTGAGTGCGGCGGCCTTGCAAACCTCTCCGACTTCTTTGACGAAGCCAAGGCCAAAGAGTACCGTGATGCCGCCGTGGAAGAGCTGACCGCCGCCGGTGTCACCTTTCCTATCAAGATCCAGTATCCGTACAACCCCGCTGTGGTGGACTGGGACAAGCAGTGTCAGGTGTTCAAGCAGCAGGTGGAAGCTGTGCTGAACGATGGCTTCGACTTCATCAGCATCATCATCACGCAGGGTCCGTCCGACAACTTCCTGAATGCGGTGCGCCGGGTGGGTGCCTATCAGCTGATGTCCTACTACTGGGGTGCCGATTACTCCGACCCCGAGACCGAGGTGTACCCCTTCTATCAGGAAGCCGGCGACCGCGGCACCTGCTACAGCTTCCTGCGCACCGGCGTGGAGGACGGCATCGTGACCGGCGAGACCGCCGACCTCGTGATGCAGTACATGTCCATGGTGGAGAACGCCAAGACCATCACCGAGGATCTGGATGCCCGGTACGAAGCCTTTGCGGATGCCGAAGCCTTCCTCATTGAGAACGCACTGGTCATCCCGCTGGGGATGCCGGTGCCGCCCTACATTGCCACCCGTCTGAACCTGTGGGAGGGCCAGTACGCGCCCACAGGCCTTTCCACCAACCGTCTGAAGGGCGTGCACATCCTCGACCATTACGTTTCCATGGAGGAGTACAACCAGAACCGCGACGCCCGGTAAAAACTGAATCGGAAACTCCCCCAGTCTGCTGCGCAGACAGCCCCCTCTGGGATGGGGCCTCTGGCGAAATCGGAAACTTTCCCGTCATGCCAAGGGCTCCCTCCCCGAGGGAGCTGGCTTTGCGCAGCAAAGGCTGAGGGAGTTTTTGTTTGCTCCTCATTTTTCCCGCAAAAACTCACAAATCACTTTCCAAACGTAAGATTTTGCGTTATTCTATACTTATCTGTATTTATAAAGAAAAGAGAGGTGCACGGCTATGGTGCAATATCTCGCAAAACGCATCGGGCGCTCCATTCTGACCCTGTTCGTCATTGTGACGCTGGTGTTCTGCCTGCTGCGGCTCATGCCGGTGGAAGGCTACTTTGCAAACTACGAAAAAATGACCGAGGCACAGATTCAGGCCGGGCTGCAGTCCATGGGCCTGCTGGACCCGCTGCCGGTGCAGATCGGCCATTTCTGGCGGGATGCGCTGCACGGTGATCTGGGCGTGAGCCACATTTATAAGCTCAACGCTCCCGTGACCAGGATCCTTGCCCAGAAGCTGCCCATTTCCATCGAAATGGGTGTGCTGGCCATGCTGCTGAGCCTTGTGCTGGGCATCCCGCTGGGCCTTGTCATGGGCCGTTATAAGGGCCGCTGGCCGGATAAGCTGGGCACGGCATTCATCGTGCTCATTCAGGCGGTGCCTGCGGCAGTGTACTTTTTGTATATCCAGATGTACGGCACCACCGCCATGGGCGTGGGCCTGCTGTTCGATGCCGCCAACTGGCGCTATTGGGTGCTGCCGGTGTGCAGCATGAGCCTTGCAAACCTTGCGTTCTACGCCATGTGGCTGCGCCGCTATATGGTGGACGAGAGCAACAAGGACTACGTCAAGCTGGCCCGCGCCAAGGGCGTGAGCGAGAACAATATCGCCCTGCACCACGTATTCCGCAACGCCATGGTGCCGCTGGTGCAGTACATTCCCTCCGCATTCCTGAACACCGTCGTCGGCTCCATCTACATCGAAAGCCTGTACAGCATCCCGGGCATGGGCGGCCTGCTGGTCACCTGTGTGCAGCGCCACGACAATACCATGGTGCAGGGCATCGTGCTGCTGTACGCCTGCGTGGGCATCATCGGCTTGATTTTGGGCGATGTGCTCATGGTGCTCATTGACCCCCGCATCAACTTTGGCAAGAAAGAAGGTGGACGCTGATGCTCTCTTTTCTGAAACGCGAAAAATCGAAGCAGCTGGAGGATCAGCTGAATGCTGCTCAGGCACAGCGCCGCACCGGCTGGGAAAATCTGCCGGAGGATGAGCTGTTCACCCCCGCCGGGTTCAGTGAGGAACAGGCCGAAGCCACCGCCAGCTCCAACTACAGCTACTGGGGCAGCACCTTCCGTGCCTTTTTCAAGAACAAGTTCGCCGTGGCCCTGCTGATCGCGCTGGTGGTCGTGGTTGCCTTTGCCTTCATCCAGCCCCACCTGCCCGGTCAGGCAGACCCGAACCTGTGCGCCGTGGACCCTGTGACCGGCATCCAGTACCGCAACATCGCCCCCGGGCAGGACGGCTTTATCTGGGGTTCCAACTCCATTGGTCAGGACCTGTGGGCACGCATCTGGGCCGGTGCACGCACCAGTCTGACTATCGCCTTCTTCGTGGCCCTCATCGAAGCTGTGGTGGGCATTACCGCCGGTGTGCTGTGGGGCTATGTGCGCGGGCTGGACTTTGTGTTCACCGAGCTGTACAACATCTTCGATAACATTCCCACCGCCATCGTGCTGATCCTCATTTCCTATGTAGCCACCCCCAGCATCTGGACCATGGTCCTTGGCATGGCCATCAAGGGCTGGATCGAAATGGCACGCTTCATCCGCAACCAGATCCTCATCATCCGCGACCGGGATTATAATGTGGCTTCCCGCTGCATCGGCACGCCCACCATCCGCATCGTGCTGCGCAACCTGCTGCCCTACCTTGTCTCGGTCATCATGCTGCGCATGGCCCTCACCATCCCGGAAGCCATTGGCAACGAGGTGTTCATCACCTACATCGGTCTGGGCCTGTCCGTGGAGACCCCCTCGCTGGGCAACCTAGTCAATGATGGCCGCAAGGTGATGATGCAGGCCGGGCTGCGCTACCAGCTGCTGTACCCCACCCTCATCCTGAGCTTTGTTACCATTGCGTTCTATCTGATCGGCAACGCCTTCTCGGATGCTGCCGATCCGAAGAACCATCTACAATAAGGAGGGGATATCATGGAACACAACCAGCTCATTCTCTCCGCAAAAGATGTCAACATCCAGTTCAACCTGCGTGGAAAAGTGCTGCACGCCATCCGTGGCATCGATCTTGACCTCTATCAGGGAGAGGTGCTTGCCATCGTAGGCGAGAGCGGCTCCGGCAAGAGCGTTTTTACCAAGAGCTTCATGGGCCTGCTGGATGCCAACGGCTCCATTACCAGCGGCACCATTGATTACTACGGCAGGGCGGACGGCAAGCCGCTGCGCCTTTCTGACCTCAGAACCGAAAAGGACTGGCTGCGGGTACGCGGCCGCGAGATCGCCATGGTCATGCAGGACCCCATGACCAGCCTGAACCCGCTGAAGACCATCGGGGCACAGATCATGGAAGCCGTTGCCCTGCATCAGGGCTTAAAGGGTGCTGCCGCCAAGGAAAAAACGCTGGAATACCTGCGGGATGTGGGCATCTCTGACCCGGAAAAGCGCTTTAAGCAGTACCCGCACGAGTTCTCCGGCGGCATGCGCCAGCGTGTGGTCATTGCCATTGCGGTGGCCTGCAGCCCCAAGATCCTGATCTGCGACGAGCCTACCACCGCACTGGACGTGACCATTCAAGCCCAGATTTTGCAGCTTTTGAAGGAGATGCGGTTCAAGTACGATCTGACCATCGTCATGATCACCCACGATCTGGGCGTTGTGGCAAACATTGCAGACCGCGTGGCTGTGATGTACGCAGGCGACATTGTGGAGATCGGCACTGCTGACGAAATTTATTACGATCCCCGCCACCCCTACACATGGGCACTGCTTTCCAGTATGCCCCAGATGGGCGTGAAGGGCGAGGACCTGTTCAACATCGTGGGCACACCGCCAAACCTGTTTGCGGAAATTCGCGGCGATGCTTTTGCACCCCGCAACCCGCAGGCACTGAAGATCGATTTTGTCAAGCGTCCGCCTTACTTTGAGGTAACGCCCACTCACAAGGCTAAAACATGGCTGCTGGACCCCCGGGCACCCAAGATCGAGCCGCCTGCTGCGGTAAAAATGCTGCGAGAGGAGGGGCTGTAAGATGGAGAATGAACGCGAAGTTCTTGTGGAAGTGAACCACCTGAACGTAACCTACGGCTCCGGCAAAAAAGCATATGAAGCTGTGCAGGATGCCAACTTTAAAATTTATAAGGGCGAGACCTTCGGCCTTGTAGGCGAAAGCGGCAGCGGCAAAACCACCATTGGCCGCGCCATCCTGCGCATTCTGCCAACTTCCGGCGGCGAGATCCTCTATAAGGGCCAGAAGATCAACGGCAGAATTTCCCGCCAGCTGGACAGGCAGATCATCAAAGAGATCCAGATGATCTTTCAGGACCCGCAGTCCTCGCTGAACGAGCGCGCCAAGGTGAGCTACATCGTGGGCGAGGGCCTGCAGAACGTCCGGCCTGATCTTTCCACCGCCCAGCAGGAGGAAAAGGTGCGTCAGGCTCTGCTGGACGTGGGTCTGCTGCCGGAATTTGCCTCCCGCTTCCCGCACGAATTTTCCGGCGGACAGCGCCAGCGCATCGGCATTGCCCGGGCCCTGATCGTGGAGCCGGAGTTCATCGTTGCCGATGAGCCCATCAGCGCACTGGATATGTCCATCCGTGCACAGGTGCTGAACCTGCTGCGCCGCCTGCAGAAGGAACGCGGCATCACCTACCTGTTCATCGCCCACGATCTTTCCGTGATGCGCTACATCTCCGACCGCATCGCCGTCATCCACAAGGGCCGCATCGTGGAGCTGGCCGGGGCCGAAGAGTTGACAGCCCACGCCATCCACCCCTATACCCGCAGCCTGCTTTCCGCCATTCCCATGCCGGACCCCCGCCGGGAGCGGCAGAAAAAGCTGCTGGTGTACGACCCCGCCATGCACGACTACTCCAGAGAGGCCCCCCAGTGGCGCGAACTGCGGCCTGAGCATTTTGTACTGTGCAGCGCTGCCGAAGCCGAGCAGTGGCTGCCGCGCTGACCCCCAACATTTCGGGCTGAATCGTTGTTTTACGGCTCTTTTACGCGACATTCAAAGTTTATTTCTTGACATTCTCCGGCAGCTCCACTACAATAGAATCTGCATCATTGATTCTGATTTTTGAGTTATTAGCGTGTTCTGACCGGCGGCTTTCATCTTCTTTGCGAAGCTGTCGGCTTTTGGCAATGAAAAGAAGAAAGAAAAGAGGACTTTATTCTATGACTACTGAACAGCGTGAACCGCTCTATGCGTCCACTGCGAAGCCCTGGCTGAAGTACTATGACCAGAAATACATCGACATGCCCCTGCCCAAGTGCAGCGCCTTTGAGTATCTCTGCCATCAGAACAAGAACCATCTGAGCGAGACCGCTCTGGAGTATTATGGCCGCAAATTCACCTTTGCAGACCTCTTTGTGAATGTCAAGAAAACCGCGGCCGCCTTCCGTGCTCTCGGCGTGAAGAAGGGCGACATCATCACCGTTGTCAGTGTGATGACCCCCGAGGTGATCTATGCCTTCTACGCTGTCGATATGATCGGCGCAACGCTGAATCTGGTGGACCCGCGCTACAGCGTTGAGGGCATCCACGAGTACATCGAAGAGGTAGATTCCCGCCTGCTGATCTGCCTGAATGTGACCTATGAGCGCTGCCACAAGGCAGAAAAGCGCACCAATGTGGAGCGCGTTCTGGTCATCAGCCCCGCAGACTCTCTGCCGCTGCATCTGGCCGTCGGCTACAAGCTGACCAACCCCGACAAGAACCGCTACAAGTCCAATGTGATCCACTGGAAGGACTTTATTGCACAGGGCAAGGATCAGAGCATGAACGCCGAACCCTACGACCCGCAGCACGCCTGCGTGGTGGTGCACACCGGCGGCACCACCGGTTCGCCCAAGGGCGTTATGCTGACCGACGACAGCTTTAACTCTCTGGCCCACGAATTCATCGCCCAGAGCAACCTGTTCTGCCGCGGCCAGAAGCTGATGAACGTCATGCCTCCGTTCATTGCCTACGGCTATGCCTGCGGCGTGCACATGCCGCTGGTCATGGGCCTGCACGTCGTCATCATCCCCAATCTGGACCCCGACAAGCTGGGCGCACTGATCTGGAAGCACAAGCCCGAGCACATGTTCGGCGTTCCGGCCCACTACCAGCAGATGGCAGCTTCTCCGCTGCTCAAGAAGAAGAAGGATCTCTCCTTCATCCGCAACTATGCCGCCGGCGGCGACTCGCTGCCGCTGGGCGCTGAGCTGACTGTGAACGAGTTCCTGAAGGCGCACAACGTGGAATATCCGCTGGCCAAGGGCTACGGCATGACCGAGGTCGCCTCTGCCGCTACCGTTGCCGCCGGCAACGTGACCAAGCCCGGCAGCGTGGGCATTCCCATGCTGAACACGGTGGTGTCCATTTTTGAGCCTGGCACCGAGACCGAACTGCCCATCGGTGAGCGCGGCGAGATCTGCATCTGCACCCCCACCGTCATGAAGGGCTACTACAATAAGCCCGAGGAGACCGATATGATCCTGCGCCGCCATGCAGACGGCCAGATCTGGGCACACACCGGCGATGTCGGCTACATGGACGAGGACGGCTTTGTGTATCTGGATTCCCGCATCAAGCGCATGATCATCCGTCACGATGGCTTCAAGGTGTTCCCGTCCATGATCGAGAACGTCATCAGCCGCCACCCGGCCGTGCATCAGTGCTCGGTGGTGGGCTGCACCGATAAGGACCATGTGCAGGGCCGCCTGCCCTTCGTCTACGTGGTGCTGGACCCGGAAGGCGACAAGAAAAAGCGCCAGATCGTGCGGGAACTGCGCCAGCTGTGCAATGAAGAGCTGCCAGAGTATGTGCAGCCGGTGGGCTACAAGTTCATCTCCGAAATGCCCTTTACCCCTGTTGGCAAGGTGGACTACCGCAAGCTGGAAGAAGAAATCACTCCCCGCGATTACTGATCCTGAACTTCACTCTGTAATTTTTCTGATACTGAGCTCTCCCGAAAGGGAGAGCTTTTTTGTATGGAAGAAACCGCAGAATACGGACGCAGCGATGACCGCAATTTTTTGAATTTTGTCAGTTGACAATTTTTACTTTCCATTTTATCATAGAGACAACAGCTGTGCCGCACAGGTGCAGTCATTCCAGAAAGAAGGAATTACAATGAAAAACAAAAAGTTTGCCAGCTTTCTGGCCGCAGCGGCAGCGCTTGTGCTGCTGGCCATGCCTGCATTTGCTGCCGACGAACAGACGGAGCTGCCTGCCGCCGAAGCAGCAGAGGTGCAGCAGGAGCAGACCGCAGCGCCTGCCGAGCAGGAGACCGCCCTGCCCGCCGATGCCCAGACAGCCGGCGAACCGGAGCAGCAGCTCACCTATGTGGCGCTGGGCGACAGCATCACCTCCGGTGTCGGCCTTGCCGATATGAAATACAACATCGCCCAGATCGGCTACGATCTGCAGCCGAACTTTGAGGGCTACCCTTCCCAATGCTACACCGCCCTTGTGGGCAAGGGCCTTGGGCTGGACCGCCAGCACGCGATCAATCTGGGCCTGCCCGGCCTGATGAGCCCTGACATGCTGGATATGGTGCAGAACAGCGCCATGCCCAAGATGAATCAGGCTTCCGGCGCATATTACGTCTACCCGGAATATCAGGAGTATCTGCGCAAGGCCGATATCATTTCCATCCAGATCGGTTCCAACGACGCGCTGGTGCCCTGCATCGTGGGTCTGGGCGAGGCCACCAACTGGAAGAGCGAGCAGCTTGCCGCACTGATGGTCAGCGGTGCCCTGCGTGATTTCAACTTCCAGAAGCTGGGGCTCTTCCTCGAAGCGCTGAACCGTATGACCCTTACCTTTGACGAGAGCCGCGCCACCAACCGCCTGCTGTTCTGCGGCATGGATGAGATCTGCGATCAGGCCTATACCAATGTGACCGCCAGCCTGCCGCAGATCGTGGCCGGTATCCGCGCACTGAACCCGGATGCCAAAATCGTGCTGCTGGGCTACACCAATCCGGTGCCTCTGCTGCCCGCATGGAACCGTTATTTCAGCAAATTGAACCGCTTTGCCAAAGACCTTGCCACACAGGAAGGCTTGATCTATGTGGACATCCCCCGTGCGCAGACCGCTGCCGACGGCCACCCCACCGTTAAGGGCCACCAGTACATTGCAAACCAGATTTTGAATGCTCTGAAGTGAGCTTTCCATCAAAAAAGCCTGTCTCATTTTGTGAGACAGGCTTTTTTTGTTTGCGCTGTTCTGTTTTCAGCTCAGCCGGCCGCTTTCCACTGAAAAGCTGATATCTGCCGCAGCCATGGTAGACTTGCGGTGGGAGACCAACAGCACCGTTTTGTCTTTGCACTCTGCCCGCACAGCCTTGAGAATCACGCCCTCATTCAGGCTGTCCAGATTGGAGGTAGGCTCGTCCAGCAGCAGGAAGGGTGCATCATGCAGGAAGGCACGCGCCACACCGATGCGCTGGCGCTCGCCGCCGGAAAGTGCACCGCCCAGCTCACCCACCGGGGTATCATAGCCCTTGGGCAGGCTGTGGATAAAGCCGTCCAGCGCAGCCTTTTTGCAGGCTGCTTCCACCTCTTCCCGGGTGGCATCCCGCTTTGCAATGCGGATGTTGTTCTCAATGGTATCGTCGAACAGCTCGGTCTCCTGCGTCACAAGGCTTTCCTGTTCGCGCAGGGCGGCGGTGTTCACGCGACAGATATCCTCTGCGCCAAAGCGGATGCTGCCGCTGGATACATCCCAGAAGCGCATCAGCAGCCGCAGGAAGGTAGACTTTCCGCTGCCGGAGCGGCCGGTGATGCCCACGATCTTCTTTTCCGGAATGGTCAGGCTCAGGTCATGCAGCACCTCCTCCTTGGCATAGGCAAAGTTCACATGCTCTGCCGCAGCACCTGCAAATGCGGTGTCTGTGCCGTCGGTCACATCGGCGGTGACGGGCTGTTCGTCCAGCAGGTCCAGCACGCGGTCTGCGCTGGCGAACACCTGCGTCAGGCTGGCACCAAGGTTTGCCAGCGCCACCACCGGGCCAAAGGAGCTGAGGGCCGAAAGGGTGCACACCAGTACGCCCTCCACGCCCATTTTACCGCTCTGGTAAAGGTTCAGGCTCACACCCAGCACGGCCAGCACCGTGAGCAGGATCAAGGTGTTCGTGATGGCCACGGTCAGGCCCTCGCGGTATTTCATCGCCTTCTGCTTTTCGCCCAGCATCTCACTGTGGGCCGTGATGCCCTCGGCGCGGGCTGCGGTGTCCTGATACTGCAGGGTATCCTTCAGGCCGCGCAGGCTTTCCAGCACATAGCTGTTGGTATCGGCCAGTGCCTGACGGTACTCCCGGGCGGCACGGTCGCCGCGCTTTGCGCTCCACACCGGCAGGGCCACGCCCACCAGCAGATAGCCCGCCAGCAGCACCAGCGCAGGCAGGATGTGCCAGCTACCCACAAAGCCCGTCATGCCGATGACGCAGATGCACGCGATGCAGATGGGCGAAATGGTGTGGGCATAGAACACCTCCAGCGCCTCGATGTCGGCGGTGATGAGCGAGATCAGGTCGCCGCGGTCACGGCCTTCCAGCTTTGCAGGGGTCAGACGGCGCAAGGCACCGAACACCTTATCGCGGATCAGGGCCAGCAGCTTGAAGGCGATATAGTGATTGGACGCCTGCTCTGCGTAACGCAGAACGCCGCGCAGCAGGGCAAACACCAGAATACATGCAAAGGCTGTGCTCACGGTTTTGAGCGGACTGGCAAGGCCCAGCGCACGCAGGATGCCAAAGCCGCCGAAGATGGTAATGAAGGTGGCGCAGAAATGGCCTGCCACCCCCATCACGATCGCTGCCAGCATAACGGGCAGCATGGGCTTTACCAGTACGATCAGCCGTCCCACAATGGCAAAGGGGCTGCGATGATTGCTCTTGTTCATGCTCAGGCATCCTCCTCTTCCAGTGTTTCCAGCTGCCGCTGTGCCAGATACAGGCGGCTGTAGGCCCCCTGCTTTGCCAGCAGCTCGGCGTGGGTGCCCTGCTCGATCACCCGGCCATTGCTCATTGCATAGATGCAGTCGCTGTGCACCACGTTTGCCAGACGGTGGGAGATCAGGATGATCGTCTTTTTCCCGGCAAGGCTGTGAATGGCCTGCATGATATCGTTCTCGCTCTCGGCATCCACGTTGGAGGTAGCCTCGTCGAAGAGGTAGATGGGCGTATCGTGCAGCAGGGCGCGGGCCATGGCAAGGCGCTGGCGCTGGCCGCCGGAAAGATTGCTGCCGCCCTCATGCAGAGCGGTCTGCAGGCCGTTCTGGCTGCGGCAGAAATCGGCCAGATTCACCTGTTCCAATGCCGCCCAGAGCTGTGCCTCGTCCGCGTCCGGCTTTGCCATGCGCAGGTTGCTCTCTACCGTACCCTTGAAGATGGCGGCGTTGTGGGGCACCAGCGTCAGGGTGCGCAGACGCTGTTCCTGCTGCAGCTCCTGCACCGGCACGCCGCCCAGCGTCACGCTGCCGGTATAGCCGGTGCGGCTGCCGGACAGCAGCGCCGCAATGGTGCTTTTGCCGCAGCCGCTCTCACCCACCAGCGAGACAAAGCTGCCCTGTGGAATGGTAAAGGAGACATCGTTCAGGATGGTGCGATTCTTCTCGTAGCCAAAGGTGACATGCTCAAGCTTCAGAGTCGTATTCTCTCCGGGCACGCGGTCACCATCGGCAGGCTCTTCCGCTGCCAGAAGCTTGAAGATCTTCTCTGCCGAAGCGGCACCGTTCATGGCAATGTGGAAGTAGCTGCCCAGCAGCCGCAGCGGCAGGGAAA
>OGRU01001452.1_pt1 | contig 17763 bp, 15 predicted proteins | sample 1553541 | NCBI WGS metagenome assembly OGRU01 (sample SAMEA2580068, study PRJEB22360) | human gut metagenome | biome: human gut; feature: human-associated habitat; material: faeces | place: Denmark | collected 2008/2010
GGGAAGGAACGAAGTTTTCCGGAGCAAAAGAAGGTTTGAGGTTGGCGCAGGAAGTAGGAAGCAGCCACAAAGAAGGCTATACGCTTGTAGTGGTAGCAGGTATGAACTACGCCGTACACGTTGAAAGCAAAGGGCGTGATGTCCTTACATCAGCCGAGAAGCAAGCCGAAAAACTAATAGCAAGAGAGTTAGCAGACTTGATTACAAACATTAAAAACGCGTTCAAGTAATGAAGAAGTGCAGCAGCATAGACACCGACGATATTCTGTATAAGATTATTGCGGAAGGCGTTAAAGCCGGGAAAATAAAGGTTTCCGGCATTGTATGCCCCCAAGACGAACGCCCGGACAACAGCGAAACCGAAGATATTGTAATTAACACTATCACGGTAACGCATGACAAGCCGCAAAGCGGAACTTCTAACGTGAACATTTACGTTTCAGACAAGAAAGTAAAGATACGCGGACGGGAGCAACGCAAGGCTGACCGGGAACGACTACGGGAGATTGGCGATGCGGTTGTAGCTTATTTGGAAGCGCAGAACATAGCCGACCTCGAATTTTGGATAGAGAGCGACACAGTAGTTAAAGAACAACAGGTTTACCAGCACTACCGTAACTTGCGTATAGGCTGGAACATTCATTAAAAATTAAACGATATGGCAACATTAGTTACATTGGGACTTTCCAAGATATTGGGCAAGCAAGGCGAACCCACTAAGTTGGACTTCGTAGAAACGGACTACAAGGTTTTCGGCTTGACTTACGAAGATACCTGCAAAATGTCGCAGGAAGACCCGGAAACAACCGAGTTCTACGCCGAAGAAGAAGACGACCCGGTAGAAACGATAGAGAAGCAAGGTAAGATTACCTTCACTTTTTCCATCATGAACCCGGATTTAGACACGCTTAAACGCTTGTTTGGCGGTGAGGTGGCATCCGATGTTTGGAGTTACCCGGACGTTGTAAATTCGGTGGAGGAATCCGTTATTATTATTCCGCGTAAAGGGTTGAAATTCCAAGTTCCGCGTATGAAGCTGACTTCCAAAATTAACGGAGAGTTCAGCAAGAAAGGGCTGCTTCTTATTGAAGTAACCGGTACGGTAATGAAACCGGCTACTACCGGATTAAAGAAAATGGCAGTAGGAAAAGTAGCTACTACGACCCAACAAATAGGGTCTTAAACCTATTTGTCCGTTTGAATTAAACGAGTTCTAACCGGAAAGACCCGCTACTTTGTTCCGGGTCTTTCTTCATTTAACAGAGTATGGACGAAAAAGAGAAATTAGATAACCTTACACGCGAACAGAACGAGTTAAGGCAGATGATCAACAGCGGCGTAACGTTCGATGTGGATATAACCTACAAAAAACGCAAGCCGGGATTATTGGGCTTTATTCGCAAGCGCGAAAAGGTAACGGAAAAGAAAGTTTTCCGGGTTGCAGAACCTACGCTATCAACGCTTGACAGGCTTAGCGCGTTATGGCTTGAAATGACCATAGACGAAACGAAGCTAAAAGACGCTGATTATTTGTGCGCGGCTAAGAAGTTGGCGGCAAAGGAAGCGAAAAAGCTCGCCAAGGTGGTAGCGGTTGCAGTATTGGGCGAAGAATACTACGACGTGACAGAAAGCGGCGGTTACTTTACCCGGAAGCCTAACGAAAAGCGTTTGACCCGGCTTGCTTCGTTGTTTGAGCATACCGTAACACCCTCGCAGCTTCTTACGCTTGCCATTCTGATAACCAACGTAAGCAACTTAGGGGATTTTATAAACTCTATAAGATTGATGAGCGCAACACGTACAAGCGACCCGATGACAAATCTTATAGAGCAACAGGGTTAAAAAGTCCACACGGACGGCGTGGCTCGGTGTGTGCGCACTTCGGCTGGACGTTGGACTACCTCCTGCACGGTATTCCGTGGGGAACGGTACAGAGAATGTTAATAGACGCGCCCGGCGTTGAGGACGAAGACACTACGAAGAAAGATACCGAAATAGTGCTTACGGACGATAACGCGGACGAAGTAATGAAACTTATAAACAAATTGAATAGATGAACATACAAGGCGGCGGTTTGTCTTTTGACATTTCGGGAACAAACAGGGAACTGCTCCGGGTGCTTGAAGAAAGCAAAAGGGCTATACAGCAGTTCAGCACGTCGGCGGTGCAGAACGGCAAAGGGATAGATAAAGCCTTTGAAGCTACCGCAGCCGTGATAAATTCGGGATTTGCTACGATAGACCGTATTTTTGAGGAAAACAAAACGGCTTTGAAAGACCTGCAAGCCCAATACGAAGAATTGGGGCAGAAAGCCGGTAAAGCGTTCACGGAAGGACGCGATGAGGAATACAGGGCTATGGCGGCACAGCAAGCCACTTTGAAAAGCGAAATAAACCTGCGTCAGCAAGTAATCAGCGAAGCGGAAAAGCAAGCCGACGCGCTGATGAAAGAGGAACAGGAATTGAACAAACAGCGTGAAGCAGCCGAAAGGAGCGCGAGGGCGCAACAGTCCTTAGAAACGCAATTACGCCGATGCCGGGAAGCGTTGGTAGCGATGGAAGCGGAAGGCAAACGGGGAACGGCGGAGTTTCGGGAAATGCAGGAGGAAGCCGCGCGTTTGGCTAAGGCGTGGAAAGACGCTACCGACCAATCCAACATATTAGCGCACGACCAAAGGGGAATGCAGGGACTTATTAGCGGTCTTTCCGGTTTGTCCGGCGGATTTGCGGCGGCACAAGGAGCGGCAAGCCTGTTTATAGGCGAAAACGAGAATTTGCAAAAAGTCATGCTCAAAGTTCAGAGCCTTATGAGCATAACGATAGGATTGCAGCAGGTGGAACAAATGCTAAACAAGGATAGCGCGTTTAGGCTTGTAACAGTAGCCAAGGCGAAAGACTTGCTAACAGCGGCAAACGTTCGGCTTGCAGCGGCTTTGCATATTTCCAACACAGCGGCGGCAGCTTTGATGGCTACGCTTACATTGGGGCTTTCCGTTGCAATTACCGCCGTAATCGTGGCTCTTACCCGGATGCAGAGCAAACAAGCGGAAGCAAAGAAGCAGGCGGAAGAATTTAACAACAAGGTTGCGGAAGCCGCAGCAGAACCCGTAACAGCATACCGGATGTTGCAAGCGGAATGGTTAAGCCTTACCGGGTCATTGAAAGAGCGCGAAAAGTGGGTACAGGACAACGCCGACAAATTCGAGGATTTGGGGTACTCTGTGCGAAATGCGAAAGAAGCGGAAGAATTGTTGGTAACAAACAGCGCGAAATTTGTAGAAGCTATGATGCTACGGGCTAAGGCAACAGCAACAAGCGAATTAGCCGTAGAGAAATACAAAAAAGTCATTGAAGCGCAGAACAAGTTAGACACCACGCCAAAGGCTTACGTTTCCAAGAAAGGTACTTATACCGACGGCTACGGAGTTCAACGCAAGGGCGTTGTTTTGGAGAAAAGCAGCAACTGGAAGGAAGCGGAAGAAGAATTGGAGAGAGCCGAAGAAGCCTATAACAGTCTTGTAAGCCAACAAATCAAATTCACGCAACAGGAAAAGGAGATATTAGCATCGATAGGCAACCAAACGGGGAAGGTGGTAGCCGGAAGCGTGGAAGCCGCAGAAAAGGAACTTTCGCGCTTGCAGGAACTTTATAAGAAAGCGGCAACCGACGCGGAACGCGCGGACATAGCGAAGCAAATAGCCGAACAGCAAAAGGAACTAAACCGTATCAGCTATAACAGCGGAGAGAACAAAAGCGGAGGTAAAGAAGATGCTGACCCGTTCGCGGAACAACTGAACGAGCGAAAAGCACTTTATTCCAAGTACCTAAAATGGGTAACAAGTTCCGATGAAACGGTACGGAAGGCGGCTAATACAGAATTTGCCGCGCTACTTCAAGAAGGGACAAGCTACCTCGATTATTTGGAGAACCTACGCAATGAGATTTCAAGCAAGGCGAACAAAACGGCTACCGACTTGAAGAACATAGCCACATTGAATAACGAGATAGCGAACGCAACTAAGGAAGCCGTTATTTCGGATTTTGACGCGCAACTGCAAAGGGAGCTTTCCATGTGTCAGACCGTAAGCGAACAATTAGCGTTGATAGAACGCCGGAGGGAAGAACTTAGCGGCGACAATTCAGACGTAGATAATGCAAAGTCCGATATTTTGGACGTTGCGGAAGAAGATACCAAAGCCAAGGCAAGGCAGGAAACGCGCGAGTTGTTGCAGGAATACGCAAGCTATGTACAGGAAAAATTAGAGTTTGAAGAAAGCTACGCACGGAAACGGGAACTTCTAAGTAAGGCAGCGGCGGAAGCGAGCAACGAACAGGAAAAGAAAGCCGCCGAAGCCGCATTAGCCGCATTGGAGAAGCAACGCAAGGAATACGAAAGCCGGAGCGGAAGCGAACAATACGACCAACTTCTAACCGAGTACCAAAGCTACCAAGAGAAACAAACGGCGATTTTGCAGAAATACGCCGAGCAACGGGCGGAAGCGGAAAAGCAGGGGAATTTATCCATGATTACGCAGATAAACGCCAAGGAACAGGAAGAACTAAGCAAACTTGCAGCTTCACGCCTTATGGCTACCGAAAGTTGGAATCAGTTGTTTAGCGACCTTTCCCGGCTAAGCACACGCACGATAAACAAACTGCTTGAAGACATCAACAACAAGAAGATAACATTTTCCACGCAGTTTAACCCGGCAGACCTAAAAGCCATAAACGACCAATTAGAGAAAGCCCGTAACGAGTTGGAAAGCAGAAACCCGTTTTTGGCATTAAAAAACAGCCTTGCAGAACTTCGGGCGGCGATGAACGCGGAAAGGCTGTTAGACAGCGATGACCCGTTTGTAAAGTCATTGCAGGACAAGAAGCAGCAGTACGAGCAATATGCCGAAGCGGTAAGCAGCACCGACGAAATTTTAGCCGGTGCAGCAAAGACGGCATACGCCGACCTTCTTAAAGAAGGCTCATCGTACATTGACATGTTGCGCCGGAAAATTGCGGAACTTGAAAACATAAAACTTACCGTAGGGCTTGAAGTTGAGGGAGAAGAACAGTTAGCGGTATTGAAAGCCGCTCTCAACAAGGAAACGGGAGAAACAAAAAGCGTTGGCGAAGCATTCAAAAGCACGTTTAGCGATATTGGAAGTAGCGTAAACTTTGTTTCCGGCGCATTTGACAGCGTGGTAAGCGGAATAAAGAACATGGGTATTTCCATGAGCGAGGAAACGCAAGCGATATTGGGCGACATAAGCGGAATTATGCAAGGGGCTGGGCAGTTGGCGACGGGAATAGCCACCGGCAACCCGTTGGGGATTATTCAAGGCTCTATCGGTTTGCTTTCTTCCGCCTTTGACTTATTCAACTTCCGGGACAGGAAAGCAGAAAAATCAATAAAACGGCATCAGGAAGCAGTTACTAAGTTGGGGTACGCCTACAACGCTTTGGAACACGCCGTAGATAACGCTTTGGGCGAAACGGTCTATCAGAACCAAACCGCCATGATTGAGAACCTACGCCAACAGCAGGACGAAATAAACGGCATGATTAGGGACGAAGAAAGCAAAAAGGACACCGATTGGGGCAGGATTGACGAATGGAAAGAACAATACGCCGAAATAGGGCGGCAGATTGAAGACATCATAGCCGAGATTACGCAGAGCATTACGCAGACTTCCGCGCCGGAACTTGCCGACCAATTAGCGGACGCGCTTGTAGAAGCGTTCGAGAATGGGGAAAGCGCGGCTGAATCGTTCGGGGAAGTGGCAAACGACGTGATAAAGAATGCGGTTAAAAACGCATTGGCTTTGCAGTTTTTGGAAGAGCCGCTACAAAGGGCTATTAAGCAGCTTCAAAAAGATATGGGCTTTGACGAAGAAGGGAACGGAACGTTTGACGGGCTGACCGAAGCGGAGCAAGCAAGGTTTAAGGCGGCGATACAAGCCGCCGGGCGGAACTTCGAGCAAGCCATGAACATGTACAAAGACCTTTTCGAGCAAATAGAAGACGAAGGTGACCCGACAACCCTAAGCGGTGCTTACGCTACGGCGAGCCAAGAAAGCATAGACCTGTTAGCCGGACAAACGAATGCGGTAAGGCAGAACCAAGTAACGAGCATAGCACTCATACGCGAACAGCTTACCTACCTTGCAAGCATGGACAGAGGTATAAGCGTGATAGCGGAAAGATTGCTACGGATTATAAACAGGCTTTCAACGCCTACCGATGACGGGTTACGCTCACAGGGCATAACGGACTATTAAAAAGATAAGTTATGGAATTTCAACAGTTAAAAAAGAAACTTGCGGAAGAAGCCAAGGCGAACGGGATTTGCGAAGAATGGTATAATTACATTCTAAACGCACCCTCCAAAGAACGGCTTTTGACGCTCTTTATAAAGGGATTGGACTTTTGCCTAAAAAACGAATTTACGGATGAGCTATGGGCGGAGTTCCAAGGAATACGACAGCACTACGGCGTTTTCAAGAACGAGCCTATCAAAGTAACGGACTTGCGCAACGTGGTAGCTTTCGGAACGTCGGAAGGAACAGCGGAATTTACGGGTTTTCACGTGGCACAGGTATGGGCAAGGGATAACGCGAAAGTCAGTATCAAGGCAACCGGTTACGCTTATATCACGGTTGATATAGCAGACCGGGCAACAATAGAGGTAACAGCAAGCGACGCGGCGCGTGTAAGTGTATTCCTTCACGGCGGAAACTACACGGGAAGCACGACCGGGAACGCACAGATTAAAGTAATCAATAAACGTAACTAATTATGGCATTAGAACAAAATTTGATATTGAACATACCGTTTGACGAAGCCAACGGCTCGCAAACAGCCTACGACTTCGCACAGAACCGCCATGACGCAACGGTAATAGAAAGCAGTTTTGTAACCGGGAAGCAAGGTAATTGCATCCATTTCGACGGCAAAGGACGCGCCGAAATAGATAGTAATATAGTAACGCTTTCGGGAAACTTCACTATCCTCGCATGGCTAAAAAGCATCCTTTTTGAAGACGGCTTTACAGGAACGCGGATAGGTTTGTTTTGCAACACAGACCAAACCGAAAACGGCTACCGGGAAGCATGGATAGACATAGAGCCGGGAAGTTGGGGCTACTTTGTCATACGGAAAGCAGGAAACCAAGTTAGGCTGTACTTAGATACGCAGCTTATAGAAACGGTGGTACTTCCTTCCACGCTAACGGGAATTGCGTTGGTGCAAGACGTTTATAGTACAGGCTACGGCTTCGGGGATTTGGACGAACTGAAAATATACAATGTTGCGTTAAGTGAAGCCGAAATAGCGGAAGAACTAAACAGCATTTCGCAGCTTGAATACTTTTTGAACGGTGTAAACTTCAAAGAGTTTGACCTGCATGTAGAAAGTTCTACCGGAGTGCTTGACCTTCCGAAATTGAAAACTCCTGCTTCCGTTGATTGGGCAGACTATCACGGCAAGGTTATAGACTTGACCGCGAAGCGTTACCAAGAAAGGGAAATAACGTTGAACTGTTGGTTAAGGGCAACCGGAAAGATGGACTTCACGGAGCGCGTAAACAGGCTGTACGAGAATTTCAGACAAGACGGTACGCAGCGGCTTATGATTTCAATACACCCGACCAAGCCGTTAGTTTTCGAGGTATATTGCGAAGACGGGGTAGCACCCTCGAAGCGTTGGCACGATGACAAGATGATAGGAACTTTCGCTTTGAAGTTGAAAGAACCAGACCCGGTAAAACGGGTGGTAAGGCATCAGCGGCTGAACGCTTCTAACGCGGAACTTACGATAGAGCTAAAAAGCGACAAGATGGTTAATATCTATTGGGGCGACGGTACGGTAAGTGAAGACATATACGGAGATTGCACCGGGAAAAACGCTTTGAAGCATACATACGCAGAGAACGGAATATATTACGCCATTGTAGGCGGAGTAATTGAAGAAATAACGGACTTCGATACGAACGGCATTATAGTATGGAACAAATTGTAATTATAAAGGCGGACGGAACGCAAATACCGTTGTTCAGCCGGAAGAATACAAGTTGCGTAAGCAAGGCGGCACAAAAAACCGCCTTGCTTTCGGAAGACATTGTAAGCATCTCCCTCACTTCCGCTGTTCCGTTAGATTTGGGCATAGGCGACCATATTCTACTATACGGGAAACCGTACAAGTTTAACCAACTGCCCGAACCGACCAAAGAAGGGGAACGGCGTTATACCTACGACTTGAAATTAGAGGGATTGCAGTACGATTTAATCGATGTACACTACCATTTGCCCGAAGACGCATACGGGGAAACCTATTATTCAGACCTTGCAGGGCATTTGCAGGTTTTGATGTGGAACATAAACCGTATCTATCCGGGCAAGTGGGTTTTGGGCGAATACCCGGAAAACACGGAATACAAGAACATTACCAACTCCGGGAAAAACTGCCTTCAAGTAGCGCAGGAACTTTGCAACGATTACGGGGTAGAGTTTGAGATAACGACAGACGGAAAGAAACACACGCTCAATTTCAAAGCGAAAGTAGGAATAACACACGCCTTTACGTTGAAGTACGGGCGCGGATTGGGGCTATACCAACTGCAACGAAAGAACGTGAACAATTCCGGCGTAATAACCCGGCTTTACGTTTACGGAGGTACGGAGAATTTGGGGAGCAACTACGGGCATACCCGGCTGTGCCTTCCGGGAACTACGCGCCTTACTTCATTCATTGAAGACGAAAACGCAATAGCCCTGTACGGCATCAAAGAGGGAGAAAAAGATTATGACATAAAGCCGCAGCGCGTGGGTACGGTTACAGCATTGGGGGCTGACGTGATAACCTTTTCCGACAACACGATGTTTGATTTGAACGCGAAAGCGGCGGACGGAAAATCCACGAAATACCTCATAGACGGTACAAGCGCGAAAATAAAGTTTGAAAGCGGAGGACTTGCAGGTTACGAGTTTGACCTGCACAGCTATGACCACGCTACAAAGACTTTCGTTATAAACAAGTTCCAAGACGAAAACGGCATGGTATTCCCGTCGGACACTTCGGCAGCTTTCCAAATAGCAGTAGGCGACAAATACAGCATTTCGGACATACAACTGCCGGATGAGTTCATAGAAGCAGCCGAAAAAGATTTGGAAGAAGAAGGGCGCAAATACCTACCTACGGTAAGCCAGCCGCAAGTAAGCTACAAACTTGAACTTACCGAAGGCTTCTTTATCAAGATGTGGGGCAAAGAGATTGAAACGGAGGTGCTGCACGTCGGGGACTTTATAAAGGTTGAGGATGAACAGATAGGCGTGAACAAAGCCGTAAGGATTACGCAGATTGAGCGCGACCTGTTGAAGCCGCACAGCTACGACATCACGCTGAGCGACACCGTAACCAAAACTACGACCGTGCGCGTTTGGAACGAGTTGCAGGAGATAGACGAAATTATCAAGATAAACAAACTCGCAGACCCGGCAAAGGCGCGGCGCAGGTGGAAAGCCACGCAGGAGCTTCTAAACATGGTGTTTGACCCGGAAGGCGACTATTACAGCGAGAAGATAAAGCCGCTTTCCATTGAAACGCAGATGTTGAGCGTAGGGGCGAAAAGTACCCAGTTCACGCTGCAAAACATCATATTTCAACCCAACTACGGAGGGGACGCGAAAACACTTTACGTTTCAAACGGTACGCTCGTGCATTACGCGATAGACCCCGAAGGCTTGAAGTATTGGGCTTTGGAAGGGGCTACTTTTTCCGGGCTTACACCGGCGGCGGCATTTTACCTTTACGCAAGGTGTCCGATAAACGGAGATACGGGAAATATAATACTTGTTGAAGGAGCAAGAACGGTAGATGAAGAAGCCGGATATTACAATTTCCTTATAGGTGTGCTTAATTCGGTGGTAACGGACGCAGGAGGAAAGAATCCGGGGCGGCTTGTAAGCCTTACTTATGGGAGCAGCACCGTAAACGGGCGTTTCATCCGTACAGGGCGCATCGAAAGCAGCGGCGGCGGTAAGTGTTACTTCGATTTGGATAACGACGAAATAGGCGGCGTTATAAAATTCGTGAAGAACGACGGAACGGTAGTAAACGTTACGGACGTTGATGACAAAGCCAACGAGGTAAAGGACTATATAAACAATACTTTGCCCGGCATATTGAACGAAATGCAATCGCAGTTAGACGGGCAGATAGAGCAATTTTTTGAAGAATACGACCCGACAACGAGCAATGCACCGGCAAATAGTTGGAATACCACACAGTTAAAAGATGAGCATTTGGGCGACCTCTTTTATAACACGACTACGGGCAAGGTTTTCCGCTGGGTAAAAAACGGGAATACTTACAGTTGGCAGGAATTGCAGGACAGCGAAGTAGCACAGGCGTTGGCACTTGCAAACGACGCTTTGAAACTTGCAGGAACGAAACGGCGCATATTCGTATCAACGCCTACGACACCCTACGACGTTGGCGACTTGTGGGTACAAGGCAGTACAGGCGACATCATGCGTTGCAGAACCGCGCGAGCTTCCGGCAGTTACAACGCCGCAGATTGGGTAAAGGCTTGTAAGTACACGGACGATAGCGGACTGACCAACTTTATAAACAACAATTTTAACCCGAAAGTCAATGACTTGACGAACCAAATAGACGGGAAAATAGAAAGTTGGTTTCAGACTTCCGACCCGGCAAGCGCATGGACTACTACGGCTTTGAAGAAGAAGCATGTAGGCGATATGTGGTACAGTTCAACGACCAAGCTATTAAAGAGGTATAGTTCATCTTACGCATGGACTACGATAGAAGACCAAAAAGCCATAGATGCATACGAAGCGGCAAGCAAGGCGCAGGACACGGCGGACGGGAAACGGCGCGTGTTTGTTTCCACGCCGAGACCGCCATACGACATCGGCGACCTTTGGCTCACAGGTGGGAAAACGGACGGACTTTTGAAACGTTGCATAAGGGCAAGGACTTCGGGAAGCTATGTTGCGAACGATTGGGTAGAAGCCGTTTACTACGACAATACACAAACCGTAATAGATGGCGGAATAGTGACAGCCGGAACGGTGCAGCTTGCAGGAAACGACCAAAGCATCAAGGCAGGTATTACAGGAAACGGGACAGCGGAATCAAGCGTTAGGTTTTGGGCAGGTGCAAGCTACGGAAACCGGACTACCGCGCCTTTCCGGGTATTGCAGGATGGAAGTTTTGTAGCGACTAAGGGAACTATTACCGGAACTATATACGCAAACGCCGGGACTATCGGCGGCTTTGCCATTGCAAGCGGAAGAATTGGCGTTGCTTCATCTTCGGGAGCTACAAGCGGCAGCGGATTTTCCTTGCACGGCAGCTTTATAAAGTTCTCGGACTCCTACCGTTGGGCTTCCATTGGTACAAACGTGCTTCCTGCTTCAACGGGAGGTGTTGGCGTAGGACGTTTTACAAACAGCACGCCAAACTCTTACGGAACAAATTACGGAATACTAATCAACGTTTCCGGCGCAAATACCAACATAGGAATCGTAAGCAACGGCGCAATAGTGAGCAACAGTTACATCGTAGATTACGGTATAGCCAAGCTAACGCCTTCCGCTAATAATTGCATTATACCGGGAGATGCTACAAAGCCTACTTTGTTCAAGTTGATGCCGAGGTTTATTTATTCCAATTCGGGAATAGGATTACCACGGCGCGACTCCATTTGTACCGTATTGGGCATTAGCAACACAACGGCGTTTGCGGTACGGGTAGTTATCATTTGCGACCGTACAAGCACGCAAACCGGTTACGTTTGTGGTAGAAATACTTTCGTAAAGAACAGTTCGGGAGGTAACGCAATGAACAGTAACTATTACCCGTATATGATGGATAATAACGGCAACAACAACACCAATAAATGGAATATGGCTAAGGGAGATATACGCGAGTTCCTTTTAGTTTGGGACGGTAGCAGCAGTTATTATGCGTACTGCCTTAGCGTGAGGGAATAACATAGAAATCACGGCGAAATAAGCGGTAAAAGGTGGTTTGTACGCCGATTTTCACGGCTTCGGAGTACAAACACTTCGCCAACACTTAGCGGACGTATCAACTTAATACTGCTTATTGATATTTTTGTAGGACATTAAAAAGAAAAAGTTATGCAAAACAGAAACGGCGACTTAGTAAGCGCACAAATTTCGGTAGCCGGAACAGTGGACTTTTCCGGCGGAAACTTCCGAATGGACACGCCTTTTTGCTTGAAGAACGACGGCGAAACGGCGGTAGTGCTTGAAGTGAACCTTTGGGGAATGCCCGAAGGGGAATTTATAAGCACACGGTTTGAAACGGGTTGGAATCCCGAAATCATACGAGAGATTAAAAAGACAAGTTCAGCAACCGCCCTTGTTTGGGGCTATTAAAACATTTGGATATGGGCATATTTATAGGTATTGGCAACACGAAGCCAGCATTTCCCTACGATTACTACTACGGGGTGCAAATCAACGTGAATGTAGCGGACACGGCACTAACGAGAGTTGGGCGACCGGAATTGCACGTAACGCTGCCGGTGCAGTCATTGATGCGCCGTTGTTTGATTAACGACAGCGGAGAGGTAGTAACATACTTGCACCCGACAGACAGCACCAAGACCGACACGGGAGCGACGGCAGACCTTACGGGAACTACCGGGCAAGTCATGGTAGAGATACCGAAGCACTACCGCAAATTCGAGTTTGACGGGACGATCATAACCGCGCTTATTTCCTTATACAACCTTCCGGGCTTCCACGAAGTGCCGAAAATGTATATCAGTGCATACGAAGCGACCATAGACCGGACGGCAAGCGAAACGCCGAAACTTGCAAGCGTAGTAAACAAAACCGCAAACTTCCGGGGAGGTAACAACAATTCAGCGTGGGACGGTACATATAGAAGCCTGTTAGGACTTCCGGCAACACAAACAAGCCTTACCAACTTCCGCAAGTATGCGCGGAACAGGGGAGAAGCCGGGTTTAACGGTTGCGGTTGGAATTGCAACCTATACGCCGCGCAAGTGGCTATGTATTGGCTTTACGTCATTGAGTACGCAAACCGCAACTGCCAAGCCGCATACAACGCAGAACCTACAAGCGAAGGGTACAAACAAGGCGGATTGGGCGACGGCGTTACCACTATAAACAGTGGGAAATGGAACACTTACAACAGCTATTACCCGTTTGCGCCTTGCGGCTTTACAAACAGTTTGGGAAACCGTACCGGCGTAGTAGAGTTCACGATGCCGGACGAATACGACACGGGGGTAGTAACCAAAGTAAACGTACCTTCATATAGAGGTGTGGAAAATCCGTTTGGGCATTTGTGGAAGTGGACGGACGGCTGCAAGTGCGAGATACAGAGCGACACGGACGGAGCTTTATCGAAGTTCTACGTTTGCTTAGACCCTTCCAAGTTCCAAGACAGTAGTTATAACGACTACGATATGCGCGGAGAATTGCCGAGAAAAGAGGGGTACGTTAAGCGCATGATGATAGGCGAATACGGCGACATCATGCCGACGGAGGTAGGCGCAAGTTCTACGACCCACTTTGCGGACTACTTCTATACCAATATACCGACTTCCGGCGCGGCTATGAGGGGTGTCTTGTTCGGCGGTCCCGCGCGTAGCAGCGGCGGGTCTGCCGGGCTCTCGTCTGCGGCTACGACTAACGCGGCTACGACTTCGCATGCGTACTTCGGCTCTCGGCTTTGCTTTATCCCGGCGTAGCATTACGTCACGAAACGGAAACACGCCCCAACCGCCGCGCCATTATTGGCGGTTGGGGTATAACAGGAACTAAAAACAAATTCAGTCATGAACGAAAATAACAATAACCGAAAGGAACAGCAGGAGGATGACGGCAGTCTGTCGTTTTTGGCGATACCGCAAGACGAAGGAAACAAGCATTTCAACTGCCGGGAAACAACCCAGCAGAAACTAATCAACCTTACGTTTTGGGTTTGCGACTTCATAGAGGGAGTTAAAACGAAATTCGGCGCGGAACGCTTCTTAGTTAAGATAAAGAAGAACCGGGATGACAAAGACAGCGAAGCCGAAAAGTTCTTTACCAATTCAAGCGAAATAAAATACGTTTTGAAGGAAATAAAGAAACGGAACGCTTTCCCTCGCCGGGTTACCATGAGGGCAAGCGGAACGCGCTATTACTTCGAGTGAAAAGTATAACGGTTGTTTGTTCTTCGGGTGTCTTGTTCGGTGGTAACGCGAATAACAGCGCGAGTGCCGGGCTCTCGTTTGCGTATACGTATCGCACGGCTGCGCATACGCATGCGTGCATCGGCTCTCAGCTATACTGATACTTTTTGTAAAGCGATATAAGGACAAAGACCGCGCCGACAAAAAGGCGGAAAACAGTAAACATTAACGGGATTTGGTAGGGAGACCGAAGAACCCCATTTAATCAGCAAAGCAAGTTATGAAAAGGTTGGGCAACCTATACGATAAAATTATAAGTTTGGAAAACTTACGGATCGCAGACAAGCGGGCTCGTAAGGGCAAACTTAACACCTACGGCGTTAAGGTACATGACCGGCACGCCGAAGCCGACCTTTTGGCTTTGCACGAAGAATTGAAGGCAGGAACTTACAAGACTTCGGAATATAGCACCTTTTTTATTTACGAACCGAAAGAACGTGAGATTTTCAGACTACCGTACTTTCCCGACCGCATCGTACACCACGCAGTAATGAACGTGTTAGAACCCGTATGGGTGTCCATATTCACGGCGGACACATACAGTTGCATCAAAGGGCGAGGAATACAGGCGGCAGCGGACAAGTTACGGCGCGTGATAGACAGGGACAAGCCCGGTTGCGCCTATTGTCTGAAAATTGACATACGGAAGTTTTACCCTTCCATCGACCACGCTATATTAAAGCGGATTGTTCGCCGGAAGATTAAGGACACACGGCTACTTAGACTTCTTGACGAAATAATAGACAGCGCGGACGGACTGCCCATCGGGAACTACCTAAGCCAATTCTTAGCAAACCTCATGCTTGCGTACTTTGACCATTGGGTTAAAGAGACCAAGCGCGTAAGGTATTATTTCAGATACGCCGACGATATTGTAGTATTGCACAGCGACAAAAGGGTATTACGCGCCTTGCTTGCCGACTTTGAACGGTATTTGAACACCGAACTAAACCTGTATGTCAAAGACAACAAACAGATTTTCCCGGTAGCGAAAGACCACAAAGACAGGCACGGGCGCGGCATTGACTTTTTGGGATATGTGTTTTACCACAACGAAACACGGCTAAGAAAGCGTATCAAACAGAACTTTTGCCGGAAGGTAGACAAGTTGAGGAAGCGGAAGAAACCGATAGGCGAAGCGCAGTTCATGCAAGCCGTAGCCGCGTGGTGGGGATGGGCGAAACACAGCGATAGCGAGTATTTTATCAACAAGTTAAATAAAATTTCACCTTATGAAATCAAATTCAAACGTTAGACCGGCTATTATCCAAGATTTGGGTAACGGCTCATTCCATTACAACTACAACGTAACGGAAAGGAAGATAGAAGACGAAGAAGTAGGCGAAAAGACTGTTTACGACTACGATACGGTACAGGTGTGGGAAAAGCCGACCTACGACAACCTTACACGCGCCATCATACGCAGCGAGATAGACGAAACCGAAGAATTTTCTTTGATTAACGACTACTACGCCGCGCAGTTGGGAGTAGAAAAGGACGAAGACCGCAAGACGAAAGCAGTAAACGACTACAAAGATTACCTCGCGCACGTTGCGGACATAAAACAGATGGTGAGGGACGACCTCGCTACGGTTGGGTTGGACGAAAGCGCATAGCCTATGGGAACATTAACGGAAACGGTAAACGTCATAGTCGGAATTGTAGCATCACTTGGCGGCGTAAGTCTTATTAAATTCCTTTTCTTCATGCGCCCGGAAAGGCGCAAGGCACAGGCGGAAGCCGGACTGAAAGAGGTGGAAAAGGAAGAACGCGAGCTGGGCATAATGAAAAACCTCGTAGAAAGTTTGCAGAAACGGATAGAACAGCAAGACCAAAAGATTAAGGAACTTAACGAACGTCTTGACAGGTTGTATAACGAGAAGCACGAACAGGAACGGGAGAATAACGCCCTTATCCGCGAAAACAACGAATTGCGGCTCGCACTTAAAGAAGCGGAACACAACGTTTGTGTACGCCCCGATGACGAATGTTTCAAAGGACGTTTGCCGAAACGGACTTATTGCAGGCTGAAAAGGCTTGCGCAAGGCGACTACGACGCTTTCTATAAAGACGGCGACCCGGAAGAAGAAACAGACAACCAAAGGGAAGGTAACAATGAGGATAACGGAATACTTGAAAAGCCTAATAAGGGCTAACAGCTATGACAGTAGCAAGAGTTTCGCCCTCGTGCTTTCCGTATTGGTTGGAGCATTGATAGGGCTTTGCGTTTGCTTCTGCCTTGTGTGGGATGTGTGCAGTAACGGACATTTGGAAACCGACCTCGAAGGGTTGGGCGTATTCCTTCTTTGCGTTGGCGCATACATGGCAGGAGGTGGAGTAAACAAAGCCCTTTCAGAGCGGAAACGTAGTATTAACAAAGAGCATATTAACGAAAAAGTAAACAGCAATGGCAAAGATTGAAATTTTAGCACCGTTCATTTTGAGTTGGGAAGGCGGTTTTTCCAACCACCCGAACGACAAGGGAGGGGCGACGAACAAGGGAGTAACCATCGCCACATGGAAGCAAGTAGGCTACGACAAGGACGGCGACGGGGATATAGACGTAAGCGACCTGCGTTTGATTACCGAGGAAGACGCGGTTAGCCGCGTCATGAAGCCGCACTATTGGGACAGGTGGAAAGCCGACCGGATAGAAAGCCAATCAGTCGCAAACATTGTGGTAGATTGGGTATGGGGAAGCGGCAAGCACGGAATTACGAACGTGCAGAAATTGTTAGGCGTAGCCGTTGATGGAATTGTAGGGGAAAAGACCTTAGCCGCCATCAACGCACAAGAACCGCGCCAGCTTTTCGACCTGATCAAGCGGAAACGGGAAGAGTTTATAGAAAATTTGGTAAGGCGCAACCCGTCACAGAAAGTTTTCCGCGCCGGTTGGTTGCGAAGACTATCGTACATCAATTACGGAAGTCTGACGTACAACGCCGTACCGCTACAAAAACATTCATTCACGGACATATAATAATAGGTATGAAATGGATTACCCGTATTACATTATTGATTTGTCTAACATTGCCGACTTTGTTATCCGGGTGCAGTACGACACGGAAGACCGCAAAAGGCACGGAACAGACAAACGTAACCGCCATACAGGAAACAGACCGGACAGAAGAAGAAAAGCGTTTGGCGGAAGTCATAACCAATACAGAAACAAACGACCGTACAAACGTGGTTATCGAGTTCACGAAGACGGAGTATGCCGACGGGAGTACGGAAACGAAGACAGAACCGCCCGAACAACATCCCGGCGAAAAAGTGAAACCGAAACCGGGAACGGAAAGCAAAGGCGGCATAAAGTCAGTTACCACCGGAAAAATAACCATCAACGGCGACCGGAAGGAAACGACAGCGACAACAGCGACGGAAACAGGCGAAAAGAAAGCCGAAACACAGACAACCACCGGAGTAAGCGCGGACAAGACCGCGACCGTAGAAACGGAACAGGAAAAGAAGCCTAAAAGGGGCTTGCTTGATTGGATTTTCTTAGCCGGGATA
>OGRU01001456.1_pt1 | contig 17751 bp, 9 predicted proteins | sample 1553541 | NCBI WGS metagenome assembly OGRU01 (sample SAMEA2580068, study PRJEB22360) | human gut metagenome | biome: human gut; feature: human-associated habitat; material: faeces | place: Denmark | collected 2008/2010
TTTGGCCTCACGCCCCTATTGGAGGAGCTGCTGCTGGCGCTTTCCGGCGGACAGAAGCAGATCATCAATCTGGCCTCAGTGCTGATGATGCGGCCGCGGGTATTGCTCCTCGATGAACCGCTGGCTCACCGTCAACGACCGCGCCGCGAGCCTGCTGCCCGGTGCCACCTTCGCCGCCTCGGGCGACCACGAGGTCACCTGCACGCTGACCGAGCCCGCCATCGACTTTCTGATCATCCTGGGCAACCACTCCCAGTATCCGGGTATTTTCCCCTCCGAGGTCATCGAGGCCGCGGGCGATACTGGCGTGACCGAGTACGTGGGTACCGGTGCCTACAAGTTTGTGGAGTGGAAGCAGGACCAGTACGTCCATCTCACCCGCTACGAGGACTATGTCGCCGCCCACGGCAAGGCTTCGGGCTACACCGGCAAGGTCTCCGCGCCCACCAAGGACATCTACTATCAGTTCGTGACTGAGGCCTCCACGCGCGTGAGCGGGTTTGAGACCGGCGAGTACGATGTCGCTGGCGAGATCCCCACCGAGAACTACCACGACTTCGACGGCAACGACGACGTCAAGCTCTACACCCATAACGCCGGCGTTCTGACCGCCTTCCTCAACATGAACGAGGGCGTCTTCGCCGACGAGGAGATCCGCAAGTGCGCCCTCATGGCTATCGACTGCGAGGCGGCCGCCCTTGCCGCCTATGGCGAGAAGGAGCTCTTCAACATCGATCCCAACCTGGGCAACCCCGAGAACACTCAGTGGGCGACCGACGCGGGCAAGAAGTACTTCAACCAGGCAGACGCCAAGGCCGCCAAGAAGGCTCTGGCCAAGACCTCCTATGCCGGTGAGACGGTCAAGCTGCTGACCACCCCCGACTACAAGGATATGTACAACGCCACCGTCGCGCTGCAGGAGCAGCTCGAGAAGGCCGGCTTCACCGCCGAGGTCGACAGCTACGAGTTTGCTACCTTTATGGACATCCGCTCCGGCAAGCCCGAGCAGTGGGACCTCTTTGTGGCCTCCACCAACTACAAGCCCATCCCGGCCCAGTCCCTCTCGGTCTCTAAGGCCTTCTATGGCCTGTCCGACGAGAAGGCGCTCAAGCTCGTTGCCGAGACCCGCACCGCCGAGGACACCGACGCTGCGGCCAAGAAGTGGGCCGAGGCTCAGGAGCGCCTCTATGAGATCGCCGTCATCGAGCCGCTTTGCCACTACGTTACCATCACGGGCACCCAGGCAGACGTCGAGGACGTCGAGGTGCTCGACGGCGCCATCATCTGGAACGCCAAGCGTCCGGAGTAATGCAATAGATGGCGTGGCGGCTTAAGGGGTTTGGTCCCCTGTGGCCGCCCCGCCCTGTTCACGTTCAGAGGGGAAATAGACGCCTCGCATGTTGAAGTACACGCTCAAACGTATAGGCGCGATGGTTCCGGTGATGCTTATCATCTCGGTCGTCGTGTTTTTGATTATCTATCTCACACCGGGTGACCCGGCCTCTTCGATGCTCGGCATGGAGGCTACGGCCGACCAGATCGAGCGCGTCAACGATAGCCTGGGACTCAACGAGCCGCTGCCGCAGCGCTACGTTGAGTGGATGGGCGGTGTGCTTACCGGCGACCTGGGCGATTCGTATTTTATGCGCCAGCCCGTCACGCAGGCGATCGCCGAGCACTTTGGCCCCACGCTATCGCTCGCGCTTCTGGCACAGCTCATCGCGCTGCTGATTGCACTGCCCTGCGGCGTCGTCGCTGCCCTCAAACATGGGTCGCGCACCGACGCGGTCTTGCGTGTCGTTGCTCTTTTGGGCGTGGCGATACCCGGCTTTTTGATGGCGCTCATGCTTATGTGGCTGTTTGCCGTCACGTTGCGTGTGTTTCCGGTGGCCGGCTATGCGCCGCTATCGAAGGGCTGGTTCAGCCATTTACGCTATCTTGCGTTGCCGGCCATATCGCTTGGATGCGTGCAGGCGGCCCTGCTCATGCGCATGACCCGTTCGAGCGTTATCGAGGCCATGCAGCTCGACTGCGTCAAGACGGCGCGTGCCAAGGGCGTCTCCGAGGTTCGCGTGGTGCTGGCCCATGCCCTGCGCAACGCAGCGCTGCCGATTCTCACCTCGGTCGGCTATTCATTTGGCGCCCTGATTACGGGCGCCGTGGTGACTGAGGCCATTTTTAACATCCCCGGTTTGGGCCAGCTGGTCACGAGCTCTATCGAGCGTCGCGACTATCCGGTGATTCAGGGCGTGCTGCTGGTCATCGCCTTGTTGAATTCGGTGATCAATCTGGTCGTCGACCTTGCCTACGGCGCTTTTGACCCGCGCGCTCGCAAATGGGGCGATGCATGATGGCAAACTTTAAGAAGGCCCTTGCCAACAAGGGGTTTGTGGTCGGTGGCTGCATTTTCCTGGCGATTGCGCTGATCGCGCTCGTCGGTCCGCTGGTGTGGACGGTTAATCCCAATGCGCAGGAGATGACGTTGCGGCTTTCGGCGCCCTCGCCCGCGCATCCCTTTGGCTGCGATGACTTTGGCCGCGACCTGCTTGCCCGCGTCATCGCGGGCGCGCGCGTGTCGCTTGGCGTTGGCATTGCCGTCACGCTTGCGACGAGTGCGCTCGGCTTGGTGATTGGCGCCTATGCGTGCTACAACGAGAGACTCGATCATATTCTCATGCGCATCTGCGACGGCCTTATGTCCATTCCGGGCGTGCTTTTGGCTATCGCACTCATGGCCATGATGGGCGCCTCGGTCTGGAACGTCATCATCGCGCTCTCCATCGTCTATACGCCCAGCATGGCGCGCATCGTGCGCTCGCGTGCGATGGTGGTCAAGGAGGAGCCCTTTGTGGAGGCCCTGCGCGTACAGGGCGCCTCCACGGCCCGTATCGTGTGGTTGCATATCGTGCCCAACGTTATGGCACCCTTCCTGGTGCAGGCGACCTTTGTCTTTGCCGAGGCCGTGCTCTCGGAGGCCGCCCTCTCGTTTCTGGGCCTGGGTATCAAGGCTCCCGATGCCAGTTGGGGCAACATCCTGCAGGCGGGCAAGAACGTGATGCGCAAAGCCTGGTGGATGATCTTCTTCCCGGCAGCGGCCATCATCGCGAGCGTGCTTTCGCTGAACCTTGCCGGCGACGGCCTGCGCGACGCCCTCGACCCCAAGACCAAGGAGGACTAGCCCATGAGCGAACATCTTTTGGACGTGCGCGACCTGTGCATCTCGTTTGTGGGCCGCGATGGCAACGCGCTGGAAGCCGTCAACAAACTCAACCTACATATCGATGCCGGCGAGATCGTTGGTGTTGTCGGCGAGTCCGGCTGCGGTAAGTCGGTGTTTGCCCAGAGTGTCATGCGCCTATTGGAGCATGAACAGAAGATGGCCTATGAAGGCCAGATTGTGTTTGATGGCGAGGACCTGCTCGCGCGCCCGCTCAAGCGTATGCGCGAGGTGCGCGGCTGCGACATCGCCATGATCTTCCAGGACCCGTTGTCCTCGCTTAACCCCGTCATGACGGTGGGTGCGCAGGTTATCGAGGCGGTGCGGGCCCACCGTAAGGTGAGCCGACGCGAAGCCCGCAACGAGGCTCTATCGCTGTTGGAGCGTGTGGGAATTCGAGATGCCGCGGCACGCTTCGACATGTATCCGGGCGATTTTAGCGGCGGCATGCGCCAGCGCGTGATGATCGCCATGGCGCTCGCCGGGCACCCGCGCCTGCTTATCGCCGACGAGCCCACCACGGCACTCGACACCACCACCCAAAAGCAGATCCTCGACCTACTGCGCGACCTCAACCGCACCGAGAACATGGCGGTGCTTTTTATCAGCCATGATTTGGGTGTCGTCACGAGCATCTGCTCGCGCGTACACGTCATGTATCTGGGCCAAATCGTAGAAGAGATCGACGCCTGCGGCCTTATGGAGCGCCCGAGCCACCCGTATGCCCAGGGGCTCATCGCGAGCATTCCGCCGCTCGAAGGCGAGCGAGTTGACACGCTGGCGGATATTCCGGGCACAGTGCCGCCGCTTACGGCAATACCCTGTGGATGCCGCTTTGCGCCTCGTTGCGCCCGGGCGGACGAGCGCTGCCGCACGCAGGAGCCTCCGCTGGTTGCCGTGAATGCGTGCGACCGGTCTAAATGCTGGCTTGTCGAGAAAGGGAAGTGCCATGGCTGTTGATAGCGAAGCCCTGCTTAGGGTCTCACATCTGACTAAAACGTATCCCATGCCGGGATCAGGTTTTAAGCGTCAGGCCTTTACCGCCGTGGACGATCTGTCGTTTGAGATCGCACCGGGCGAGGTCTATGGCCTGGTTGGCGAATCCGGATCGGGCAAGTCGACGACTGGACGCCTGATCTGTGGTCTCGAGCGTGCGGATTCCGGCTCGATTGTCTATCGTGGGCACGACCTCGCCACGATGTCGGAGCGCGAACGCAAGCCGTTTCGCCGCGAAATCCAGCTGGTATTCCAGGATAGCTCTACGGCTTTTGACCCACGTAACCGTGTCGGCCGCATTTTGGAGGAGCCGCTGATTATCGCCGGCGTGCGCGATGCGGATGAGCGCCATGAGCGCGCGCTCTCGGCCCTGGCCTCGGTCGGTCTTCTGGCAGAGCATTATGACCGCTATCCGCACGACCTTTCGGGGGGACAGCGTCAGCGACTCAATCTGGCACGGGCGCTTATTTGCGAGCCGCGCCTTGTGGTATGCGACGAGCCGGTCTCGGCGCTTGATGTGTCCGTTCAGGCCCAAGTGCTCAACTTACTTCGCGACCTGCAGCGCACGACGGGCGTGGCGCTGCTGTTTATCACGCATGATATGCGTGTGGTTCGGCATATGTCCGACCGGATTGGCGTGCTCTACCACGGTCGTCTTGTCGAGGAAGGCGCGGTCGAGGACGTGATCGCGCACCCGAGCGATCCGTATACGCAGGAGCTTATCGACGCCATTCCCTAGAGGATGCTTCCTTTTGGGTATGGCGTGGGTTTGTTGTTTAATTGTCGGTATATCGGTGCAAGAGAGGGGAATTACTATGGTCGATATCGAGGAACAGCCGTTACCGCGCACGTTTGAGGAGTTCAACGAGCAGCGCAAGGCGGCGTTTATTCGCGTTAAGGATTATAAGCAGGCGGGTAATCGCCTGGTCGGCTTTTTGTGCAGCTATACGCCGCTCGAGATTATCGATGCCGCGGGGGCTGCGAGCGTGGCGCTGTGCGGTACGTCCGATGAGGTGATTCCCGAGGCCGAGAAGGTGCTGCCGGCAAATCTGTGTCCGCTCATCAAGTCGACGTACGGTTTTGCCTACTCGCAAAAGTGTCCGTTTACGTACTTTAGCGACATGATTATCGGCGAGACCACCTGCGACGGCAAAAAGAAGATGTACGAACTACTCAACGAGCTCAAGCGTACGCACATCCTGCATCTGCCGCAGAGCCGCGATCGCGCCCATGAGCGCGAGGGCTGGTACGAGGAGTGTCGCCTGCTCAAGGAGGAGCTCGAGAACTTCTACGGCATCACGATTACCGACGATGACCTGCGCGCTGCCGTCCGTCGTCGCAACCGCTTGCGTGCGGCCCAGCTCGACATGTTTGCGCTGCAGGCCAACCAGCCGGCGGCCATGAGCGGCGTCGACCTGATGAGCACCATGTTTGCCGGTACGTTCAGCTTTGATATCGATGCCTATACGCAGCAGCTGGAGCAAAAGGTTGCCAAGCTGCGCGAGGCCTACGACACGGGCGAGCGCCCGGTCGCGGCAGATGCCAAACGCATCCTGATCACCGGCTGCCCGGTGGGCGGCGTGATCAACAAGATCGGTCGTACTATCGAGTCCAACGGCGGTGTGGTCGTGTGTATGGACGACTGCTCGGGCGAGCGCACGGCGGCCATGATGATCGACCCGGAGGCTCCCGACATCCTGCGCGCCATCGCCGACCGCTACCTGGATATCAACTGCTCGGTCATGACGCCCAACGACGGTCGTATGGAAAACACGCTGGCCATGTGCGAGAAGTATCATGTCGATGGCGTGGTAGAGAGCGTGCTACAGGCGTGCCATACCTTTAACGTTGAGAGCGCGCGCATGCAGGAGGCCGTTGAGGGTGCGGGTATTCCGTACATGAAGATCGAGACCGATTACAGCAACGGCGACATGGGCCAGATCGAGACCCGCATCGCTGCCTTCATCGAAACCCTCTAGCTTCCTCAGGCACCGGATCTTGCCCCTCTAACCGTCGCTTGCGTACCCAAAGTACGCTGCGCTCCTCTTTCGGGGCAATCTCCGGCACCTGAGAAACCTAGAGCTAAGGCGCCTGAACGCGCCACTGTCTATGATGTTTAGATTGGGAGAGAGCCATGATAGGGATCGGGATCGATATCGGGTCTACGGCGGCTAAGGCTGCTGTGGTCGATGGAGAGGGTTCGGTGGCGTGGACGTGCGTGCAGCCAACTGGGTTCTCCTCGGTCGATGCGGCCGAGCGTCTGCGCGAGGCACTGGCAGCGGCCGGCTATAACGTGGCTACCGACGACGTGCGCGTGATCGCGACCGGCTACGGTCGTGTCGCCGTGCCCTATGCGCACAAGGTCGTGACCGAGATTACTTGCCATGGTGCCGGTGCGGTCCGCCTGTTTGGCGAGCAGGGCACGGTGATCGACGTGGGCGGTCAGGATACCAAGGTCATCCAACTCAAGGGTGGCCGCGTGGCCAAGTTTGCCATGAACGACAAGTGCGCCGCCGGCACGGGGCGCTTTTTGGAGATCATGGCCGACCGCCTGGGCATTTCCCAGCAGCAGATGGCCGACCTGGCGCGTTCCGGCGAGCCCACAAAGATCAGTAGCATGTGCACGGTGTTTGCCGAGAGCGAGGTCATCAGCCAGCTGGCTGACCAGGCTCTGGTGAAGGCCGGGCTGACCCGGAAGGACATCGACGCCGTGGCCGTGACCTACGCCCCCGGCCTCATCGGCGCAGTGCTGGTGGGGGTGAGCTTTGCCAAGTCTGTGGCCTACGCCCTGGGTGTGCCGCTGATCCCGGTGCATCATGTCCGGGGGCATATCGCGGCCAATTACATCGCCCACCCGGACTTAGAGCCGCCCTTCGTCTGCCTGTGCGTGTCCGGCGGCACGTCGCTCATCGTGGATGTGCGGGGCTACACCGACGTACAGATCCTGGGCGCGACACGAGACGACGCGGCCGGCGAGTGCTTTGACAAGATCGCGCGGGTCATGGGCCTGGGCTATCCCGGCGGCCCCATCATCTCCAAGCTCGCCGAGACGGGCAACCCCAAGGCGATTGATTTCCCCCGTGCGCTTAACAGCAGGGGGGACTATCGCTTCTCGCTTTCGGGCCTTAAAACGGCCGTGACGCTCTACATCGAGCAGGAAACCAAGGCCGGGCGCACGATTCACCTTCCCGATCTGGCGGCTTCGTTTGAGGCAGCTGTCTTTGACGTGCAGTACAAGAAGGCCAAAAACGCACTGCACGCTACCGGATGCAAGGAATACTGCATCGGTGGCGGCGTCTCGGCCAACCCGCATCTGCGCGAGATGATGATCAAGAAGCTTGGGCGTCAGGGGATTCGCGTAACGGTGCCGCCCTTGTCTGCCTGTACCGATAACGCAGCCATGATCGCGGAGGTCGCTCGCCGTAAATTCGACCGAGGCGAAATCTCGCCGTTCGATGTCGACGCCGATCCGAACATGACGCTGTAGCTGGTACGGCGCGGTCCCCGGACGGAGGGGCCGGATATAAGGTTTCCTGCTCTACAGTCCTGCGCAAGACGAAGGCCACATTAAGTGGCCTTCTTTGCGTGCGGAACTCGCGATGAACTTCGTGCCCCGCCGTCCGGGAGGACGCCTCTTTATTGATGGGAGGCCTGATAGGTCGATGGTTCCGTGCCCGGATGCGTCCAAAGTGGGACGGGCTTTCCGGATGGGCAGGCTTTCGAAAAATGCATCCCGGAATTTGCGCTCAAAGTGGGATGCGGTTTCCGGTTGAGGGTCTAAGGGGAAAGTGCGTCCCAGAATCGACGCTTGAAATGGGATGCAGTTTCCCGATGAGGCACTCGACGGAAAATACATCCCAGAAATGGCCTTTGAGCTGGGATAAGATTTCCGCGGCATCTCGGATTCTCAAAAATGAGACACGCCGTTGGCGAAAATGAGACACGTGATATCGGGCATCGGATGTATCATTTGCAAAAATGAGTCCACCCCACTCGAATAAAGCGAGGTCCCTCATGTACGTTCCACACCCCCGTATCCGTAGGCTGTCGAAAATCCCGCTTGTTGGGACGGCGGCGCTTGCTGCGTTGATCGCCACGAGCGTCGCCTGCTTCACGGCCACGCCCCAGGTTGCCCAGGCGGCAGACGCGCCCGCAATCACCGATATGACCGAGCAGGATTATCAAGCCCTGGGTCTGGGCACGAGCGAGGACATTCCGGCCGATACCGTTGGCCCCTATTCCACTGATACCCCCACGACGTTTGCCACGCGCAGCGAGGTCTATATGGCAGCTAACGGTAGCCATGGCAATCGCTACACTCTGCGCGACAAGCTCGAGAACGTCGAGCGCGGTGACATTGGCGGCAGCAGCAAACTCACCGATGGCTATGGAAGTGTGTGGGGCGCCGCAAAGTTCTGGCAAAACGTCAACAACTTCGATACGAACAGCGATCTCTACAAGCATAGCGACTACGGTGGCGGCACCTGGTCGTACCTAAGCAACAATGAGTCCTCAACAGTACTCGCCAACGACAACAACGGTTTCTCGGGCATTCACGCCACGAGTGTTGAGTTCTGCAGCGACGCCAGCACGGGCAAAAAGAGCCGCGTTGCCGAGCTCCGTGCCTACGGCGACAGTTCTTCCACGACGATTGACGGCAAGTCATACGCCGGAAAGGTTGAGCTGGTCCTCTACTCGTTTAGCAACGGGCGTACGCGCACTCTCGACACACACCTGCCGGTGACGGTCAACACTAATATGATGTACGAAGGCCGTTTTAAGTACCTGGATGCCGGTTACCTGCAAGAGCACGACGCCGTCTTTGATGTCGAGGCGGGCGATGTCGATGGCGACGGCGTCGACGAGCTTTTTGTCTACGCGGGCTGCTATGTCGACGAGAACGGCGTGCGCAAGGCTGTAGTCGACATGTATGACTTGGAGGGCGGCAACTGGAAGCAAAGCGTCGTCAAGATCGATGCCGGTAACGCCGCGGACTACACCACGCACAACAAGGGCGGGAACGACTCCTGGACGCAGCTTCAGTCAGCTCCTGTCGTTTCGCTAGCGGCCGGCGACCTCGATCGCGATTTTTGCGATGACCTCGCCATCGTGGTCTCGGCACCCTACGGCAAGAAGAATATTGATAAGTCGACGCATTGCGAGCTGTTTTCGTGGGATGCATCCAAGGGTGCGCTCGTCCATGTCGATGCTCTGGGCGACGCGGGCGCAATCTCCCTCTCCGCGAACGGCAAGACCATGGTCGCTGCGAATGCGACGTTCGGCACGTTTGCCGCCTACGATGAAGAAGGAAAGAAGACGGGTGAAACCGTCACGGGCCTTATTCTTGCGGGCTATGACTGGCAACGCAGCGCTTTTGATTACGGCGCTTCTGACGGCAGCAAGGGGCTGTACGGCGCGCTGTACCGCTACGCGTATTTTGACTCGGAGTCTGGCGAGTTCAAGCTTTCCGATTGCAAGGAATACAGAGACGGGCTCCTCGCCTCCTATGGGCTGATGCATGTGCCCAACAGCGCATGGAAGGATAGCGCTCAGGATAAGCGCTATCCGTGCACCTTGGCGCCTATTGCCCTTGCCACTGCCAACCTTGACGGCCTGTCCGAGCAGCTGGCGGTCGACGAGGTGCTCGTGGGCGGCGATGTGTTCCGCGACTTTGCCTGCAACACGGCACAGAGCGGGGCTCAGGGCTTGGGGTCCATGGTCGGAACCATGAGCATGAGCGGTCAGCAATACAACAGCAGCAACAAGCATGACCACAAGGGTATAGAGCAGGTGTGGATCAGCGACGTCAAGGCGGGCAGCGTCTCGGGTTCGGACCGCTATAACGAGAGCTTTATCGCCGTGGTGGGCAAGCACCGCGACGAGGACCTGCGCAAGAACGATGACTACTATTGGATGACCGCCTCGCATTTTTCGCTCGACGAGAACGGAAAGGTGCGCCGCGGCGAGGAGCAGGTGATTAGCGAGAGCAACCGTCGCGGCACTACCTACGGCACATTTATCTCGCTCGCGCTGCCCGATGTCGACAACGACAGCGTCAAGATCACGTACAAGGACCGCTACAAGGTCTATACCAACCCGCGCGTGCTTGCCGTGCTGCAGGATGCGCCCTATGTTGAGGATCTGGAGCAGGCATACGGCTATCTGGTGTTGGGCGGCACGTCATACGGAGAGGAAAAGGGCACGGGGACATCCCAGGGCTATACCATTGGCGCCGAGTTGGGCGTTGCCGTCGAGGTGCAGACCGGTCCGCCCCTGGTCGCGATGAATGCTTCAGTCGATTTTGCCGCCGAGGGATGCTATGACTACCGGAGCGAGCGCACGGTCAGCGCAAGCGTAAGCTATGAGTCGCATGCCGGCGAGGGTGACAAGGCCGTGCTCTACACGATTCCGATGGTCTATTACGAGTATGAGATCGAAAATGAGGAAACTGGTGGCAAGGGCGTGATGGCGGCGCCCGTGTCGCTCGGCGCGCAGACCTCGGTCGTTAATGTCGAGGCCTATGACCGCATTGCCAAACAGCACAATATGACGCCGCTCAGCTACTTTTTGACCAACCGGTCGGGAGAACCCGGAACCTATCAAACGACGCTCAACGGCGAGACTCCCGTTGGGGATTCCTATGGCCTGGGCAAGCCTGGCGTAACGCGCGCCTACACGCACGATGGGTTTAACGGCGCCGCCGCGCAGTCGGGGGCGAGCATTGAGCAGACCATCGAAGTCGAGGAGGGCAAGGAGCAGGAGCTCGAGCTCGGCTTGACGCTGAACGGCAGCGTTGTCATGGGCGCGAAGCTCGCAAAGCACGAGTTGTTTGGCGGCCTGTGCTTTGGTGCCAACGCCGGCTTTACTACGGGTAACTCCTCGAGTGAATCGACCGAATACGGCGGCACCGTCGACAACCTGCCCGAGGCCGCGCAGGGCAAGTACGGTTTTGTGTGGCGTCTGGGCGTCAACGCGGTGGATGTCGACAAGTTCGAGGCAGACTCGGGCGACAAGCTCGGCACCAAGGACACCGACCAGTTCTGGATCGTGGGCTATGACGTTAAGGACGTCGAGATGCCCGACGCGCCGGCCGTGACGGGCTTTACGGCAAACGCCGTCGATTCGATCAGCGTTACGTTTAGCTGGGACGATGTACTCGCAAACAAGAGTGGCTTTAGCTACGGCGTGGGCATGCTGCAGAGCAATGCGGCGGATGCGGTCGTCAATAGCTGGAAGATTGCCGACAACACGCAGACCTCGCTCAAGTGGGATGGGCTGCAGCCCAATACGGAGTATCGATTCGCCATCGCCGCCGTTAAGAATGGATCCACGACCGAAACAGGTATTCGCTCGGCAATCATCACGGTCAAGACCATGCCCGATGGCATGACGATGACCGTGAGCGGACCTGCGGCGGATGCTGCGGAGGGGTCGGATCTTGGATACGACTCTTCGGTTGAGCGCGCGGCGGGAAGCCACCTGACGCTCTCGGCGATTGGCCATGTGAAGCAACTCGGTGCCGACGATAGCGAAACAGGGCTGGCACCGACCTATATGTGGTACCGCAAGGGCCGCGGCGAGACAGAGTTTAAGCTCGTGGGTGCCGATGGCAACCTCGCGGCTGGAACGGCCTCAAAGCTCGAGATTGACCTGACCGCAGACGATGACGGTGCGCAGTATTACTGCCACGTGGGATACAACGACGTGGGCCTCGACACCGGCACGACGCTCGTGAATATCGAGGCCGAGGAGACGGCGCCCACAACGGTGAACGCCACCCCGATCCGCACGCGCCGCCTGTTCTCACAGGCAAGTGCGGGCGCCAAGAAGTTCCTGGACCATACGCTGGTAAACACCGCCGGCCCAACCGATTCCGAAGGCTCAAAGGACCCCGAGACTCCTGAGACCCCGACGAACCCGGACAAGCCCAAGTCCGACAACGGAGCTAAGACCGACACCAAGGTCAAGACTACGACCACAGCGAAGAACCTCGCAAACACCGGCGACCAAACATTCGCCCTAGTCGCCACCGCAGCAGCAGCGGGAGCAACGCTCGTAGTGATAGCCCTCATCATGCTGATCAAGCGCCGCAAGACCCACTAGTAGCCAGTCGAACATATCGACAACCCAAAAACCCGGGTAGCCAAAAAACAGGCCACCCGGGTTTTCTGTTGAGTGGAGACTCCGCAAGCGGAAACTGCATCCCACAATTAGCGCCCGGAACGGGACACATTTTCCGTCAAGCCCTCATCCGGAAAATCCATCCCAGTTTGAGCGCCCAGACCGGGACGCACTTTCCCAAAGGGTCCTCAACGGGAAACTGCGTCCCATAATTAGGCGGGAAATGGGATGAACTTTCCCAATGAGAGCCAACCGGAAACCACGTCCCAGAATCAGCCCCCAAAGTGGGACGCATTTTCCCAATCGGGTCCCAAGCGGAAACTGCATCCCATTCCAGACAAGAATTCCGGGACACACTTTCCGCAAACAAAGAAGGCCACATAACGTGGCCTTCGTCTTGCGCAGGACTGTCCGAGCAGGGAACCTTATATGCCTCCGCCTGGACAGACGTTTCAGTTGTGGCTCAGCAGCTAGCAGCTACTTAATCTTGGTCGTGCCTGGCGCCAGGTTGGGGTCGGTTTCGTTGGCCTCGGTCTGGAAGTGCTCCGTATAGACGTTCTTGCCGTCGCGGAACATCTCGTAGTACTGCATCTTGGCGTAATCCTCGCGCGCCTTGGTGGCGGCTGCGGCAACGGCGTCGTCACCGGTGACGTTGGAGGAGAGCGCCCAGCGCAGGCTGGCGTCCTCGTAGCCCACAGAGTTGATAGCGGGCAGCGACTCGCGCAGCGTCATGTGCGCCTTCTGGTAGTCGGTCAGCGGTGCGCCGATCAGCTGCATCAGCTGGGTGGACAGGTAGTTGGTGGACAGGTCGTCGACCTTGCTCGTCTGGTCGCAACCGGCAACGTCGTAGTTAGCCCAGATGATGTAGTCGGTCTGCCACAAGCGCTCCTGATGCGTGGCGTCGTCCTCGCCGGTAAACCACTTGTCGTTGAACTTGGACGGGAAGAAGGGCTGATGGTCGCCCCAGAACACCACGACCACCTTGCGGTCGAGTTTGCTCAGGGCGTTGAGGAAGTAACGCAGCGCCTGGTCGGACTGCTCAATGCACGAGACGTACTCGTCGACATCGGACAGCGTGCCGTCCTCGATGGTCTTGGCGTCCAGGTCGGTCGTGTCGATGTTCAGGTGCATCTGCTTGTCGACTGGCAGCAGACCCGTATCGTAGCCCGAGTGGTTCTGCATGGTCACGTCGAAGATAAACTGCGGATCGGCGTTCTGGTCGAGCAGCTCAAGAATCTTGTCGTAGGTAGCCTGGTCGGTCACCATGCCGCGCAGGGTGTCGGCGCCCTGGAAATCGTTGATGGACAGGAACTGGTCAAAGCCAAAGTCCTTGTAGACGTTCTCGCGGTTCCAGTTAGTGGCGTGGTTGGGGTGCATGGCCGTGGTGGAATATCCGAGCGACTTGAACTGCTCGGCCAGATTCTCGGTCGTCTCCATGTTGTAGATGGTATAGGGATAGACGCCCGACCCCAGGTTGGTCATGGAGTTGCCGGTCATAAACTCAAATTCGGTATTGGCCGTGCCGCCGCCGTAGGCGCTCACATAGAGCTTGCCGCGGCTGAGGCAGTTGGGCAGGTTCTTAAAGTACTGCGGGCCCTCGTAGCCGGCGCGCATGTTCTGGTAGATGGATAGGTCCGAGAAGGTCTCGTTCATGATGGCGATGACTGTGGGCTTCTCGCTGTCGAATTGGTCCTGGGCGGCGGTGCGCTCGTCGCTCTTGGCCGCGTCGGACTTGTCGTAGGCCTTGGCGTACTTTTTGAGCGTGGCCTTGGCGTCATCGACAGAATAGTCGGCGGGTTTGGGCGGCTTGATGGACTGTGCCGCACTAATAAAGGCAGGCAGATAGCCCTCGCGCCAGTAGCTCTCGAGCGGGCGCCAGGTGTAGACGGTGATGCCGAGGGTGTTGTAGTAGTCGATGAGCGTGACATGCGCGGTTACGCCGCCCAGGCACAGCACTGCCACGAGCAGGTTGGTGAGCAGCATGCGCTTGGCGTTGGCGGCGCCCTTCTGACGGTGCGGTGCCACCAGGCCGGCGTACTCGCACAGCAGCATGGCGATGGCGGTAAAGCCCATGGACAGCACACAGAACAGCGAGATGGAGAAGGTGTAGCCGGTGCCGGCGACCGCGGCGGCGGTGGAGATGGCCGAAAGGTCGCCCGGCTGGATGGGCATGGATTTAAACGTGATGACGAAGAACTCGGCAATGCCCAGGACAAAGAGGGCAAAGGCCAGGACCGCGGGGGCTGCGCCGTGGCGCTGGAACAGGAAGAACAAGCCGGTCATGAGCGTGGTGATGATGGCCCACTCGAGCAGGATGCACAGGGGATAGACCCAGGTAAAGTCGTGGTTGGACGAGACCTCCATGCCCAGCAGCGCAAAGACGCCGGCGAGCAGCAGGCACAGGACGGCGGCGACGAGTGGTTTGCCCACAAAGGCGCCGCGCAGGCGGGCGAGCTTGCCGGTGGGGGCGGGGGCATCGTTAGCAGCGAACGCAAAGACGCGCGGGGCGATACGGTCGCGGGCGATGCTGGCCCAAGCGCAGCCGGTGAGGATGGCGTTGGTCAGGATGAGCATCACAAAGGCGAGCGGCTCGCTTTGTGCCACGAGGCCAATGGCGCCCCAGACGGTCAAAAAGAGCTGGAACAGGCCAAAGGCGACGCTCCAGGCGAAGGCGCCCTTGGTGACGGTACCCGACTGAGCGCGAATGGCCTTGGCCTCGCGCAAGACAAGGTAGACGGTCGCCGCAAGACCGACGAGCGAGATGGCGGCAGCGAACATGCTGAGACTCCTCACAAATGCAAAACCTACGAAAGCGGGGATTTACCCGATTGTTACCGAGATATGCGCAGCATTTGACGGCTGCGCACAACAACCAGCCATATTAACGCGCATGTGTGGCGGTGTGGCGCAATGGAGTGCCCACCTGCGCGATAATGGACGGGAATTACACGGAAACGTAAAGGCTTCTTAAAGAAATGGCGAGGGTAGGGCGATGAGCGAGCAGGTTTGCAAGGCGGACATGGGCGGCGACGGAGCTGCGGTCGTGGACGCCGGCGGTTATTCGGCCGAGACTACGGGCAACGCGGTGCTGGACATTTTGGAGCACCGTTCGTCCACGCGCGCTTTTGCGCGCGATGACAACGAGCGTCCCGTAGCGGTGACCGACGAGCAGCGGGCGGCGATTTTGCATGCGGCGAGTCGCGCGCCGTCGGCGGGCGCCATGATGATGTATTCCATCGTGAGCATTCGCGAGCAGGCTACGCTGGACCGTCTGGCCGACCTGTGCGACCACCAGCCTATGATCGCCAAGGCGCCCTGGGCACTCATATTTGTGGTCGATTATGCCAAGTGGATCGATCTGTTTGAGCACGTGGGCTGCTTTGAGCCCGATTTTGTCGAGCGCACGGGCAAGGCGCCCCGCCGCGCTCCGGGTTTGGGCGACTTTGCCATCGCGGCCCAGGATGCCGTGATCGCCGCGCAAAACGCTGTGGTTGCTGCCGAGGCCCTGGGGCTGGGGAGCTGCTACATCGGTGATATTGTCGAGAATGCCGAGGAAGTTGCCGAGTTGCTCGATCTGCCGCCCTATACCATGCCGCTATCGATGCTCATCATCGGCACGCCTCGCAAAGAGCGCCCGGCGATTGCACACCCCGTGGTGAACCTGGTGCATGAGGAGCGCTACCGCCGTGCGGATGCCGCGACCATGGACGCGCAGGTGGCCGAGATGGACGCGATGTTTCGCCCGCATGCCCGCGAGGTGGGGGAGCGCGTCGTGGACATCTATACCCGCAAACACACGAGTCCCTTTATGGCCGAGATGAGTCGCTCCATGGAGTGGTGGTTCAAAAACTGGCTCGGAAAATGACGAATGTGACAAGGGGACAGTCATTTTGTCACATTCCATATCGCCGCGGTAGCCTAAAGACTGTATAAATCTTTATCTAGCTGGGAAGACAGTGCATTAAAACATGGGCCGATTACCTATAATCCCCTCGAACGTTAAAGTTGGGAGGAAACCGGCTTATGGAACAAAAGGCCAAGGAGGCAGCCTCGCACGCTGCGATTCCTGTGAGCATCTCGGCGATGCTCGTCACGCTGGGCGTGGTGTATGGCGATATCGGCACCAGCCCCATGTATGTAACCAAGGCGCTCGTTGCCGGCAACGGCGGCATCGGAAGCGTCACGGAGGAGTTCGTGCTCGGCGCGCTCTCCCTTGTCGTGTGGACGGTCACGCTGCTGACCACCATCAAGTACGTGCTCATCTCGCTGCGCGCCGATAACCATGGCGAGGGCGGCATCTTTGCCCTGTACAGCCTGGTCAAGCGTTGCGGCAAGTGGCTTATCATCCCCGCCATGCTGGGTGGCGCCGCGTTGCTCGCCGACGGCATCCTGACGCCGGCCGTTACCGTTACCACGGCCATCGAGGGCCTGCGCACTATCCCGGCGGTTCATGCCGTGCTGGGCGATGACCAGGGCCGCGTCGTCGCCATTACGCTCGCCATCATCATCGTGCTCTTCTTGGTACAGCGCATCGGTACGGCCAAGATCGGTCACGCCTTTGGCCCCATCATGACGCTGTGGTTCCTATTCCTGGGCGGCACGGGTCTGTTCTTTGTCTTACAGCACCCCGCCGTGCTGCTGTGCCTCAACCCGCTCCGCGGCATCGCCTTTTTGTTGAGCCCCAACAACCACGCGGGCATCATGATTCTGGGCAGCTGCTTCCTCGCCACCACCGGTGCCGAGGCGCTCTACTCCGACATGGGCCACGTCGGCCGCGGCAATATCTACGCTACCTGGCCGTTCGTTAAGTGCTGCCTGCTGCTGTCCTATATGGGCCAGGGCGCTTGGCTTATGAACAACGCTGCCAACCCCGAGCTCATGGGCATTGCCGATCTCAACCCGTTCTACCAGATGCTCGCCCCGGGCCTGCGCCCGTTTGCCGTCGGCCTTTCCACCGTCGCGGCCATCATTGCCTCGCAGGCGCTTATCACCGGCGCATTCTCGCTGGTGTCCGAGGCCAGCCGTCTGGACCTCATGCCGCACATGCAGGTCTTCTACCCTGCCGAGACCAAGGGCCAGCTCTACATCCCCATGGTCAACAACGTCATGCTTGTCGGCTGCGTCATTGTGGTGCTGCTGTTCCAGAACTCGGCGCATATGGAAGCCGCCTACGGCCTTGCCATTACGCTGACTATGATGTGCACCACGCTGCTGCTCTTCTTCTACCTGCACGAGGAGCGCAAGCTCAAGGTTGCTCCGTGGATTTTCGCGGCCTTCTTCCTTTTGCTCGAAGGCTTCTTCTTCGTGAGCTCGCTCACCAAGTTCTTCCACGGCGGCTATTTCACCATCCTCATGGCCGCGCTCATCATGGGCATCATGGTGTGCTGGTACAACGGTACGGCTGTTGAGCAGCGCCA
>OGRU01001471.1_pt1 | contig 17610 bp, 16 predicted proteins | sample 1553541 | NCBI WGS metagenome assembly OGRU01 (sample SAMEA2580068, study PRJEB22360) | human gut metagenome | biome: human gut; feature: human-associated habitat; material: faeces | place: Denmark | collected 2008/2010
GTTGAAGGTCAGCGCCCCTCCGCGGCTCAACGCCAGCAGCGCCCCGTTCGTCGCGGCGCCGCAGCTTCGCAACCCAGCCAGAGCATGCGCGTTCAGGCAGCACAGCCGCAGCAAGGCCAGCCTTCACAGCAGATACCCGTAGTGCAAAACATGCGCGGCAACGACCCGTCTGCCTATTCGCGCGCTAAATACCAGCGCACCAAAGAAGGCGCCCAAAAGGCTTCGCCCACCAACGCATCCACATACCAGGCAGCTCGCTACCTGGGCAACAACAACTTTGCGCCCAAGCAGAAGGCCGACTTTTTTACGCGCGGCAGTCTTATCGCTGTTGCCGTTGTTGTGGTGCTTGCCATCGTTGGCATATTCGCCTTCAACAACTGGATGGGGTCGAAGCCGGTTGAGGTCACGCTAAACGGCGACCAGGTAACCATTTCGGGTGCCGAGCGCAGCGTTGGCGGCCTTCTGGACAACAACGTGGTTTCGGTAACGCCTGGCAACTACGTAGCCGTCGATGGCAGCACCATCCGTCAAGGTGAAGGCACCCGCTGCACCGCAAAGGTGAACGGAAACGACACCGACAATATGGGCATGCACTTGAACGGCGGCGACAAGATCGAGATCTCCAATGGCACCGACATCACCGAGCCCTACACCGACAGCGAACCCCAAACCCTTCCGCACAAAACGGAGCTAAAGGGCGTTGGCGCAGTTCACCTGTACAGCAACAATGCCCAGGACGGCGAGCAAGTAACGCGCACAGGCAAGGAATCGGGCATCACCGCCACGGTTACCACCAAAGAACCGGTCGATAACATCGTTCAGTACTACAACGTGAACAGCAACGGCGACAAGGTTATTGCGCTCACGTTCGACGACGGCCCATGGGATAAACAAACCGACGAGATCCTGGACATCCTTGAACAGAACGATGCCAAGGCTACCTTCTTTACCGTTGGCCAATGCATTAGCGGGCACGAAAAGGAATTGCAGCGCGCTGCAAGCATGGGCTGCGAAATTGGCACTCACACGTGGGACCACGCAGAGGGCAGTGGCGAAGGCGTAAGCCTTATCAAGATGTCGACCGACGAACGCAAGCAGGAAGTGCAGAAGGGCCTGGAGGCAATCAAGAACGCCACCGGCCAGGAAGCAAGCATTATTTTCCGTTGCCCGGGCGGCAATTTCGACACTTCGGTTGCCACCGACCTTGAAGGCATTGTTACGGCAGAAATCGGCTGGAACGTTGATACCACCGACTGGAAGAAGCCCGGCGCCGACGTTATTGCCCAGCGCATTCAGAGCGCCGGCCCCGGCAACATCATCCTGATGCACGATGGCGGCGGCGACCGCAGCCAGACCATCGAAGGCCTTCGCCAGGCGCTCCCTAAGTTGAAGGAACAAGGCTACAGCTTCATCACCGTACAGGAACTGCTGGAAAAGTACCCCTACCAAGAGGGCCAAACGAATTAGAGAAAATCAGCATAAAAAAGAATAAAAAAATACCACTACGAGCGAGCCGTGGTACAGATAGACAGCATGGGGAACAATCGAGATGAAAGATTGTTCCCCATTTTTTTATATTTTCGATAAGTAGATTTACTTTTCGATCGCATAAACGCTGTACGTAATTTTTACGGCCATGTCAGACTCAGCGATGATTGCATCGAAGATGAGCTGTGTTTTATAGCTCGATACCTGTTCCACACGGGGTGATAAGTGGTATGTCGCTTCAATGGCAGCAGCATCAGATTCCACCATGCAGTCCATGGCTTTGTATGCTGACGTTTCGGTAGGGAACGAATGTGCTGTGTAGCCGGATTCGTTGCTGGATTCACGGATTAAGATATACGTAGGTTTTGTCATAACAGATACGTCCTTTCTGAAATGTGAAATATGGTTTTACACAGACCTGCACTCGGATGAGGTGCCGTATTGAACCGCTCTCCCTGTTCCTCGGGCACGGGAAGCAAGGAGAGCGGTTCCTCTTCGCCTATGGCATAGCGGCTGACGCCGAACCTCGTACGCACACTTCATTGCAAACGCGGCTCAACTCGCAAAGTGGGAATCGAGCCCCTACCCTTACTTTCCTGCCTGGTTGGTGCTAGTTCGGACTTCTACCGATTTCGCGATATAGGCAGGGCGGCGCTTGGTTTCGATGTAGATGCGTGCGATGTATTCGCCGATCACACCCAGCGTTACCAAAATGAGCCCGCCCATCAAAAGGAGCACGCACAGAAGCGTAGGATAGCCCGATGGCATGGCGGGGTTGATAAATTGCTCGACAACGACTTCGACCAGCAGAACCAACCCGACAAGCGCGGCAATGAGACCCGCCACCGCGGCAATTTTCAGCGGAAACGTGGTAAACGAAAGCACTCCGCCGATGCCGTAGCGCATTAGTTTCCAGAACGACCACTTGGTTTCGCCCTCAACGCGATTTGCCGGCGTGTAGGGAAACGGCAATGTCTCGAAACCTACCCAGGCAAACATGCCTTTCGAAAAGCGGAAGCTTTCCGGCATAGAAAGAAGCGCATCGGCCACCCTGCGGTGGAACACGCGAAAATCGGAGGCATCGGGCATGACATTGAGCCGAGAAGTTGCATCGAACGTTTTGTAGAACGCGTGCTTGAAGAAGCTCAGCACCGCGCCTTCGTTTCGATGCTCTTGGAATGCGGCTACGCAATCGGCGCTAGGGTTGGCCTGCAGCATGCGGTACATTTCAAGCAACGTTGCAGGAGGCTGTTGCAAGTCTGCGTCCATCAGGCCAACCGCATCCCCTTCGGCATGTTGAAGGCCTGCGAGCAGGGCGCTTTCCTTGCCGAAGTTGCGGGAAAAATCGACCACGACGATACGTTCAGCCGATGCAGGAGTGGGCAGCTCATGCAGCAGGTGCGACGTACCGTCGGAGCTGCCGTCGTTCACCAAAACCAGCTCGTACGACACTCCCGAGGTGGCAAAAGCATCATCCACCGCGCTGAACAGCAGCGGCAGCGATCCTTCTTCGTTGTAGCATGGCACGACAATGGAAAGATCCACCGCAAGCCCCCTTTTCGCTTGATTACCGCGTCCGATTGTACGCCTAGCAGCAAAGCAAACCTAGCGTGTTGCCGAAATGCAACATCTTGGGAAAATAGGGGCAGGGCCCAGATTCCAACTTTGCGAGCCGAGCCGCGTTTGCGATGAAGCGCATACGCGAGGTTCAGCGCCAGCCACTATGCCACAAGCGAAAAAGCGAGATCTGCCCTATTTTCTCACCTGCCGGATTTTAGTTTCACAAACACGTTGTGCAGAGCGCCGTTCTTGGCAGCATGAATAGCACCGCCTAGCGCCAGGCACTTCGCCGCATTACGCTGTTGCAGGGGCTTCAAACACAGGCGCAACGCCTGGTTGTCAGCTTGCGCGCAGGGCACCAACTCGTTGAATAACTCATCGGCAAACACACCTTGCAGCCATTCCTTCTGCGCAGAACCGCTCATGCCGCTTTCCTTCTGCTTGTTACGCTCCAACGCCGAAAGAATGTAGCGAGCATACAGCGCACCAAGCGTGGCCTTGGCGCCGACATCAAGCAAGCCCCATGAATCCAGCTGGTTGCGCAACATTTCAATGCGCGCGCGATGCACCTCGTAGTAACGCGGTACAAACTTGCTGGTTAGGTTGCCCGTCTCGCGCTTGGCGTAGCGATATAGCGGTGCGCCAATCACGTTCAGGCCAGGCAAATCTTGGAACACGCGGATGTTGAATTCAATATCTTCGATAAGCGGCAAACCTTCGGTAAAGGTAAAGCCGCCCTGTTGCAGGTAGCTGCGCTCGTACACCTTGTTCCAGGCGTAGCCGTAATGCGTACCCTTTTCGAACTCCAACACGTGCTTACGCAGCTTGGTTTTTCCCAAATGCGCCGATTCCTGGCTGAAAGTGAATTCCTGCACGCGTTCTACCTTGCCACCAGCGTCGTAGAATTCTTCCACATGGCCCACCATAACCACTGGCGCTTCGTGCTGCTGAAGCGAGTTATACACACTCTGCAGAAAGGTGAAATCGTAGCGATCGTCGGGGTCGGGGAACCACACATAGCGCCCCCGAGCAGCGGCAAATCCCGTATTGCGCGCCGCCGAAAGCCCTCGGTTCACCTCGTGCGAAACAACGCGAATGCGCGCATCGGCGGCGGCGAACTGCTGCGCGATGGACAAGCTGCCGTCGGGCGAGCAATCGTTCACCACAATGGCTTCCCAATCGGTGAACAGCTGGTCTTGCAAATCGCCCAAGGCGGCGGCAAGGTAGGGCTCGGAGCTATACGTGGGCAAAACAACCGAAAAGAACGGAGCGCTGGAGGGTTGGGCTGGGACGTCTGCGGTGCTCACCGAACTCGTAGCTTCTGCAACGCCTGCACCGCTACGGGCAGCATCGGCGTAGGCAGCAGCATCGCCGCACCCATGCGCAGCGGCAGCGTCCGCGGCATCGGCGCTCACGGCGCCATTACGCCCCCGCGAGGCGGACGTACCGTTCGCTTCGCCCTTGCCGTGATGTCGTTTTCCCATATGCCCAGCGCCCCTCATGAACTCTAAACGCTTCGGCGTCAGCGCGCGCCGCTATTCCAAATAATTGCTTATGTCAGATATCTTAACAACTACAACGCCGTCGATGGTTACCACCGAATCATCGGCAGGATACAGCGACATGTTCGCGAATTCACTGGAGCGAATAACCTTGGCGCATTCGTCGAACGAGCAGTAGTTGAAGCTCTGCCCCGCAAACTGCTTCATTATCACATCCCAAGAACGCATGTTGTTCTGGTAGTGGTTGTCCCAAACCATACCCCACTTCGCATAACTGCTTGCGTGAACACAGGAATCGCTGGTGTTTGGATAGTTTCCCGCCTCGGGCTTTCCGGCAATCAGCACCTTCGCACCCGCCTGCACATCGGGATTCGCGTCGAGCGCGCCAGCAATTCGGGTAGCCAAAGAAGCAGTTTGGTTTTGGCATGTCTGCATAACCTCGGCATCCGCATTCGACTGTAGAACGTACGATCACGCCCCTACAGCAACAAGGCAACAGCAGCCGACAGACATTGCTTTTGCGGGCACGCGCAGACGCGCATTGCCCCGCTCGGAAGAATCGAGCAGAAGCTGCACCAACAGGGGCAGAAGCAAAAACGAAGCCATGAAACCGCCCAGCATAAGCGGGGTGGGATACCCATAACTGGGCACAATTACCAAGATAATGTTGGCAGCAAAGGGAATAAGCACAACGCAGAGCAGCGCCATAGCGCTCGCCCCCAAACGCTTCACACCGCTGATCGCAGCAAGACGGACAAACGCAACCGCCGCAACAATCATGCAGGCAGCCGCCACATACACCCATGCAAAGTGGTTCCCGAAAATGCCGTGGCTGAACAATGCGTCGGAAAAAGCAACGTAAGCGCTGGGGACAGACGACGTCAAAGAGCCCAGAATGCTGTCAGCGCCAACCGAGGAGGCTCCACCGTAGGCAGAAAGGCTGATGCCCAACGCGAACAAAGACAGCTCGGTTAGCGCGTAGTACAGCACAGCACCCGCCGCGCATACCGCAACGGCAACGCCGAAGAACACCGCAAGCTGCTTGGCGCTGAGCGAATCGGCGCTGCAGCCTTCTTCGCGGTGGGGGTTCTGAGCTTCGCCACGAGCGTCGCATGCCAGCGACGTCAGCGATTCAGAGCCGCCGCCCATAAGAGAGCGAACCATCACCAACAGCACCGCAACGCAAAACACGCCCAGGCTCGCTTGATAGCAACCGAGCGAAAACGCCAGCAACGCAACTGCCCCAACAAGGGCAACCGGCTTGCCGACAGCCCCAACGCGCCCGATCAGGCATGCGGCCAGCACCGCGAACAAAAACGAGAGCGCGTACGAATTCGAGCAGTAGTAGTACGTGATGCAGCAGGAAACGAAGGGCGAAGCGATAAACAGAATCGAAGAAGCGTACTGCAGGCAAGCGTTCCTGATGCCAAGCTTGTCTATCAGCGCAACAACGCCCAGCGTAAACAGGGCAATGGTGATTGCGGAAGTAAGGATAGGCGAGCACAGCCCAAACTTAGCACAGGCAGCAAACAGCAAGCCCCAACGCCCCAAGCTAATATCCCAAGCATGCGGAATAAAGCTTCCGTATCCATTGGGGTTGCTCAAAGAAACAACCGCATCGGGGTTCGAAAGGCCGTTCAGGTACATCTGCGCATGGCAGACCATACCCACCGCAAAGCACACCACCAGCAATTTTGCGTTGCGAGTAAACCAGAGCTTCACCTTGGAAAACCCCGTTTTCTCTGCCGTTGATTCACTTTCTAGCCCCAAGATAACCTCCCGATGCTTTCAGCGAGAACCTGGTACCTGTCCCTTTTCCCACCACGGAAAGTCTACTCCCCCTCAAGGTTATTCGCCTCGAGTTTCAGATCCTGTTACCAACAAAGCGTTTAACAGCAACATGGGAAACAGCATTCGTCAAACAAGCCACCGGCACATGGGGCCCATTAGCCCCAGCCCATTTTTATCTCTTTTTGCCAGAGACGCACCGGCGGAACAGGCAACCCGAGCCATAACCTTTATCATAGAAATGTTGAACAAAAACGCACGCTGCGCAGCAATAGCGAAAGGATCCGCCGTGCCCGCAATTAGCTTGCTTATACCCATTTACAACGTGGAGAAATATCTGCGCGAATGCCTAGATTCCGTGCTGGCCCAAAGCTTCACCGATTTCGAGGCAATCTGCATTAACGACGGTAGCACCGACAGCTCCCGCGCCATTGTGCAGGAATACCTTGATGCAGACGGCCGCTTTCGCGTGATTGACAAGGCCAATTCCGGCTATGGAGCATCCATGAACCAAGGGCTTGATGCGGCAACGGGCAAATACGTAGCCATCTTGGAATCGGACGATGCGTTCACGCCCGACGCGTTGGAGGTGCTGTACAACCTGGCAACCACGCACAACGCACAGGCGGTAAAGGCTGACTTCTGGTTCTACTGGAGCCAGAACGAAAAGCTGGAGCCCTGCCATGTAATTAGCGAAGGGCTCTGCGGCAAGCTGGTTAACCCTCAGGAAGTGTTTGAACCTTTCTATGCAAAGCCATCTATTTGGTCGGGCATGTACAACCGCACCTTCCTACAGGAAAATGACATTCGCTTCCTGGAGACGCCAGGAGCATCGTATCAGGATGCTGGCTTTGCCTTTAAGGTATGGGCCGCCGCCGAACGCGCTGCGTTTAGCTCTACTCAAATTTTGAAGTACCGCCAAGACAACGAAGCTTCATCGGTAAATTCCCCCGGCAAGGTGTATTGCGTGTGCGACGAGTACGCCGAAATGCAGCGCTGGCTTGATGCGCGCCCGGCAAAAAAGCAGCATCTACAAGGCGTGCTGGAGCGCATGAAATTCAACAGCTACCTGTGGAACTACGATCGCCTTTCCGCCGAACTGCGCGCCGAATTTTTGAAGCACGCCGCGCAGGAGCTGAAGGCCGATTTGGACGCCGACCGCGTTGATCTGGCGCTGTTTGAGCCTTGGGCCGAAGCCGACCTTCGCGCGCTTATTAAAAAGCCCGAAACCTTTGCAAAGTGCCGCACCGAATACGCAGCGCCCGGCAAGCTGAACACCTTCAAGCACTATTACCGCATTGGCGGCCTGCCTCTTATTGCAAAGCTGCTGAAAAACAAGGTGGCGAAATAGCCCATGGCGGTCGAAGAACCAACGGTCATCCGCGCCGAAGGCGCTCCCGAGCACCCCGTTCTTTCCATAATCGTGCCCGTATATAACGTGGAAGACTATCTGGATGCCTGCCTTGATTCGCTACAGGCACAGACCTTCGGCGATATCGAAATGGTTTGTGTAAACGATGGTAGCCCCGATGGCTCACGTGAAATCCTGGCAAAGCGCCAGAAGGAAGACACACGCATCGTTATCGTCGACAAGCCAAACGGCGGCCTTTCCTCTGCGCGTAACGCGGGAATTGATGCGGCATGCGGAACCTACATTGGCTTTCTTGACGCGGACGACCGCTTCACGCCCAATGCCTGCCAACGCATTGCCGAAGCATTTGCCGAAACCGATGCCGACGTGGTGACCTTTGGCGGTTATTGCAACCCCGCAGAAGCCGCAACCCCCTGGATTACGCTGAAGCTTAGCCCAAGAGACGTAGTGTATGACGGCTTCCAACCTGCCTTGATGTTCGAAGAGCAGAGCACCCCCTACATTCGCACCGCTTGCCGCAAAGCGTTCCTAGACGAATGCGGTATTCGCTTCGAAGAGGCACTGCCCTTCGGCGAAGACCAGGTTTTTTTCTTCGACATCTACCCCAATTCAAGGAAAACTGCGTTGATAAGCGACAAGCTGTATGAGTATCGCATCGAACGCGAAGGGTCGCTTACGTCGAAAACCAATGACGACTTGGAGGCCAAAAGCCGCAAGCACTTGCCCATGACCCAGCGCATTTTCAGTGCCTGGAAAAAGCGCTTTGGGTTAGAGGAGTACAGCTCGGAGATTGCGAGCTGGTCCATCGAGTTCGTGCTATATGGACTGTTCTGCTTGCCGGAAGGCGTACGCAATGAACTGCTGCCCGAATACGCCCGTATTTTCCGCGAGTTCTGGGGCACTGGCAGCACCGATAAGTTGCAGCTAAAAAAGTACGACCGCAAGCTGCTGGAGGCTGCTCTTTCCAGCAAGCCTATAAGCAATGTTCAAGCCCTACGTCTGCGCCTCGGCTGGTTCCCGGAAAAGTACGGCGCAAAAGCCATTGTAGGCAGGATTCTGGGAATGAACTAAAAGAGGACCCGTCATTCTACTGTCGTTTTAGGAATTATTGAATCGACGGTAAGATGACGGGCCCTTTGCAGCGCAGCAAAGCAAACAAGATCTAGATACCCAAATCCGGCAGAACGCCCTTGATTGTTTGAGACTCCCTTTCCCCGAGATATGAATCGTTGAGCTTCGACTTGTTATAAGCAAGGTACGAGTCCTTGGAACGGACAATCAATTCCGCAGTGAAGAACTGCTCCCAGCTAAAAAACTCACTGTATTCAATATGCTCAGCAGGGTTTAAGAGCATCTGCCGCACCTCGGCGTCAGCAAACAAACCCGACTTCAGCACAAGCCATTCGAATGATTCGGGCAAAAACAGCTTTATCGATTTGAAGCGACGAAGCGAAACCAGATAAGCCATTTCAGGCCCAAAAGCTGCACCGTCGGCAATAACAAGGATGTCCGATTCATCGGCTTCGCGAACCACGTCAAAGATATTCGTTTTCCCACACGCGCTCACGCAGCGCACTCCGCTCACCCTGCAAAGCGCCGAAAAGAAATCAAACCCCGAGTTGCTGTCTTCCACCACAACCGGCTGCGGTTTCTCACCTGCGAACTCATCATCGGCATAAATTCGATACGTGGATGTATAAACCCTAGAATATGCAGGGTATTTAGAGCTTGCCCTACCCGTATTCCTTAAACTGTATATTTCATCAACGCTATAAGGCAATTGCGGCAACGCCTCGCGAGCAACCAACACATAGTAGTTAGAGCTACGACGTGCCGCATGAGCGAATTCGTACGATTTCATAAAGGCATTGTCTTCGTCGATGAGCACAATGCTGTTTTCGATATAGAAAAGATCCCGTTCTCAATTACGACCCGAAAGAACCCTGCATGGAACATCGCAATTGACCACCGTACCGCTATCGGGTCCTAGCTGATCGCATTCATCAATCAAATCAAGAAGCGTAGTTTTTCCTGCAGCGCTATTGCCTTGCAAGATGGTTAGGTTGCGGCGAATCGTTGGCTTTATCTGCGCTTTGTTATTGCGCACTACAGCTTGATGCTCGCCCTTCATGGGGAACCTCCCCTAAGGCAATGGGCGCCAACAAGGACCAACTCATCCATGGTATGCACAATATCGCCGGTGTTGGCAATTTTAGCAGTGAAACGGCGGCCGCCGAAATCCATCAGATGATAGAGGTTAATCGTGATGTCCCGCCTCTTAGCAAATGGCTTAAATCCAACGAGCGCAGTTATCGCCGCAGTTCGAAGCATTGTAAACGCGCTCGGGCAGGAAGTTCATCAGCAAAAGCGTTTTCAAGCCGCTGGAAAGCTTTTCGGGAGGAATTACGCCCAATATCTTCGTCTCAATAGCGTTGGGACCGAGCACGATACCTCTATCGATAGCAGCAATCATCTTCTGGGCAAAAGGGTCATTAAACCATTCACTGGAATACGCGTTATTGAAATAGACCGAGGTGTTGTAAACAACCCCGTCCGTATCGCAAAAATGAATAGTGAGCATACGCCCTACCTCCGAGCCTGAATTTGCTTATCGAATTTTGACTTCAACCGCCTCAGAAAATAAAGCTTCACGCCAACAAATTCTTCCTTCTTTCCAGAATCGCTTTTTTCGTATTGCTCGATCCTTTGTAAGCACCAATTTGATTTTGCCCCAGGATTGTCTTCCACCTTATGTTTCTTGATGAAAGCCACGAGAGCATTCTCGACAGCCATACGAGTCTCTTTACGATTTTTGCAAAGATAAGTTCTCGGGGAATTTAGATTAAGGATAACGTTTAAATCGTTATTAATATCAGAATCCTTCGACCAGATAGTCCCATCAGACAAATATCCAATGTCGTCCATTTGCCTACGGTTCAATGGGCTAACTTTCAGTTCTTGATTTCCACGATGCTTGTCACAGGTCTCACCATTGCGACCATCGCAGACCGCAAGCATATTACCGTAATCAAGATCAAGGAACGAAGTGGCAACCTTTCCATGAGGGTGTTGCGGAACGATGTGCTCAATAGTTGCCCCCTTCTCTCTGCTTATCCGAGCCATGCAATACGCGCACAGATATCCTTGCTCAGCAAGCAGGGATGACAGAACGGCTTCCTTCTCATCACCTCTTAATTCTTTAAAACACGGGGCCAGATTAGGTGTTCCAGCCATACGCCGTTTTGCCGCCTCGAGCTCTGCGGGAGCCATTCCCTTTTCGATATAAATCATTGCGACTAACCCCACAATTCAAGAGTCGTTTTCGCAGCAATCAATTCAGGGTCATCGCTTCCTATCTTTTCTTCTATCTGACCAAGAATCTTTCCAGCAGCCTCATATTGCCCCTTATCAATATCATCGTAAAAGGTCTCGAACAATGCCACCAGACCCTCAGGGCGAGCAGATGCCTGAAGAATCGCAGCGAGAATCGAGTTGGAATCATGCCCGTATGTTTCAACCGAGGGGACCACGGCACGTTCGCCATCGAGCATTCGCACGTTTTCCCTTGGAACCGACGCCACAACAATTGGAGAATGCGAAGTCACAATAAACTGCACATTTGGGAAAATATTTGCTAAATCACCAAGGATCTTCGCCTGCCATCTAGGATGAAGGTGAAGATCCACCTCGTCAATCATGACAACTCCGGGAGCTTCCAGAACTTTATCGCATAAAGCAGGATTCAGCATTGCCATGCGCCTAGCGACGTCAGCAACCAAATTCAAAGTACCCCTATATCCATCGCTCATCGAGTTCAGGGGGTCACGATGGGCGCCCCCGCAACCATCGATATACTCGACAACAATATTCTCAATCTCAGCATCATAGTCGATGTAACCGTTATCGCAGCCAGAAGCGGAGCGAAACGCCTTCCCAACTGCTTTTTTTACGGCATTATATTCTGGGCTTTTCGTTTTGTTTTGCCACTCCCAAAGGGATAGCTTCCTAAACCAACTCACAATGCGCGCGCTATTCGCCGAAGCATGAAGCGCCTGCTCATACCCCTTTGTGCGGCTGGAAGAGAAATCCTCTTTCGAAAGATCCTTTTTGGGGACTTGAGCCCATAATCTATCCGTCGAATAATAGGCGATAACAGGCAGCACAAAAGACCCATCCCCGCTAGCAACAAATTGTCTAGCAATCTCACTCGCTCCTAGCACAGTCTGCGCCTCGTTGCGGGTTGTTCTCGATGTCGCCCCATTCAGCGCCCGCGTCCAGGTCGTCGAGACACCCCCCACTAACCCTTTGGCAGATATTCGAACAGGATAAATCGACTGCCTGTCCATCGTCGAACCCTGCCTGACATAAACGCAACGAGCATCGCTCGATACAATGCCTACTCCTTTCGAGTGGTCAAAACGCGTTAAATACGTCCCCAAAGCAACGCTTGCAGCATCCAGCAGCGTTGATTTTCCTGAAGCGTTATCGCCAGTCAGAACAGTCAAACGAGAATCAAACTCAACTTCATATGTCTCAAACTTACGATAATTAGAAAGCTTCAAAGAATCTAGTCTCAGCCTATTGGTAAGCAGCATTCAAACACCTCAACTTCAAACAAATGTCCAACGGTAGCCGCACCAAACCAACGTCAAAGTGCAAAGGTTGCAACCATGGAAATTAATAAATCAGCAGGTTTCTCGGCCTCAATCCCCAGAGAAATTGTCCATAAACGCCCTGGCAAAATCCGCACTTTTTGCGACTTTCGAGTTACCGCCAAAAGAGGTATACAAGGAATTTGCTTTCTCAGTTATTAGTTCGAGTTTTCCATCTTCTGGAATAACCAGGCCTTTTAAATCATCCGGCTTTATATCGAAGGTTCCAATCTGGTCAGCACAAGCAGCCAAAATAATATAAAAAATAAGATCATTCTGAACAGCACGACTTAAATTTGTATTTTTTAGAAATTGACGAACATGGATGCCTAATCTACCAAGAGCAAAATATGCCTCAGGGGAAATACCCTCATTGAAGATTTTCCCGTATTTGCCATCATCGCTAAGAATCTGAGCAGGCCTCGCTCGGGCGTAATCAGGCTGTTGGAGCAAAACAGAAATAAGACATTGCCCCAAGAATGGAACAGTAACGATATCTTTCGCAGCGATCCCCTCGTTTTTACACGAGCTTTTCCTCCTGTCGTAGTGTAATCCATGCCGCTTGAAATACTGCTCAATATGTAGATGAATTGTCTCCAAAGACCTCAGATATGCAGGAGGAATCGTACTCTGGTTGTTTGTCGCCTGAATAATCTTTGCCCGTGCTCCTTGGTCGTTAGTCGCAATACACTTCACGAGCACTTTTCTGTTGTCCCCGGAAAAAGCAGCATCTTTGCAGTAGTTCCAGATTTCATTTGAAGTCTGGAGCCCGTTGACTATTCTGGGATTTGTAAGCGTAATAGACTTATCCATATCCCTTGCAACATCGTCAGCGAGTACGGTAATCCCGTTATTCAACCACCAAAAATCAACATCATCACCTGATTGCAAAGTCTCCCTAATGGCTTTATTGACCGCATTATTCCCTTGATAGTCTCTAATATTTGCTTCAACGAGGGATTTTTCGAGTTCCCCGTTATCTTTGGTAATAAAGTCATTGAAATCAGAAAGAGAGACACTGATTATCGCGCTATGCGGATCGGGGCATAGCGGCTCTTTGGAACTTTTAAGAGTTAATATTTTGTCTGGCTGCTGCTGGAACAGCATAAACAAATCAGAATCCCTCAGCAGCTTCACCTCAACGTCACTGAGAGCTGGAGCAATTTTCAGAACCCCATCTTTTAGTTCTTCGGCTTGCTTTAATAAATTGGGGTGTATCTCGGTCACAAGCGAAACACCCCAAAATACTATTGACGCACGAAGCTTTTCTGTCATTGTTTTTTTCAGGATGCCCCTAATCAAGCCAAAAGACTCAATAACCTGATCGTTGTATCTCTCCCTATCAGGTTCGCCGCTGGACATCAAATTCGCAAAAGAGTCTTTCCAGTTCTGAATGCATACTTCTGGAAATTTAGTCTGATACTTTGCCTGAATAAAATGAATATCGACTTTTGAATGTTTCGTAATGTTCAGGGAATCAGCGTCTTCGCCATTTACCAAGACCTCATTAACAAAGATGTAGATCCCATCATAGCCACCGTCGTTTCCGCCCCCCACATGACCTCGCTCGGTCTCATCATCGTCGATATCGTACTGAGTAAGAACTTGTTGTGCTGCGATGTATTCAAACGCTTCGTTAGGGCTTACCCTATCTCCAATGCGGGATTTCTGGCTATCTACGTAATCGCGAATACTTTCTTGCGTCAGAGTATAAGTCGTCATAGCGTCATCCCCTCCTGAGGGCTCGCCAATAGTATTTCCTGCTGAGGCTACTATATCCTAGGTTTACCATGTCATCAGGCGACTCCGGCAATTGCGCCCCCGCTTTGCAAACGCGAATCGATTAACCACAATCCAAAAGCCTTTTTAAGCTGCAGAGAGCTTCTATATAATTGAATACTTCAAGCGCCATCCACTCGCAATCATCTAACATGCAAACACGCGCGAATCCGGACTTTATACAGCTCACCAGCAACTTGTTCACCGCATTGCCATACAGCAACAACGCAATGGGCGAACCCAGCTTTCAGCCTCTCGACCAGTATCGCCATATTAGACGAGCCGACTACGAGCTTAACCGCAATTTGAAACCCTATCAGCTGGCCCACCAATTGACTTTCTTCACTCACATAAATACGCCAAACCATACAGAACCTGACCTTTGCCCATGTTCTCGATTAGTCGAGGAAATACAGGACAATAACCTAAAAAGAGTGTCCGATTTCCCCCCCCTTGACACGCCTGGTTAGAAGCATCTTCCTGCGTGAATCTTCGATCTAAATACAGCACCCTAAAAACGCGATGACCTCGAGCCTCGGCGGAATGGCACTTGCCTAAAGCATCATACGAAAAGGGCCACGGGTCATCATGTCCACCTCGCGCCGCGCAAGCACAAGGGCATCATACTAATGCCCTGCAACGACAAGGACGCCTGACGCTCGAGCGGCGAGGCCAAGATAAAGATTTTACACGAGATGTCAGAGCACCCGATTACCGCCGAAATCTGCGCCAAGCCGAAGAATCGAGATAAACCTGGTCACGTCCGCCACACTCGACCACGACCAGACCACAGAGGAGGTCTACGTGGAGTTCCATTTCAAGCCGACCAACATCCCTGGCAACACGGGATTAGCAAGAGCACCAACGGGCTTCCCCGAGAGTACTTCCCGAAGGGTGAGCCTTTGGGGTACGTCAGCGAGAAGCGCATGTCGAAGCAACGGATGGGCTCAACCGAAGCCAATATGAGACTCGCCGCCCAGAAACATTGCATTTAATCTAAAGAAAAAGAGCAGATTCAGACCCGATTACAATTGCGATATGAACCGAAAGCAAACTCCATATGCCCGTTAACTTTAATCACCAGCGCAAACCAAGCGTACCCATCTTGGCCCATAGCGCGAAACGAAGCCGCATTGTACTCGGTGCTTTAGCCTGCGCCGAGTCAATATTAATAGTTTGCGATAATCCAATAGCCCACCCAGAGAAAGCGGCTTTAGGAACTCTCATAAAGAGAAAGCGACAAGTTTATCTAATGGTTTCAACATTCCCATTTTCATCGGGCTTGAAACTCAGCATTAAGAAATATATGACCAGCAACGAATCTCCGAAAAAGCTCACAGAGAACAGAAGCCACATAGAGAAGTGAGCATCTGATGGCAAATTGCCATCCGCGAAAGAAGAGACGAAAAAGCCTACACAAAGCAGAATAAAGCTGATGCGATTTTTAGATATATCATTCACATAGTTGTGAACCTCACCTATGGGCATCGTACTTCCTTGAGCCCTGCCCCACGATATCGGCCTTGGCTTCAGGGCCCCCTCCTCAAAGAGCCTCCCAAAGAGTCCCAAAGCAATATTGCGGAGCCAGCAAACAACAAGGACTCAGAAAGAGCGGATAGAACCGGGAGATGCCCGTACCGAGCAGCAAGACCAATTGCCTCAAAAACCGTTAAAGCAGAAACCGCAAACATAACAACAGTAGCCAAGATAATCGCCAAGCATTGCTTGTCTTTAAATTGAACATGCCGCGAAGCTCGTTTAACCTCATGCATCTTTTTTCTAATTCGATTCATAGATTTAACCCCTACTCGTTCAGCTTCCACAATACTTTCTTTTCAAATAAGCATCGAGAGCATTATGGCCCTGTAAGTGAATTAAAGTGTCCAACACTATGGACACGATAGCCCATAAGTCCGATATAAAGTCGGCGACTACGCCAAGCAGCCTCGAATCTGCCACCACTCAGCCGCCAAGCACGTATTAAGCTTGATGCCGTCCATTGGGACCCCGATGTCGCGCTACCCTACAGCAACGATGTCGCACCCAATTTATGGGCAGACAGCGCCCTCGGTAAAACAATAAAATTCGGCGACGTACTTCTTGAATCCCACAGAATGCTTGGGCAATGAAGAGCCCAAGCCGCCTGACATCATGTCAAAATGGAAACCAAAGCGGCAACGAATCCGGAGCGGATTCAGATTCGCCAGCGCAATATTCTGTTCAGGTATATAACGCTGGCCGAAGCAACGCTTAAATCAATCACAACATATGAGTTCTGCGAAGCGCATAAAGACAACAACGAGGCGTACCTCGATAGAGAAAGCTACAACCCTGATGGGAAATACCCCGATTGCATTCCGACATTGATTGGAGGAATGAACCGCATTTTAGGCAGAACCAGCAAGCCGAAGCGCAACAAGCCCTATCTAGACCACCACGCAAACAAGCACGACAACGCTCCTCTATGGGTAACCATGAACAACCTCGATCTAGATAAGGCTTTTCGCTTTTACGACTATCTCCCAAAATCAATCAGATTCTCAATCGCAAGAAGATTCCAGGCTTTATATGCTGAAACGCACTTTGAGGACAAGCGCATCACCCATAAAGACTTGAAAAACGCTTTTGACCATATCAAAGATTTCAGAGATCGATGCCCCACGACGAACGTCTCTACTGCGCCCGAATTGACAAATCAGGCAGCACCAAATTCAAAGGCGTTATCGACGACCTAGAACTCGTCTTAACGGCCGAACAATTCAGTTGCCTAACAAAGGGCATCACGAATATCATTACCAAAACGAAATCCACAATCCACACAATAGAGCCCAAGGACATACTTGCATTGATAGGTTATTCATCCCTGGAGGAGCCTGCCTTTCATGATTGCATACCGTTAGCCTGAGATACTAGCAATGGCTTCAGTCGGTTCTGTTTTCGTACCCTTCCCCCATTCGATCATTGAACGGTTTAGAACCTCTCCCCAAAAGAGCGCTTGGCTTCTCATTCTTCTTTATTTCGGAAATCTACCCGTCATAGTTCTCCTATTGCCCCAAAAACCATGGAACCATACTTTTGCAATCGTTTACAAGACCATAAACCAGCCTAGCATTTCTGGGCCATTCTCGAACTCGATAACCCTCCGCACGTTTTTCGAATGAGTCAGGAATCTTGCCCCTAGCTGGAATCACCCCCCCCCATTACAGTTCGAGGTAAGCCGCCGATGAACTTCGGTGGCGAGCATTCGGCGCATTGGATTGGCTACACTATGCTGGACAGATTTGTGAGGGCCGCGAGAGCGAGGAGGGGCCTATGGCCGACCCGAAGCATCCCAGGCATTTCAGCGACGACTTCAAGCGTCAGATAGTGGAGCTCATAAACGCAGGGAAGCCCAAATCGGACGTGATGCGGGAGTACGACCTGTGCAAGAGCACCGTCGACAGGTGGGTGAAGGCGATAAACGGATCGG
>OGRU01001474.1_pt1 | contig 17533 bp, 15 predicted proteins | sample 1553541 | NCBI WGS metagenome assembly OGRU01 (sample SAMEA2580068, study PRJEB22360) | human gut metagenome | biome: human gut; feature: human-associated habitat; material: faeces | place: Denmark | collected 2008/2010
AGGGCCTGCGTTTCGCTATCCGTGAGGGTGGCCGTACCGTTGGTTCCGGCGTTGTCGGCAAGATCATTGAGTGATCATGTCCTTGAACGTCAGTTCTAAGGCGAACTAAGCACTTATAAAGACCTTCCCATTCCGGAGAGTGGGAAGGTCTTTTTTGTTTGCATCCTCTGCCTTTCCAGACAGAGGATTTTTTGCGGCGCATAGCACAACTTTATGGTTTACAAAGATTGGTTGTCGTGGTATACTGGCGATGAAAGAACAGGCAGCACTGGAACTTGGTTTGGGCCGACGTGAGCTGTCGGACACACTGACGAAGGAGCTGCTGGACAGGCAGAGGAGGTCAGCGACGATGGCGTTTGATTATAAGAAGGAATATAAGGCACTCTACCAACCACCTCGTGAGCCGCAGTTTGTCACCGTGCCAGCCATGACCTTTGCCGCAGTGCGGGGGCAGGGCGACCCCAACGACCCTACAGGCGAGTACAAAGCAGCCATCGAGCTGCTGTATGGCCTGCTCTACACCATCAAGATGAGCAAGAAGGGCAGTCACCGGGTGGACGGTTACTTTGACTTCGTAGTGCCTCCGCTGGAAGGGCTGTGGGAACAGACGGGGATCGGGAAGGAAAGCTTCCACTGGACATCCATGCTCCGCCTGCCGGAGTTCGTGACCCGGGAAGAGTTCGACTGGGCGGTCCGGGAAGCGACAGCCAAAAAGAAAAAGGATTTCTCCAAGGTCGAGTTCTTCACCTACGATGAGGGCCTCTGTGTCCAGTGTATGCACCTCGGCTCTTACGACGACGAGCCGGAGACTCTGGCCCGGATGAATGCCTTTGCGGCAGAGCAGGGCTATGCGGTGGACTTCTCTGAGACGCGCTTTCACCACGAACTCTATCTCTCCGACCCCAACCGCACCGCGCCGGAAAAGCGGAAGACCATCCTGCGACACCCGCTCAAATCAAGCTTGTAATCCAGTCCCAAGGCCGCTATAATAGAAGAAAAAGCCGCTGTCTGGCGGCGGAAAACGAGGAATGGATATGAAGCTTCCCGAGAAGAAACAGCGCTGGGTCTATCATGCAGAGGCTCTGCCGCAGGCGGCAGGCGAGGGCGTCACCCGCCGGGTGTTGGCCTATACCGACGGTCTGATGTGCGTGGAGAACACCTTTGAAAAAGGAGCCGTGGGTGCTTTACATCACCACCCGCACACCCAGATCACCTATGTGGTGTCGGGAGCGTTCGCGTTCACGGTGGACGGTGTGACCAGAACGGTCCACGCCGGGGACACCATCTTGAAAGAAGACGGCGTCGAGCATGGCTGTGTCTGCACCGAAGCGGGCATCCTGCTGGATATCTTCACCCCCATGCGGGAGGATTTCGTCAAGTGAAACGGTTTGGAGATTTTTGTAACCGTAGTAGCAAAAAGGCAGTGCGCCGCGTGGGACGCACTGCCTTTTGATTTGTACAAATCGGTGTCAGACCGCTCGATTCATAGCACTGACATGAGCCTGCATCAGAGTCTGGATGAACAAGCGGTGCTGGTGATGGCGATTGTTCTAGTAGTTATAGCAATTTTCAAAATTAAAGCGCATATCCGCAGGAGCGGAACCAGCCGGAACAATCAGAGACAGTAACAGAGTGAAAAGCGTTCTGAATCGCATTTGGAAGAGCATCCAGCGTCCTTGCTTTGAATTTACGCAAAAGAGCCTTTACCTTCGACCAGAGTTTTTCAATGGGATGCAGGTCAGGACTATACGGTGGAAGATACCTTGAATCCAGACATAAGGCCGTTCCAGTTTTTCCTCTTCTCGGCCACATCGGGGACGCTCCTGTTCACTGGCATGAAGAGATTTTTTCTTCCGGCGGTATCCTGCTTTCTGAAGAAAACGCCAGACAGTATCAATGCTGACGGGCGAATTCAACGTTTCAATGATCTCCAGACAAGTGATATCCGGCTGTTTCTCCAGAAGCGAAAGAATGTGCTGATGATCCGCATCGGACAATTTTGGCTTCTTTCCACGGAGATTCGTTTGAGTTTCGTAGCTTCCTGTTTCGTTCCGACGCTTCAGCAAACGATAGATCGAACAGGTGTTTACAGAAAAGCACTTTGCCAGTTCCTTTACGCTGATACCCTTATCGTATCCTTCCAGAATCAACTTTCGAGCTTCGTTGTGCAGCATATACGGATACAAAATTGTAGATGGCAGAGCTGTGGTGGATAAGCCTGCGCAGAAGAAAATTCAACTGCTTTTCCAGAATTATCTTGCAGGTATGTCGCTTTCCAAAGCCGCTGAAAAAGCTGGCGTCCATATCCCACATGGAATGGTGGTAAAACTGCTGTCGAATCAGCATTACCTTGGAGACAGTTTTTATCCGCAGCTTATCGACAAAAGCACCTTTGAAAAAGCAGCAGTGGCACGAAAGCATCGCGCACAAAAGTTGGGGGAGGACAAACCTGAAAAAGCCCACAGTCCAGAAAACGGTGCCCATAGCTTTCACGCTTGCGAAAATCGAAGAATATTACGACGAGCCTGCGCGGCAGGCAGAGTATCTCTCGTTTAGCAGGAAATGTAGAACCGGACATCGCTATTGTTCCACAGGATAAGCATTTATCTGACAATCAAGTGGCAGGTATTCGCTGTGGTGATAATGGCATCTTCAAAGGAATGCCTCTCACAGATGAACAGAAAGCTCTATCTGTGATTGCACATGATATTTACACACATTATCCATTTGATGGAAAGTACATCATGGATGAAGCAAGACTTATTATTTGCCAGAGCAACGCTTCTACTGCTGAGGTAAATCCGCTCGGTGATTGGACTGGTGGCACTGATGTAGATACTGGTGCAACAAACAGAAAGCTTGGAAGTGATATGGCAGACTCTGTTTCCGGTGGTGGTCTTCATGGTAAGGATTTATCTAAAGCAGATGTCACACTAAATATATACGCTTTCTTAAAAGCTCAGGAAACCGGAAAGCCTGTAGCACTCAGCTGTGCTATAGGTGATGACACCATTGATGGACATCCATATCAGGAACTCGTCGATATTGCTGCAGATTACATCAAATCTGTCGGCGGCTTCGAGAAGTTTGCTGAATGGGGATTATTCTATGGGACGACCATTGCACGGTTGAATTGAAGTCCAGACTCAAGGTCGATGTTGAAAGATAAGCACAAATGACAAAAGCTCCTCACCACTGGATTTTAATCCGGTGCTGGGGAGCTATTTTCATTAATAACTTATTTTACCATTCAGGCTTCCATCAGATTTTTTTGATTTGATAGTATACTTAATATCAAACGATTCATCTAATGGTTTGATTAGTAGCGCAGGGCCTACCCATTTTTTCTCTTTTGCTCTCAGAGAACTAACAGAAAATGTGAACTCACCATCAGAAGTAGGTGTTGCAATATATTTTGATAACTCCCTTTCATAATCTTCTGAATTATAAGTAGGAATCCCGTTCCCTCCAAAATGAGCTCTTACTGATGCCTGACTTTCAGCTAAACTATCTGCTAAATTATATGATATATCGGTGTCATAAGAAATGTCTGATGATTCAGGCATCATCAAAAGATTCTTGATAATTCCATCATCATACAGAAGACCTTCTAGGCCCTGCATTTCAGGATTAATTAGTTTCTTTGTTGGCAAAACAACCTTCGCTTTTGCTGCATCTATAGAAATAAAAATATCTATGTCCTCATCTGGAATTGTTGATACATTACCAATTGCTAATGGTATCAATAAATAACCATCAAAAGTTGTAATATACAAGTCATGCATCTTAATCTGATGCAATCTATATTCAAGACTCGTCAGTTTCTGATATTTCTCTTTTTCTTCAGGTTCTCCGAACAATTCATACGATGAGGATATACCAATAGAAAATTTTTGCTTCAGATTTCCCATCTCAAAAATATCATCATCTTGTTGTATGTCTACTGATAAGTATTGCTTTGCAAAATCGCATACTCGAATCCTGTCATCTTCTTTAACTGAGACTCGTTGAGCTTTGAATAAGTTCACATTCAATGGACTTTTTATTGGTGTTAAAATTGTACCATCTTTCGTTGTGATAGTCTCTGACGATATGTTCTCAGAATCTTCTAATGTATCTTCCGGCTCCAAAGTACATGCAGGAAGCTTTATCGCTTTTATTTCTTCAAACAACTTGATGCATTCATCTATTGCCAATTTTTTATTAGCAAGGTATTTCGTGGATGATGCAATACTATAAGGCGTCACCTTGTTACAAATTGTCCCGTCAATATAAGCTCCAATACGCAGGTCTGAGAAACCAGATTTTACACGCTTCCCGTTTTCTAAAATATGTTCTACTGTTTCCTGAATTACACTTTTAATAAAACGTTTTGCGTCCCCCTTACTAGAACTATCCTTTAACGAAAACGGAGTAAGTCTTCGGCTTGCTATATCAAAAGGCATGTCTTCAGGTGCGCCATAATCCACATTTAAGACGCATATAACATTATCCCATCCAACAACATGAGTTGCGTATCCAAGTTCTAACATAACGTTAGGATTTGGCATATATTTGGTTTTTACATTTCCATCTTTATCCGTTACCTCATATTTGCAAACCGCACTTACATCAGCAACGAAAATATCGCAATTATCAATCTTAGAGAAAATCGTATTTGCGATATCCGGAGAACCATACTCGCCCATTGTATCACGGTCTGCCTCGATATCAACAGTATCTCTTAACAAGCGAACAGCGTCTTTAATACCGTCCTGTATAATATTTCTTGTCTCATTTCCCGGCAAATCTGATTGCCATGAGTAAAATATTGTAATTTGTGAATCACTCATTACTATCAACACCTTTCCTTAACATCTAATCCACTGCCTGCTTTATTGCCAACGGTTGAGTTGCCGGATTAGACAACATCTAAATCACTCACTCAAATTGAGTTTGCACCCTAGATAACATCTATTCTAGTGCCACAACCCACGACATCTAATCCACAGCCTAAACCCTCTGACCGTTTTTACAGTGGATATGTTTCAATATAAGAAATACGGACTCTCCTGAGCTATTGCCTAATCTCAAAAAAGCCCGTAAATACGCTACTTTTTGCTAATTATTTTTCTTTCCTAGACATCAAACATACCGTCTCGGTATGACTTTCGTTGTCCAAACACAGATCAATATCGCTTTCAACGATAGGCAGTCGGAATTTGATGGATTTGAGCCACTGACCGTTGGGCTGACGCTCCGGGTAGATCTGAATTTCAGAGATCAGATGTTCCATCAGATTTTTGCGTTCAAGGGGATTCATAACATTGTAGAGCTTTTCAAAGCAGACGAGAACCTTGTAAATGTTGTCGCCGGTAATTTTATCCGCTTCGATAGCCTGCTTCTTTGCACGGGCATCCATCAGGTTGTTTTCTGCTTCCTCGATTTTATCGTACATCCTGTAAAGCCGCTCGTCAAGGTCAGATTTGCGGATGATGTAATGGCGGTCATCCGGGTCAAGTGTGTCGATCTCCTCAGTGATTTTGGACTTGACGGAGTAATACTGTCGCAACATTTTTTCGGCGGCAGTAATTTCCTGTTCAATGGCAGTGGTGTCTACTTTGCTGTTGATCTTTTCCTGCATCATAGCGGCAAACTTAGGATTGCTGACCAGTTTGATGATAACCTCCACCACGGCGTTGTCCAGAACTTCTTCCTGAATTTGCTTGTTGAAATCGCATTTCTGCCCACGCTGCATCTTGCGATGCTTGCAACTGTAATAAGAGAAAGATTTATAGGGTGTGCCATCTTTCTTTCGCTTGGTGCATTTGTTGCTGTACATTCCAGCACCGCAAACGGGGCACTTGACAAGGGCGGATAACAAGTGCGCCTGTTCCGTCTTGCTGCGGTTGACTGGCTCGTATCGTTTGGATTGCGCCAACAGCTTGACCTGTGCAGCATTCCACAATTCTTCCGATACGATGCCCTCGTGCAGGCCGTCCACCAGCAAATAATTCTCCTGTGGAACCTGATGATATTCGTTCCGGGTGCCGTGAATCTTTTCGAGTTTGCGGCGACCAAAGGCGATTTTTCCGCAGTAGACGGGGTTCTTCAGGATGGCCCGAATCAATGTTGCGCTGAAAAGGTGAGAGGTGCCATTTTGACGGGCAAGTTTCTGAAAGCCGTGGGTCTCCAGATATTTGGAAAGACCATTTGCACCTGTGTCGGTGTTTACATATTGCTCAAAAATCGTGCGAATGGCAGGGGCTTCATCCTCATTAATTTGCAGCATACCGTCAACCAAATGATAGCCATAAGGCGCAAAACCGCCGTTCCAGCGACCTTCCCTTGCTTTCTGGATGCGGCCTTCCATGGTTTGGACACGGATGTTCTCACGCTCAATCTCAGCGACAGCAGACAAAACGGAAATCATCAGCTTGCCAGCGTCTTTAGAAGAATCAATGCCGTCCTCCACGCAAATCAGGTTCACACCAAAATCCTGCATTACCTGCAAGGTAGACAGTACATCGGCGGCGTTGCGGCCAAAACGGGAGAGATTGAACACCAGCACATAGGCAACACCATCCTTGCCGGATTTGATGTCCTCCATCATCCAGCAGAAAGAAGCACGGCCTTCAATGGATTTGCCCGATTTGCCTGCATCCTCGTATTCGCCGACAATCTGGTAGTCGTTGAAGTCTGCATAGGCTTTCATGCGAGCTTTCTGTGCATCCAGCGAGTATCCATCAATCTGCATGGTCGTGGAAACACGGGTGTAAATGTAAACCTTTGTCTTTTCCTGTGACATAAAACCCTCACAAAACAGTTATTTCTTGTCTGCTTTCTGCTCCAGAAACTTAATGGAATCCAGATAATCCTGCTCCACATCGCTGAGGGTTTTAGCCTTATATTTCCGATATTCGGTAGTAGCTTTGTCCACTGCCTGCTTGTGGGTCACACTGCCATTGCCAACAAGCAGCTGCTCGCCGCTCATAGTCAGAATACGGTCAAGGTGGTTTGCCCAATCCTGCATTGTCATGGGCTGTTCACGTTCTGCCTGACGCTCAGCAAAATCAAGATAACCGGAAACCAACTGCCCCATAGCACGAAGCTCTTTCTCGTTCAGATAGTTTTTGGCAATAGTAGCTTCTCGTAAAGTGGGCTGGTTTCCTGCAAAAGTGGTCAGACCCATAAATTCCTTTTCGGCATCTGCACGGTTGTAAATGACCTCGGCGGCAGTCTGACCGTGGATGGCATAATGAATTTTATTCTGGACTTTTTTGAAGAACTGGACGGAGATTTCTGCTTTTGGGTCGTAGTCAATGCTGGTTGCATAGATTTCCAGAACCTGACGATAAAACACTTTTTCGGAAGCACGGATGTCACGGATGCGTTCTAACAGCTCTTTGAAATATCCACCGCCGCCCAGATTTTTCAGGCGTTCGTCATCCAGCGCAAATCCCTTGCGCATATATTCCTTCAGGATGCCAGTTGCCCAGATACGGAACTGTGTGCCTCGTTTGGATTTGACACGATAACCAACAGAAATAATGACGTCAAGATTGTAGAATTCGACCTGATAGGTCTTTCCGTCTGCGGCAGTTGTTGCAAATTTTGCAACAACTGAATCTCGTTCAAGCTCACCCTCTGCAAAAATGTTTTTGATGTGACGGGAAATTGTGGATTTGTCACGTTGGAACAACTCAGCCATCTGGTCAATGGAAAGCCAGACGGTGTCACCGTCAAAGGTAGTATCAATTTTGGTCAGGCCATCTTCTGTGGTGTAAATGAGGATGGAATTTTTAGGAGAGGCATCTGGACGATTCATTTTAAGCACCTCGTTCCGTGTATGTAATACAGTGGAAGGGGAGACCTTACCACTGTGTTGGGACAAATATTACAAGAATATTATATCATGCTGCAAGAGCGGTATCAACAGTATCTTGTCGATTTTCGTTGTTGGTTGAGGATACTGCGTTGTCTATTTCCAAGACCGATGCGTACTTCTCGATCACATCGGCTAGAAAGGTTGCGAATGCGCTCCATTTATCGAGTGTGGGCGTAGAGCATTCCGAAGGGGTGGGATTGTTTTCTATACGATGAAAATTATTCAATAGGCAACTCCATTTCCTTGTAGCAGAACTTTGACAGTCCAGGCGGATTTTTAGAAATATTTTTTGATTCATCCGATTAAACTTTTTAAGCGTTCCAGCTTTTCCTGTGCGTTCTCCTTCCGTAAGCTGACCCCAATGTAGGAGATCGGAATGCACATTTCCAGCAGGCGGTCATAGATGCGGGCATGGGCGGTATCCTGTGGGCATCGTATCTCGTCCAGCGTCAGGTTGGTGGTGACGATCAGCGGCTTCCGGCTGCGGTAGGGCAGATATTGCGGCAGTGGCATATTGGGTTTCAAGTAATCCGAAATGGCATTCACCTCCATTTTTATATCCGAATTAGTGCTAAACCGTTTGAGAGTTTTGGTTTCTATCATTGTTCAGACGATCTTTTACCGTCTGAAGATACCGACTGGCACGGTCGATAAAAATCAGCAGTTTATCATTGTTCTTTGGTTCGGTAAGAATATCCGGGTATTCACGAAAGCACATTTCCAACCGCCGGACAAAATCCTCCTGCGCTCCCTGAATCTCGCACATCATGGCTTCGCCATCTGCCAAGCGGCGAGGTGAATAGATGCTCTTGACGGCATCCTTGAGATTCTGCTTTTCTTCCTTGTTGAGCCCTTTCTTATGCCCCTGAATGTCTTGCTTGAAGGTCGTTATAAACTCATTGCCCTTTGAAGGCGAAGAATACGAATCCGTGATACTGGAATCCCGTTCGCCTTTAGACTTACGAAGCTCTGCCACAACTTCGGGACGCTTTTCCTTTGGAACCTTTGCAATCGAGGAAATTTCACGGTCGGTTGCCCGGATCTTTCCACTCAGGATTTCTTTCTGCGCTCCGGATACTGCCTCCTCCGCAGCTTCCACACCTTTTGCAAATTGCTCTGCACGGTAAACATAACTTTCGGATGTTCCATGTTCCACAGCGACCTTCGACCGTGAACCGTGCTTTGTGCGGTCTGGTTCATTTTGAACCAGACCACTTTCAGATGCCAAAGTATACTGATTGCCGTGAAACGATTTGATTTGCTTTTCCGCTTCTGCCTGCTTTCCGATCAGGAACTTTTTCTGTTCTGGGGTCAGGTTTCGCCGCCCAAGCTGATTTTTACAGATCCAGGCGAGTGCTTCATAACGGCTGGAAAATTCTTTTTCGATGACTTCAAATGGAATAAATAGATATTTCCGAAGAATTTGATAGCGTGTAAACAACTTTTTCCAGTCAAAAAAGAAAATAGCAATGATTAAAGATGAACATTACGGAAAAATGTGATACAATAGAAAATGAAAATCCAAACAACAGGAGGAATCCCCTCGTGGCCAACAACGTGAACGTCAAAAAACTGGAAGCTGACCTGTGGGAGTCGGCAGATCTGCTGCGTGCAGGCTCTAAACTCACCTCGAACCAATACTGTATGCCGGTACTGGGACTGATTTTTCTGCGGTATGCGTACAGCCGCTTCAAACTGGTAGAGCAGGAGATCCTGAAAGACCGTCCCATGCGCGGCGGTCGGGTGCTGCCGGTGGAGCAAAGCGACTTTGCCGAAAAGAGCGCACTGTTTCTGCCCAAGGAGGCGCAGTACAATTACTTAGTCAATTTGCCCGCCAACATCCCGGAACAGGGGCTGACCGGCATCGAGGGCAATCCTCTGAACAGTTTGGGCGAAGTGGTGAACAACGCCATGGAACTGGTGGAGCAGCAGAGCGAGCAGCTGCAGGGCGTTCTGCCGAAGGACTACACCATCTTCTCGGATGAACTGCTGGGGGAACTGCTGCGAATCTTCAACAATGATGCGTTGGACGATGTGGGCGGCGATGTGATCGGCCGTATCTACGAGTACTTTTTGAATAAGTTTGCCAAGAATGTGGCACAGGATGACGGCGTGTTCTTTACGCCGAAATCGCTGGTGAAGATGATCGTCAATGTGCTGGAGCCTGCCCACGGCGTTCTGTTGGACCCGGCTTGCGGCAGCGGCGGTATGTTTGTGCAGACCGGCGACTTTGTAAACCATGCGGGCATGATCGCCAACAACACCATGACCTTCTACGGACAGGAAAAGGTGGAGTACAATGCCAAGCTCTGCCTGATGAATATGGATGTGCATGGCCTGACCGGCGTGATCAAGTCCGGCGATGAAGCCAATACCTTCTATCACGATGCCCACAACCTGAACGGCTGCTGCGACTATGTGATGGCAAATCCGCCGTTTAACGTGGACAAGGTCAAGTCGGAGTCGGCGCAGAGTGCCGGGCGGTTGCCCTTTGGCCTGCCCGGCGTGAACAAGGCCAAGGAAATCGGCAACGCAAATTATCTGTGGGTGTCCTATTTCTACTCCTACCTGAACGAGCATGGCCGTGCGGGTTTTGTGATGGCGTCCTCTGCCACCGACAGTCAGGGCAAAGACAAGGACATCCGTGAAAAGCTCATCCAGACCGGCCATGTGGACGTGATGATGAGCGTGGGCAACAATTTCTTCTACACCAAGAGCCTGCCCTGTTCGCTGTGGTTTTTGGATAAGGGCAAGCCGGAGCATCTGCTGGACACCGTATTGTTCATCGACGCCCGCAACTATTATACCGTGGTGGACCGCACCCAGAACGAGTGGAGCGACTGGCAGCTGAAGAACCTCAACGCCATTGTCTGGCTCTATCGCGGCGAGGTGGACAAGTACAAGGGGCTTTTGGCGGAGTATCACGCAGAGCTGGCGGACGACCGCCCCTTTGCAGAGATTCAGGCCGCACTGGAACAAAACGTGCAGGCCAAGCGGGAAGAAGCCAAAGCCGCTGTGGATGCAGCACCCCGCAAGGAGCGCAAGACCACGCAGGAAAAGTTCGACAAGGCGCTGGAAGCCCTCAACGAGAAGCTGACCGTTGCCAAGGAGGCCGTCTGGCTCACCGAAAAGTTTGGCGAGGGCGTTTATCAGGATATTCCCGGTCTGTGCAAGATGGCCAGCCGAGACACCATCCTCAACGAGAAAGGCGCATCCCTGACGCCCGGTGCCTATGTGGGCGTTGCACCTGTGGAGGATGACGGCGTGGATTTTGCCCAGCGGATGAAGGAGATCCACAAGGAGCTGCTGAAATTGCAGGCAGAGTCCAACCGCCTGATGGAAACCATCTCGAAGAATCTGGAGGAGATGGGGGTATGAAGTGGGAAAAGGTGAGACTTGAAGATTGCTGTTATAGCATCTCAGATGGAGACCATCAACCTCCACCGAAGGCACAACAGGGCATTCCATTTGTGACGATTTCAAATATAAATTCAATGAATCAGCTGGATTTCTTTGACACGATGTTTGTTCCAAAAGAATATTATCAGTCTTTGGATGAAAAGAGAAAAGTTCGTAAAGGAGACGTACTTTATTCTGTGGTCGGTTCATTTGGAATTCCTGTTCTGATAAAGGAAGAAAGACCATTTGTTTTTCAGCGACATATTGCGATTTTACGTCCAAAAGAAGATATTGTTGACAGTGGATTCCTGTTTTATACAATGTTGAACAGAGACTTTTATGCAAAAGCTGACGCAGTTGCAATTGGAGCTGCTCAGCGTACAGTAAGTTTAGGTTCATTGAGAAATATAAAAATTGATGTTCCATCATTGGAAAGTCAAAAACATATCACTGATATTCTCTCTGCTTACGATGACCTGATTGAAAACAACCAGAAACAAATCAAATTGCTGGAAGAAGCAGCCCAGCGGCTTTATAAAGAGTGGTTTGTGGATTTGCACTTTCCGGGGCATGAAAACACGAAAATTGTGGACGGTGTGCCGGAGGGGTGGAGCAGAGGACTGTTAAAGGAACTCATTAGTGTTAATTATGGAAAAGACCATAAAAAAGCTCCTGATGATGGAAATATCCCTGTTTATGGCTCTGGCGGTTTAATGCGAAAATGTAATAAATCGCTGTTTTCTGGTGAGGCAGTCCTGATTCCTCGAAAAGGCTCTTTGAATAATATCATGTATGTGGATGAAACATTTTGGACAGTGGACACAATGTTCTATGCTACGATGAAACAGCCGCATACAGCCGTTTTTGTATATTTCTTTGTTAAAGCATTTGATATGTACTCTATGAATATTGGCGCAGCAGTACCAAGCATGACGACGAAGATTCTGGATGCGATGGATGTGGTAATCCCTGATAAAGAAACTCTGGAAAAGTTTGACAAATATGCAAAAGTGTATTTTAATAAAATAAAGACGCTGCAAGGACAAAATGAGCGGTTAAAGACAGCAAGAAATTTACTGCTGCCAAAGTTGATGAGCGGGGAAGTGGAGGTGTGAATATGAAACGGAAAAACCTTGAGCAGATTTTAAAAGAGGAAAAGGTTGATTTAAAAAGAGAGTATGAGAGATTATATCATTTATTTTATGTTGAGAAATATCCAGATGCTCAAGCAAGATATTACTTTACACTCAGAGAATTTTGCGCTGGAAATTTTATGCAGATCCCGTTCCGGGGAACATGCTTGTCCTTGGATGATTTTGAGGAATCTAAAAAACTCTATTTTGAACGTCATCCAAGAAAATTTAATTTGAATTATTTGCTTTTGTTCTGTGAATACTCTTATAATTTGGCATGGTGGCTATACCCTAAAAATCCGAGTTTAGATCATATTGGAACGCCGAGTCAAGAATATGTGAAACAGGTTCTTCAAGTTGTTGAAAAAATAGGCTATACGAAAGTAAATCAGGGGAATATAGAAATACTTGTTCCTAAAGACCCGGCGGCGATGGCGGTTTCTGAAATTGTAGAAGATGACGTATCATATAGAGCTTTGGAATATAATCATTATAGCTTGAAAGGAGATATTGCACGAAAAAGAGAGATTCTTCGGATTTTAGCAGATAAATTAGAGCCACAGAGAAAGCAACTTAAAGGTATAAACAGTAAATTAGAAGATGATGTTTTTACTTTGTTGAATAATTTGAATATTCGTCATAATAATTGTACGGAGGGCGATAAAAACTATAAAGAAGTTGTTGCAAAAATGACACAGGACGAATTGGAAGGTTGGTATGATGAAACATACCAGTTGTGTTTGTTAGCATTTTTGGAGTTGGACAATGTGGAAAGAACAAAGAAAGTGTCCGAACTAAAGGCGAGCTTTGAAAAATAAAAGGTATCATGGATGAATGCGATTGAAAGGTAGGGGTGTGATTTTATGGGAGAAAATACAGAAGAATTAGTGGTCTCGCTTGAAAATTCGCTCTCAAGTGATATTTGCGATACTGTGGGGGATTTAGCAGAAGTTGGACTTGACGCAATAATGGATGATGGAATACTAAAAGATATTCCTATTTTATCAACTGTGGTTGGACTTTATAGGATTGGACATACAATTCAAGAGAGACATGAAATTAAACAGCTTGCATTGTTTGTGGCAGAACTGAATAGAGGCTGTGCAGACGAAAGCAAAAGAAAGCAACTGCTTGAAAAACTGAATAGTGATACACGGAAGAGTAAACAGGAAATTGAATATATTCTGGTTGTGCTTGACAGCTATTTGGAATATGAGAAGCCGGAAATGCTTGCGAAATTATATATGGCATATTTAGAACAACGGATTGACTGGACGCAATTTTCAATGTATGCAGCGCTATTAAAAACACTTCTTCTACAAGATATTAAACTCCTTACAAGTCATAATTTTAAGGAGAGTCCATTGGTTTGCATGCAAATGGAAAGTGCTGGGTGGTTAAGATTACTGTCTGCCGGATTTGTATATGAACAATGGGTTATGCGCTTTAATGACGGTATGAAGAAAAATGAGAATTTCAATGTACCATATTCTATAACAGAAACTGGTCAAAAGTTTATTGACATTGTGGGATAAAATGAGGTGATCCTATGAGCCGCGAATACTCCGAAAATGTCCTTGTCCAGAACAGCGCAGGCAACCTGCTGCAAAATGTTCTGGGCTGGGAGGTCGTGCTGGCTTACAACTCCGAAAAGCTGGGGCCGGACGGGACGTTAGGCCGCACCAGCTATGGGGAAGTGCTGCTGACCCGGTATTTTCGGCAGGCGCTTTTGCGCTTGAACCCATGGCTCACCCCGAACCAGCTGGACGAGGTGCAGAAGAAATTCACGGCGCACGTTTCCACCGCATCCCTGATGCAGATCAATGAGGAAAAGTATTTTCTGCTGCGGGATGGCATTCCGGTGACGGTCAAGCGGCCGGATGGCCGCACCGAAATCCGAAGCGCGGCGGTGATCGACTTCAAAAACCCGGAAAACAACCACTTCCTTGCCGTAAAAGAGATGAAGATCCACTCGCAACTGTACCGCCGCAGAACGGACATTGTGGGCTTTGTCAATGGCATTCCGCTGCTGTTTATCGAGCTGAAAAAGCCCACCGTGGATGTGCAGAATGCCTACATAGACAACTATCGGGATTACCTTGATACCATTCCGCAGTTGTTCTATTACAATGCCTTTCTCATGCTGTCCAATGGATTGGAAGCCAAGGTGGGCACGCTTGGCAGCAAGTACGAGTTTTTCCACGAGTGGAAGCGTCTGAAGGAAAGCGATGCAGGCAGCGTGGAACTGGAAACCATGCTGCGGGGCATCTGCGAGAAAAAGACCTTCCTCGATCTGCTGGAAAACTTCATCCTTTACGACCATTCCGGTGGGCGCACCACCAAGATTCTGGCGCGCAACCACCAGTATCTCGGCGTCAACGAGGCCGTCAGTGCTTACGAGAACCGCAAGCTGAAAGACGGCAGGCTGGGTGTGTTCTGGCACACGCAGGGGTCTGGCAAAAGCTACTCCATGGTCTTTCTGGCGCAGAAGATCCGGCGCAAGTTTGCAGGCTCGCCCACCATTGTGGTACTGACCGACCGTGACGAGCTGAACCGGCAGATCAGCGATACCTTTGAAAACTGCGGTCTGCTGGGCAAGACAAAGGCTTCGCAGTTCATTGCATCCAGCGGTACAGACCTTGTAAAAAAGCTGCAGGGCAACCCCAGCTTTGTGTTTACCCTGATCCAGAAGTTCAACCTGCCCAAGGAGCCACCCATCTACCCGGATCACGACATTCTGATTTTGTCGGATGAAGCCCACCGTAGCCAGTACGGCATTTTTGCAGACAACATGATGCACCTGCTGCCCACGGCGTCCCGCATCGGCTTTACCTGTACGCCGCTTCTGGCAGATGACCATATCACCGAGCGCACCTTTGGCGGGTATCTGTCGGTGTATGACTTCAAGCGGGCGGTGGAGGACGGCGCAACGGTGCCGCTGTATTATGAGAACCGTGCGGATAAGATCGCCCAGTTGGACAAGCCGGAGATCACCGGGCGGATCCTGGATGCCATTGAAGCAGCCGACCTTGATCCTTCGCAGGAGGAAAAGCTGGAACGAGAATTTGCCAAGGAGATCCATATTCTCACCGCAGATGAACGGCTGCGCTCCATTGCAAAGGATTTTGTGGAGCATTACTCTGACCTTTGGACCAGCGGCAAGGCGATGTTTGTCTGCCTGAATAAGGTCACCTGTGTGCGGATGTATAACTATGTGCAGGAATGCTGGCAGGCAAAGATCAGGGAGCTGGAAGCCCGGCAGGGCACAGCGACCCAGCAGGAAGCACAGGAGCTTGCCCGTAAACTGGCATGGATGAAAGAAACCGAAATGGCAGTGGTGATCAGTCAGGAGCAGAACGAGGTGCAGACCTTCAAAAAGTGGGGGCTGGATATTCTGCCGCACCGTGCCAAAATGGAAAAGCGGGAGCTGGATAAAGAATTCAAGGACAGCAAGAATCCGTTCCGGGTGGTGTTCGTCTGTGCCATGTGGCTGACGGGCTTTGATGTAAAGTGTCTGTCCTGTCTGTATCTGGACAAGCCGTTGAAAGCCCATACCCTGATGCAGACGATTGCTCGTGCAAACCGTGTTTCGGAGGGCAAGAGCAACGGCCTGATCGTGGACTATATTGGTATCGTAAAGGCGCTGCGCAAGGCTCTGGCAGATTATACGGTAAGCAAGAACAGCCCGGCGGGCGTTGATCCAACGGTGGATAAAACGGAGCTGATTCAGCGCATCCGCACGGTTATCGGAAAAACGGACGGCTTTCTGGCAGAACACGGGTTCCGGCTGCAGGAATTGGTGGACGCACAGGACTTTGAAAAGATGAGCCTTGTACAGGATGCAGTCAACGCGATGTGCGAGACGTTGGAAACCAGGAAAACCTTCCAGACCTATGCGTCTGAACTGGCGCGGCTGTTCCGCTACGCAGACCGTGACGATGTGGACGATGCCGTGCGCGCCCGGAAAAACGCAATTCTCGCCATCTACGAGGGCTTGCAGCAGAAGCGGAAACACGCGGACAATACCGACCTGATGGTGCAGATCAACGGCATCGTCAACGAGTACATCCATGTGGAAAAGCCAGATCAGGAGGCTGTACCTTCCCGGCAGTTTGACATCAGCAAAATTGATTTTGAGCTGCTGAGCCGGGAGTTTGCCCACACCCGGCGGAAGAATCTCTTGCTGCGCGATCTGGATGAACTGGTGAATCAGCAGTTGTCGAAGATGCTGTTTGCAAACCCGCAGCGCATGGATTATTATGACCGCTATCAGGAGATCATAGATGCCTACAATGCGGAGCAGAACCGTGCGACCATCGAGAAAACCTTCATGGATCTGATGGAACTTGCAAGTTCACTGGACACGGAGCAGCAGCGCTATGTGCGTGAGGGCTTTTCCAGCGATGAGGAGCTTTCGGTGTACGATTTGCTGTTTTCGGAGAACCTCACGAAGCAGGAAATTGAAACGATCAAGAAGGTGTCTGTGGACTTGTTGACAAAAATCAAACAGCAGATTGCCAAACTCGACCATTGGACGGACAAGCAGGAAACTAAGGCGATTGTGGATAACCTGATTCGCAATACCCTTTGGCAAGAACTTCCCAATAGCTATGATGTAAGCGATATCCAGACCTACCAGAAGAAAATCTACGAGTATGTATATATGCGCTACCCGGAAGTAGCATAACGCAAAAATCACCCCAGAGAGAACGCACAAGAGGCTATTCTCTCTGGGGTGATTGCGTATCAAATCATCTGAAAATGCTTCAATGCTTCCACGATCGCATCCTCTTCTTCCTTCGGACACTTAGGAGGAGAAAGTTTGAAAAAACAGACGGGCGGGTGTGAAAGCGGGTAAATCGACATGGAAAAGATCAAAGCGGATGCTTCCCGAAAAACTGCTGGGCAATTCCATCCAGCTGTGCGGTGATTTGCCGAAAATCCTGATTGAGATCCAAGGTGCGTGCACCGATCTGATTGCCGCCTAAGTTGAAGAGACAATTCGGCGTGATGGCTTCCTGCGTTTTGGCGTAGACTAGCAGCCCGGAAACGTTTCCAGTATGGGCAGCATCCTGATTTTTAACGTAGGTGTAGATCTGGTAGAGGTTGGCAGAATGCAGGGTCTCTTTATTAA
>OGRU01001475.1_pt1 | contig 17529 bp, 18 predicted proteins | sample 1553541 | NCBI WGS metagenome assembly OGRU01 (sample SAMEA2580068, study PRJEB22360) | human gut metagenome | biome: human gut; feature: human-associated habitat; material: faeces | place: Denmark | collected 2008/2010
TTTTGTACTGTCCGTTTAATCTGGGGCAGTACAGTAAGCAGAAGGCCTTTTTTATCGATGAAATTTTTGGTCGTGCATATCACGCAGTACACCAACCACTTTGCCTATAATCATCGGGTTCTCCACATAAATCGGCCCCATGTTGTCATTCTCCGGTTGCAGCCGCACCATATTCTTTTCACGATAGAAGGTTTTGCACGTGGCTTCGTCGCCAATCAGAGCTACAACAATCTCACCGTTCTCTGCCACCTGCTGAGGCTCAACAACAATATAATCATTGTTAAAAATTCCAACGTTAACCATACTATTACCACGAATGCGCAGCATAAACGCACCGTCTTTGTGCACAAATCGCGCTGGATAAGCAACCTTGTCCTCAATATTTTCATCCGCAAAAATTGGCTCACCAGCTGCCACATTTCCCAGCACAGGAAGATTCAGCATTTCTTCAAGTTGCTCCGCCTCTTCCTGCTCTTCTCGCACATAAGTATATTCTTCACCATCCAGGTCTTTTAAAATCAAAATCGCACGAGGTTTTGCCGGATCCCGGCGAATATATCCTCGTTCTTCTAAGGTATGAAGATGCGCGTGCACCGTTGAACTGGAACTCAAGCCCACCTCTTCGCAAATTTCACGCACCGCCGGCGGATAGCCACGCAACTCCACCGATTCAATGATACATTCCATGATGGCCTGTTGTCGCGCAGTCAACGGGCGTTCCTTGCCGTTTCTCTTTTTTCTGGACATCTCCTGCTCCATGCATTCATCCGCCTTTCCTTATAGTAACGCAAGATCCATACGTTGAGTATACATGAACCCTCAAAGGAATTCAAACATTCATTCGTAATGCAAACGAAAATTCATTCCAACTTGACAAGATATTCTCTACTTTCTATAATTAGTTAGATTGGGCAGATGTCCAATTTCTTTATTATGCAAAAAAGCGATACATCATGATAATACGACTAAATGGAGGCAAACAACATGGATGAAGCAGTCATTCTCACACGAGAAGGTTACGAAAAGCTGAAAGAAGAACTCGTCAATTTAAAAACCGTACGCCGTAAAGAAGTCGCTGAACGTCTGAAACAGGCCATCGATTTCGGGGACTTGAGCGAAAACTCCGAGTACGATGATGCAAAAAGCGAGCAGGCATTCATCGAAGGCCGCATTCAAACCATTGAAGCCACCTTACATAATGCCCAAATCATCGAAGATGGCGCTCAATCTTCCGGCGTTGTCAACATCGGCTCCTATGTCACGGTACGCGACGTAGAATTCGACGAAGTCGAAGAATACCGCATCGTTGGTACCAGTGAAGCCGACCCAATGCAAAATAAAATTTCCAACGAATCTCCTCTTGGTTCTTCCCTGCTTGGCAAACGCCAGGGCCAGACCATCAAAGTCAATGCCCCAGCAGGTGTCATTGAATACGAGATTCTTAAAGTATCCCACGACAGTGCGAAGGAGGAAGCATAAACATGCCAAACGGCAACAACAAAGCAGACGGCGGTCTCAAGCAGATCATGAATGTGCGTCTGGAAAAAATGGACGCTCTGCGTGAACGCGGTGTGGACCCATTCGGCCACCGCTTTGACATCACTCACCACATCAATGAAATCATCGCCAACAAAGATGCCCTCATCGAAAGTGGCGAAGAAGTTAAAATCGCTGGCCGCATCATGGCCAAACGCGGTCAAGGCAAAGCAGGCTTTGCCAACGTCGCTGACATCAGCGGCAACATCCAGATCTATTCCCGTCAGGATGTGATCGGCGAAGAGATGCACTGGTTCTTCAAAAAAGCGGATATCGGCGATATCGTCGGCATTACCGGTGTTGTTTTCGTTACCGACCGTGGCGAGCTCAGCATTAAGGTCCACAAATACGACCACCTCTGCAAATCCATGCGCCCACTGCCGGAAAAATTCCACGGGCTCACCGATACCGAGCTTCGCTATCGTCAGCGCTATGTTGACCTGATCATGAACCCAGATGTAAAGAACACCTTCATCATGCGTTCTAAGATCATCACCGCCATCCGCAACTACCTTGATGGCCAGAACTACCTGGAAGTCGAAACTCCAGTACTCCACACCATCGCCGGCGGTGCTACCGCACGTCCATTCATCACCCACCACAATGCGCTCGACATCGATCTTTACATGCGCATTGCCTTGGAACTTCACCTCAAACGCCTCATCGTTGGCGGCATGGAACGCGTTTATGAAATCGGCCGTGTTTTCCGCAACGAAGGCATTGACACCCGCCACAACCCTGAATTTACTCTTCTGGAAGTATACCAGGCCTATGGCGACTACGAAACCATGATGGATCTCACCGAAGATCTCTTCCGCACCGTTGCTCACAAAGTACTCGGCACCGGTAAATTCATGAACGGTGACGTCGAAATCGACCTCGACTCTCCATGGCGCCGCATCACCATGACCGACGCCGTCAAAGAAGCCACCGGCATCGATTACCTCAGCGACATGAGCGATGACGAATTCCGTCAGGCAGCACGCGCTCGCGGCATCGAAATTCCGGATGACATGCCACGCGGCAAAGTCCTCGAAGAACTCTTCGACGAAGCCGTTGAAGCAACCCTCATCCAGCCAACTTTCATCACTGACTACCCAGTTGAAATCTCACCATTGGCACGCCGCAAAGCCGATAATCCTGAACTCACCGACCGTTTCGAACTCTTCATCATCGGTCGTGAACACGCTAACGCTTTCAGCGAATTGAACAACCCAATCGACCAGCGCCAGCGTTTCGAAGAACAGGTTGAAGCAAAACGCAAAGGCGACGACGAAGCCCATCCAATGGATACCGACTACATCAACGCTCTCGAATACGGTCTGCCACCAACCGGCGGCCTTGGTATTGGCATCGACCGCATGGTCATGCTCCTGACCAACGCCGAATCCATCCGCGACGTGCTTCTCTTCCCTACAATGAAGCCACTGGACGAACCAAAGTCCAAAAAGGCTGCCAAGAAGGAAGCAAAAGCCGCTGCTGAAGAAACCGTCGTTGAAGAAATCGACTTCACCGGCGTTGTAATCGAACCCCTCTTCAAAGACATGGTCGACTTCGAAACCTTCTCCAAGAGCGACTTCCGTGCTGTAAAGGTATTGGATTGCAAAGCCGTGCCAAAGAGCAAAAAGCTCCTCCAGTTCACCCTGGACGACGGCTCCGGCGAAGACCGCACCATTCTTTCCGGCATTCACGAATACTACGAACCGGAAGAACTCATCGGCAAAACTTTGATCGCCATCACCAACCTGCCACCACGCGCAATGATGGGCATCGACAGCTGCGGCATGGTCATCAGCGCCGTCAACCAGAAAGACGGCAAAGAAGACCTGCACCTGCTCATGGTCGACGACCACATCCCTGCTGGTGCGAAGTTGTATTGATAATGCGATAAACCAAACAAGAAAAGACACCACATGTGGTGTCTTTTTTTATGCATTACTTTGCGCCAACTTTTCTCTCTTCTGTCCCCATTTTTCTCTACCACACTCCTTTCGATCATTAATCAATAGTTTTTAAATATTTAAATTAATATCATTTACATGCTATAATTACTGCATAAATCACTTATATTTTTTTAGACTCACATCAGCGGTACTAAATGATAAACCTATCATTTATGGGGAGGGATTCCTATGATCTTTACCATTATTGCGCTCATCTTACAGCTTGCGCTGATTGTTATCGTATTCAGTCTGCCCTTTCGTTTTCGCGAGCAACGGGATTACATGGATCAACGTTTTAAAGAAATGGAAGAAAAACTGGATATACTGCAAGCAGCCTTAGGAGCTTCTTCAGCAACATCTGATGACGAGTCATCAAAAACGTCAGCTCAACTGGGTACACAACAACAATAGCTCCATAGTTATGTTGCCAACATCCAGAAACTGAAACATACTAAAACAAAACATTGAAAAAGAACGAACACCTATTGTCCATATAGGTGTTCGTTCTTTTTATATCGCATGAATAAACAAATCCATCCATCATCATTCCACTCATAATTTTTCACTTATGCTCCTTCATTCTTTCATAAATTATGCCCACCTTTTCCGATCCACATGAAATATGCTATAGTGATAAAAGTGATTGGATGACCAGCATTCATGAAAAGAAAGGACGATGACCATGACAACGCGTTACAATCCGCCTTATTTTGATTTTGAGATTTGCGGCGTGAAGCGACAGTTGCCGTTTGTCAAAATCAAGGACGATATGGCTCTGGCAAGTTTTTGCATCGCTTCAGACACAGAACTGGTGCAGGCCGTGGCGCCAGAACTCATCAAACGCCTGCCTGAGGTGGATGTGCTGCTCACTGCCGAAGCCAAAGGCATCATTCTCACCTACGAAATCAGCCGTCTCCTGGGCATGAAAGATTTTGTGCTGGCGCGCAAAAGCAACAAGCCATATATGCAGAACGTGCTCGAAGCCACCGTCTACTCCATCACCACCCAAGCCAAGCAAACCCTCTATCTCGACGGCTGCGACGTGGAAAAGCTGCGTGGCAAACGCGTCGCTATCATCGACGATGTCTTCGCCACGGGTAATTCCTTGGCGGCCTTAGAAAAGCTCGCCACCCTCGCCGGTGCCAACATCGTCGCTAAAGCTGCCGTACTCGCCGAACTGGACTCCGTCTACCGCGACGACGTCATCTTCTTAAAAGAACACTACGTTTTCACGCCAAACCCAGACGGTACCTTCACGCCCATCGAGTGCGACGAGAAAAAACGCCGCCGTGAAACGGGAAAAGAATAAACCGCTTGACCCGTTCTTCATGAATCTCGCCCTCCATCTGATTGCAGCAATATGAAATTTACCACCAATTTTCTCAATTCTAAACGCAATTCTTTACCATATCTCCATGTTGCATTTTACAATGAAGTGGTATAATAAATTTAAAAGAATATCGCGGTGTTTCGCGATGAAATATTTTAGGAGGAATAAATTATGAGCAAGAAAATTTTGCTGCTTTGCGGCGATTATACCGAAGACTATGAAACAATGGTGCCTTTCCAAGCGCTCTCTATGCTGGGCTATCAGGTGGACGCTGTTTGCCCGGGCAAGAAGGCTGGCGAAACGGTTGCTACTGCCATCCACGATTTCCTTGGCAAGCAGACTTACACCGAACTGACTGGTCACAACTTTGCTCTGACTGCTGATTTCGACGCAGTGAACACCGCTGACTATGCTGGTCTGTTCATTACTGGCGGCCGCGCTCCAGAATACATCCGCCTGAATCCTCGTGTGATCGAAATTGTTCAGGAATTCTTCAAAGACAACAAACCTGTTGCTGCCATCTGCCACGGCCCACAGGTGCTGACAGCAGCTGGCGTGCTGAACGGCTACAAAGCCACCTGCTACGAAGCAGTTGGTCCAGACATCACTCTGGCTGGCGGTGAATACGTCAACGTTCCTGCGGACGAAGCCGTTGTCGACAAAAACCTTGTTACCTCTCCAGCATGGCCTGGCAACACCGCCATCTGCCGCGAATTCGCCAAACTACTCGGCGCTAAAATCGAAATCTAATCAACAAAACGCAAAAAAACAGGACGGTCGCATCAGACCGTCCTGTTTTTATTTCAATGTTTGCAGCCTACTTCCGCATCAAAATTGGCTTTCATTTTTATGAGCAAACGACGAAATGTTGTAATATCTTCCGAGCTAAAGCCACGGTATTGAGTATTGTAGAGATGCTCGGAAATCTCATCAAAAATTGGCTGCAAGGCTTCGCCTGCCGGAGTCAGAGAGACAATGGTGGTGCGGCGATCCTGGGCAGATTTTTCGCATTGCAGGTAGCCGTATTGCACCAGCTTTTTCACCAGCATGGTCACCGTCTGTGGGGTTTTACCGATTTCTTCAGCCAACGCGTTCATGGTGCAGCGTCTGCCGCCAAAGAGCGCGGCAACAATACTGCCATGGGAAGACACCAATCCCGGCACGCCCTTTTCCTTGAGCGCTGCCATAATCAATCCATCCATTTCACCACTCAATTTAGCCACCAGATTAAAGGTATTGTCGGACTTCATCAACGCCGGCCCCCTTTCTCGAACAAATCCGCCATAGCAATAAAGTGATCAGCTTTTTCATAATCAGGTGCCGTGCAAAGGCTGACCCCAACATAAGCCACACAGGACAATGCCACCCCGAGCACCACCTGCAGCGCCGACTGCGGTTCCCAGAAGGATGGCAGCGCTACCCCGAAGCTGATCAGCAGATTGTAACAGCAATACACCAGCCCTAGCACCATCGACGTCAGCGCACCTTTCGCATTGCCGCGGCGCCAGATGAAGCCCAGCACCAATGGCACAAACACGCCGGTGGTAATCACATCGGACGCCATCCAAGACACCACCAAAATGGAACGAATGCGCAGCGCAATAAGAATGGCTACGAGCGTCACCAACAGCGTCGCAATGCGTGAAAAGTTCAGCTTTTGCTGCTCCGTCTTCTGCCGCGTATTAAGATCCAAAGACAAAGTCATGGCCCCAGTGTTAATCAGAGAATCCATCGTTGACATGATGGCTGCCGCAATTCCCACAAAAACCAACGCGCCTACAACCGGCGGCATATAATCCACCACCACAGCAGTGACAATGCCGCCTTCTGGCATGTCGTCAAAGAGCACCAATCCCGCCATGCCTGTGGCAACCACAATCAGATACAAGGGAATATAGGCAAAGAAACTCATGACGGTCATCTTGCGTGCGTCTTCATTGCTGCGCGCCGCAGAAATGCGCTGCCACACATTGGCCTGAATCATCCAGGAGCAGCCAAAAGTGATGACATACGCCATGTATTTCGACGCGCCGGCAGTCGGGCTTAGATAATCGTCCTTGCCCAGGGCCGCAGCTGTCTGAGCGATCATATCAAAGCCGCCTGCCTGACGCAAGGCAACAACAAAGACCACCACAGCAGAAATCAACAGCAGGCAGAACTGGATAATATCGGTCAACACCACGCCGCGAAAACCGCCAAACATTGAATAAATCAGCACAATCCCGGTACCAACCAAGATGGCGATTTCATAATTCAACCCCAGATAGGTGCCAAAAAATGTCCCAATGCCCACCATCTGCGAGGCAGCGTTCAGCGTCATAAAAATTAAAATCATCACTGACAGAAGCTTTGCCACGCTTTTTGAATAGCGTGCTTCCATCATGCTGCCTTGGGTCAGATAACCGACACGGCGAATGGCCTTGGCACTGAGAATCATCAAAAAGGTTGCCACTAAGACTGGCACCCCATAATACCAAAACGCGCCAAGCCCATCGGAATACGCCAAGTCGGCTGTTGAAATCGCGGATCCTGCGCCCCACCAAGAAGCCACAAAAGTAATCGACAACGCCCAAAATGGCAGCGAACGCCCAGCAAAGAAATAATCCACCACGCTGTGGTTTTTCTTTTCACGCGTTACCGCAAACAAAAGCACCGCAAAATACGCAATCAATCCTGCGATGGACGCTATTTGCAACATATTCATGAAATCATCTCCTTTATTTCGACATCGAACCAATTATACTTCGATACCGAAACAAATTCCAGCAAAATATTGACCATCGCTGAAAAAAATTATTTTCCCAGGTATTTTTCAATCGTATAGCGTCCGTACTTTTTTGACAACGGTCCATACTGAATCGCACGCTGCGGGCAGCTATTGATACAGCGCAGGCATTGATGACACATCGCAGCCTGCCAGACCGGCCGCCCGGCCACGAGCGCAATGATTCCCGCTGGACATTGTTGCGCGCAGATGCCGCAGCCAACGCACCGCTCCGTGACATGAAACGGCTTCGTCATGCGGCCATAATGGTTGAAGCCATAATTGATCGGTCCTGATTTCAGCCGCGAGAATGGCCCTTCATGCACGCGATACACGCGGTCTTTTCGCAGCACTTCCCGCGACAGCTGCCGAATCTCCCAATACGCCGCCTGAAATTTACGCCACACAGTTTTCTCATCGTCCACATCTGCGGCAATCACGTAATTGCTCGGCATGACCAAACTGTAGCAGCTATGCAGCGGATAACGTGCCGCAAATTTTTTCATCGTCAGCCCTGCTTCCTCACCACAGGTGCAGACAGCGAAAGTGAACGCATTGGTCTGTTCCAACGTCGCCACAAAATCGTTCATCACCTCCGGCGCGTCCCAGGAATGCACCGGAAATACAAACCCCAAATGCTTCTCCTCACGCACCTTTGGCGGTGCCGTCAACGTTGTAATGTCACAGGTCTTCTCCCCAATCAGCGCCGCAATGCATTCCGCTGCCCATTTGGAATTACCGGTGCCAGAAAAATAATAAATCATCGTCTCTCTCCTTTATCGATCAGCATTTGCTACGCATAGTATAAAGCATAAAACCTTCCATTTGCTCATATTCATATTATTTACATCAAATTTACAACATTTATATGGAATTTCTGCGCCGATTCCCATAAACTTATAGAAGGTAACTATTAGAAAAAAGGACAAGCAAAATATGGGATCATTTAAACTGACAAAATTAGAACGCAATTGGATTTTTTACGACATCGGCAACTCAGCATTCACGCTGCTGATTACCACCATCATGCCGATCTATTTTAACAGCCTAGCAGAAAACGCCGGCTTATCCAGCGTGGAATATCTGGCCTACTGGGGCTACGCCGCCTCGATTGTCACGCTGATTGTCGCCGTCGCCGGACCAACCTTTGGTACATTGGCCGACACCCGCGGCTATAAGCGCCCCATCTTCATCCTCTTTCTGGCCATTGGTTTGATCGGCTGTGTAGCACTTGGCTTTTCCAGTGACTGGCTGATCTTCCTCATCATCTTTGTCATCGCCAAGACCGGCTACTCGGCAAGTTTGATTTTCTACGACTCCATGCTTTCCGATGTTACCAGCCATGACCGCATGGACATCGTGTCTGCCAGCGGCTATGCCTGGGGCTACATCGGCAGTTGTGTGCCGTTCGTTCTTTCGCTTGTTTTGGTGCTGGGCGGCGGAGCCATTGGCATCTCCACCACCCTTGGCATACAGCTGGCCTTCTGCATTACGGCGGCTTGGTGGCTCCTGTTCACTCTGCCGCTCCTGAAAACCTACGAGCAAAAACATTACATCGAAAAACAGCGCCACGCCATCCGCGAAAGTTTTGCACGATTGGGCCGCACCTTTAAAAACGTGAAAGCGGAGAAGAAAGTGTTCTTCTTCCTGTTGGCCTTCTTCTTTTACATCGATGGGGTGTATACCATCATCGACATGGCCACCGCCTACGGCACAGCTCTCGGTCTGAACAGCACCGGACTCCTTCTGGCACTGCTCCTGACGCAGATCGTGGCATTTCCATTCGCCATTCTGTTCGGTCGTCTTTCTGGACGCTATGCCACCGCTAAGCTCATTACGCTCTGCATCATCGCCTATTTCGGCATCGCTGTCTTTGCCATCTTTTTAACGCATCAGTGGCAATTCTGGGTGCTGGCCGTGCTGGTCGGCATGTTCCAGGGTGGCATTCAGGCACTCTCGCGCTCTTATTTTACTCGCATTATTCCGCCAAAGCAGTCTGGTGAATATTTTGGCCTCATGGACATCTGCGGCAAAGGCGCCTCTTTTATGGGCACCACCCTCGTCAGCGTCGTCAGCCAAATCACTGGCGACATCAACACCGGTGTCGGCATGATTGCCCTGCTGTTCATCGTTGGCATGATCTTCTTCCAAATCACCGTGCGCATCCGCGACTAATACAACAGGCTCCGTTTCTCGATTGAAACGGAGCCTGTTGTATTAGTCGCAATAAAAACGTATTGTATATGAAAAATATTAGTGTTTATTCCCGGCTCATCCAACCACATAATCCTGCGAATTATAAGCTGCGTTAAGCATCAGAACATAAATGGCTTTCAATCTTTAAATAACGTAATTAATTTTTCAAATTCTGATCCATCACGAAGAAATGAATATTCCACATTGTTTGCTACCTCATCAAAAATCGTCTCTGCTAGTTTGTTCGAAAGCCATGTAAAATCACTGCTGTCTGCATGACGATATAATGAGCAATGTTGTGCATCCCACTCTTTTTTCATGGCAGGTAACATTTTTTGAAGAATAAACAGACTTTTATCCTTATCTTTTTTTACTAAAGCGAGTTGCATATGAGCAATAAAGCACATCCATTCAGGAAAACAAAACTGACGCGTAACAGCCTCGTACATACCTGCAAAACAATCTGCATCTTTCTCTCGTTTTTCCTGCAATGCAATTTCCAACATATTAAGCAACGCTGTTTGTATCTCGGTTACGCCTTGAATAACACGATGCTCCCAGATTTTTTCTGCATCTTGATATCGTTCCTGCTGTTGATAAAGAATAGCCAATTGTTCTTCTCTGTCTACTGTAGAAAAAGGCAATGATTGGATCAGTTCCTCTGCCCTCAAAAAATCGCCTCTATTTCGTGCATAGGAAATCAACATAGTGATTGCCGTCTCTCGTATTTCCGGAATATCGTTTGTGGCTAAACGCTGATAAAAGGGTTCATATACTTCTCGATATTTTTCAATTTCAGATACATTATAGAGCGTAATTGCCCCTTCTAAATAAAGAATGACAGAATATATTAATCTATCGCATGTGGGATATTCATGTATTTTGCTAATTGCTTTTTGGAAAGCAGCATCATATCCTTGTTCACAAACGGTCTTATCAATTTCATCCACAAAATTCTCGATTTCTACATCCGTTAAATCATCATTGAAAGACATTAACGTATTCAAGTCAATCTGAAGCAAACGCGCTAACGCTGGTAAAAGGGTGATATCTGGATACGTGCTTCCTTTTTCCCATTTATTGACAGCCGGTGTGGATACTCCTAAAAAATCTGCGATCTGCTCTTGCGTCAAAGATAACTCTTTTCGCCTCTGTCGAATAATCTGGTTTATTTTCATAGCGCACCTCCCTTGGGTTATAGCTTTATGATAACAACGTGGAATCTATGAAACAATAGAGCCGTTGTTAATATGCCGACTGAAAAAATTAACCAAAAGTTAAAACACATAAATAGAAAGGCTCCGTTTCAATCAAGAAACGGAGCCTTTCTATTATGGATTGCAATTGCCGCAAGGGCTGTATCCTTGGTCGATCAGGCCTTGTCGAGTGGTGCTGACCTCTTGCGGATTCTTCATTTGCGCCACACTGCTGCAATCGGGTTTATGAAATCTTTTCGAGTTGGTATTGAGCACATAGGTTTGCGGCTCTTCCACAGCTGCGGCGTTACCGTCTCCAGCATCCACCTCATCGGACGCCATCTCCCAACTGTTGCCATTGGCGTAATCGATGCTGATGCCTGGCTGCGCATTGTAAGCATACACACAATAGCAAATGCCCTCGCCTTCATCCTCCACTGAATAGCCTTCCATGAGCACACCGCTGGCCACCAGATTATTTCCTTCAAAAATCGGCGTCACCCGATAAAGCACATGATTGCCGGTTTCTTTCACGTAGTCAGCCACCATGTTTTCAAAAGGCAGCATGCCCTCCATATTGAGCGCTCGCGTGCCAGTGATGAGATTTTGCGCGTTGGCGTTCTCGCCGGTCAGCTGATAGCCGATCAAATGACAGCGATTGTACAGGTATTTTCCGTCCACATTGTCGTATTTCACGGTTTGCCAGCCGCTCGGCTTCACCTGACCAATGCTGCCGCGTTCTTCCGTTGGCATCAGCTCCTGTCCAACACAGGCAATCGCCACGCCGCAGCGTCCATAGCCATCCAGCGGCGCATAGCTTTCATACGCCTCGTCCGTCAGATCGGATGCGGTAAAATAAGGCACATTGTCGTGCACAATCTCATAGGCTGCACCATCGTAAGCCGGCACTGTTGCCAGCGAAAAAACATCGTCTGCCGTTTCCGGCAAGGTGGTGTCCTCCGCCTGAGCAGGCTGCGTCGTTTCCGTTTTCTGCTCGCTTGACACCGATGATTCCACCGTTGTGCCATCACAAGCCGTCAACGCGCCGAGGCTGAGCAGCACACTCAGCAGCAGCGCCAATAATTTTGAAGCACGTTTCATCGTTCGTATTCCTCCCGGGTAATGATGTCGTGAGAATGGCCTGGAAAATCATAGCAGGCGGCCAAATGCCAGCCAGCATCCGTCAACGCCAGATCAAAGCGCCGATCCGCCGGATACACACGATGCCAGCGATACACAATCACTCGCGCAATGCGCGCCGCAAAAGATGCCACGTCCTGATCTTCCACAAAACACAGCGCCTCTGCCGGTGCTTCCTCCAAAAACTGCGGGGACACCCTCACGTTCTCGGCTCCGTCAAAAAGCTGCGCCGAATACGCATTCATCCACAGCGGCCGCCCTGCCGCTAAAGCCAGCACATCCTCAATCACCGCACGGTCGCGGCTCTGGCGACGATGATTGAACATCATTCCATCGCGCTCATCCAAACAGACAATCAGCTCCACAGGCCTTCTCCTTTCATTCTTCACGAATACACGCATTATAGCATATCCACCCTCAACGGGCGATGTAATTTAATATTGCGACAATAAAGAAATGCATTGACATTTATTAATATTCGGCGCATAATATCACCATCGAGAGCAAGGGTGTTCCGAATCACGGGATATCTCTTGCTCTTTTTGTTTACCCTCTATCATCAACCGCAGAAAAGGAGCCTTGTCATGAATAAATATTCAAAAGAAGACATTATCCGCCTCGTTGAAGAAAACGACGTGGAATTCATCCGCATGCAGTTCACCGATATTTTTGGCCAGATGAAAAACGTGGCCATCACCGCTGCCCAGCTCGAAAAAGCCCTCAATAATCAGATCATGATCGACGGCAGCTCCATTGAAGGCTTTACCCGCATTCACGAATCCGACCAGTACCTGCATCCGGACCTCAACACCTTCACCATCCTGCCTTGGCGTCCACAGCACGAACGCGTTGCCCGCCTCATCTGCGACGTATACAATCCAGACGGCACCCCATTCGTCGGTGATCCTCGCCACGTTCTGAAGAACGTTCTCGACAAAGCCGCCAAACTTGGCTACACCTTTAACGTTGGGCCAGAATGCGAATTCTTCCTCTTCGATACCGATGAAACCGGCCGCCCAACCACCAAAACCAGCGACGAAGCCGGCTACTTCGACCTTGGCCCACTCGACCACGGCGAAGGCACCCGCCGCGAAATCTGCATCACACTGGAACAGCTCGGCTTTGAAATTGAAGCCTCTCACCATGAAGTAGCCGCCGGTCAGCATGAAATCGACTTCAAGTACGCCGACGCACTGACCGCCGCCGATAACATTATGACCTTCAAGCTGGCCGTCAAAACCATCGCCCAGCGCAACGGCCTGCACGCCACCTTCATGCCAAAACCAATCTTCGGCATGAACGGTTCCGGCATGCACACCAACATGTCCATCTTCAAAGACGGCCGCAACATCTTCTTTGACGAAAACGGCAAACGCAAACTTTCCCGTGAAGCCTACAGCTTCATCGCTGGCCTTCTTGATCATGCAAAATCTCTTGTCGCGGTCACCAATCCGCTCGTCAACTCCTACAAACGCCTCGTTCCTGGTTATGAAGCACCGGTTTACCTGGCTTGGTCCGCATCCAACCGCTCCGCGCTCATCCGTATCCCAGCGGCTCGCGGTCAGAGCACCCGTGTGGAACTGCGCTGCCCAGACCCAGCCTGCAACCCATATCTGGCACTGGCTGTCTGCCTGGCTGCCGGATTGGACGGCATCGAACGCGGCCTGGTGCCACCGGAAGAAGTCACCGAAGACATCTTCTCCATGGATGCCAAAACTCGTGCTGAAAACGGCATCGACAACCTTCCAGGCACCCTCTTTGAAGCCCTCAAACATATGGAACGTGACCCACTCATTGCCGAAACCCTGGGCAGCCACGCCTACAACAGCTTCCTCACAGGAAAATACCACGAATGGGACGAATACCGCACCCAGGTCACCACATGGGAAATCGGCAAATACATGGTCATGTATTGATTCCCTTTCAAGCATTCACCACGCACCGCATCGGTTTGCTCAAACGGATGGCCTTACCAACCGCCATCCCATGCATTCCTTCCCTGTCCTAGATCGGCAAGCCATGCGGCTGCAGTTTCCAATAGGCGATACCCCATTGCAACAACACCAAATGAACAGGAGGGCGCACCATGATCCGAACCATCATTGCATTAAACGACGAGGCTCAAGCACAAAGCATGACTCAAGCACTCGTCCATCGCGGCATCACTGTGCGCTATCGCTGTCAAAGCGGCGCCGAGGTTCTCCGCGCTGTCAAAGAAATGGGTGGCGGTGTCATCATCTGCTCTTTCAAGCTGCGTGATATGACCGCCAAAGAACTCGCCGATCGCCTGGCAGGGCAAGCCTTGATCCTTGTCCTCGCCAAAGGCAATACCTTAGCGCTCTGCGATCACGACGACCTTTTCACCCTCGCCGTGCCCGTACGGCCCAGCGAACTCATTGGCGCGGTTAATATGCTGCTGCAAATGGACGCCATGCGCGCTGCGCAACGCATTCCAAAACGCAGCACCAGCGCCCAGGAAACCATTAATAAAGCAAAAAAACTGCTCATGCGCCGCCACAACATGACCGAACCAGAGGCGCACCATTACCTGCAGCAGCACAGCATGCGCGCAGGCGTCCGCATGGAAGACATTGCCCATGACCTATTGAACAGCAATGCTTCTAACGAATAATTGAACAAAACAACGGCACATTCCTCCATTGCCAGTGCCGCTGTGTACATACATTCCATCTCTTTCTGGAAAAAGCAAGCCACCATCCCCCGGCTTGCTTTTTTATTTTTGCGAAAAAATTAGACCGCGGTTCCCCACGGTCCTGCTCTTATTCGTTCTCCAAAAACTGTCGGATCGCCTGCTCCACGGCTGTATTCAAGGTTACATCGTGCTGCATGGCCCATTCGACCAAGCCTTTATGCAACGCTGGATATGAGATTTCAAACATTCCCTCTTTACCAGGAGTTCTGACCATTTTCGCTTGCGATGCTTTGTGCTACAATGAAGCAAAGGATTATTAAACAAGGAGCTGATGAAGATGGCCACGATTGAACAACAGGTCAAGGATCTCAAGAAAGAAAAGGATTACTGCTGCACGCAGATTATGTTTCAGCTGGCTGGGTTGGATGCGCTGGAGTTGGACGCTCCGGTGGCTCAGAAGGCGCTGCGCGCTCTTGGCTGGGGTGCTCGCACACAGCTGACTTGCGGCGCGATCACTGGCGGCGCTATGGTGCTGGGACTGTATATTGACGACAAAGAGCAGATGATCAAAGCCATCAAGGAATACACCGAATGGTTCACAGAAACGTTCCAGCACACGCTTTGCGGCGATTTGCTGGGATGGGGCGTTCAGCCAGACGGGCGCTGCCACGATCAGATTGTTGCCCCTTGCGTGAAGCATTTGTTGGAACTCAAAGATAAATATCAAGCGCTGAATGCGCAGCCGAAGTAAAGAAAAAGCTCTGAGCGATTGCTCAGAGCTTTTTTGTTTATTGTTGGTTTGCCATCACTCCGGCTCTTGGAGGGCGAAAACTTCGTAAGAGTCGAAGTCTTTGAAGCCGCTTTTGGCGGAGATGTTGAAGTCAACGGTGCCGCCGGCTTCGATGGTGCCGATTTTTTCAGAGACACCGCCAATGATTTTGCCGCCGTTTTTGAAGACGATGGTGGCAATGACGCCTTCCATGTCGTCATCCATGTTGTTGGTCACGGTGCCTGTAAAGGTGGTGCTGCCTTTGGATTTCTTTTCGTCAATGTCGCTGACGGCCAGATCTTTCACAGATGGCAGACCAGAGCCCGCGAAGGCAGTGAAGTCGTAGTCGTTGTTTTCGACGGTGATTTCCACTTTATCCGGCTTGCCTTTCGGGCAGTTGATGGAGTCGCCAAAGCAGAGGGTGTCGCCTGGGGCGACGGCTGAGAGGGAGCAGTTTTGCTTGGTCAGCACGCGTTCGTTTTTGTCGCGTACGGTGATTTCGATGTTTGGCGAAACGATGGCGTTGTATTTGTTTGGATTTTTAATTTCAACGGCATAGTAGATCAGCGAGTTGCCGCCGTCCATGTCTTCAACAATGTAGCCGGTGTCCAGCACTTCGATGTCTTTCACCTTTTCGTTGGCAGCCGCTTCTGCATCGGAAGCGGTGGTTTCATCGTCGTCTTTGCTGTCCTTGTCATCTTTATTTTTATCTTTGTCCTTATCGTCGTCATCATCGCTTTCCGGCAGATCGACGGCCAGATAAGTATAGTCAATGTCGGATGGAATAAGCACGGTTTCCGCACCTGTTGCAGAGCCTTCCAACGTCAGCTTGCCGTCGGCATAGGTAAAGGTGCGTGTTTCGTCGCTGGAGCCATAGGCGGTAGTGGCCATGATGTCGTCGTCGCGTTCGGATTCCCAGGTGTAGGTGTCTGGGTCGTCTTTTGGCGCACCGTAGCTGCCAGCCCAATAAACGGAACCATACTGGTCATAGCTGGACACCCAGTGCAATTCGATGAGATCGCCTTTGATGAAGCCTGCAAGATAGTAGCCACTGTCCTGGACTTCCGCAATCCAGCTTCCTTCCAAATCCAGCGTTTCCACTGGCGTTTGTTCGGATTCTGCCGAGGTGGCTTCACTATTATTGCTTCCGCATCCTGCTGTGAACAGCATGCAGCCCATGAGCACCAAGGCCAGAACCTTTTTTCTTAGATTCATGATTGTCTCTCCTTGTAAGAACGTCCATTTTTTGGTTCATTGAAAACCGGTCATCTCAATAATGACAAATCAATTACACCATATCTTAAAGGGTTTTGCAATTGTAATTTTCATACTGGTTATGCTCCCAGCATGGCGCTACTCCATAAGGATGCCTAAGGCGCGAAGAGCCTCGCGCACACGAGCGCTGGCGGCTTCGTCAGGGCAGCGCAAAGTATGGAGATGGATGCCATCGGTGAGAATGCTGATGGGCTGAGCGGCGGCATTGGTGGATTTTTCAATGAAAGCCGTCACTTCGTAGCGGCTGGACAAATCAAGCTGGCCGGTAATCTGGCCATAGATGGGATGGGAAACGATGACGTCCAGCACGGTGCAGCCCTGATCAACAATGGCATTGAGTTCGTCCTGCATGCGGTCTGCATCATGGCGACAAGCCACCTGGCAAATGACGCCGTCGTGCGCTCGGTCGCAGATGTAGCCGTGTGGGGTAGCAAGAATTTCGTTGCCCGCGGCACGCAGCAGAGCAATGTCGCCGACAATGATCTGACGGCTGACCGAATATTCACTGGCCAGTGTGGAGGCACTGATGGCAGTATCGGCCTGTTGCAGGCGCTGTAGGATTTTTTCGCGTCGTTCTTGTGCGTTCATGATGCTTCACCTCTTTCTTCATTATTATAGCGGGCGGGCTGATCCGCGGCAAGCGCTGAAGCGCGATGCGTGTTTTTTATCCGCAGTGTTGGTTTGTCAAACATATGTTACACACTATGCAGAAAGCTTTTTAGAGTCT
>OGRU01001477.1_pt1 | contig 17521 bp, 15 predicted proteins | sample 1553541 | NCBI WGS metagenome assembly OGRU01 (sample SAMEA2580068, study PRJEB22360) | human gut metagenome | biome: human gut; feature: human-associated habitat; material: faeces | place: Denmark | collected 2008/2010
ACGAAAAATTTGACGACGCATCTGTCGCACAATCTTTGTGCGGTATTGCCATAGAATGAATATGGAGGCATGACAAATGCAAATGCAGATACAGCACCAGCTGCGGCGTGTCGCTGCTGCCCTGCTGACCGCGGCGGTCGCCGTGGGCACAGGAGCCTTTTCCGGTCTGGCATTGGAAACCGATTCCGGCACTCTGGAAAGCTTACAGGCGTTCCTGCTGGGAAAAGAAAATGCCGGCGGAACGGACTGCAACGGGGACGGCGTTGTGGACGGCATGGACTTGGCACTGCTGCGGCAGCAGCAATTCGACGGGGGAGAAATACAGGACGGCTATGCCGGCTTTATCCGCACAGACGGCAAACTGCTGGTCGATGAAAACGGCAAGCAGTACCTCATCAAAGGCATGGCAATCGGCAATGATGTGTGGTCGAATCCCACCACAGCCCCTGCCCAGGATCACGATGCGGCAAGCTATCAGGAACTGGCGGACATGGGCTTTGACTCCGTGCGGTTCTATCTGAACTACGCCATGTTTGAATCTGACAGCAAACCCTATACCTATCGGGAAGAAGGCTTCCGCTGGCTGGACACCAACATTGCATGGGCAAAGGCGGCAGGAATCCGGCTGGTGCTGAACATGCACTATCCGCAGGGCGGTTATCAGTCGCAGGGGAACGGCACGGCACTCTGGACGGAACCGGAAAATCAGAAGCGGCTCTGTGCCCTCTGGACGGAAATTGCCAAGCGGTATGCAGACGAGCCGGTGATTCTGGGCTATGGGCTGGTGAATGAACCGGTGGTAGCTGCTGCCAGCGGTGAGGAGAGCCTTGCCCTGTGGCAGTCCGTAGCACAGATGCTGACGGACGGGATCCGTACTGTAGACCGGAACCACATGATCTTTGTGGAACGCATGTGTGCGGCACAGAATCTGGCAGGCACACAGGAACAGTGGATCAATTTCAATGACGAAAACAACTATGTGCATCTGGACGATGACAACACGGTGTACGAGTTCCACGACTATGATCCGCATGCTTTTACGCATCAGGGCTTCGACTGGGCGGGGACACTGGGCAATGATGTGACCTATCCGGACGAAAGCTATCTGGTGTCCAGCGGCAATGCCCAGTGGGGCACTTCCACCTTTGCCGGCGATCGGGCGGACACGGAGGACACCGAGTGGCAGTATCTGAAAAGCGGCAAGATCACGCCGAAATCAGACGGCAAACAGCTAATCAGTCTGGTATTTCAGGCACAGAACATCGGGGACTACGGCTACGCCCGGGCAGATGAACTGCGGCTGAACGAATATGACGAGGACGGCAGCTTTGTCCAGACCATATACGCCAACGACTTTGACAGCATGTCCCTGCTGAACTTCTGGTCCAGCAACGACTCCGGCGGACAGTACTACGCTTCTTCCGAGGGACATCTGACAAAGGGCAGTCTGATGCTCTCCGGCACTACTGATGATGCCAACACCAGTACAAGATATTTCCGTCCCACGGCAGGACACAGCTATGAGGCATGCGGTTATTTTCAGGTGAACACCAAGAATGCCGACGCCATTATCCGTCCCCGCGTGGACGTGTGGAATGTGGATTCTGTGGAAGTGCTGAATCGGGACTATCTGGAAAAGAGCGTGGCACTGAACACGGCGTTTTCGGAAAAGTACAATGTGCCGGTATACTGCGGCGAGTTTGGTGCCGGTTCGCACTGCTTTGAGAACGACCGCGGCGGTGACCGCTGGATCGGGGACATGCTGGAAATTTTCCGTGACGGCGATGTCAGCTTCAACTACCACGCCTATCACGATGGTTCCTTCGGGCTGTATGAGGGCGGCGGTCTGCCCAGTCCCGCAGGGAGAAATGATACACTATATCAGGTGCTGGTAGAAAAACTGAAAAAATATACGGAATGACAGGATTTACGAAAGGAACTGACATGAAAGAAAAAGATACAGAAAAGCAGCTGAAAGCCTTGGAAGAAGCTGTGCGGCAGGAGCAGGAAACCGGCGGAAAGACGGCGAAAAAGCATCGGGAAAGCAGCTCTGCGGCGGCGAAAGAATCCCACCCGCTGGCTTCGTTTCTCATCGGGCTGGTACTGCTGGGAGCAGGCATCTTCTGGGTGCTGAACTCCTTTGTGGTGTCCTTCTCGTGGGGCAGCCTGTGGGGCGGCTTCGGCATGAACACTTCGCTGGCAACTGGTCTGATGCTGGTGCCGCTGCTGATCGGCATCGGTCTGCTGTTCTTCTTGGACAGAAAGTGGATCGGCTGGGTGGTGACGGCAATCGGACTGCTGGCAATTCTGGTAACGCTGCTAACTTCGGTGCGGTTTCGTCCGGTGTCGGCTTCGCTGTGGCAGTATGTGGTCATGTTCGGCATGATCGCAGCCGGTTGCGGTCTGGTGGCGAGAGGGCTGCTGAAAAGCAGAGATTAAGGGAACGCAGAAACCGGTTTTGTACGACGTTTCCTGAAAAAGGCGTGTGGTTTTGCGGAACTGCACGTCTTTTTTTGTGAGAATGCACGGCTTGCCAACCATGCGAAATCATGTTATAATAAAAAGGACGGTATAAAGTTTACACATTGTTTTGCTGCGGGTGGGAATTGACACCTATTTAAGCCTATAGCTTGCCTGCATCTAAATTTTATGCAGTGCTCTCAAAAAACGATCACAGAAACAGGAGGCACATTGATGAACTATCGAATATTTCTGGTGGAGGACGACCGCAGCATTGCGGACGGACTGCGGCACCAGCTGGAACAGTGGGATTTTGCAGTACAGGTGGTGCAGAATTTCCGCGGCGTGCTGGGAGAATTCACGGCGTTTGACCCTCATCTGGTGCTCATGGACATCATGCTGCCTTGTTATGACGGCTACCACTGGTGTCGGGAGATCCGGCAGGTGTCACAGGTGCCGATCATTTTTCTGTCCTCGGCTTCGGACAATATGAATTTAATTATGGCAATGAACATGGGCGGGGACGATTTTATTGCCAAGCCCTTTGACTGGAACGTGCTGCTGGCAAAGATACAGGCACTGCTCCGGCGAACCTACGACTTTGGCGGGCAGACGGCTCTGTTGGAACATCGGGACGCGATCCTCAACACCGCAGATGCCGTGCTGACCTATCACGGAGAACGCATTGACCTGACCAAGAACGAGTACCGGATCCTACAGGCTCTGCTGGAACAGAAGGGCAAGGTCGTCAGTCGGGAAACCTTAATGGAACGGCTCTGGGCAACGGACAGTTTTGTGGACGAGAACACCCTGACTGTCAACGTGAACCGGCTGCGGAAAAAGCTGGACAAGGCAGGGCTGCACGACTTTATCCGTACCAAAGTGGGCATGGGGTATCTGGTGGAATAGGAGGACGGCATGAAAATTTTCGGGGATTATCTCCGCCGGCATCTGGGCGGTATCGGGATATTTCTGGCATGCTGTGGCATTTTTGTGCTGGTATTTTCTCTGTACGACCTACCGGCGGAAGCCGTGCTGTACGGCGGTGTGCTGTCGGCGGTGCTGTGTTTGCTCTGGTTTTTGGTGCGTTTCCGGAAGTATTACCAGAAGTGCCGCACACTCCGGCAGATGCAGCAGGAGATCGTCATTACTACCCGGCACCTCCCGCCGCCGGAGGACGTGTCAGAACAGGCGTATCAGGAACTGGTGGAACTGCTGTACCAGAAGCAGCAGGAACTGACACAGGAATGGCGGGTGCGGTACAGCGACATGATGGAATATTACACGGCGTGGACGCACCAGATGAAAACGCCGATCGCTGCCATGCGGCTGCACCTACAGGCGGCGGACACGCCGGAAAATCACATGCTGCTGGAAGATCTACAGCGAATCGAACAGTATGTGGAAATGGTGCTGTGTTATCTGCGGCTGGATTCGGATTCCACGGATTATCTCTTTGTGCAGTGTGATCTGGACAGTATCGTCCGGCAGGCAGTGCGGCGGTTTTCCGCCCAGTTTATCCACCGGAAGATTCGGCTGGAATATGAGCCGCTGGATTGTCAGGTGCTGACTGATGAAAAGTGGCTGCTGTTCGTGCTGGAGCAGGTGCTCTCCAATGCGTTGAAATATACTCCCTCCGGCGGTACGGTTTCGATTTTTCTGGAGGAGCCGAAAACGCTGTGCATTCGGGACACGGGAATCGGCATTGCAGCGGAGGATCTGCCCCGTATTTTTGAAAAGGGCTTTACAGGCTGCAACGGCAGAACGGACAAAAAGGCAAGCGGCATCGGGCTGTATCTCTGCCGGCGAATCTGCCGGAACCTGAATCATACCATTACAGCGGAGTCGCAGGCAGAGCAGGGCACCACCATTCGCATCGGCATGTTTCGGGAAACACGCGGCATTGAGTGATGTGACAAAAATGTAAGAAAGAAAGCGGGAAATGTAAGCCGAATCGATGGCGGAGCATTTCCCGTTTGTGGTATACTGTAGTAGTCAACAAAACATGGGCAACACTGCATAAAGCTTGTGTGTTGTCCATACACGCAAAGATGAAGGAGGTCATTGCAATGGCAATGCTGGAAGTAGCACATTTGAAAAAGGTTTACACCACTCGCTTCGGCGGCAATCAGGTCGAGGCTCTGCGGGACGTTTCCTTTACGGTGGAGCAGGGAGAATATACGGCAATCATGGGGGAATCCGGTTCCGGAAAAACCACGCTGCTGAACATTCTGGCGGCACTGGACAAGCCTACCAGCGGCATGGTGCAGCTGGATGGAAACGACCTGACACAGATCAAGGAATCCCGTATCGCCGCATTCCGGCGGGATCATCTGGGGTTTGTCTTTCAGGACTTCAACCTGCTGGACACCTTTTCACTGGAGGACAACATCTATTTGCCGCTGGTGCTGGTGGGAACGCCCTATGCGGAGATGCAGCGGCGGCTGGAACCTATTGCGAAACAGCTGGGCATCACCCAGCTGCTGAAAAAATTCCCCTATGAGGTTTCCGGCGGACAGAAACAGCGTGCCGCCGTGGCTCGTGCCCTGATCACCAACCCGCGGCTGATTCTGGCAGATGAGCCTACCGGTGCACTGGACTCCCGTTCCTCTGATGAACTGCTGGCACTGTTTTCGGCGATCCACCAGTCGGGACAGACCATTGTCATGGTGACCCACTCCACCAAGGCGGCGGCAAGTGCCGGACGGGTAATGTTTATCAAGGACGGCGAAGTGTTCCACCAGCTGTATCGGGGGAACGACACCAACGAACAGTTCTATCAGCGAATTTCGGACACTCTGACATTGCTGACTACCGGAGGTGAGGCACGATGAACATGCATCTCTATCCCAAATTGGCATGGCACGGCATTATCAAGAACAAGAAAACCTATGTGCCGTTCCTGCTGACCAGCATCGGACTGGTCATGATGTTTTACATCGTGTCCTATCTCACCTATAACAAATCCGTCAAACAGATGCGTGGCGGCGGTGATATGCAGCTGATCTTGTCATGGGGTGTACCGGTGGTGGCATTTTTTGTTGTCATCTTTCTGTTCTACATGAATTCGTTTCTTATGCGTCGCCGGAAAACGGAGTTCGGACTGTATAATATTCTGGGCATGGGAAAGGGCAATATCGCCCGCGTGCTCCTGTGGCAGAATCTCATGCTGTTTGCCGTTTCCATTGTCGGCGGTCTGGGCATGGGCATTCTGCTGTCCAAGCTGGCGGAACTCTGTGCGGCGAAAATGCTGTCCAATCAGGCTTCTCTGGCATTTGTCATTGAACCTTCTGCGGTGCGAAATACCCTGTTTCTGACAGTCCTGTCTTTTGTGCTGATCCTGCTGTATTCGCTGGGACAGATCCGTGTGGCAAAGCCAATAGAACTGCTCCACGGGGAAAAGACCGGCGAAAAGCCGCCGAAGGCACGCTGGATACTGGCACTGCTGGGCATGTTATTGCTGGGTACCGCGTATTATCTGGCGTTGACCACAAAAGATCCCATAAAGGCACTGTTGGTGCTGTTTATTGCCATTGTGCTGGTCATTATCGCTTCTTACCTGCTGTTCATCTGCGGCTCTGTGGCACTGTGCAAGCTGCTCCAGAAAAACAAAAAGTACTACTATAAACTGAACCACTTCGTTTCCGTTTCCTCTATGTCCTATCGCATGAAGCGGAACGGTGCCAGTCTGGCTTCCATTTGTATCCTCTCCACCGGTGTGCTGGTGATGATCTCGTCCTCTCTCTGTCTGCGGATCGGCGAAGATGCCAGCCTGCACACCCGCTATCCCAGAGATCTGGAAGTCGGCGTTTTCACTAAGGACTACGACCAGAGCGTTGCGGCGTCATCTTACATCGAACAGCAGGTCGATGCTGTATTGCAGGCATCGCATCAGACCAGAAAGAATGAACTCGCCTACAACAATCTGAATTTCGCGGCGTTAAGGCAGGGCAGCAATCTCTCGGTAAAACAGTATACGGAAGTCAGCGGCACTCAGTATGCGGAGAGCATCGACAAACTGGTCATGCTGAATATTGTGACACTGGACACCTACGAAAAAATCACCGGCACAACGGAAACACTGGGCGAAAACGAAGTGCTGCTATGTATGTTCCGCGGAACGTTCAGCGGAGATGCCCTGAATATCGATGACCAGTTCCAATTTCATATCAGGAAGCAGGTTCCTGACTTTCTTGAAATCGGTGACAATGCCATTGCGACCTATCCGACCATGTACCTGGTGGTTCCGGACGGCGAAACTATGAGCCGGCTCTACGAGTACCAGTATTCTGTCTACGGCGAAAAAATGGCGTCCAGTTATCAGACCTGGCTGGGATTTGATCTGGACTGCAACGCGGACACACAGATAGAACTGGAAAAACAACTGGAGCAGCAGTTTGCCGACAATGCACAGACACATCAGGAATATTTTTACGAAGTCAAAAGTTTGGAGATGCAGCGGTACAGCTTCTACTCCCTGTTCGGCGGGCTGCTGTATCTGGGCATTTTGTTGAGCGTGGTATTCCTGTTCGGCACGGTGCTGATCATGTACTACAAGCAGATCTCCGAGGGATACGAAGATGCAGCACGGTTCGAGATTCTGCAAAAGGTGGGCATGACCCGAAAGGAGATCAAAAAGAGCATCAACTCTCAGATCCTGACAGTCTTTGCCGCACCGCTGCTGGCATCGGGTGTGCATCTGTGCTTTGCGTTCCCGCTGATCCGGAAGCTGCTGATGATGTTCGGGCTGTCGAATACGCCGCTGCTGGTGGGCGTGACTGTGGGCAGCTATCTGGTGTTTGCAGTGCTGTATGTGGTTATGTACAAGGCAACTTCCCGCAGCTACTACCAGCTGGTAAAATGATGCGGCAGCGAATTTACCGCGGGGCAGTGCTGGCTGTGGGGCTGATGCTGCTGGCAGTCGCAGCCGTGCCGCTGGCGGTATTTCTGGGAATTGCCGGTGCGGTGTGGAAAATCATGAACTGGCTGTTGGAAAGGGGCAATGCAGAATGAAACTGCGGAAAATCTGGGTGCTGCCGCTGCTGCTGACACTGGTTTGCAGCGTGGGCTGCGGCGGGAAAGCGGATCTGCTGCACGGCTATGAAAAGGTGGTGTCCTCCATGGGCTCGCTGGCACGTACCTCGGAGCACAAGCTCATTGGCACGCGAACCTGCGGGAGCGACAACTACACCGGAGCCTATGCCGCCACATGTCGGCAGGCACGGGGAAAAGATGTGGTTTTCGGCGGGTGCAGCTTGCAGGCAAGGCGGCTGCAAGTCACGGGCTCGGTTGCCTGCCAGTCCGGCTTTGTGCAGCTGATCGTGAAAAACGGCAGCGACGAACTGTGGCTCACACCCGATGCAAACGGGAACATCTCACAGGAGATCACCGGCAGCGGCGGCGACTGGTATCTTTCGGTGGAATATGCCGATTTTTCCGGCAGCGTGACATTATGCAGTGCTTATGCGAAATGAAAAAAAGCGTATCGTCTGGGACGGTACGCTTTTTGCTATTTCACACGGACGATCGTGTTTCTTTTTGCTGAGCCTGTTGTTCGGAGAGGGTGTCGAGAAACTGCTCCAGCCTGCCCTTGTTGCGTTCGGTGAGGGCGGTGTATTTTTGCAGCACCAGCAGGGCATCGTCTGCAATGGTGATCCCGTGAGGATTTTTCGGGAGATTGGTGCGTCCGGCGAGATAGTCCAGACTGACATCGTAGAAATTCGCCAGCAGGACGGCAAAATCCAACGGGACAGAATGCTTTCCCTGTTCGTAATTGGTGTAGGTGGTCTTGTGCATGTATAACTTTTTGCAAAGTGCTTCCTGTGTCAGGTCGTGGTCTTCTCTGAGGTCGCGGATTCGCTGGTAATGTTGCATAATGGTGATTTCTCCTATTTATAGATTTCACCAAAATTATACTACAAATGCGGACGAACACTTGATTTTTTACAACAAATGTGGTATTATAAATTTATGGATACATCATTTGTTGTATTCAAGAAAGGAAAATACACAAATTTTGGTCTGAACGAAAAGGAGTTGGTACAAATGAAAACATGCAGAAGAAAATGGCTTGCTCGGTGGCTCGCGGCTTGTATTGCGGTCGTGCTGGGCATGGGAATGTGTGCGGGGCTGCCGGTGAGTGCGGCGTATGAGAACACCTATACCAATACCGGAAATCAGCGTGCCGATATTGTGGCAGTTGCGAAAACACAAATCGGGTATCATGAGGGCAGCCTGGAGGGAACCACAAACAGCAGCAACAATTACACAAAGTACAACGTCTGGAACGGGAAAATTGAAGGCGGTTATCGCTATGCGTGGTGTCATGCGTTTGTTTCTTGGTGTGCCAATCAGGCAGGGATCGGAACGGATATTGTTCCGAAAACAGCGGGAACAAGCACTGGCAGATCATTTTTTGTGAATCAGGGAACTTACCGGCAGAGTGCGGCAAATGGCGGAAGTTATGTGCCGCAGGCTGGGGACATTATTTATTATGGTTCCGGTTCGTCGCCGTCCCATGTGGGAATTGTTTCTGATTGCGACGGGAGCACAGTTTATACGATTGAGGGAAACTATTCCAATAAGGTAGGGACAAGAGCAATCAATTTGTCCAATAGCTATATTATTGGGTATGGTGTGCCGAATTATAAGGAGTTGAATCCGAATCCGCCGACAGTGTCTAATATTTCAATAGATAAAGCACTGTATGCTGTTGGTGAAAATGTAGTTTTTCATGTTTCAAGCGACACAGCAACACAATACACAATTGGAATTCATAAAAATGGAGTTCCTTATGAAATACTTTGGGATTTTACCGAAAGTTCTTATGAATATAAGTTAACAGAACCAGGAGATTATTATGCATATCTTTCAGCTTCAAATTCAGCTGGCTATAAAGATAGTTCAGGCGTTTGGTTTACCGTATATGATTCAAAACCAACTACATCTACATTGTTAATTCCTAAGTTGAACTATGTAGCTGGAGAACCTGTTGAATTTAGTTTTACGAGTGATACTGCTGAGACATTTACTTTGGGTATTCACAGAAACGGAGTCCCGTTTGATATTGTGTATGATATTAAGGAGAATAACTATTTATATACATTTACAGAGCCTGGAAATTATTATGCCTATTTATGTTCAACAAATTCGTTTGGTTATACAAATAGCAACGGAGTTTGGTTTACAGTTTATAATTCTGCCCCTTCAATATCAATTCTTTCAACTGATAAACATACATATTCCTTGGGTGAAAATATTGTTTTTCACACAGAAAGCGACACTGCAACAACATATTCTATAGGACTTTATAAAGATGGTGTACGATATGATTCTTTTTGGGATTTCACAGAAAATGAATATATGTACACTAGTATTGAACCTGGAGAATATTCAGCATATGTAACGTCTTACAATTCATTAGGATATAAGGATAGTGACTACATTTATTTCACAATACTGCCGTCACCCGGCGACCTCAACTCCGACAACACCCTCACCACCGCCGATGCCGTTCTACTCCAGCGATACCTTCTACAGGAACGCACCCTGACACAAACCCAGTGGCAGACCGCTGACCTCAACGCAGACGGCACTGTCAACGGCTTCGACTTGGCACTGCTCCGGCAGAAGCTGGTGGCGTGAGTTTCTTAGAAAGTCCCTCTTGAAAAGCATGAAAGTTGATTTTTAGAAGAATTACAGATAACCCCTCAGTCAGCCTTACGGCTGCCAGCTCCCCTTTCAGGGGAGCCGAATAAGCCTCCTCTGAAAGGGGAGGGGGACCAGCGAAGCTGGTGGAGGGGTATTCCCCCTCAAGTATCCAATAGAATTGATTTTCGTGCCGATATACCCAGCCCAACAGAAAAGCCGTACCTCGGAAATGTTCCACTCCGAGGTACGGCTTCTTTGATACGATTTTGATTTTGTTTTAGCGGATCTTCGAGCCTACCGGCAGGCTTTCGTCAGGGAAGATCACCTTGACATCACCGTTGGGCATATCTGCCGCACAGATCATGCCGCAGCTTTCCACGCCGCACAGCTTTGCCGGCTTCAGATTTGCCACCAGAACGATCTTCTTGCCGATCAGGTCTTCCGGCTTGTACCACGGTGCAATGCCCGAAACCACCTGTCTGCCGCCCATGCCGTCGTCCAGCTGCAGCTTCAGCAGCTTCTTGGACTTCTTCACCTTTTCGCATTCCAGCACCTTTGCCACACGCAGATCGGTCTTGCCAAAGGTGTCGATGTCGATCTCCTCTGCCAGAGGCTGGGGTGTGAATTCCGGCTCCTTCGGTTCTTCCTTGGGCTGTGCTGCCAGAATCAGCTGGTTCAGTTCGTCGATCTCCTTTTCCACGTCGATACGCGGGAAGATGATGTCACCCTTGTGCACGGTCACATTTGCCGGCAGTGTGCCGAATACCGCAGCGGTGCTGTATGCCACGTCGGCTTCCGATGCCCCGATCTGCTCCCAGATCTTCGGCATGGTTTCCGGCATGAATGCACTCAGCGGAACGGTGATGATACGAATGGTTTCCAGCAGGTTGTACAGCACCGTTGCCAGACGGGTGCGGTTTGCTTCCTCTCTTGCCAGAATCCACGGTGCGGTTTCGTCGATGTACTTGTTGGCACGGGAAACCACCTGGAAAATCTCTGCCAGCATGTGGTTCAGCTGCGTCTGATCCAGCAGACCTTCCAGCTTTGCAGTCAGACCGGTGGCTGCGGCGATGAGTTCCTCGTCAAATTCGCCGGACTGGCGTTCGGTCGGCAGAGTGCCGCCGAAGTACTTGTCCACCATTGCCACGGTACGGGAAACCAGATTGCCCAGACCGTTTGCCAGATCGGAGTTGATACGGTTGATCATGATCTCGTTGGAGAACGAACTGTCTGCACCCAGAGCCATTTCCCGCAGGATATGGTAGCGGATCGCATCTGCTCCGTAGCGGTCAGCCAGCAGGAACGGGTCTACCACGTTGCCCAGCGACTTGGACATTTTCTGTCCGTTGAAAGTGATCCAGCCGTGAACTGCCAGATGCTTCGGCAGCGGCAGATCCAGAGCCATCAGCATTGCCGGCCAGATAATGGCATGGAACCGCATGATGTCTTTGGCAACCATGTGCACATCTGCCGGCCAGTACTTGTCGAAATCGTGGTAGGCGTTGTTTTCATAGCCCAGTGCACTGATATAGTTGGACAGAGCGTCTACCCAGACATAGACCACGTGCTTCGGATCGAAAGTGACCGGAATGCCCCATGTGAAAGAGGTACGGGAAACGCAGAGGTCTTCCAGACCCGGCTTGATGAAGTTGTTGACCAGTTCCACTGCACGAGTCTTGGGCTGGAGATAGTCGGTTTCCAGCAGCAGCTTTTCGATACGCTCTGCAAAGGGAGCCATTTTCATGAAGTAGGCTTCTTCCTTTGCCTCGACGACTTCGCGGTGACACTCCGGACAGCAGCCGTTTTCGTCCAGCTGGGACTCGGTCCAGAAGCTTTCACAGGGGGTGCAGTACTTGCCCTTATATTCACCCTTATAGATGTATCCCAGATCGTACAGACGCTTGAAGATCTTCTGTACGGTTTCTATGTGGTAGTCATCGGTGGTGCGGATATAGCGGTCATAGCTGACGTGCATCTTTTCCCACAGTGCCTTGAAGGTCTTGACGATCTCATCTACATATTCTTTCGGCGTGATACCCTTTGCCGCCGCTTTCTGTTCGATTTTCAGACCGTGTTCATCAGTTCCGGTGAGGAAGATCACATCATAGCCCTGCATTCGTCTGTACCGTGCGATAGAATCGCAGGCAACTGTTGTATAGCAGTGCCCGATATGGGGATTTCCCGACGGATAGTAAATCGGTGTCGTGATATAATACGGCTTTTTTGACATACAAGGTCCTCCTTAACATTTATGTGCCCGAAGGCTCTATCTCTTATTATAGCACAGTTTTCCGGTGTTGTCCATGTTTTTTGAAAATTTTGTAGGGGATGGGGTGCGGAACTTGCTTTTTTGGAGAAAACATGTTAAAATAATGGAAAGCGTATATTAAGGGCAATACCGCACAAGCTGTAATCAGTGTTTTCTCTGACAAAAAATTTGACGACGCATTTGTCGCACAATCTTTGTGCGGTATTGCCTCAAGGAAATGGTGGAGCAGGGTGTGATCACGGAGGAAGAATTCAATCAGAAGAAGGCAGAAATGATGGCACGGATTTGAGATCTGCTGTTACAGGCAAGCTGTGAATACAAGGAAAAAGGAGATGCGTGGAAGCATCTCCTTTTTGTCATGCCTTTTGGTGTGCAGGTAAAATAAAAAGCCTCGAAAACACGAAGCTTTCGAGGCTTTTTTGTAGAATCCCAAACGGGATAAAATTATCTCTTTGAGAAACAAAAATATCGGATTTTAGGGGACTTTTTGCACTTTGTTAGTTGTGTGTTAGTTGTTGCGTTGTTTGTATGGTAACTATGGAGGGTATCTATAAAATTATTTTTTGGCAAGACAATCGTATTTTACTTCAATCATGACACGCTTTAAAAGAAGTTTAATCAAGAATATCAGACTAATGTTCTCCTCGATAATATAGAAAAACAGAAAGATCTTGAAAACTCTTTCTATTATATGGCGAGAGAATTGGTGCTTGAGTGTATGGCTTATGTTTGAGCAAAAGCAAAAGTATGATTATGTAAAAGAACAGATAGAATAATTACAGACAGAAAATATATAGGCAAAATGCTATGAAAAAAATCAATGTCTGGAAACTTTGTGAAGAAGTAGTTTTCCTTGAAGTAAAGGAGAATTCAAACAGCCCTAATCATGAACAGATACTCATCTATCTAGATTCGGTCAGTAAACGTTCTAGATTTTTGCTCTAAGAAATATTGGCGTAAGTGGAATATAAAAGTCTATAGATTAATACCTTCCAAGTTTCACTTTTTTATACATTCCATAATGAAAACAATAAATGAAATTTTCTCCAATGGGAACCTTAGGATATATATTATAAATTTCTCTTTCTCTATATGAAAAGTGGTAGAACACCGCATTAGACTCGGCATTTTCGATTGCTCCTATAATATTTGAATCATAAAGTATCTGTAAAAGCTTATTTTGATTAGTCATAAATTCAGGTATATCATTTTCATTGTTAAGTATATACTCCCCAAACTCATCAAATTTTGTACAAAAATCTTGATAAGAAAAAGTGAATTCATCAAATTTCTTAAAAAACTCGACTAGCAAATCAAATTCATTATTGGAATAATAAAATGAAAGCTGATCTTTTAGTGAACTTAAAAAGTATTCAGAATAGGAGTTTTGGAAATTATTGCTTTCATATACTTCTTTTTTAAAAGAGCACATACTGCTTGAATTATTTCGATTCATATTTTCTTGAATTATTTGCATAATCATAAGAATGTCTCTTGGCCTTGATAACGATATTTTTAAGAACTCCATAAAAGCTGTTCTGTCATCTTTTTTCCAAGGGAAATAAACTTTAAAATAATCTTCTATGTTTGGATCAAACTCCTGATCGTTTGATAATATTTTATTTGCAACATCATATAGTATTGAGTTTTCTGAATTTTCATATGTTGTTGTCCAGTCTAAATATACTGCGTTGTCTTTAAGCTTCGCAGCAGCATTTTGCAAAGATAACGAATAATATATATCGGGACGTAATAATAATACTACTCTAAATAAACCATCACTACCTTTTATGTTAGCAAAAGTAGATGTATTTAAAAACCAAACGGCATCAGCAAGGCCTTTTATACATTCTATATATTCTTCATATTTAATTTTTTCAGGTCTAATATCAATTCCATCTATAAATAGCACTATATCATCTTTTAATTTTATCGAAGAGAGAGCATTAGAAAACATCTTTTCAATATAGTAGAGATTATGCTGTATTTTTGTTTCGCTAAATTCGATGGTTTGAGATTGCTTTCCGCTTGCCTCGGAATATTTGCATAGTAATTTCGCAAAAATTTCACTTTCATCAACAATATTCATTATTTGTGATACTTCTGGAGAAAAAGCTTTTGAATAGTATTCATTGATTGCTTTCTGTATGGCTTTTAATTTTGACTTGTTTAATGGATAAATTGATTTTTCATTTTCTAATATGAACTGTGAAAGAAGCAGTAATATTATTACTTTCCAAATAGAACTGTAGTCCGAAAGACAGAGTCCTTTTTGTTGTTTTAAAGTATAGAATTTTTCATAGTCTGTTGCATTGATAAATGTAGTTAATCCTCTTGTGTTTTTATAACTATTATTGCTGAGATAGGTTGCGTATGCGGTTTTTCCAGTGCCTTTTTCTCCTATAAGAAAATAAATATTATCATCAAGTAAACTATCCAAAAAAGTGTTTTTTACAAAAATATCATTAAAAAATTTTTTATTTTTACGCTGAGAGTAATTCTGTGCATCAGAAAAACCAAGTTTAAGCTCCTTAATAGTTTTCATTTTTACCTCCTGTTATTATGATATTTATCTGCGCAATAGCAACAAAATATTAAATTGTTCTTTGCGCTTATCACAGCGCATCAAACATATTAATCAGAATTCTTATTATTTTTTAACTATTTTCTTATCTATCTGAATTGACCGATTGATCTCATCTTTCGGTTCTCTGTTCATACTCCCGTAAGTATTAATCTGGAAGTATTTCTCTTCATCGTTTGTAAAAGTGGTCAACATCCTTATTCTCCATAAACCTCAAAATACCACAAAAGGACAACCTCGAATTGAAAAAACGAACTTGTCCTTCTATCATAATGATTCATCTGTCTAACATGGCATAAGTTTGTAAAATATGGGCTTACTTCACGTATCCCACATACTCACCGTAATGCCAGCCTGCCACATCGTAAGTCAAACCTGCACCAGTAGCTGCGGCGTAGTTCAGGAGCTGCTTTACATCAGAATAATTTACATCATCGCAGTTCATGATTCTGCCGTCCTTGTTTCCATCTGCTGCCTCTACTTTTTTTGCGGAGTCCAGTTTATATTTTGCCGGATTCATCTTCGCAATAGAAACCATCAGAGCTTTTCCGTTTGCTGTTGTCAGCAGGCTGCCGTCAGCCTCTGCGATATTGTATGCAGACAGCATGATCGCAGCATCCTTGGAGTTGACCTGTTCATCGCTGTTCAAATCGCCAATTACATAAAAATCATACTGCTGACTGGTATAGCAGCTGATCTCATTGTTCTTTACAGATTCGAACGAGGCATCTTCTACGGTTACTTCTGCGTCACTGGTAGTATAGAAGGTTACCAGAGTGCCGTCATCCTTGGAATCGTCCAGAGATGCACTGGTGATAACAACCTTGCTGCCATTCTGTGCAGCAGATACGATAGCATCACCATAAGCACTGCCGTTTGTTGCGGCAACCATACCGTCCACAGCCAACAGGTCTGCGGTTGCGTTCAGCGTGATGTCAGATGCTGAGAAACCGGTGTTGTTCTCGATGGACAGTGTCACTGCGGTTGCACCAGCCGGAACAACTGTGCCGTCAGCGGCGGTGAATGTTTCTGCTACGGTGCTGTAGGAAACATTGACTGCGTTTACTGCCTCAGCTGCGCTTGCAACAACGCCTGCGCAAGCAGATACCATTGTGGCTGCAGATAAAGCAGCAATAATTTTTTTTACAGACTTCATAAGTAGTACCTCCCTTTCGGATATGTAATGATTTTTAAGTTGTCTCCTTTCTTTTGCTCTCCTGATAAATCAGCAAAGCAAAAGTCACTTTTTCATTTTCAAGAACAGAACTATCTCTATTTTTTCAGTCCTGCTCCACGCAGAGCACACTCATACACAATGTCGAACAAGTCATTTGTATCAATTTTACCGTTGTTGTCTGTGTCAGCTTCAATATTGGGAACATAGCCTTGGTAATATCTTCTTGAACCGTGACCTATAACTGCCATACGAGCAATATGTCGTGCAGTCCAGTAAATGTCACTTGGCTCATACGGCTTTCCGTTTCCGTCTGCATCGCCAAGTATGGGAACATCGTCAAACACACCGTCGCCGTCAAAGTCGTATACCAGTTCACTGCATTCCTTTTCAGTATTGAATTGCAGCAGAACATCTTTCGATCGAACAAAGTTGATAAAATAACTTCCCAACCAGTCGAGGTATTCTTCATAGCTGCCATCGAATGCATCCTGCTCTTTATGTGCAATCATTGGCATTGTCTGTACATATACTTCTCCACCGCCGGTGATTGCAAATCCAGTATTCTGTTTTGAAACAGTCACTGTTTGATTTGGTGCGACTTCAATAGCAATGGTACTTCTGGATACTGGTGTAAAATTGTAATTGCCTTCATCGTATGTGAAAATATATGACAGTGCAATTTTTTGTGTATCTGTATTGGTATAAGTTATACCATCTTTAGAGAAATCGATTTTGCACTTCGAACCAACGCCTTTTAGTTCAGGATCCTTCCGATCAAATTGTTCTATTCTGAGACGGTATCCTTCACCAAGAATACTAAAGGCAAATCCCGACGCACGCTCATTCTTTTCCAGATGGAAAGAGGAGCCTTTTCCAAAGAAAATAAAACCTCCGTAATTGACTTTGCCTAATTTCCAAAAGTCATACGTCTGTCCGTCTTTTGTAGTAGAACTCAACTGCATCTGGTCTTTTCCGCCGTTGTAAAATTTTAATTTCACGGTTTCTGAAACATCAGTGTTGGTTTTTGTAGTACCACGGATCGGTGCCTTATAAGTCAACAGGGAATCATCATCTGAGGCATACAGTAAGACATCACCATTTTCCGAAGAGGCTTCGTATGCTGGGATACAGAACTGTTTGGTCTCCGAATTAATATAGATGCAGGCATCATCCTTAAAAGCCGATGTTTCTGTATCTGGTTTCACACAGTTGCTGTCGTAGGTGACAATGCAGGTATCATAACTGATGCCATCGAATGTCCAATTGCCGGATATTTCATCCATGCCAACCACAGCGTGTGTGCCGCCTTTTTTGGTGGAAATACCTGCCATAAAGTAAGTGCCTTTTTCCTTGCAGCGTGCTGCACAATCCAGAAACATAT
>OGRU01001482.1_pt1 | contig 17498 bp, 16 predicted proteins | sample 1553541 | NCBI WGS metagenome assembly OGRU01 (sample SAMEA2580068, study PRJEB22360) | human gut metagenome | biome: human gut; feature: human-associated habitat; material: faeces | place: Denmark | collected 2008/2010
ATTATCTCCGATGGTGTCATGTTCACCTCCTTTCCTTGATATAAACTATATTAGCGCAGTAAATAAAGTAATGCAAGCCGAAACACGAAAAACATAAGAAAAACAGCGGATTGATAGGCTCGACACCATGTAGGGTTGGAAATGGACAGAGATGGAGTCGATTACGGACCTGCCTTCACCGCTCTAGCTGCTTCACGACGTCAAAAATAGCCGATTTTCATATATTTTGAGACAGTGTAGAGGTGGTAGCCTGAGTGGTAAATCATCACTCAGGCATATAAAAAGCCAATAAACAGAACAGTTTTCAGAGAATCAGCGATATTTCTGCTGGACGAACAGCCATACGAAAAGGTAAACGGCCAGGGATACGACGATTGGTACGGCCACTGCGACGCCGTCATTATGCACGATGGAATTGGCCGCATCGGCCATCGACAGAATGACCGAACCCGATGAGAACGAGTTGAGCAGAGACGCGAACACGCCGCGTTTACGCCCCATCATGGCATTGGTGTCGTTTTGCACGATCTGCTCCTGATTGTGCTCCACTTGCCTGCGTGCCTGGCTTTCATCGCCGACAAGCAGGTTCTCCAACACTTTCGACACGTTGTCGGATTGCGCTGTGCCATCCTCCTGCACGGTTGCGGACGGGGAACTGGCGTTCACCGACCATGTCGACGAACTGTAGGCGACACCGAACACCGAAGCGAACAGGCAGATGACGACTATCATCCAATAGTGTCTCTTATAGGCTTTCCTTGCATTGGCCTTCATGCCTTTGCGATCCATGCAGGCCTCCCTTCTTCTCGTCGATGAGATTCCATTTTCGATTTTAACCGGCATGTTCCGTGATCGCTTTGATAAAAACATGGAAAACGGCACACGCGGCTGTCTGTGTCTTCTGCGAAACTGTAGGGTGCGTAAAACGCGGTAATGTCCACAATTCGATAGGGAGAAAGCACAGTTATGGCTCACGTCATCGATTTCAAGGAGGCCGGTTTCGATTCCGTCCTCGATGAACTGGAATGGCGCGGGTTGATTTCCCAGTCCACTGACAGGGATCGACTCGCCGAAGCGTTGAACGGAGAGCCCATCACCTATTATTGCGGCTTCGATCCGACCGCCGCCTCCCTGCACATCGGCAACCTCGTTCAGCTCATCAACATGCGCCACCTGCAGGCCGCAGGACACCATCCGATCGCGTTGGTCGGCGGCGCCACCGGCCTGATCGGAGATCCGCGCCAGTCGGGCGAACGCACGCTCAACCCGAAGGACGTCGTGGCCGGCTGGGCCGATCGTCTGAAGAAGCAGATCGGCGGCATCCTCGAGACCGAAGGCAGCAATCCGGTGCGTTTCGTGTCCAACTACGATTGGACCGCTTCGATGAACGTCATCGACTTCCTGCGTGACGTCGGCAAGAACTTCCGTATGGGCACCATGCTCGCCAAGGACACCGTGGCCCGTCGCCTCAACTCCGAGGAAGGCATCTCCTTCACCGAGTTCAGCTATCAGGTGCTGCAGGGCAACGACTTCCTGCACCTGTTCGACGAGTACCATTGCGTGCTGGAGATCGGCGGCTCCGACCAGTGGGGCAACCTCACCTCCGGTCTGGATCTGATCCACAAGGTGCGCGGCGTGGACGTGAACGTGTTCACCAGCCCGATCATCACCGACGCGCAGGGCAAGAAGTTCGGCAAGTCCGAAGGCAACGCCGTCTGGTTGGATGGCACGATGCTCAGCCCCTACAAGTTCTACCAGTTCTGGTTCAACCGTCCCGACAGCGAGATGGAGAACCTGCTCAAGGCGTTCACCTTCCTGCCAAAGGCCGAAATCGAACGGCTTATCGAGGAAAGCAAGACCAATCCGGGCGCGCGTGAGGCGCAGCGCACCCTCGCATGGGAGGTCACCAGCTTCGTGCATGGCGAGGAAGCCACTCGCCAGGCCATCGAAGCTGCCGGCGCGTTGTTCGGACGTGGCGGCGATCTGGCGGACATCGATGAGTCCACGCTTGAGGCCGCTATCGACGGCATGAAGGTCGATGGGGAATTCGCCAAGGTCGCAGCCGGCGACCGTGTGGCCGAGGCTGGTATGAAGGCAGGCCTGTTCAAGTCGATTTCCGAGGCGCGCAAGACCATCAAGTCCGGTGGCGTGTACCTCAACAACACGCGCGTGGAGGATGAGGAACAGACGTTGCAGGAAGGTGACTTCCTGCATGGTCGTTTCGTGCTCATCCGCCGCGGCAAGAAGGCGCTCGGCGTCGTCGAACAGGCGTGAGACGCATAGGCAATCGTAAGTAAATAATCGCAAGTATCTCAAGACCAATAAGGAACAGCATGGCAGAAGAACAGCGCGGATCGCGCGGCAAATCCTACGGCAACCACAAGTCCTACGGCTCGGGCAGGCCGGGTAACCGCGGTGGCAAGGGATTCAAGCCGCGCGGCAACGGCGGCAAGTCCTACGGACACAAGTCCGGCGGCTTCCACAACGATGACCGTAAGGGCGGATATCGCAAGGGCAATGGCGGCGGATACCGTCGTGGCGACCGCGATTCCCATCGCGATGGCGAAGGCGAAGGTCAGGAGCGTCGTTTCCACAACGGTCCGCGCAAGTTCAACCGCGATGGCGAGCGTCGTGACGACCGCCGCGGCGTCTATCGTGGCAATCGCGGCGACAATCCGCGCTACCAGCGTGATGGCGAGCGTTCCGGTTTCCGCCATGATGACCGTCGCGATGGCGAGCGTCGCAATTTCCGTCATGACGGTGACCGTCGTGACTTCCGCCGTGACGATGGTGAGCGTCGTGGCGGCCGCAATTTCCACAAGGACGGCGATCGCAGGGACTTCCGCCGCGATGACCGCCGCGGGGAGCGCCGTGATGGCGAGCGTCGTAATTTCCGTCGTGATGATCGTCGTGACGGCGATCGCAGGGATTTCCGCCGTGACAACCAGCGTCGTGACTTCCACAAGGATCGCGACCAGCGTCCGGAAGGCGAGGAGCGCCGCGAATTCACCCGTGAAGAGAAGATGGAGTACCGCGAGGCGAAGCGTGGTGAATACCTGTCGAAGCCACGTCGCAATTCCGACGGCACGATGAGCTTCCCGTCGCAAAACCCGTACACGCATCGTCGCCCGGGCGAGCCGAAGATGCCGAAGGGCATCGAGTGGAGCATGCTGTCCACCGATGACCGTGAGCGTCTGCGTGGCCTGTCCAAGGAACATGCGGAGAACATCGGCCTGCACATCCTCGCCGCCTACACGCTTGAGGAAAGGGATCCGGAGCTGGCGCTCGAACACGCCAAGTGGGTGGCGCATCAGGCTTCCCGTATTGATTTCGCGCGTGAGACCCTTGCGTTCGTGGCCTACCGTCAGGGCGATTACAAACTTGCCCTGCGTGAGTTCCGCACCGCGTTCCGCATGAACGGTTTCCTTGACTATCTGCCGTTCATCGCCGACTGCGAGCGTGGTATGGGCGAGCCGAAGAAGGCCATCGAAACCGCCATGAGCGATGACGCGAAGTATCTGCGCGGCGAATCCAAGGCCGAGATGTTCCTCGTGTACGCGGGCGCGCTGGGCGACCTCGAACTGTGGAATAAGGCCATTGAGATCGTGCATACGCTGGGCCGTTCCAAGGGTCTGGCCGGCGAATACCGCATGCGTGCGGTGCAGGCCGAACAGTACTTCCTCGAGCAGGCCGGACGCTCCGATGAGGCCGTGGCCCTCGACCAGCTGCTTGACAAGCTTGAGCTGCAGTACGCCGATGCCGAAGAGGACGAGACCTCCGACGATCTGGTCATCGAATACGACATGCAGGAATTGAACGACGAGCTTATGGACAAGCTCGGCATTTCCGAAGATGACGCCCAGTATGCGCCGGAAGACGAGGATGAGGACGATTCCGAGGCCGTCGACGAGAACGGCGAGACCAACGATGAGACCCAGCTTGATGCCGAAGCGGCCAAGGAAGGCGCCGAGTCCGACGACGAGCCTGCCGGTGACGGCGAAAACGCGGGCGACTCCGAAGACGACCAGACTGAGGATGAGGTCGAATCCGCAGCCGATTCCGACAACGAGTGAGGTGCGGCAAAACAATGCTGAAATCCACAACCCGTCCGCTGAGCGAAGCCTACCAGCTGGCGCTGCTTGATCTTGACGGCGTGGTCTACCGTGGCAAGAATCCGGTGGAACATGCTGCAGAGAGCATCCGCAAGGCCGAAGGCCTCGGCATGACGGTGGAATACACCACCAACAATTCCTCCCGACTGCAATCCGTGGTGGCCGACCAGCTTAAAGGCTTCGACCTTGAAGTCGAACCATGGCAGGTCATCACCTCGTCCGTGGTGGCTGCCCGTATGGTGGCCCGTGCGGTGCCGCAAGGTGCGAAAGTGTTCGTGCTCGGCGCACAGCATCTGCGTGAGGAAGTCGCCAAGCAGGGTCTTGAAGTGGTTGATTCCGCCGAAGACAAGCCGGTCGCGGCCATCCAAGGCTGGTACCCGGACATGTCTTGGAACCAGATGGCGCAAATCGCCTACGCCGTAGAACAGGGCGCCACGTATTTCGTGACCAACCGCGACCTGACCATTCCGCGTGAGCTGGGCATAGCCCCCGGTTGCGGTTCCATGATCATGGCCGTCATCAACGCCACTGGTGTGGAACCGGTTTCGTCCGCAGGCAAGCCGGAATCCGCCATGTACGACGAAGCCCGACTGCTTGCCGCGCATGATGGTGCCGAACCAGTGGCCAAGGAAGCATGCCTCGCCATCGGTGACCGTCTCGATACCGATATCGAAGCCGGCAATCGTGGCGGCTATGATTCCCTGGCCGTGCTGACCGGCGTCACCAATCCGCATGAGCTGATGTTCGCTCCGGAGCATCTGCGTCCGACCTACATCGCCAAGGACCTGACCGGACTTAACGAGCCGGCCCCCGAAGTCGTGCATGAGGCTGGCGCTTGGAGCTGCCGCGACGTGCAGGCGCGCGTCGACGGCGATCGTCTTTACGTCACCGACATCACCAGCGTCGACGGTCTTCGTGCGGCCTGCGCCGCCATGTGGGATGCGGCGGATCGCGGACACAGCGTCGACGGCATGATCGTGCCGGAATTCCGAATCGCCTGATTGCCGCACGTGCGTATGCGCAACATGAATGACGATTCCGGTGCCGTCGTCCGACTCGACATCGCGCTGGTGGAGCGTGGCGTCACGGACAGCCGCTCCAAAGCACAACGGCTGATCGAATCCGGCAAGGTCCGGGTGAACGGCATCGTCGCATCCAAAGCGTCGCTCAAAGTCACGGCCGCCGACACGCTTGATGCCGATCTGGGAGACGATTACGTCTCCCGTGGAGCCTACAAGTTGGTCGGCGCGTTCGACATGTTCTCCCAGACGGGCCTGCGTTCCGCGGAAGGATTCGATTGCCTCGACATCGGCGCGTCCACCGGCGGTTTCTGCGACGTGCTTCTGCGACGCGGTGCCGCGCATGTGATCGCGCTCGACGTGGGGCACGGCCAGCTTGACCCGCGCATCGCAGGCAACGAGCGCATCATCGAAATGAGCGGCGTCAACATCCGCGACGTCGAAGCGGATGATCTGCCGTACCGGCCAAGCATGATCGTATCCGACGTGTCATTCATCTCGTTGACATACGTGATTCCCGTCATCGCGCGCATCGCCGCGCCCGGCGCACACGTCGTGCTGCTGGTCAAACCGCAGTTCGAAGTCGGCAAAGGCAACCTCGGCAAAAACGGCATCGTGGAAAGCGAAACCTTACGCAAACAGGCGCTCGACACCGTCACCGCCTGCGCGAAAGCCAACGGACTGGATGTACGCGCCACGGCGGTCTCACCGATCGAAGGCACGCACGGCAACATCGAGTATCTGCTGTATGCAGTGGCGTAAACCGTTCTCCGCCAATCGATAGCGTAAAAATGAAAGGCCGGCAGCCCATATGAAAAATCCCATATGGACCGCCGGCCTTTTGCATGTTCCGCGGGCCTAGCCCCTCAAAAACTTGTCGATCTGATCCTGCTTGCCCATGATGATGAGCTCGTCGTTACGGTGCATAATCAGCTCTTTCGAACCGTATTCGAATTCCTTGCCCGGCGATTTGACACCGACCACGGTGATGCCGAACCGTTCATGTACGCGCGCATCCTCGATGGAGTAACCGACGACATGCGGGGGAGTGTGGATCTTCACCACGCTGTACGCGCCTTCAAGCTCGATGTAGTCCAGATAGTTGCCGGACACCAAGTGCCCTACGCGTTTGCCGGCATCGGTCTCCGCGTTGATGATGTGCCGTGCGCCGATACGCTGCAGAATGCGCGCATGCTCCTTGGACACCGACTTCGCCCAAATGTCGGAGATGCCCGCGTCCAGCAGATTGCCGGCGGTGATGACGGACGCTTCGACGCTGTCGCCGATGGCTACGACCGCCGTGTCGAAATCGGAGGCGTTGATCTGCTCCAACGCCATCACGTCGGTCATGTCGGCCTGCACGGTGGGGATCTGCGACGACCAGCGGTTCACCAGTTCGCCGTCCTTGTCGACGGCGAGCACATCCTGTCCCATCGTATCCAATGTGGTGGCTACGGAACTGCCGAAACGGCCGAGTCCTACCACAAGAACGCTTCTGGTGTTGTTAGCCATGATTGTTCGCGTACCTTTCGATGTTCTGTTCCGGATTCAAGTATAGGAAGTTGCGGGTATAGAAACCGTATCGACGAATCCGCTCAGCCGACCACGATCTGCTCGGTGGGGTAGCGGACCGGCTCCACATTGCGCGGCCTGGAGATCGCGTAGGCGATGGTGAGCGGACCGAGCCTGCCGATGAACATGGTCGCGGCGAGAATGTACAGGACCGCTGGACTAGAAGCGCTGGCCACGCCGACCGAATAGCCTCCCAGACCGAACGCCGAGCAGGTGTCGAACAGCGCGTTGCTCAGCGAGCATCCGGTGATGGCCATCAATGTCATGGACACTATGGTGACGAGTGCCAGACATGAGGTGGTGACGGCCACGGCCGTCATGACGGCTTGCGAATGGATGCGACGATGGAACGCGTTGACGTCATGGCGTCCGGTGAACGCGGCGCGGCAGGTCAGCAGAATCACTGCGAATGTGGTGACGCGGATGCCGCCTGCGGTCGAAGTGCTGCCGCCGCCGATGAACATGACGATGGACAGGAACACCTTCGTCGCGTCGCTCACGCCCGGCATCCATGACAGGTCGAAGCCGGAGCTGCGGGGCATGACGGCCGCCACCATCGCATGCCACAACCGCGGTTCCACGCCTTCGGTGGCGAACAGCAGTTTGTTGTTCCATTCCATGAGGAGGAACCAGGTGAACGAGGCGAGCACGATGCAGAACGTGGTGGTCAGCGTGAGCTTGGTATGCAGGCTCCAACGCTTCGGCGGACGATGGTTGCGCCATGAGCGCATGAGGTTAAGCAGGACGGGAAAGCCGAGCGTGCCGCAGAACGCGCTGACGAGGATAGGCAGACCGACAGCCCAATTGTTGACATGCAGGCCGGCGCCGTCAGGGGTGAAGCCGGCGTTGTTGTATGCCATGACCGCGAAGAACAACGATTCCCACAGCGTGTGCCGCACATTGCCATGATTGACTTTGTACAGGCCGGGGAACAGCGCCACGAACGTGATGCCTTCGATGGTGAACGCGGTGGCGATGACCACGGTGAGCACGCCCTTGATCTCGCCGAGTTTCGTGGTGCCCAGCTCGTTGGCCGTCAGCAGCTTTTGCGTGGCCTTGAGATGGTGGTTCACGGCCAAGGCGATGAGTGAAGCGAACGTCATGACACCCAAGCCGCCCATCTGCACGGAGAAGATGAGCACGGCCTGGCCGAAAGCGGACCAATGCGTCGTCGAATTGACGATGGAGATGCCACACGTCGAAATCGCGGAGATCGCGGTGAAGAACGCGGTGGTGAATGTCGTTTGCTCGCCTTTCGGCGTGGCGGTGGGCGTGAGCAGGAGCAGCGTGGACAATGCGCCCAACATCATGAAGTACAGGATGGTCAGGCGTCCGGGATGCGTGGTGAGTCTGTGCATCAGGCTGCGTTTGCGCGGCTTGCGCTCCTCCGCCATGGCCTTCTCGAACGTGTCTCCGGAGAACCACCAGGCATAGCCATGCGAGGCCTCACGATTGGAGGAGGACTCGTCGAAGACGAGGTTTGACATGCTGTTCCTCGCTCCTTGTCTGTATAAACGGTCTTCGTTTCCTTGAGCTATTGTAGGCGGTAGTGTGACGAATGGGCCATGGACGTACCGTTCGACGGTTCCGCGGTGGCTCCGTGGAACTCTTCGGACGTCTGCGGCGTGTTCTGGACACCCGCTGCCGTCATTCGTTCATTTGTTCGACTACACTGGCGGGTAGTGGCACCTCGCATGGGGCGCCCGTTATACGAAAGGGCTTGCGATGATCGGTACCCGACATGCGGTGGTGGTGACGCATACGCGTCTGCGTGAAAGCGGCACGGTGGTCGAAGAAGCCGTCGAGCAGTTGAGACGCGCCAATTTCGAAGTGACGATCATCGACAATATCGAAGCGCCCGAGTTCGGCAGCAGGACGCCCGCCGTGCCGAAGAACACGGAAATCGTGGTGGTGCTCGGAGGAGACGGTACCATCCTGCGCGCAGCCGAACTGGTGCATGCCACCGAAGTGCCCATTCTCGGTGTGAACCTGGGCCACGTCGGCTTTCTTGCCGAATTTGAAAGCTTCCAGATGAGCGAGGCCATCCGCCGGATCGCCGACCATGACTATTCCATCGACGAACGTATGATCGCCCACGTCGACGTATGGCTGCCGGGCGCGACGGAACCCATCGAGGACTGGGCGTTGAACGACATCACGCTGGAACGCGCCGACCGTGGCAAAATGGTGGAACTGTCCATCCGTGTCGACGACGTGGAGATGAGCTCCTTCGGTTGCGATGGCGTGATCGTATCCACGCCGACCGGTTCCACCGCCTACGCGTTTTCCGCGGGCGGGCCGATCATGTGGCCGAATGTGAAGGCATTGCAATTGGTGCCGTTGGCCGCGCATGCATTGTTCGCACGTCCGCTCATCATCGGTTCCGGCTCCACGTTCGCCATCGACATTCTTGAGGATTCCACGTCGGATGGCTGGATCTGCTGCGACGGCCGTCGTCAACGCGCACTGCCGAAAGGCACACGCATCGAAGTGCGCGAATCGAAATGCACTTTGCGATTGGCCCGTCTGTCCGGAGTGCCGTTCACGAACCGTCTCGTCACCAAATTCGACCTGCCCGTCGTCGGATGGCGAGAACAGGCGCGCAAGACCGGCGGTACGCATCACGGACAGTCGTTCCCGGGAACCGGCAAACCGGAAAGCGGGAAGTGACAGGGCATGCTGGAAGAGCTTGAGATCCACAATCTCGGTCCGATCCGTTCCGCGCTGATCGCCCCGGCAGGCGGTATGACGGCGATCACCGGCGAAACAGGTGCCGGCAAATCGATGCTGCTTAGTGCGATTCGGCTTATTTCGGGCGGTCCCTCCGACGGCGGCCGCGTTTCCGTCGGCGCGCAGGAGGCGTGGGCGCAGGGCGTGTTCGAAGTCGCTTCGTCGCCGGCCGCGGTGGCCGCCGCACGGGAGGCTGGCTTCGAGCCAGAGGACGGGCTGTTGAGCGAACTGTTCCTGTCGCGCAAGGTGCCGGCTTCCGGACGATCCCGCAGCATGCTGTCGGGACGTAGCGTGCCGCGTTCCGTACTCGCCTCCGTCGCCGCCGAACTGGTGACGATCCACGGCCAGGCCGACCAGTTACGTATCGCGACCGTTTCGCGGCAGCGTGAATTCCTGGACCGCTACGCGGGGGATGAAGTGGCGTTGGCCGCCTACGGCAAGACGTGGAACGCGCTGCGCGCAATGGACGAGCGTTTGGAACGGCTCAACAGCCAGGAATCGTCCATGCGCCAGCAGGCGGATTACCTGCGCGAATCAATCGAACGCATCAACCGTGTCGACCCGCAGCCGGGGGAGATGGACGAATTGCGCGCACGGCGGGACCGCATCGAAAACGCCGCCGAAATCGCCGAAGGCGTGACCCGCGCATTGGGTGCGTTGGACGCCTCGCAAGTGGCGGATGACGTTGAATCGGCCAGCGCCGCCGATTTGATCGACCGTGCCTCGCAGGCATTGCGCGCCATTCACGTGGAAGGCGTGTTCTCCGAACTCGCCGACCGGCTCGACTCCATCAGCACCGATTTGTCCGACGTGGTGTTCAGCCTGTCCGGCGAAGTGGACAATGAGGCGAGCGTGGAGGATCTGGATGCCATCAACGGGCGCATCCACGAGTTGGACGAGCTGACCCGCCGGTGGGGGCCGGAATTGTCCGACGTGATCACGTGGAGGGACAAGGCCGTATACGATTTGGAGGATTTGGACGCCTCGCCGGAAAAGGTCGAACAGCTGGAAGCCGAACGCGCCCAACTGCTTGAGGCTGCGAAAAAAGCCGCGCAGGCTGTGAGCAAACGGCGTAGAGCCGCGGCGAAGGAACTCGCTTCCAAGGTCACCGCGGAACTTGATTCGCTGGCCATGGGCACTTCGAAACTGGAGATCCGCGTGGCGGAACGCGAACAGTTGGACGCCACCGGAGCGGACGACATCGAATTCCTCTTCACCCCGTTTCCCGGCTCCCCGCAGCTGCCGATGGGCAAAAGCGCGTCCGGCGGCGAATTGAGCCGTCTGATGCTCGCGCTTGAACTGGTCGCCGCCGAAAAGCATGTCGTGGCCGGAGGAACCGTGCCGCCGATGACATTCATTTTCGACGAAGTCGATGCGGGTGTGGGCGGCAAGGCGGCTGTGGAATTAGGCGCGCGATTGGCCAAGCTTGCCCAATCCGCGCAGGTGTTGGTCGTCACGCACCTACCACAGGTCGCATCCTGGGCGGACGAACAGTATGTGGTCGCCAAAGGTGAAACGGATGACGGATCAATCGCCACCACCATCAATCAAGTGCGTGGAGAGGCGCGTGTGCACGAAATCGCCCGCATGCTCTCCGGCAGCGAAAGCGAGGCGTCGCTGGAACATGCAGAGGAACTGCTCAAATCGTCTGTGCTTGACTGATCCGTGGCCGGCAATCGCAGGCAAGTCGCAAAATTAATCGCAAAACAGAAAATCGAAAAACACGACCATCAAAGGAGCTGACATGACGCAGGAAAACGTGAGCAACCAAGGTAAAGGTGCCATTTTCGATCTTGACGGCACGTTACTCGACTCCATGGGCGTGTGGGACCAGGTGGATGTCGATTTTCTAGCCAAGCGTGGATTCGAAGTGCCGGACGACTACATGCAGAAGGTCGCCGCCATGCAGTTCCGGCAGATCGCCGAATACACGATCGCACGCTTCAACCTGTCGGACACTCCTGAGGAGCTGATGGAGGAGTGGAATCATATGGCGCGCGTCATGTACTCCACGGTGGTAGAAGCCAAGCCGCACGCGCGTGAATACCTGGCAACGTTGAAGGCGAGCGGGGCGAAACTGTCCGTGGCTACATCATTGCCACCGACGCTGCGAGAGCCGGCTATGAGGCATGTCGGCATTTTTGATTATTTCGACGAGGTGGTCAGCGTCGACGACGCGGGCGATATCGGCAAGGACAGGCCGGACGTGTACCTGCTGGCCGCGTCGAGGCTCGGCATCGAGCCGACCGACTGCACCGTATTCGAGGATCTGCTCGTCGGCATGCGCTCGGCCAAGTCCGTCGGCATGCGAGTGTGGGCCATGCATGACGATTCGTCCGATGCTGATTGGCCGGTGATTTGCGGTCTGGCGGATGGTGTCATGTTCGACTTCCACGACGCGCCTGCCGCATTGTAGGAACCGGTGTCGTACGGGGATATATGCATTTGGGGCTTTCCGTTGATTCGGAAGACCCCAAATCCGTTCTCCATAAGAGTCTACCGGTTGGCTCGGTTCAGATGTCCTTGCTACCGTAAATATGCAGCGATATCTTGCTGGAGAACGCCAAGGCGAGTACGTCGATGATCAAGAATGCCGCTAATGCAATGGCTTGGTGCCGGCTGATCGCCTCGGCCAGCTGTTCGACGGTCTTTTCGAATTCCGGCAATGCCTTGCGCAGTCCGATGACCGTGCCCACGATCACGCCGATGCTCAGAATAATGGCGGCCATGGCACGATAAGGGGAGAACCGGTACAGGAACGGCTGCACGATGGCGTTGAGCAGCACGAGGGTCAGCACGGTCATCGCGGCGAAGTCGATCGCATCCGTCACTTTAACTGGCTCGTGCATGATGATGCCGGCGCAGGCGATACTGACGGCCACTTCCAATCCCGCCACCAGATCGCAGACGATAAGGAATGCGAATCGTCCGAGGATCTGGTGGTTGCGGTTGATGGGCACGATGCCGTTCATCCAATGATGGTTGTTCATTTGTTCATAGGAGAACAGGGTGATATTAAGCATCAGGAAGCCGGAGGCCGCCCCGCCGATGACGGCTCCCGCAACGCTGTCGAGAGTGGACCCTGTGGCCGCCATCAGGCATGTAACACCTGGAGCGTACGCGAAGAAGATGGCTATGTACGACCGCCCGTAGCTGATGGTGCGGTTCCAGTCCAAGGAAATCTGCCTAAGGATGGCGGTCATGGCGTTCGCGTTCGCTGTCGTATTCATCGTACGTCTCCTTTGTTGGTATTGCCGATCGCCGTATGTTCCGCGGCATTGGTCAGTCTGATCACATCCTCAATCGAAGCATGCTGTGTCAGAAGACCGTCGGTGCCGCCGATGTGTGGGATGTCCTGCGTGCGGACCAACGCGTCGAAACCGGTTGCGTATGTGCGGATGCCGACCATTGCCCGCTGTAGACCATCCGTAAGCTCGTCCGGACCGCCCTTGACCAGACGGAACGCGTCTTCGAACTCGTCTTTCGGTCCGCTGTAATACAGCATGCCGTGCGTGATATACGTGAGGAAATCCGCGCAACGCTCCAAATCGGCGGTGATATGCGTGGAGAAGATTACGCTGTGTTCGCCATCCGCAACATAATCGGACAGGATGTCCATGAGCTCGTCGCGGGACAGTACGTCCAGACCGCTGGTCGGCTCGTCGAGAATCAGCAGTTTCGCATCGTGGCTCAACGCCACGGCGAGCATGAGCTTCATCTGCATGCCGCGCGACAGGTCCTTGATCTTCTTGTTCCGTCCGAGTCCGAACCGTCTGAGGTATGCGTCGAACAGATTGTGGTCCCACAGCGGGTACATTGGTCTGCTTGTCCGTTCCACCGCGTCGACCGTCATGTATTCGATAAAATAGCTGCTGTCGAGCACTACGCCCAGCTGCTCTTTGACCCGCTCCTCATCGTCCATCGCGTCAAGGCCGAGCACTTCGATTCGTCCCGCGTCTCGCGTGATCATATTGAGGATCAGTTTGATCAACGTGGATTTGCCGGCGCCGTTCGGACCGACCAGACCCATGATGTAGCCGGACGGCAGGTCGAAGGTCACGTCATCTAATGTGAAGCCGGAATCATAATGCTTCGTCAATCCGGTTACGCTCAAGGCCAAGGTTGGCCGTGTCCCTTGGGGGAGTGAGGAATCGTTCATGATTGTTCCCTGTATGCTTTCTCGAACATGCCAAGCAGATCAAGCAGGCTGATGTCGGCGGCTTTGGCCTCGATGGAAACTTCACGGAGCTTGTCCATGATGCGTTCGCGCGCACGTTCCTTCATGAGTTTGTTGCCTCGTTCCATCACGAACGTGCCTTTGCCCTGCACGTTCTCCACGAGCCCCTCGTCAGCCAGTTCGTTATACGCTCTGGTCACGGTGAGCACGCTGATGCGTAGTTCCTTGGCGAGCTTGCGCAGTGAGGGAAGCGCCTCGCCTGCCATAAGCTCACCCGACATGATCGCGGACCTGATTTGGTTCTTGATCTGTTCGTAAATCGGTTCTCCGGACACGGATGAGATGATCAGCTTCAATCTGTGCCTCTTTTTCTGTATGTTTCGTAGGTGATATATCTCCCAGCTGAACAGTTAGATGCAAACTGTTTAGCTGTTATATATAACAGTAACACAGAAAACCCGTACTGTTATTGCGTGTCGCATAACAGTACGGGTTCTGTTGGAATATAAGGAAATCCGCCGCTTCATGAACGTCTCTTGCGGTCGGCGATTGATGGAAGCGACATTTACTTGCGTTCGCGGATTCCCGTATGGACGGTTATGCGCGAGTCGGATGGATGATACGGCGGAAACACAGGTAGATCAGACGCGCCAACGGCATGGTCGTCAACGTAGGCAATGTAGGGAACCGGCGATGAGTCCCACTTCAGTCATGATTGCGATTTGCTTCGCGCCGAAGGAGAGAGCGTCCCTTTTGGTGCGATCCGTCGCCTGGGTGGTGTTGCTATCTTGCTGCACGATTGTTGAGGAAACCATCTGTTATTCCATTCCCTTATAGAGTTCTTTGGCGAGATCAATCAGACCGTGAACGTCGAAATCCTCGGATCCTGCCAGCACTCCACGCGCGTGGCGGGTGGAGATCACACCGTAGGGAAGCGCGGCGCCAACGTGGTCGGAGTGATTGCCAGCAGACCACCTGGGTGGCTTTCGGTACGGCAATCGGACCGGTGACCACATGCGGGCCATCTGTATCGGGATTATGGTGACATTCTCGTGCTATGGCGATGCCGTCGTTCAACACGTCGTTTGCGGCGCGACCATCCATGAACAATCATGGGCGACTGATCAAATTCGCCGGATTGCCGGGCATGTCGAAATCTACGGTCTGCCGCCAATGATCGTGCGGGAAATCACGCCATCTAGTTTGACACCATCGAACGCACTAATGGGATTGCGTCCCAACAACGCATTCGCATCGACAACAAACTGACGGTTGGGATTTACCATTACCAGATTAGCCCTTTTGCCGGGGATGATAGCACCACCGCCTCGGGGTTTCAGTGCATATGCGGCTGGGGCTTTTCGCGCACTTTGGCGGTGAGGTAGTCCGCTTCCACCTTCCATACGGTGACGGCGTGTACCTGCTGGTTGGTGAACTCCACATGTTCCATGCCGGCCTGCTGCTTCATCAGCAGTGCGAGCCCCTGGCGCGCCTCGTCAAGATTGTCGATGATGGACGCGGTACCATTGCCAACGATCGACTTGAACGCCTCGCCCCAACTGCACAGCGTGCGCCCCTCGACCACCTCGCAGTCAGTCGCCATTTCGAATGCTACAGGAAGCGCGTTGCCCGCGGCCTTGACAGCGTCCATCTTACGTCCGGTCGCAGAACCATGGAAATACAAGGTGAGATGATTGGATTCCGTGTCGAACACGTATCCGAAATTCAACGGCACGATGGTGATGCCCTCCGCATCGGTGTACGCAAGACTCACGATCTTGCATGTTGCGATAATCGCCTCGACCTGCTGCGGATCGGCCACCTCACGGTCGGCACGCCTCATCATGCGATGCCTTCCCGCAACCGTCTGCTCATTATTGCGCCGCATTACCATGGCACGTCCCTTTCCGCTGGATACACACTAGCTTACCGGACCTATCAGCCAACGCTGTATACGCCGGAACCATCATCCCACCAAGCATGATCCACCGGCTCCGGCTGCACAAGACGTTTCGGCTCCTTCAACATTTCAATCGCCTTCAACTCCAAACGTTCACGCTCCTCAGCCAACGCATCGCCAACACGATCAAGCAAACCGCACACGCGAGCCGTGGACTGACATGTCGGAAGACGATGATTTATTGTTGGAAGTCTGAGTCTCATCGCGCTTCTCCTCTTCTCTTACGAGGCCGTGCCCCGCGCCGTTACGAGACCTTCGAAAGGCTTGTCGAAGAGACCATATTCGAAGACATCGGCACACTGCACGACCGCTATCAGGAATTCGGCATCTACCCGCTACTGACGCTGCTTGCGTCATTCGCATGAAAAAGCTGATCTATAAACAAAGCGGCATCGCATTCCAAACTAGAAAACGGAACCATCAAGCTTGTCGAGCGCCCGCAGCAAAGAATCAACATGACCCTTCGCGCGCACGTTGTACCGGGCGATACGAATCACCCCATCACCATCGATCACGAAAGTCGAACGAATTACACCCTCATAGACCTTGCCGTACAATTTCTTCTCACCATACGCACCATACAAACGATGCACAGTCAGATCGGCGTCCGACAACAACGGGAACGTCAAATGATTGCGCCCGCGGAATCGGACGAGCTTGTCCAACGGATCCTTCGATACGCCGAGCACGGTAAATCCGCGGGAGCGCAGTTGTTCGAGGTTGTCTCGGAAGTCGCAGGCCTCGGTGGTGCAGCCGGGAGTCATCGCGGCAGGGTAGAAGTACAGGATGATATTCTGGCCACGCAATGCAGAGAGCGTGACGCTATCGCCGTTGTCGCTGGGAAGTGTAAAGTCCGGGGCCGTTAGTCCCGCTTCGAGTCGTATAGATGTGCGGGAGTCCTGTGCTGCCGTGGTTGCTGACGGATTGATGTCGGACATGATTATCTCCTTACTGTTCTTCGGATTTCAAGTGCCGATACCAAGCAAGAATAAACGTCATCATACCCGCCTTTGCGTGTGCACAGTTCGTTGACTCGTTGCGCGCCGCCGCGAACTGCCCAAGCAGTAGGTGTCAGACCTGTCAAGGGAACAAATCGGAAAAAGATCCTGCGCGAAGTATGGTTTGAAACGTGTCATCGTGCGCATTTTCTGGATCTGTCGGCCTTGTGCTGAGCAAAGCAGGCTGTATCTCGCCTATGTATGGCAGATTTCGGGATGTGACATGAGGCATCTCGCTTATATATGGCAGTCGGTTTCGCGAAAATGAGGTTTTTCATACCCCCTACCTACTGCTTTGACGGACTGACCTGCCATACATAAGCGAAATATGGGCAAAACAGTGTTCAACAACAAAGGAAACGTCAAATGATCGCGCTCGCAGAATCGGGCATGAGTACTCTTTAGATACTCTTCGGAATTCAGAAGCCAAGTGGAAAACGAACTGTCATACAATTCCGTTTATCTCCTATGATGTTTTCCAGAACGGGGAAATTTTGGGGAAGCATGGCGCGTTGAAGAGAGGGACATCCACGTCGCACCGTACGACAACGGAGAACAAAGACGCGGCAGCGAACGTCACCGCGAAATCCATATGGTTCAAACGACAGCTCGACATGGCGGTTGCGGCGGTGGGCAGCGTCGCATTGTGCGCCACCATGGCCTTCGTCGCGGCACTCACCGGCTACGTTTCCTCAAGCGACCTAGACTCCGCAGCATACAAGATGGCGGCCTCCCAAGCTGAAATCACCGAGAGTCTCATCACTGACAGCGACGGCGTGCGGAAGGTCTACAATTCCGCTGCCATAGCGTTCCCTGACGGGCACGCCGACTCCTACCAGAAGATGCATCGCGCCGGATCCGAGGAAACCGCATGGTCGTTGCCTGGCAGCACGCCGGTCATGTTCGAGATGCCCGAGTGGACCGGCTCCG
>OGRU01001494.1_pt1 | contig 17402 bp, 16 predicted proteins | sample 1553541 | NCBI WGS metagenome assembly OGRU01 (sample SAMEA2580068, study PRJEB22360) | human gut metagenome | biome: human gut; feature: human-associated habitat; material: faeces | place: Denmark | collected 2008/2010
GGTCTATGGTTCCGCCCAAGCGAACTGTGAAGGGACCTAGGTCAGTTTGAATAGTTATCTTTTCGGAAACAGCTTGTTCCATAGCAACCATTTCGAAAGGGGCATATTGGAGGTCATTGCGTAATAGTTGTCGCAGATAGGAGGTGATTACTTTGGAATTAATGAGTTGTACACCGTTATATTCCGGTTTTTCTTCCGGCTTAACCTTGAAAAATTCTTCTTTGAAAGCCTGATCAACGTAACCTTGTAATTTAACATCGTTACGTAATAAGCGTTCAAGATCCTCTTTCTGTATCATTTGCCCATTGGATGTCAGTTCAGTATAAGCTAGTTCGGCAGAGCGGTGAAAGATTGTTCCGAATAACGCGGAGTCAATTTCCGCACTCACTTCTTCCGGTGTTTTTAATCCGGCTATATAGCGGAAGTAGAATCTCAAACGGCAGTCGAGATATGTATTGAGGGCTGAAGGAGAGAGAATGAGGGACTTAGGATTGGTAACGTCATAGATATGGTATAATCGTTCTAATATTTTCTGTGTTTTTGGTATTTCTATTTTTGGGGTACTTTGGGGAGATTGTCCGGACTCTAAATATTCACGAGTAATCTCATGAGGACCTTCTACTAATAATTGTAGCATGAAACGGGACTCCTCTCCGCGATTCAGGCCGTCGGAAGAGGTATTGTAGAGCAAGGTGATATTTTCTGCCCGCTGTATCAAGCGATAGAAATAGTATGCGTAGACTGCATTTTTGTGCTCAATAGTCGTCATGCCGAAGGCTTTCCGAAGGTTATAGGGAATAAAAGAAGATTCTCCACCGGTTTTAGGAAGTTGTCCTTCATTGAGCGAAAGCATTACAAGATTACGGAAGTCAAGGTTACGTGTTTCAAGTACTCCCATAACTTGCATTCCAATGGCAGGTTCTCCGTGGAAAGGTATGTTGGAACTTGTCAGTACTTTACTGATTAATCTTTTCAGTGTATGGGGCTGTATATTTAATTCTCCACTTTCAATCAAACTGTATAAACGGTTGATTTTCAAAAAGCTTTGAAAAAGAGATTCACGATATAGTTGGTTGAATATATCGTTGTATTCTTAAACAAAGCAGATATGGTAGACGACGAAGAATTATTAGAATTAGTAGAAATGGAAATAAGAGAATTATTAGACGAGTATGAATTCCCAGGTGATGATACTCCAGTAATCAGAGGATCAGCATTAAAAGCATTAGAAGGAGATCCTAAATGGACTCCAGCTATCGACGAATTAATGGAAGCTGTAGATACTTATATCCCAACTCCAACTAGAGACGTTGATAAACCATTCTTAATGCCAGTAGAAGACGTATTCTCTATCACAGGTCGTGGTACTGTTGCTACTGGTCGTGTAGAGGCTGGTACTCTTCACTTGAATGATGAAGTAGAAATCGTTGGTATCAAAGAAGAAACTCAGAAATCCGTTGTAACTGGTATCGAGATGTTCCACAAAGAGTTGGATGAGGCTCAGGCTGGTGATAACGCTGGTGTACTTCTTCGTGGTATCCAGAAGACAGACATCGAAAGAGGACAGGTTCTTTGTCAGCCGGGAACTCTTACATGTCATACAAAATTCACAGCTCAGGTTTACGTTTTGACTAAGGACGAGGGTGGACGTCATACTCCATTCTTCAACAACTATCGTCCACAGTTCTACTTCCGTACAACTGACGTAACAGGTGTTGTTCAGCTTCCAGAAGGAACTGAAATGTGCATGCCTGGTGATAACGTAGAAATGACAATCGAATTGATTCACCCAATCGCTATGAGCCAGGGTCTTACATTCGCTATCCGCGAAGGTGGACGTACAGTAGGTTCAGGACGTGTTGCTACAATCATCGAGTAATAACGAAAATACGTTATTTCAGAGATGTTGTAATTGGATTTTGCAACAAAATTGCAACAAATTTGTTTGTAATAATGCGTGATAATGCTGAAATATGCATGTTTCACAGCATATGGTGAGTTCAATTTCATAAGATTTTGTACCTTAGGGCACTTTCCTAGTAGTTTAGGAAAGTGCCTTTTTTGTGTTATGGAAATCAGGCAAAGATTGGAGGTGAAATATATGTTAAAAGTAAGATTATCTGGCACCAAAAAGGAACTTCGCTGGTTTTTAAAGAAAATGCAGCGAGATTGCCGGTGGCAGGTAAGAAATATTTCAAATTTTAGTTCTATAGAAAGAACGAATGGAAAGTATAAACGCTTATATGTAGATGTTTATCGAAATGAAAAATAACCAAAAAAATACGGAGGGTCAGAATTATGTGTAAAGTAATTGCCATATGCAATCAAAAAGGTGGTGTATCCAAGACTACCACAACAGTAAATCTTGGAGTTGGTTTAGTAAGAGAAGGAAAGAAAGTGCTTGTCATTGACGCAGATCCACAAGGAAATTTGTCGCAGAGTCTTGGAATTGAAAATCCGGATGAACTGGAGATTGCACTTCCAAGTATTATGGAGCAGATTATCATGGATAAGGATGTAGATGTGACAAAAGGAATTATTCACCATGAAGAAGGACTTGACCTTATGCCATGCAACATTGACTTGTCAGGAGTGGATGTTTCTCTTGTAAATGCTATGAGCAGAGAGTTTGTTCTAAAAACATATGTGGAAAGTATGAGAGATTTTTATGATTACATTCTCATCGATTGTATGCCGAGTTTGGGAATGATAACGGTCAATTCACTTACGGCATCGGATCGTGTATTGGTTCCGGTGCAGGCAGCTTATCTTCCTGTAAAAGGATTGGAGCAGTTAATCACAACCATTTACCGTGTGAAAAAGCATTTGAATCCGCAGATTCAGTTTGAAGGAATTTTGATTTCCATGCTGAATGCGAGAACCAATTATGCCAAGGACATTATGGAACTAATCAAGAAATACTACGGGGAATCCATTCCTATCTTTGAAAGTAAAATACCATTTTCGGTAAAAGCCGCTGAAACATCAGCAGCAGGAGTGAGTATCTTTACACTGGATAAGAAACATCCAGTGGCACATGCTTACGAGAAACTGACAAAGGAGGTAATCGCTCATGAGTAGGACAAAGGCTTTGGAAAAAGTGAAATTAACGAGTTTTGATGACCTCTTTGGTGGAAGGGAAACCGAAAAAGCTGCCGAAGCAGGAGATGTGAAAGAGATTCCACTTTCTGAACTTCATGAATTTCATAACCATCCGTTTCAGATTCGTTCCGATGAGGAACTGGCAGAGATGATTGAAAGTGTCAGAGAGCATGGTGTGCTGGTGCCGGGAATTGTCCGAAAACGCAAAGAAGGCGGTTATGAGATTATTTCCGGGCATACCAGGAAGCATGTATGCGAAGTTCTTGGATTAGAAACAATGCCGGTATTTGTGAAAGAAATGGATAACGATGAAGCCAGCGTAGTTATGGTAGATTCCAATATTCAGCGGGAAAACATCCGACCGAGTGAAAAAGCAAAGGCATACAAAATCAAGTATGATGCCATGAAGAATCAGGGCAAGGCAGGAAACAGCCTGAAGATGATGTCCGAGGAAAGTGGCGAAAATTATAAGATGATTCAGCGCTATATATGGCTTTCCAGATTAAGTGATGATCTGCTGGCTTTGGTAGATAATAAGCAGCTTGGATTGGTTCAAGGTGTCAGCCTGTCTGTTCTTCCGGAAGAAGAGCAGAGAATGGTTTATGATGCTGTTTGCAGGTATGGGAAGAAAATATCGACCATTCAGGCAAATGAGATAAAGAAATTTAGTTTGGAGGGGAAATTAGATGCTGACAGATTGGAAGAGTATCTTTTTTCGGTTCCCAAGCAGAAAAAGAAAAAAGAAATTACTCTGAGAAATGAACGACTATCAGAGTATTTTGAGGAAGAAACCACAGAAGAGGAAATGATGAAAATCATTTTAGAGTTATTGGATGAATGGAAACAAAAGAGAGGAGGCGGACAAAATGAATAAGATTATTTTACTGGGAAATGTGACGAGAAATCCCAAAACTACAAGAAAGAAAAGTGAGGATGGAACGGACATTGTTATTACCAAATTTGATATCGCGGTAAATCGAAAGACAAAGCAGAAGTCAAATGCGGATGCGGATTTCTTTCATTGCACCTCATTTGGAAAGCAGGCTGAATTTGTTGAGAGATATTTTCACAGCGGCTCTCGTGTATTAGTTATTGGGCGGGTACAGAACAATAATTATACAACCAAAGAGGGAAGCAAGGTTTATGGATTCAGTATCATTACAGAGGAGGTTGAGTTCGCACAGAAGAAAAGTGCGGAAAAACCGGCAAATAAAGAAAGTGATTTTTCATCTGTTGCAGATGAGGATCAACCATTCGATGGCAGGTAGGTGATATCATGGCAGAGGGTTTCTTCCGAAGTAAAAAGGGTTTTACAGTCGTTCAAAATGAAATAACAAAGGATGCAAACATTTCCTTAAAAGCAAAGGGATTGTATCTTGTCATACAAGCATATATCTCCATGCCGGATAGGAAGTGGACAAAAGAAGATTTTATGCGTTTGGCGAAAGAAGGAAAAAAGGCTTTTGACAGTGCATGGAAAGAACTTAAGGAAAGTGGATATCTGAAAGTACATATTATGTCGGACAATGGATGCTGGCGTACGGAGTATGAACTGTTGGATGAACCAGAAGAGGGTCCGCACACCTTGTATCATAATGCAGATGGAAAAGTCACAAGTGATAACCTTCAACGGGCAGAAAAGAAGAAAAACAACTTGGTTTCTGAAGAGGAAAAGGACCATTACCCCCAAAATGGTACGAATGGTATCAAAGACCATTACCCCCCTTTCGGTAGTAATGGAAACGGTAGCAATGGTTACGGTAGTAATGGAAACCATACTAATGCAAATGGGGGTAACAATAATAAAGACTATAATATAAAACCTGATATAAAGACTGATCTATCAAATCCTTATCCAGATCAAGATGTTGATACGATGGAAGAGAAATATTCGATGGAGTTCATAGAGCAGCATTATGAGTTAGAACCAAAGTATGTTTCTGCTTCGCAGGAAAAATCCATTAATACGGTTAAGGATGTGCTGTATGATGTTCTGAATACCCAGAAACCGGTGCTGCGGGTAATGGGAGAGGACAAACCGGCGGCGGTTGTGAAATCAAGGCTTTTGAAATTGGGTCGGATGGATATTGATTATGCCATTGAACAATATCAAAAGCAGGTGACCAAAGTTCATAACCATAAGGCATATATGCTGACCGTGCTTTATCAGGCAAAATCGCAGGGGGAACTGGATATCAGTAACCGTGTTATGTATGATTTTTATGGAGCAGGCAGAAAAGTTAATGGCACAGGAGGTGGAGCGGATGGATAAAAAGAGTGAGCATGTCAGAATTCCAGTATTACTTCGGATTAATAATCCGAGGCATCAATTCGTTTATAACATTTTGGAAAATGTGGAGAACAGAAGTGCCTATATACGAGAGGCTGTGATTTACTATTACGGACACCATGGCATATCGACGGAGGAAGATGACATTTTGGATGGCATCCGGAAGGTAGTAAAAGAGTGCAACAGCCAGCTTTTAAATGAATTGGACAAGCGAATGGAAAGTAAGAATTCCATTGATTATAAAAAACTCAAAAATATGTTTTAACGAACAGGCAAATACAGTATAATAAAAATTGCCAGGAATGACTGGCGTACAGTGAAAGGCGTGTGATTGATATGAAAAAGATGGTAAGAGCATTGATTTTGGTTATTGTATGTGTGATGATGACAGCACCGGGAACGGAAATTCAGGCGAAGACGAAGAAAATTTCACTGGTTCTGAATGGCAGAAAACAGAGAACAGTAACCATTTCTAACTCGGATAAAAAATCCGAGATGAAGATCAAGGTTTCAAAGAAATCTGTGGTGAAGGTGAAGCGGATTAAAAAGTCCAAAAAAATCCGATTTACAGCGAAGAAGAAGGGGACGGCAAAGGTTACGGTTTGCTGGAAGAATAAGAAGAGGAAAAAGAAAACAAGTGTGTACTTGGTTAAAGTTTCTGAAAAGCAGAATAAAGCAACAAAGAAAACGCTTACAGCCAAAGAGAATGCCATGCGGGTATTCCGAAAGCAGAATGAGTATAGAACCGCCGCGGGTGTCGGAAAACTGGAGTGGTCAGATGAATTGTATGATTTTCTTATCTATCGCATGAACAAAAGTGGATATGACGAGCATAAGAATCTGAATGCGGATATTCAAGACTATTTTGGGTTATATGCCAGTTATAAAAACCTCGTTTTTTCAGAAAACATGCTTACCAGCGGTAGTGATTCACCGACTGATGTGATGGGACGCTGGACAAAAAGCAGCGCACATAAAAGAAATTATTTGGATGCTGATCATAAGTATGGAGCAATTGCAAAGGTAAGTACCATGTGGTTTGCTATTTTCTGGGATGGAGAGAAAAGTGATTTGGAGAATTGGCGGAATTATAAACTGAAAATGTATTCTGTAAAACGGTTTGATACAAGCACAAATAGCTTTTTGCAAAACTGCAAGATTGCTTATTATGATGTGGCGGACAAAAAGAATCGTTTTTCTACGACGATTGGTGAAACAAAGTACAAAAATATAGTACTTGAAGTTGGAAAAACGTATCGTTTTTATGAGACGGCAACGGATGGAACCTATCAAAAAGCAAATCCGGTCAGTGTAACAGTAGAAGAAAATGCTTCGGGAGAAATCATTCTTTCGAATTAAGAATAAATCGATATAAGTAAATATTTTTTGAGAAAAGTCTTTTAGTAAAACTAGAGGGCTTTTTTCTTTTGCCAGAAAGGAGGCAATGAAAATGGGAAGAGCACCACCAGAGAAAAGTAGAAAAACAATCATAATAAAAGATCAGGAGAGGAAAAAATGAAGACAAAAATCAGAACAAAACGAATTATAGCAGGAATGCTGGCATTGTTTATGCTGTTTGGTTCCATACCATTTAATAGTATATCAGTACAGGCGGCGACAGGAAATGTAAAGGTGGATTCCCTTGGTAAAAAAGGAAGTGTCAGTTATGGCTCAAAGACCAAGAGTGGCACGTGGTTCCAAATGAAAGTGGCCGGCAAAAGGGCATTTTGTCTTAGCCTTGGGAAAACATGCCATACAGGGAATACCTATGAGAGTACAGAAACCTATAAGTGGGATCAGAATACCGGTGGAGAGAGACATGGTTACTATGCTAAGATAATTCGCTGGTATGTGAATGACAAGAAGCGAAGCAAAAAGGCTTTTATCATGAGTCAGGCATTGATGTGGTCTGTTTCTGAAGACCGTACATCGGAGACACAGTTAAAAGATGTCATAAAGCAGGTAAAGAGTAACACCGGTTATTGGAACGATAAAACGGTAGACAGTTTATATGATTCCATTTTTAAACCAAGCGGAAGCTGGACAGCAGAAGCAACCTACTGGAAAAAACAAGGAAGCAACAAATCGTATCAGACACTTATTACAGTTGATGCGGATGAAACAACACATGCTTATTCACCGAAGTTTGTCAGCAAGGATGAATATTACCGCCAGCGAATTACGGTCAAAAAAGTAGATGAAGATGGAAAAGGTCTTCCCGGAATTCAGTTTACTTTGGATGCAAAAAACATTGATGAATTGTATTCCTTTGAAGTGACAGACCGTGATGGAACAGATTTAGGTACTGCCGACACGAATAATGACACAGAATTTTCCATAACAGGATATACCAGAAACTCCGGAAGAATTGCATGGAGAATGACATATTATATATCCACGCAGGATTATATGTATTTTCCAGATGATCAGTTGAAAGCAATGTCAGCAGAAGAGAAAAAAGCAGCGAAGAAAGTTTTAACGGATGATTATGAACTGGATGAGGGCGTTGATTTTGGAAAGAATATGACAAAAGCAGAAGCGGAGAAGCTGATGAACGATGACTTAAATGCCATCAAAGAATCCATTTCCAACAGTTATACTCTTACCGAGAACAATACAGGAGAAAATAAAAATATTGTTCTTGATCCGGTTTATGCGAAAGGCGTTGATATTACACTTGGTAAAAATGACAGCTGGTATCGTAATGCAGATGGCAGCTGGCCGGATATGCAGGTTGAAATTCATTCGGATTACGAAAAGGCATATCAGGCAGGTGTGACAAACAAGTATAAGAAAGCAAGTATCCGCATTGAAAAATATGATGGGTATTCTGCGGATGGTAATGCTCATGGAGAGGCGAACCTTGACGGAGCCAAATTTCAGTTGTATGCAGATGCAGAATGTCAGACCAAAGCTACCGTATATGATGCTTCCGGTAATGCTAAAACTGCAGGAGAGTATACTATCAAAGATAAGAAATGCACCACCGATTATCTGAGAAGCGGTGTGAAATATTATTTGAAGGAAACAGTTGCACCGAAAGGTTATGTCCTTAGTGATGAGGTAAAAGAAATCCAGGTGGATGCTTCTGCTGAAGCAAATGAATTTACGGTAGAACTAAAAACAGAACGATATCCTAATACACCGATTCTTGGAAAAGTTGCTATTCAAAAGTATTATTCGGATGTGGATACCGGATTGCTTGAGCCTGAGGCAAATACTACGTTCCAGGTGTATTTGAAAAATAAAGGAAGCTATGATCAGTGTACGGATTATGAACGTGCGACAATCAAGACTGACCGTAATGGGTATGCTGTAACAGGAAATCTGTATTATGGAACATATGTTGTACATCAGGTGGATTCCGGTGATGTAGATGCCATCCATGTGAATGATTTTGAAGTGGCGGTAACAGAGAATGGAAAAGTGTATACCTATCCCCTCAATAACAAATTGTTCAAAGCCTATCTGAAAATCTTGAAAAAAGATAAACAGACAGAAAAGCAAGTGCTGAAGCCGGGAACTACTTATCAGATTTACAAGGTAACAGAGGATGGCGAGGAATTGGTGAAACAAAGTTACAGCAATGGAAACCAGATGAAAACCATAGATACCTTTATAACGGATGAATCCGGCGAGATTATGACAGTGAAGCCGCTTCGCTCTGCAAGGTATCGTATTTATGAGGTGGATTCTGCAAATGGACTTCATATCACAGAAAAGTTTATTGAAGTTGTAATTAACAGCAAGGCAGACAATTATGAATCCTATGTTGATGAAGACGGCAATACACATGCGGTGATCACAGTAACTTATACAAACGAAGAAACATACGGAAAACTGTCTGTTTCCAAAACCGGTGAGATGCTGACGGGATGGGATAAAGATAAGAAAGAGTTTGTCTATGAGAATAAAACTTTGAAAGGTGCCAAGTTCGAAATCTATGCAGATGGTGATATTGCCACACAAGATAATCAGGGAGATACATGGTTTCGAGACGGGGATAAGGTTGCCACAATCATCACCGGAGACAAGGTAGAGTTCGCATCGGATTGTAAAGGAATCTGTAATTATTCGGTAGATGATAAAGAGGTTGTGCATCTTACGCTTCCTTTGGGAAAATACAAAGTAAAAGAAGTAAAAACATTGTATGGTTATGTGTTTCCGGAAAAGAATGAATGGAATCTGGAGTTTACATGGAAAAATGGCAGGGATGAATTTGTCCTCAACTCCACTTCTGATACCAATGATAAAGGTGAGCTGAATCTGCATAACAAGCTGGCTCGACCACAGATACAGTTGTTGAAAGAAGATGCGGATACGAAGCAGCCAATCCGTGGCGCTGTATTTGGTCTGTATACGAAACATGATATTTTCAATGTGGACGGCGAGAAAATTGTAGATGCAGGAACAGAGCTTACCACGCTTACGACAGGGACAGATGGTTCTGTTATTTCGGATATGATGCTGCCGCTTATGGATGAAGCCGATACAGAGAGTGGCAGTGCAGAAAGTGTGAGTGGTTCTGCCGTATCGGTTGAAGCTGGTTCACAGGAAAATGCGGGAACGAAAACGCTTAATTCAGGAGAATACTATCTGAAGGAATTGTCTGTTTCAGACAGTTATTATCTGGATCAGACAGAGATACCGGTAAAACTGACTTATAAGGATGAAAAGACTCCGGTTATTTATGCACAATGTATAAAATCCAATAAGCAGACAACCAATGAGATTGACAAGGTATCGGTAGCCGATTCCAAAGAACTTGCAGGCTGCAATCTCAGGATTACGGATGGGGCAGGAAAGGAGATTATTTCCTGGACTTCTGGCAATAGGGACTCGGTGAAAGTATCGGTAACACCAGAAGATGGTTATCGGAATTTGAAGTATTCTTTTGACGAAAACGGAAACCTTCATGTGGGTGGACTTTTCCATGATAAGGAATACACGTTGACAGAAACAAAGCCAGCCGATGGTTACGTGACTGCGGAAGCTATTACCTATATGCTTAAGCAGAAAGTGGCAGAGGACGGAACGGTGACTTCTGTGGTAAACATCAAACAAAAGGATGGTACATATCTGGAGCAGGAAGACGACAAGACGGTTATGAAAGATGGCCAGACACATATCCAGCTTTTGAAACTCGACAAAAAGACTGGACAGGCTCTTGGTGGTGCTAAATTTGTTGTTATGGATTCAAAAGGGAATGAAGTGATGAAATTTGTTACCAAAGATGATGCGTATGACATCACGGGAAAACTGGTCGTTGGGGAAACCTATACGTTCAAGGAAACTTCAGCACCTTCAGGGTATCGTCTTGCTAAGCCGGTAAAGGTAACGATTAAAGATACCGGTGATGTGCAGAAGGTTATCGTAAAGGATGAACCGATTCCAGATATCCCGGAGACACCACAGACTGGTGGAATGATACCGATTATTCCGATGGCGGCAGGATTTCTGTTTGCAGCTAGTGCGGCAGTATATATCTTTCGGAAGAGAAAATCTGTGGAAAAATAAAAGTATATTAAGGAACTGAAACTTTCCATAGGTTTTCATATGAGTTGTAGAAGAGATGAATTCGTTTTATCATGTTGAATACACAGATCTTGCATTCAAACTGCCAAAGGTGATTGGAGAGTGTAGCAGATACACCATTAGGCAGAGTATGTTCCTTATGATCCGATAGCACCTTATACGATTTGATGTTAAAGATCTGGTATTCACCATCTTCACCAGCGATACGAATTTTTAGCGGAATGATGGTACCATCTGTTTTATGCTGACAGATAACATCAGCTAAAGTATAGTTTTTGCGGATTGCACTCATTATCAGAACCTCCTTTGTTTTTTTATATTATAGAACAAATGTTCGTATTTGAGAAGAGGTAACTTATTACAATTTAGTTATATTTTTACTTTTTATGTTGAAGTGTAGCGAGTGTTTTGGTATAATTTGGGTGAGAAAGAAGTGAAAAAAGCATAAGGGATATTAAAATCTCTTTGCTTTTGGGTAAAAAGAAATTGTAAGATTGAAATTTGCAATGCTTTCATGGAAACACAAGGAATTAGTACTTTCTCAGACCGAAGAGAAAGGGAGATTTGCGAAAATTACAAGCCATGTTATAGAGCATAGATAGGAGAATGTATATATGGCAATTGTTCAGGATGTATTTGATATTCCAGATGATATTGCAACCGGATTAGCAACGGGGTTGTATCGTAGAATTGGAAGTGTAGTTCGTTATGCAGTTGGTCCCGATAAAGGTCAAATCGTAAAACATTTGAAGCCTGTCGATATAAAGGCTACAAAAAAAGTGATGGGCATAGGAGAGAAATCACTACATTTTGTGAAAGTCCACAAAAAGGGTACGATTATTACCGCAGCAATTGCAACAGCGGTTGGCACCGGTGCATTCGTTTATAACAAAATGAAAAATTATGAACCAAAGATAGTGACTGAATTCAGAGAAGCACTTCGCGTTTACATTGATGCTATTCGTGAGGGAGGTATGGATATCGATAAGATAGATAAACTGATGGGTGTACTGGAAAAATTGAAAAAACATAAGGATTATGAGAAAATCAGTATTCAGTTTACGACGGAGGAATTGCAAATTTTGGTAGGTCGTATCTACGAATACACCATCAAGCTTGCGCAGGATAATGATATTGAATTGGCAGCCAATGAACTGAACGCAGCTGAAATGAAGAATCCAGGAACTATCACTAATCTGAGAAACTATCTCAAAGCACAAAAGAAGATATTTGAGGCAGTAGCGTAAACAAAGGGAGAAATGAGATGATTAATTTAAGAAAGAAACAGATTGAACAACTGCAAGTTGCTATGAAAAAGCATATTGATGAAAAAGTAAAGAAGAGTATTTTTTAATTAAATAAGATTTTTGATACTGCGGTAGCAAAACTTGTAACAGAAGGAGGGACTCTTCCAGCAGAATTGCTGATTACAGCAGTGAGTACTTTGGATATTACCGATAATCTGGACGATGTGAATGGTTTCATAGAGCAGTTTTACGCTTATGTTGATTATCAACAAGGAGAGCAAATAAAGAAAAGTCTTACGGCGAGTGCCCAAACCAATAGTTTGTAGAATTTAAGAGAATAAGAAGACGGAGGAAGAAAGTTATGCAAAATATTTATCAACAGATTAAAAAAGAAATAGTTAATTACCTGGAATCGCTTAAAGATGATTATAGTGAGCAGTGTTTTGAGTTTGGGATAACGGAGTTATTGTATAAAGATGGTATTTATGAAGTTGACGTAAATGGATATTATAAAGCTGAATATGAGCTAGAGAAACAAACGGAATTTATATTGTTGAAATTATATATATGTTATGAATATAGGCAGATTCAGATAAGTAATATATGTTTGCCAACATTCATGAAGTTTAAGGGCATTGGTAAAAAACTTATTTATATCATTTTTACTATAGCAGAAAAAGAACAGTATGGACTTTTTATTGTCGATATGGTAGATAGTTTTTATCAAAAAATGAAAAAAAGAGGTGCTTTACCCTGTGATGGGTGTGAGGATGCGGTTCAGATAGTTAATGAAACAAAATTAGTATAATGCTTATACTTTTTGGTTTTACAGACTTTTCGGTTTAGTGAACTGGAAAGTCAAAATTTGCTAAGTTGGTGAGGTTCTTTTGTTAGTTCAAAATGAAAATATCAACATAAGATTTTTAATGTTGAAAAAGCAATTTAGGGGGTAATAAAATGATTTTATCTGACAATGAAACGAAGGTTGATTTACTTAATAATGAGGCAATAGCCAAGACAATTGTTTCGCTCATTAGTAATAGTAATGAACAGCCAATTTCGATTGGTATACATGGTGACTGGGGTGCTGGAAAATCTAGTATTCTGGAAATGATCGAAAATGAAGTGAAATCAGTTTCTTCAAAGACTGAGAAAAAGTATTCATGTATAAGATTTAATGGTTGGAGGCATCAAGGGTTCGAAGATTCCAAAATAGCACTAATGAGTTCTATTATTTCAGAGCTTAAAAATAAAGAAACGCTTGGTAAAAAATCTGTAGATATACTAAAAAAACTGTGGAAAAATATTAATTGGATGAGTGTGGCTAAGACAGCTGGAAAAACAGCTGTAGGACTTGCAACAGGGATTGCACCGCTTACATTATTATCCTCTACATTAGATGTTTTGAAATCTACAGTTACTACTGAAGAAGGCATTTCTAGAGCAATAGAGTCTATTGGTGGCTATTTAAAGGATGCCAATATTACTGAGGATACATCAAGTAATAAAGAGTTTTCAGAGTTTCAGAAAAATTTTGATGAATTACTTGATGACGCATCTATTGAAAAATTAGTTATTCTTATCGACGATTTGGACAGATGCTTGCCAGATGTGACAATTAATACATTGGAAGCGGTAAGATTGTTTATGTTTTCAAAAAAAACAGCGTTTGTTATTGCAGCGGATGAAGGAATGATCCGTTATGCGGTCAAAAAACATTTTCCAGATGCAATTGATGCAAATAGTTTTAATGCAGGGGATGCTTTTGCAAATAAATATTTAGAGAAGTTGATCCAAGTTCCATTCAGAATACCAGCACTAGGCGAAGTAGAATCTTGTATATATATTATGCTTCTTATGGTTGGATCAGTTTTGAATGATGAGAATGAAAATTACAAGAAACTAAGAGCAGAAGGATTGACAAGAATTAAAAGACCATGGGATGTCGAAAGTTTTTCTGTTGATGCAGTAAAAGAGATTCTTGGAAATGATTACGAGAAAGCAGAAAATGAAGTAATGATTGCAACACAAATATGTCATTTGTTAGCCCAAAATACAGATGGGAATCCGAGAAAAATAAAACGATTTGTGAATATGCTACTGTTACGTTATGCGATTGCAAAGAATCGCGGGTTTGGAGATGAACTGGAACTTGCAATTTTGGCAAAAATGATGTTGGCAGAATATTATGAAACAAGTTTTTATAAAGAATTACCTAATCATTTGAATTCAGAAGGAAAATGGGAAGAAATCCCAGAAATAGTTTCTGATATTCAAAAAATGGTTGAGGAAAAGGAAACAGTGGAGTCAAAGGATTGTTGGTATGATCTGAACAAGATTTGGGAATGGCTTGTGACGGAACCAGAGATTACAGACAAAGATTTGAGACCATATTACTATGCTTGTAAAGAAAAAATTGATTACTTTTCAGGAAAATCTTCTCAAAATGATTTATCAGAAGTAGTTGATTTGCTTTTTAGAGATGAAATGGCGATTGTAGGTCGTGTTGATGATTTGAAAAGTTTGACAAATCAAGAAGCAGACCAAATGTTTGGGATTGTTGCGGATAAAATTATGGAAAGAGGTCAATTTGATGTGAAGCCAAAGGGAATAGATGGTTTAATTGTATTGGTGCAGAGTAAGCCTGAACTTCGAAAAAGTTTGGTGGATTTTATAGATACTATTCCAATTTCTAAGGTTGGTGTGTGGATCCTGCGCGGATGGGATAAAGCTATTCCAAGGGATTGTGAAGAAAGAAAAACTTTAGATCAATATTTTGATAAACTTAAGAGTGGTGGTACATCAGTTGTTAAGGATGCTTTAAAGAAAATGGGAGGTGATTGATAATGGGAACGTCAACACATAATGTAGGACAAAAAGGAGGAACCCCGTTAGTGCCATCTTGGTTACAACAACTAGATGAGAATATGCAGAATGAAACGCCTCAAGGTATTAACGGGAATCAGATTCCCCCAATCGGTGATTGGGATCGATTTACTGCTCCTCGTAATGAGTTTACAAGATATATAAATTCAGGTGGACGGGATGGCAGTTTAGGTCGGAAGAGTGTTTCTAATTACATAAGCAAATCTTTGGGTGGCAGTTCAAATGCGGCACGAAGAATGGGAGCAGCTAGAAGTAGTGTTGCGAGATTATTAAATATTGCAGGTGCATTTGCTTCAGGCGGAACAAGGGCTGTTGAGCAATACCTCTCCATTGAAAATCTTTCTCACAAGACAGCAAGTGATGCATTTATAGCTATAACGGATTTTATTTGTCCGGATGGAGGTCCACAAGATGAGGGTATTGCCAGATCTGCATATATTTCTGCAATAGAAGAATCACCAGAGATAGCTTCAATCAAATTTGAAGATTTGACCGCTGAACAGATTATGGTAATTGTAGAACGTACTATGGCAAATGCAATATTTAGTAGAATTACAAATGATATTGGAAATAAGATTATTTTGTTACCACAGGATAGGACGACATCGGACTGGATTATTGTTCAAATGAAAGAATATGTTAAAGGTGCTGTATCTGATGCGTTAGCTAATCTGGACGTACAGATAGGAAATATTCGACAAGGAGATTCGCTAAGAATAGTGGATCAAGTGTATAAGGAAGCTTTTGATATTATGGTAAGTGCAGGTGAAAATGAATGAATCGATATAGATTAAGAGCAAATTATGAAATTCAGAATATAGATTCGAGGAGAGTGAATGGCACGGTTATTGTTGATGTACCTATGCTTTCTAAGGATGAACTAAACTATGGGTTAAGCCATGTAAAGGAAAAACTGTATAAAGAAGGTATATATCCCACGGAAATGGGGTTTGATATCATGTCGCTGGCAACAATGGTTTATTTGGCAGATACACGTATTGAGAGAGCGGTACATGGACAAGATTCATGGTCGAGAGAAATTGAGTTAGAAATACCGGTATCAAATCTAGAATTGTGGGAAAAACAGATTTGTACAGTTGAACGTATGCTAAAATTTCTTACAGGTGATTTATGGAAAATTGACTTTTCAAGAAGAACGTGGCAGTTTAGTAAGCCAGACGAAGTAGGAGAAAAGTTAAATAAATATGATGAAGTGTCATTATTCTCAGGAGGAATGGATAGTCTTATAAGTACTATTAATTTAATGGAGAGTAAGAAAAACACATTACTGATTAGCCATGCTGGAGACGCGATTACTAAAAATGCGCAAAAAAATATTGTAAATAAATTTGATGTGTTGTATTCAGATGTTTTACATACATGGTTAGATTTATGGATGGTGTTTCCCCATGATTATATTCCAGAAGGTGGTAATGATAACAATACAAGGAGCAGATCATTTCTTTTTATAGGCTATGCACTTTTTGCGATGACAGGAATGGATAATATTAATGAATTGCTAATTCCTGAAAATGGTCTGATTGCATTGAATGTGCCATTGGATGAAACAAGAGTTGGTTCATTTAGTACAAGAACGACACATCCATTTTATCTTTCTTTGTGGAATGACTTGTTGGAAGGATTAGGAATGAATTTGTCAGTAAAAAATCCTTATTGGAATAAAACAAAGGGAGAAATGGCAAAAGAGTGCAAAAGCAAGGATGTTCTATATGAGACGATGGAATTATCTTTTTCGTGCTCATCGCCAGGAAAAGCAAGATGGAAACACCTTAGGCAACAACATTGTGGTTATTGTGTTCCCTGCATAATCAGAAGAGCTGCAATGCATAAGGCATTTAAAAAAGATGGAACAAAGTATATTGAAACCTCGATTTATGAAATGAAGAATAGAAATTCAGAAGTAATTGGAATACAATTACGTTCCTTTCAGCATGCAATTGATAAAATAAAACAGGATAGGAATTGTGCTATGTTTTATATACGTAAGCCAGGGCCATTACCGCAAGATGATGAATATTTACGGGAATTAGCTGACACATATGTGAGAGGCTTATTGGAGGTAGATAATTTTATACAGGATTATTTAGCGAAAGAGGGGCAGAAGTTATGATTTATGATGCACATTGCCATTTGGATTTAATGGATATCAAATGGATGAAGCAGGAGGACTGTATTTTGCACAGGCAAGAAGATATGATGCCGGAGCAGGCCGTTTCATAAGCGAGGACTTGATAAAAGGACACATCGAAGTGCCATACACGATGAACCATTACAGCTACTGTTTTAACAGACCGATGGATCTGGTGGATCTGAATGGCATG
>OGRU01001500.1_pt1 | contig 17351 bp, 10 predicted proteins | sample 1553541 | NCBI WGS metagenome assembly OGRU01 (sample SAMEA2580068, study PRJEB22360) | human gut metagenome | biome: human gut; feature: human-associated habitat; material: faeces | place: Denmark | collected 2008/2010
ATTGATGCCAATTTCTTGTAGCATTCTTCTTCCGAAAGCCCGTTCATCTCCGCCAACGTCCTCACGCTTTCACCAAAATATGACTTCAATTCCTGCTCCGATATTCCGCAGATGTCCGCATATCTAGCATCCATCGATATGTCATTCAGATTGTTAAGTCCGCTGAAGATGCTCATTTTGCCAAGCTTGGTCACCCCTGTGAGGAAGGCGAAACGGATGGCATTGTCCTTTCCCTTTATGACGCTGTAGAATCCCTGAAGCTCGCGTCTGAACTGCTCCATAAGTTCAGGATTGTCAATGTTGTCGATTATCGGCTTTTCATATTCGTCGATGAGAATGACGACTTTCTGGCCGGTTTTCTGGTATGCCGCGTCAATGGCGTCTTTAAACCTGGACGACAAGTCTTCGGACACTGGAGTGACGTCATACAGTGATTCCCACTTGCGAAGATGCTGTTCAAGGCTTATCTTCAATTGCGAGATGTCAGTATAAGAGCTTCCTGTCAAATCCAGATGCAAAACCGGATATTCCGTCCATTCCTTCTCCAGCGACTCCATCGCGAGCCCCTCGAAAAGTTCTTTCCTTCCGCTGAAGTAAGCCTCTATAGTAGATACGAGCAAACTCTTTCCGAATCGTCTCGGACGATTCAGAAAATAATATTTGCCGGTGGAAGTCAGCCTATAGATGAGAGCAGTCTTATCCACATAAACATAACCGCCACTTCGAATTTCTTCAAAACTCTGTATCCCTATCGGGTACAACATATTCCGTCCTCCATAATAACATCTGTTCACAAATCGAACCAATGTTGGCAGACAATACAAATATAACCATTTGCGGCCAAAATATTAAAATTCTCTAAAGAATATCCGAATCGCATCCCGAAAAGTTCTTCTCAAAAATAAGTGTAAGAATCACGTGTTTAAATTGTATAGTATAATGGGCACGAGTGGTTCGGAAACGACAGAAGAAATAATATCGAGTTATGATAGGTGCCAGATTATGGCATTCTGTTGAGCTATATTTGACGCAATGGAAAAGAAGACAGTAAATGGAAATACAGGATATGCGGCTTTGCCGGGATTGGAGACGGAGCAGGTGAAACTGCTCTGTCTGGTAGCATATCTTGGAGACATTCCCGGGGACTATGTTCTGAAGCAGCTGTACGGAAGGAACTGTTCCAAAGCTAAGACTGATCTTGTCATATTGGAGCATTCCCAGTACGTACAGGATGGAAGAGTGTCTCCTCGGGTGTTTTTCAATGTGGTGGCTGTCGCGCTGGATAATTTCGACATTCCCCGTTGGGTGGAGAAGACTTGCCAGTTCCGCACGGACACGGCATCATGGCTGTGGAAATTGGGAACTGCTCTTCATGGACAGGATGCCGCTGCTCTCCGCAGATTCTCCAGACCGTCTTTCCTGAGGGCGGACCTTGGAGAATACCTTGGAGAGAGACTCCTTGATGCTGAAAATTACGGAAGCCTTTTTAGGCTGCTGACTGAGAAGGAAGTCTTGCAGTCCATACGACGGATGCTCCGAGTGCGCTTTGCTGAGGGGACATTGACAGAAGAATTCTGGAACAGGCTCGCAAGTTATGCAGACAGTTCCATGTATATAACGGACGAGGTGTATGACATGGCGTCGGCCTATCATCTGTTTCAGTTCGGAAACTGGCCGGAAGCCAGGAAATGCTATTATCCGACGATGTAGTCTCATGGGGCGGATGCCATCAAGGCGCTTTATGAAGGACGTACGGATGACGCGTATGGCCTGTTCCAGGAATCCCTCCGGCTGCATGGCATGACGGCCGAATGTAAAGGGATGTTCTCTGATCCGCTGTTGGGATGGTTCTACGGTATCACGCTCTATCTTTGTACCGTGCGGCCATCCGTTGCAGGCAGCCGCAGGATAAAGGAATCGGTAGATCTGATGCGGAACCACCGTCATTACCTCTATTCTCCCATCATGGCACCGGTGCGAATCCTGTTTACCTACATCTCTAATGAGGAAGAGGTGTGTGCCAACCATGTGGAAGGAGAAGTTGCAAAACTGCTGGCCCAGCGCAGTACCGTCGAGACCAAGGCATTCTGCTGCGTTCTCCTTAACTTCTTCAAGTGCATTGACTTGGGCGGCATCAAGGACAAGTACAGCCTGTCGGTACCTCCGTCGGCCGCAATCCTACAGAATGAACTGGCACCTTATCTGCCGATGTCTGCCGACAGGAAGGCCCTGCTGGAGCAATTCTTTGGCGGTTCCGGCATGACTGGAAGAATATACCGGAGGGATAAATGGGAGATAATATTCTCCGATATAAGGGAAAAAGCCGCAGAGAAAAAGAACCGTGCTGCCAAGAGGATCGTCTATTTCCTGGAAGGACTTCGACTGAAAGCAATCATTGGTCAAAATAAGCGGCCTGACGGCAGCTGGGATGGTGGGACTCTTTATCAGAAAAGCACTTTCATTGACCTGAAATATGAGGAGATGACTCCTACGGACATCAAGGTTGCAGCGGCGCTTCGGAAACTCGACGAAAGACGCATTGGCAATAAGCCTGAGGTGCCGGAGATTCTTCCGTTGCTTCTCGGCAGCGACAGGGTGTTCGTCGGGGAGTATTATAATCAGAACTTCACTCCGGCCACTGTGGAAGTGGAATCCCCTTGGCTGTCATTCCGTGCGGATGGCATGGAAATCAAGATAGGGTCAAATGTCTCTCTTCCGCAATCCGCAGGTGCATCCGTATCGGAATCGTTGGTGACCATTGATGAAGATGGTGTCTATCATGTCATTGTCATGAGTCCGGAACAGAGGGCGGTCATGGACAGGATGCTCAAGATGGGCCCTATTCCCTCATCGGCACTTGCAGGACTGCGCCAGACGCTTGAGAGACTGGACGGGATTATAGAACTGCATACTGATCTTGCGGATCTCGGCAGGATAGAGGAGAAGGACGGCTCGCCGGTTCTGGCGGTTCGCGTCCGGCCTGTGGAAGATGATTATGAGATGACTGTCCAGGCGGTGCCGCTTGTGGAAGGGATGTCCAGGTTCTCTCCGGGTGAAGGAGGGGAGAGCGTATATGACACATTGGGAGGTCACACGGTGGCCGTCAGGAGAGACCTTTTCAGTGAATATGAGAACTATGACGTTCTTCGTAAATTCTTCGAGGTGGAGCTTGGAATCTCTTATGAGGACTACCAGACGGCCAGATTCTCTGCTCCTGAGCACTTGCTTGCGCTGATGTCATTTGTCCATGACAATCCGCAGTCATACTTTATGGAATGGCCGGAAGGCGAGATTCTGAAATTCTCGGAAATATCGGAATCGAAGGACGTGGACATTTCCGTATCCACAAACATGAACTGGTTCGAGGTTGAAGGGAGCGTCAAGGTGTCCGGCAAGAAAAGGACTCTGGAGGAAATTCTTGCAATGTGGACGGACTCTGATATAGATGGATACATCAAAGTAGGGGAGAAGGAATATGCCAAGATGTCCAAGACTCTACAGAAGCATCTCGCTGAGATTTCGGAGCTCGGCAAAACTGACAGGAAAGGACGCATCAGTATCCCTGCTATTCAGGTAGGTGCCCTGGCAAAGGTGCTGGGCGAAGACGGAGGTCTGCATGCGGAGATGGATGAAGGATTCAAGGACCTGCTCGCACGTATGGAGTCGGCTTACGAGTCCTCGCCGGTACTTCCGGAAGGTTTTGGCGCGACATTGCGTGATTACCAGATGCAGGGTTACCAGTGGATGGTGCGTCTTGACAGCTGGGGTGCCGGAGCCTGTCTTGCCGATGACATGGGCCTTGGGAAAACCGTACAGGCATTGGCATTTCTGCTTCATAAGAAAGAGACGGGACCATCCCTTGTGGTTGCGCCCACATCCATTGTCCCGAACTGGGCTGCCGAAGCTGAGCGCTTCGCCCCTTCACTGAAGGTTACGGTCCTGAATGAGGTGCAGGACAGAAAAACTGCGATAGAGAGTGCTGTGGCCGGGGACCTGTTCTTGGTCAGTTATGGCGTAATGGTGACATCCATCGATTTGCTCAAGCCTGTCGGCTGGAACGTGGTGTGCCTTGACGAGGCCCATCAGATAAAGAACCGAATGACGCGGATGTCACAGGCTGCGATGTCTCTCCAGGCCGGAAGCCGGCTGATTCTTACGGGAACGCCGGTGCAGAATCATATGGGAGAACTCTGGAACCTGATGCAGTTCATCAATCCGGGGCTTTTGGGTACCTGGGCCAGTTTCCGGGACAAATACATCAACGGACCTGAAATGGATGATTACAAGAGGGAACTGCTCAAAGGTCTTACCCAGCCGTTCATTCTCCGTCGGACCAAGGAACAGGTGCTGGGAGACCTTCCGGACAAGATGAGCTATCTGCATTCTGTCCACCTGAGTGTCAATGAGATGGCTGTGTATGAGGAGGCTCGAAAGAGGCTTGAACTCAAGTACAAGAAGAGAAAAACCGCCAAGGAAAGGACACTTGCGCGGGAGATCAAGGTGGAGTTCTTTGCGGAGCTGACCCGTCTTCGCCTCATGGCCAATGCTATGGAGCTGGTGACTGCGGGATGGAAGGGAGGCTCTTCCAAGGTGGATGCCCTGAAAGACATCATGTCCACATTGATGGCGGGAGGAAACAACAATGTGATCATCTTTTCACAGTTCACTTCATTCCTGGACATCATCGGCAGGATGCTCACGAAGGAAGGGTACAATTACCTCTATCTGGATGGCAGCACTCCGCTTCAGGAACGTAAGATGCTTGTAACGAAGTTCCAGTCCGGCGTCTGTCCGATCTTCCTTGTGAGCCTGAAGGCAGGAGGTCTGGGACTAAATCTTACTGCGGCAAACTATGTAATCATCGCTGACCCGTGGTGGAATCCGTCCATAGAGAAGCAGGCAGAGGACAGGGCCCACCGCCTGGGACAGGGACGTGCGGTAACGGTTATCAGGCTGGTTTCTCAGCATACCATTGAGGAGAAGATCCTGCGTCTGCACGAAACGAAGAAAGAGATTTCGGATGCCATATTGGCGGGAACGGACCGCAGTTCGAAGTTGACAATGGATGATGTCCTGGATATGGTTTCACCGATTAAAAATAAGATATGACAAACAATTTTAGAGACAGGATTATAAGCCTCTTGTATGCGATGAGTGCCGGGGCCTATGAACGTGACGAGGTGATTGGCCTCAGCCTGCTTGCGGCGCTCTCTGGCGAGAGCATCTTTCTGCTGGGTGTGCCGGGTGTCGGGAAAAGCATGGTGGCGCGGAGACTGAAAATGGCATTCCGCGATGCCCGCAGTTTTGAGTACCTGATGAGCCGTTTCAGCACACCGGATGAGATATTCGGTCCCGTCTCCATCAGTAAACTGAAGGACTGTGACACGTATGAGAGAGTGACTGACGGCTATTTGCCGACAGCGGATATCGTATTCCTGGATGAAATCTGGAAGGCCGGCCCGTCAATACAGAACTCGCTGCTGACTGCCATCAATGAGAAGATATTCCGCAACGGTGACAAGGATTTGAAACTGCCCCTGAAAGGTATCATCTCGGCATCGAATGAGCTTCCGGCTGAAGGGGAAGGACTTGAAGCACTTTGGGACCGTTTCCTTATTCGCTATATTGTACGTCCCATAGGTGACCGGCTGAATTTCAGGGCTCTGCTGTCCGGAAGGAGTGCGGAACCGAGTGTGGATAGGGATCTGGCATTCAGTGATGAAGAATACCGGTCGCTGATTTCCCGTTCAAGAGACATAGATGTACCGGAGAGCATAATGGATTTTATCTATAACCTGAGGACTCTGATTGTAAGACAGGCGCAGGAAAACGACTCGGATGAGCACGAGGTGCCGTATGTGTCGGACCGCCGGTGGAAGAAGATATTGGGAATCATGCGGATGTCCGCTCTCCTGAACGGGCGGTGTCAAGTGGATTACTCCGATTGTCTGCTGCTGGAACACATGATATGGGATCACGACAGCCAGATTCCCAAAGTCGGGAAGGACATATGTGAGGAACTTGCCAAGACCATTCTCAAGGATTCTATGACCTGGCCGGTCACAAGACGTCAGACAAGTCCGTCAAGTCGCAGCGGTCAGGAAGAATTCTTCTCTCCGGATGGTGTCCATTATATCATTGATGCAGGAGGGGAGTCCCTCAGAATCAGAATTTCCGATTACAATAAGCTTACGCCGGAAGCCGTCCCGGGTCGTTTTGTCGGAAACGACATGGTGGATCTTGCCGGAGAATCTGAGGGCTCGTTTCTTATAAAGTCCCCGAGAAGCGGGGCGGTGTCCATCAATAATTATGTCTATCGGCTGCGGAAGAAAAATGCCGTGGCAGTTTCATGCGCTGATGCCTCCATGTCAAGTTCGGCCATTGGTGTCGCCGGTCTTATGCTCGCGGAGTTCCGTCGGCAGGTCGAAGACAATGTGTTCCTGGCGGACATCCAACACTATTCATTGATGATAAAGACATTGCAGAAGTATAATGGCGGAAGATAAGTTGATACGGTCAATGACATTGGCAGTGGCTGTCGCCAAATTCTCAGGCAGTGACATCTCGCAGTTTCTGCTGGATCGGGCCGAGGTGGAAGACAACCCTGTCCGTCGGACTGTCTTGAATGTGATGGCTGACAAACGCTTTCTGGATACGGCAAAGCCCGTCATGATGTGGCGGGAGGATGCGTCCAATGAACTGGAAGCGTTTGCGGACAGGCTCGAAAGTGAACGTGCGGCAGGGCGTCTGACGGAAGAAAGAATGAATAAACTGATAGAGGAATTCTTCTCTCTCTGGTTGGCGCTTATGGAAAGAAGGAGGCGGATATATGAGTCGTCGCAGAAGGCTAGAAAGAAGGCCAGAATGGATCTGGAGGGAAATCTGTCGACAAAAGTCAATATCCCGGAGGGCGATGGGGGCAATGATGAAGGGCGTAAAGAGGGAATGGGTCCAGATATGTCCGGACTTAAGGAATTCTTGGAAGTCAATGATGATGAAAATGACGATTTTACCGGTATCGGCGCCGGTGATCCGAAACTGGAGCAGCAGAGAAGGGAGAACATTTACCTTCGCAGCATCCCTGAATCCCTGAAGAAGCTCGCCTTGCTTATAGGCAGGGCAGGCGAGGACGTGACGGAAACCAAGGGAAGATTTTCAATGGCGTCAAAGAGTGACATTGAAGGGATAACCGTCGGCAATAATCTTTCCGCGCTGCTTCCTTCTGAATTGGTCCTTTTGTCGGAGAAGGCCACCCAGGACGTCTTTTTCATGAATTTTGCCGAGAAACGGCTTCAGGTTTTTGCTTCAGCATCCCAGGCATCGCGTCCTGACGACCATAAGGACGGACCTGTCATCATCTGTGTGGATGAGAGTTCTTCCATGAGTGGCGAACCGTTGCAGGTTGCCATCCAGTTGGCCTATGCCGTGACCATTATAGCGAAACGGCGTCACAGGGAGGTCCTGATCGTCGCCTACTCGGACTCCCATAAGATGATGCGTGTGGATTCGCTGGGAAAGGACCGGAGCAAACTTCTCGAGTTTCTTTCCAATGTCTCCATGGGAAGAAATAATGAAAATGCCATGTTCGAGTGGCTTTTCCAGGATATATTGCCGAGGGAGAAGAAATTTGACACGGCAGATATTCTCTGTGTCTCGGATTTTGGATGGGTCGCGATTGATGATTCCGTAAAGAGATTGATAGATGAACAGAAGGCTTCCGGAATGAAATTCTATGGATTGAACATCGGCGGAGCTTTCGGAGGGTGGAGCGATTTGGACGATTTCGGTTTGCTAAGTGCGAATGATGTCTGCGACAGTCTCTGGGAATACAGTGACGGTGAGTGTCGGGAAGTAAAAATTCAATCTTCCGGTGAAAGAAACTGCTAAGTTTCCGGTATAATAAGTACGAAAACAATGTAATAGGCAATTTTGGGTTGCAACAAGATAAAGTGAAACAGATAATATGGTTGAATTAGTTACAGACAGGCTGGTGATTGCCACACCTGGCGAAAGACATATCGACGAGGTCTTCCGGATAATGAGCACGCGATGTCTTGCAGAGCGGACCGGGTTCAAGAGAATGGATGACGTCAGTGAGGCTGAAGGCAAGATCCGATGGGCCATGCGGACAGACAACATGCTCGTCATCTCGAAGAAGGATGGCGATGACGTGATAGGTATCATAATCCTCACACCAGAGGAAATCAATTTGCCGCAAGGAACATTGATGGATTATGAAATCTGCTATTTCATTGAAACATCTTTCCAGGGGAATGGCTACATGACGGAGGCATTGGCCTGTATAAAGGAATATCTTTTCAATGTCAGGAAGGCGGACAGGCTCACAATCTATCTTGAGCCAGACAACGGACCGTCAAGAAAGGTGGCCTTGGCGGGAGGATTCAAGTTCAGCCACGTTGAGAAGGAGGCGGGATGCAGAAATGACGGAACGATGACGGATCTGGAGTTCTATGTCCTTGACAGACAGGATTCTACAAAAGATGCTGGATCATGTACGGACAATTACCTCAATAGGCAGAAGTGGATAAACGAAGGTGGCGTACTTTTCCCGATTCCGGGTTCCGCGACATTGCTTTCCACTCCGGGGAACGGCGTGTTCCGGATTTACGTTGACGCCAGGACGGGCCGCATCGGTCTCGAAAAGATTGCGGAATCTTTCATCGTCAATTTCAAGGTATATGGAACTGAAGGGAAAGCCATCAACGACCATATAATCCATACATGGAACTCTGACGTGTTCCAAAAGTCGGGCAAGAACCTTGGTGTCATCTTCAACGGATTGAAGGGTACAGGCAAGACCATCGCCGCCAAGCAACTTTGCAACAGGCTCGGATTGCCTACCATAGTCGTTTCGAAGCCTGTAGACGGACTGCTGGAATTCATCCAGGCGCTCAATTTCGAAGCCGCCGTCCTCATAGATGAGGCAGAAAAGACTTTCGATGAAGAGTCGGAGATTCTGCTGAAAATGATTGACGGAGTGTACAACCACCGCAGGAAACTGTACATTCTGACAACGAACGAACTCACGCTGGATGATAACCTGATCGGCCGTCCGGGACGTATCCGGTATGTCAAGCAGTTCGGAAATCTTGAACTCGATGTGATCAATGAGGTGATAGCCGACACCCTGGAGGACAAGTCATTGGCCGACGGACTGATAAGGCTGGTAAACAGCCTTGAGATTTCGACCATTGACATCTTGAAATCCCTTATTGAAGAATGCAACATCACAGGGCGGATTCCGGATCCGAATCTGTTCAACGTGCCTCTGTCGAAACTCAAGTTGCGGCTGCTGCGCTTCAATGATCTGGACGAAGGCCGCTTTGAGGATGTAGAAAAGTTCATTGTCGAGAATAAGCCGGAGTCAATGCCGATTGAACAATGGATAGGTCAAAGGAGAGACGACGGCAATGATGACAGTACCTGGAAAAGTTTCATTGAGAAGGAATTCAAATGTGGCATCAGTAAGGAATCTGTTTCTTCTCGAGATAACGTTGTCATGAAAGGGGGAAAACTCGGGTATCATAAGGTAACCACTGAACCGGACAAGTATGGTTTCTTCAGCTGGGAATACTATGGTGATGAGGAACTGCTGTGTTATATAGGTTTCACTGACAGGCCGTCCTTGTACTGATGCCACTTTTTGGCGGAACTGGTAAATACCTTTGCCGCCAGGCAAAATGAATAATCGAAATTAAACTGGATATGAATAGGAACAACAAAAACGCGGTCAACAATACCGGCGTGAAGAAAAAGTATCGTTGGATCAATGACATTGAGCCTGTCTTCATGGAAGACTCCAAGCGCAATTATGGCCACCGTACCTGGGCCAATGCTGAATGGTCTGACATTACTTTGGCATTGGCCGTGGACATGGACTCTCCGGGAGAGATTACCACCAGGAAGGCTGCGGGAGACAAATATGTCGGTTTTACTATTCCGACGGACCTGTCGGAAAGGTGTCTGTCCAGCCTTGCAGAAGCGATAACCAAACGGATAAGAAAGCATCCGAAGTTCAAGACGGACGAGCTGAAACTCAACATTGCCGGCAACAGTCAGATCACCCTTGACAAGTACTGCATCCGGACCTCCGAAATCAGGGAGCTTCTGAAACTTGTATTGCTCGACCTGGCGGACTCGGGTGTCAAGTTCTCCATGATCCGTTCGGGCGGCCAGACAGGCGTCGATGAAGCGGGGATCCAGGCGGCACAGGATGCGGGATTGAAATGCAGCATCCTCGCGCCGAAGGGCTTCAGGATGCACAGAGAGCCGGGCATAGAACTCGAAGGCCGGTCCTTGTTCGTGAAAAGATTCCGTGAGGAGATCCCGAATGATTCTTCAGAATAAGACATTATGTTAGTGGTGTAGATAAAGAACGTAACAATGGTAAATAAAACAGAATATCAAGATAAGCGCGAACTGGTCACAAATTGCGACCAGTTGCAAGATAATGAAGGAGATGTTGAATTCCGCAAGCGACTTGCAGAAGGACTCAGGAACGGAACTTTTATGACAGCTGATGAATTCTGCCGAAAGTTGGATACATTGAAAGACTCATTAGTGAACAGGCACAGGAAGAGCCGTCACTCTTCAGGGAATATTTCGCGATAAGACCAAGTATATTCTTCAGGATAATGCGCTTTCAGCCAGGCACTCCGGTATGCAAGCCAGGTATCGCAGATGGCGATGGACTTGTTGAAGGCAAGATGGCCTGTCGAAGTTATGGCTGCCCAGATATTTTCAAGAGTATTATCGGAAAAACCTGCCTGCATTCCACCGGACATGAATCTGGCTCCCAATTCATTCAAGACCGCAACTTGATGCTTGCCAACAGCCTTCCGCAGCCTGTCAGCCTCTCTATGCGTGAAACCGCCAATCCTCTCAACTATTTCCATTATCTGCTCATGATAGACTATGATGCCATAAGTTTCGCCGAGAATATCTTTCAGTTCAGGGGTCATGAAGTCAACGGGTGTTTGACCGTGTTTCCTGCTGATGAGCTCCGGAATTAAATCCTTGATTCCTGGTCGGTACAGTGCTTCCATCGCAACCAGGTCAGAGAACCTGTCCGGCTTCAATGCGCGGAGCTTCTCCCTCATTCCCTCGGAATGGAAATGGTGAATATCGGATGTCTTGCCCGCAGCAAAAAGAGCGTAGGTCTGTTCATCATCGAGTGGAATATCATCACTGTCAATGGAAATTCCCCTCTTTTCACGAACTTGCAGTGCTGTCTCTTTGATTACATCAAGGATTTCTCTGCCATAAATATCCAGTTTCAGGATACCGAAGTCTCCGACGTCATCTTTTGAATACTGGGAAGCAAGCACTGCCTTTGTGGAATTTCTGAATCTGTCCTTGTCTATTGTCATAGGAATTTGCTCGGCCAGCGGACCAATACCTATTAGAATCTCGCAGACATGCACGCCATTATCGCGATTTGTCCCTTCCAACATTGCTGCCGTATCATAAGCTTCGCGAATTCTGGCATTGTCCGAGCATTTACGGGTTATGTAATCGTCATTGCAGCGATAATGCAGTAACGTATGCGAACCATAGCTATAGCATCCGTTCTTGTGCCTTATCAGACTGAGGATACGATTAACGATCCGGACATCGGCCCCGTACACTTCAGCACATTCCTTGAATGCGGTAGTGTATGGATACAGACCTTGAGCTGAAACGTACGACACTGCCTCGGCGCCATATTTTGTTTTCAAGTGTTCCACAATCCTGTTCTTGTCTCTGGAATCGCACTCGAATCTCATACCGGTATCCGGAAATGAAATTCTGTCCTGATACCGGAACCGTTCAAAAAGAAGCTTGTGCCTGAGGGGATCTACTCCTGTAATCCCCAGGCAATAATTGACTATACTGCCTGCAGACGGTCCTCGTCCTGAACCTACAGCGCGGCCTTCACTACGGGTCCAATCAACCAATTCCTTCCATAGGAGGAAGTAATTCTCACAGTTGTTCTTTCCTATGGCATCAAGTTCCCGGACAATCCTCGAATTCACTTCGTCGTCAAGTTTTCCATATCTTGAAATGGCTCCATCATATACCTTCTTGCGGAGTTCGCTCTTGGGGTCATCCGATAAAGATGGAATCACAGGATCGGCATAGATTGAATAGCGTTCAACCTTGTCCAGAATTTCCTGCGTGTTGTCGATTGCCTCAGGATGTGAGCTGAACATTCGCCTCATCTCTGATTCGCTGCTGAGAAACTCCATGTGCGAGTACCTGAGCCTGTCGGCATCATTCACCTTTTTGCCTGTGGAAATGCACAGGCGCGTATCCTGGGCGATGGCGTCTTCTCTATTGACAAAGTGGACATCATTCGATGCTATAACCTTGATTCCGAATTCCTTACTGAGTGCGAATAATCCTTGCCTTGCCTTCTTCTGTGCTGTGACCAATTCTCTGTTGGCTGATTTGAACGCCTCCTGATTGTCGAATCCGCTTAGAGACACGTCAGAATCAGCCTCGTGATTCCAGACCTCCAGATAGAAATCCTCTCCGAATACTCGCCGATACCACGATGCGGCTTCACGGGCTTTATCAAAATCATTGTCCAGCAGCGCCTGAGGTATCTCCCCACCGATACAGGCTGATGTGCAGATCAGACCCTCGTGATACTGCTCCAGCAATTTATGGCTGATTCTTGGGCGGCTGTACAGTCCGTCTGTGTTCGCTATTGAACACAGTCTCACAAGATTGTAATATCCGGTCTTGTTCTTGGCGAGGAGGATGATGTGAAAAGTTCCTTTCTTTTTTATCGTACAGTCAAAATGGTCAGTGATGTAGCATTCGCAGCCGATGATGGGCTTGACGTCTTGGTAATTCCTGGCCGTTTTCAGAAATTCGGGTACTCCGGCCATCGTTCCGTGGTCGGTGATGGCCAGGCCTGACATTTTCAGTTGGTTTGCCCTCTCGAACAATTCCGGGATCTTTGCGATTCCGTCAAACAAAGAATAATCCGTGTGTACATGAAGATGTGTAAATGACATGATCCAATATTTTTCTCAGCCGCAAATTTATCCATACAGTCCGCCAAAAAACGGCAGAAGCATTTTTTTTGTTCATTATTTTTACTTCTGCCACTTTATTGCCGAAGATGTCGTTATCTTTGCAATCAGTTATGGGAAAGACTTATTTCAAATCTTATATTTGGCTGCTGGAAATGCTTCAAAGCCGCGGCCCGATGACGCTAAGGCAATTGCAAGAGCTTTGGAGGAAAAGTTCAATCAATGAAGAGAAGAAGAATCTTGCTCCAAGGACCTTTGCCAATCACATTGCGTCCATTGCGGATATCTTCGGCATTGACATAGTCTGTGACCGCAGGACGAACAAGTACAGTATCGATAATGAGGGAGACATTGGAGGCGATCCCATCCGTACGTGGATGCTGGATGTGTTGAGCATGAACAGCCTGCTCAGCGAAAGTGCCGGTCTTCGTGACAGGGTCTTCTTCGAGGATGTTCCGTCCGGACGCAAATTTCTTGCAATCATTATTCAGGCCATACGCGACGGCAAGAAAGTGAAAGTCAGGTATAATAGTTACCGTAAAGATTCAGAAGAGACACTGGTGCTCGAACCCTACTTCTTGAAGGAGTTCAAGCGCAGATGGTATCTATATGCTTATAAAGGAGACTCAGATGGACCTCATATGTTGGCTCTTGACAGGATGCTTGAGGTTCAGCTGCTCCCCGACAGTTTCAAGTTGCCAAAGAAGTTCTCTGCTGCAGATTACTTCCTCGGGATCTACGGTACCCGTGTGTACCCGAATATGAAGAAGGAGAAGGTGTTGCTGAAAGTGTCGCCGATGCAGTCGCACTACTTCCGTTCCCTGCCGCTTCACGCCAGTCAGAAGGAGCTGGAGACTCACGATGACTATAGCATTTTCTCCTATGATGTCACTGTTGACTTTGACTTCCGGCAGGACGTGCTGTCTTTTGGAAGTGACGTGGAAGTCCTGTCTCCGGAAATGCTCAGGAAACAGATGGCAGAAATAGCAAACAATCTTTCAAAGAAATATGGATATGAACAGACTACTAAGACTAACGAATCGGTTGATTGAATTTAATAAAGGCAATGAAGTGATCGGCCTTATCTGCCAACCGACTGAAGAACAGAAGGAGGCTCTCAGTAAAGGAAGCGGCAACCCTGATTCTGAAATGGAACAGGTGAACTCTTCTGCCGGTTTGGCCGTCAATTATTGGAGAGCATACGAATTGTGCCATCCGGATTCCTCGGTAGAGTTTGAATGGAAAAAGCGAAAACCTCTAAAATGTGGCAATTCGGCAAATATCGATGTCGTGGTGAGAGAAAGAGACAGAATAACGTTCATAGAGTCGAAGTTTCTGGAACCTTATTACTCTGAGAATGACCACTTGGTGGAGTCATATGTGGAGACTGACAAGTATTCTAAAGAGACTGGCCCCGCAGAACCGTGGGTGGAACTTTTTTCTGAAGCCGAAAAGTTCAAGATCTACAATGTGGTTCAGCTATGCCGGCATCTTCTGGCCATCTACAAGGATATGATGATAACGCCAGAGGGTTATGTCCAGAAAACAGTCACACTTCTCAGCGTGACCTGGGAAATGACAGATGCGTTTCTAAATGATTATTTTACTGATAAGGAAAAAGCAGAATTAGTCGAACGTACTATACGTATCTCAGAGGAATCTGCCAGGTGCTATAAACTCCTTAATGATTTTATATCAAATACTCTTGGGGTAGGCAACCTTCGCTTTGATGTGAAAAAATACAATGACATTATTGGGCTGGTGTCAGAGTTCCCGGAATACGAAAAGCTTAGGAATCAGTATTTTCTCTAGCAATGCAGTTTTGTCATAAAGGGTACACTGTCTTCGCCTTCTCCGACACGTGCGGTCATCATCGAAACCTCAAGGTGCCGGAGAATGCAGATGTCGTCATTTGTGCCGGAAATGCTGTGGAAGATGAACTGAAAGGCGGCGAATATGACGACTTCATTGAATGGTTCGCCGGCTTGCCGGCTAAATGGAAACTGTTCATTCCTGGCACTTGTGAAATGTCCTTTGGCATGGGCCAATGTGATGAAATAGTCCGAAAGATGTCAGCTAAGGGCATCACTTGCCTGCAGGATGCCGTAGAAGATTGCGATGGAATCATCATAGGTGCCATATCCGGTAATTTAAAGATTGCTGATGAGGATATTCCGACTGACCTGGATATGCTTGTAACCCATTGTCCTCCCTACGGAATTCTGGATGACGGTCTTGGCAGTCCTGATATTCTCAGATTCTTCCTGAAGTCCAAGCCATTGTATCATCTCTTTGGTCATGTACGTGTGACAGAGGGGCAGACCTTGCGACGTGGACAGACGTTCTATGCAAATGCAAGTTGCTTTTTCAGAGCCTCCGTCCCCCGTTTGCAGGGCCCGGCCGGAAAATTCCTGCCCGGCATCTGCCGATGGATAAAGGATGGTGAGCTTGTACTGGATTCTGAGCGTGCCTGTGAGATTTTGAACATTTTTCTTCATATCCTGGAAGATCATCCGGCATTTTACTTTTTCGATGAAGATTTCAATGGACAGAGCCGCGAATTCCTGGAATCGTCCCTCAATATTGAACTGGGAGACAACGCTTATCACAGGCCTGATAATGTTTTCTATGAGGCGGTCCGCATGAATAGTTATGAGGATGTCCTTGAATATGCGGACTATGCTCCTGACTGGTGTATAATTATCTCTGAAGAAGCATACAAGGAGCATACTGACAATGGCGAAAATGTATTCTATTTTCTTGTGCGCTCCGATATGCAGAACGTTCCGAGATTGCCGGGAAAGGAGTTTCCCAAAGATGAATACGGCCTTTCTCTGATGGCAGTCTGCGTAACACCCAAAGGCGGAATCTCATCTATAACTTCACGCTGGAATTATGGAGATGATCAGGATTGTTTCTTGACTTTGTCGGAACTGGAGCTGCTGGTGGGAAGAAAAATAATTGACCAAATGTTGACATTACAGCTATGATGAATAGTCAGGGGATTACCCGTGAATGTTGAATGCCGTATGGTTATGATCTTCACGAATCTTATGAATTTTTCAGCATCTCTATCACCTTTGACAAAGGGAATGCGTCTTCCCTTACAGGATATTGGGCATGTCCTTCAATGTAGGCCCTCAGTTTTCTGCCGAAGCTGCCGCCCTTGAAGGAACCTGTATGTCCGTCTTTCATGTTTACGGCCGTGTTGAAGGTTGCGCCGCTAAAAATGCTGCCGCCAAAGCTGACGATTATTGAATCCTTGCAGCGGAACAGGTCCGGATGGCTTTCGACAGCCTTCAGGAATCCTCCGACAGTTGCCCGTTTGCCGTTGAAATACGCGGTTCCTGTCAATGCGGAAGCCATCCTTGGGTTTGCCCAGATTTCATTGCGCTTCTCATACAGGAAGCCTGCGTTCCTGAAGAAAAGACCGGATGTGCAAGGCCGGAGAATCACTTCGTACATTTCCCGGATAGCGGCCATGATCTTCTCTGACTTCTCATGGTCCATGCTTCCGTCGGTATTCATGTAGATGGATTTGTTCAGTTCTATCATCAATGACGGGTAGCAGAAACGTGTCTTTGGGGCATACGAGTTGGAGTAAGGCTTGTTGAATGCCGTTTTATATCCTCGCGACCTGAACATTGATTCTATTTGTGACAACAGGTCTTTATCCGGCATGCTCCAGTCATCGTTGAAGCCGATGCATACTTCCACGTCTGACAGGTCGGAAGGAAACGAATGGCAGTCTATCAGTATCGAAGACGGCGTCAGCTCCTTGATGACGGCAGCCTTGTGCCCAAGGTAATATGACCTGTAGATGATTTCTTTCTCTGTTCCGGTAATGTTCCGCCCGATTCCTTCGAAAGATGAATAGACGATGCCCTGACCGGTTTTTTCCAGCGGATCGTTTTCCAGACGCTCCACATCGCAGAAGAATCTTGACCAGGGGAAGGTGACCGGATGAATGCGGGGATCCATGGATGAGGCCATCCCGAACAAGCGGTCCGTTCCCCAGTCTGTCCAACGCTGGATATGCACATCGATTCCGTTTTCCCATCCGTCTTTTGCCGTGCCGGGAAACTCCGATGAAGAATGGGGGATGTTAAGTACAATACTGTCAATCATTTGCCATAATTTTTTTTGAATAGAACATTCCGCATCGTTTTTCCACCGTGGCATCTGGCTTGCTCGGTTGGCGTCTCCACATGAGACCTCTTGATGCTCTATATTATTATACCGGAACGAACAGGTTTCCTTACATAAAAAATAAAAAAACTAACTTAAGGACCGGTTTTTTCCGCACGG
>OGRU01001511.1_pt1 | contig 17246 bp, 14 predicted proteins | sample 1553541 | NCBI WGS metagenome assembly OGRU01 (sample SAMEA2580068, study PRJEB22360) | human gut metagenome | biome: human gut; feature: human-associated habitat; material: faeces | place: Denmark | collected 2008/2010
GCGTTATACGTCGATAAAAGAGTTCGCCGATCAGATGCAGCCTTGTTTAGGCGGGCCGCGTAAAGGCGCCAACAAGCTAAAGCGTCTGGTGGGAGACGAGCTTGAAGAAACCGCGGAAGAGGAACCCGAGGAATTTGAGCTGGAGTTGCCTGAAGAGCCGCGCGAACCGTGGCATCCCACGCCACGGATGAAATCGGTGTTTGCTCGCATATGGGCAGCGGCGGGCTCAGCGGTTCTGGGCTTCCTGACGCTTAATTCCGTTGTGGCTCCCGATGCGTGGAGCAATCCTATATCGTGGGGCGTTTTGGCGGCGTTTGCTTTGCTTTCCGCCTTGCTACCTTCCGTTGGTGCCCTGTTTGCCTGCGAAGCACTGGGTGTTTCGCTGTGTGTGTTCGGCTCTCCAGTTTTGGGCGTGGCCTTTATGGCTGCAGCGGCATGCTGGTGGTATTTCGCTGCTCGCCATTCGCGCGAAGCCGCTAATGTTGGCTTGCTTCCAGCGCTTATCGGATCGTTCGGATTTGCGCCGCTTGCTCCCTTTGCGGCTGGTTATTTGCTACGTCCTCGCGATGCGGCGGCAACCACGTTATTTGCAAGCGTTCTTGCCCTGACGCTTTCAGGCTTGGGGTCGCATGTTCTTTCGGGCTGGGATGCGTTTTCCTATGCCCTGGTTCCTCTTGCTGGCAGCGTCCAAGATTTGGTTGCCGCTTTGCTCGTGCTGCCTTCGACGTGGATAACCTTGGTGGCTTGGGTTGCTGCTGCCGCCGTTTCGTCGGCTTTGTGCGGTACGGGTAATCGCGCTTTCTGCACGTTGGGCATGATACTTGCTGGAGCACTGGAAGTAGGCGCCATTGTGGCTGGCTCGTTGGCCGATTCGGCTGGAACCACCTTGCTTGCCAACCCGCTTGCCTTAGTGCCGGTAATTGCTGCTTTGGTGGTTGCCGTGGCACTTACCTGCACCGCCGCCCCTTCGCGCGCTTTCGCTGGTGAAGGGGAGTAACGGGGGCGGGCGATCTCTCTTTTCCGATATGATGAGGGCGGCTACCGCGCTTTATAGGCTATTGAGCCGATTGGCGTTTGGGCTGCGTTGCGGAGGGGCTCCTCCAGCCCCATCTTCCGGAGAAAGCCCGCCTTGGCATCGGGAATGGCTTCAAAGAAAAGCGCGATGGAGCATCGTTTGACAGCACGCACTTGTTGCGTTTGTCGCTTCATGCTTTGCGAGCGCCCTTACAGGGGCTTCCAGCCTGTTTATCTGGGTGTGCCCCAGATAAATGGCTATTCCTTGAAATGTTGGCATAACGGGGCTCTATCTTGGCAAGCTTGAGCGGAGGAGCGGCCATCGATGGCTGTTCGTGTTCGGACGACAGAACAATCAAAGAATTCAGTACTCCGTTGGTGCTACTACAACTGTCGCGTATGCGCACGCCCAGCACGAGTTTTATGACTTGTCGAGTGCTAAACTGTCACGGACTGAAGTTCGCGAGCGGTTACTTATCTGCAACGATATTCTTGCCGCTTTTCTAGCCCTTAGGAGCCTTATGGCACGCAAAAGCACCAAGAAGAACGATTCCGAGCTTACGCTCGAGCAAGTGTTGTGGAACTGCCGCGTCGCGCTCCGCGGCGTCGGCAGTATGGGAAAAGAATCGCGACGCTGTCATCAGCCTCGTATTCCTGAAGTTTGCCGGCGACAAATTTAATAATCGTCGCAAGGAGCTCACCGAGCAGTACGGCGACATCCCGGTATTCCTTGAGAAGCCTTCTTTCTACAACGCGGTCAACGTATTCTATCTGCCCGAACCTGCACGGTGGACTTACCTTGTCGACCACGCAGGAGACAACGCGATCGCTACCATCATCGATAACGCCATGAGCGAGGCGGAGAAGGCAAACCCCTCGCTCAGGGGCACCTTGCCGCTGGGCCTGTTCGCCACGCTCGGCGCAACCAAGAGTTCCATTAAGTCGCTCATAGACGAGATCGCCAAGATCAGCGAAAAGCGTTATCACGAGGAAGATCTTATCGGGCGCGTTTACGAGTACTTCTTGCAAACGTTTGCTGTGGGCAGCTCAAAGGAGGACGGCGAGTTCTATACGCCCGCCTGCGTCGTCCAGCTCATCGCCGAGCTCATCGAACCTTACGAGGGGGTTGTCTACGACCCGTGCTGCGGCTCGGGCGGCATGTTCGTACAGTCTCACAAGTTCGTGGAACGCCATCACGGCAACAGCAGCGCAATCTCGGTGGTCGGGCAGGAGTCGAACCCCGATACGTGGCGCCTCTGCAAAATGAACCTGGCCATCCGCGGCATTTCGAACAATCTCGGCGAGGAAGCCGTCTCGACCTTCGAGAAAGACCAGCATAAGGACAAGAAGGTCGACTACATCATGGCAAACCCGCCGTTCAACCTGAAGAAATGGCGCGACGCCGATGGGCTTCTTAGCGACCCACGCTGGAAAGGCTATCCTACGCCTCCCGTGTCCAACGCGAACTACGCATGGATCCTGCACATGCTTTCGAAGCTCGACGTTAACCATGGCGTTGCGGGCTTTCTGCTCGCCAACGGAGCCCTCAATGCTGACGGCGATGAGGGCGCTATACGCCAGAAGATCCTCGAGAACGACAAAGTCGAGGCCATCATCGTGTTGCCCCGCGATATGTTCTACACCACCGATATTTCTGTGACGCTTTGGATTCTGAATATGAACAAGGGGGCCGGCGAAAAGGCTGGCCGCAAGCTGCGTGACCGTCGCGGCGAGGTGTTATTCGTGGACCTGCGCACGTGGGATGAGAACATCGAGAAGTACACGTACGACAAAAACAAGAGCAAGAAGAAGACCGTGCTCACGTCTGAGCAGATCGCTCGTATTAAAGATATCTTTGAGAGTTGGCGTTGCGTTGACGGCGGCTATGAGGACGTACCCGAACTGTGCAAATCCGTGCGCATCAAGAGTGATGATTCCGATGAGATTACCATCGAAAGACGCAGGTATGCGCTCACGCCGAGCAAGTACATTGACTTCGTCGATCATGATCTGGACATCGACTATGAAAAGGAGATGGGCCGCATCCAAGCCGAGATGAAGGAGCTTTTGGCTGAAGAAAAGAAATCCCGGGTCATGCTCGAGGCTGCGTTCGAAGGTATCGGCTATGGGATTGAATAAATATCGCTTGGGGGATCTTATTACCCAACGACGTGAAAAGAACCCTGGACTTGATGTTCCATCAAAAGGTGTTACTTCTGATGGTTTTATTGACCCCAAACAGCCTGATGCAGACACCCATCTATACAACGTTTTCTATCTAGAGGATTTCGTCTTTAATCCCGCTAGGATGGAAATCAATTCGATTGCGTTTAACTCTCAATATGACACGGCTATCTGCTCGTCTCTGTATGAGATTTTTTACGTTCGGCGTAAAGATCTCTTGGATCCAAGGTACTTGAACCTCTTTGTCAAACGTAGCGAATTCGCAAGACAGTGCTCGTTTATTGGCTGGGGCTCAGCAAGGGAGTATTGTCGTGTAGCTGATATCTCGGATATCGAAATCGAGTTGCCGCCTATTGAGATGCAGAGGAAGTACGTCGCTGTCTATGAGGCGATGCTGGCTAACCAGCGGGCTTATGAGCAGGGGCTCGATGACCTAAAGCTGACGTGCGACGCACTTCTTGATCGCTGCAAGAAATCGAAGACATGGGAACCTGCTAGAAAGTACCTCCGTGAGGTTGATGTCCGTAATGCTAGCGGTAAGTGTGATGTAGCTTACGGTATCAACATCAAGAAAGAATTTATGCTCTCCAAGGCAAGTAGTGACGACTTGCTGAAATACAAGCTGGTCAAACCAGGCCAGATTGCATGTAATCTGCTTCATGTCGGCAGAGACGCCTCTTATCCGATTGCGGTGAACGAAACGGACTCCTGTATCGCTGTTTCACCAGCGTATTCTGTTTTCATGGCATCGAGTGCCGATATGATAGTGTTTCTAATGGCTTGGTTCTCTCGCGCGGAAATTGGTCGCAATGGCTGGTTTATTTGCGATGACAGTATTCGAGGCAGCATGGCTATTGATCGCTTCCTATCTTGCGAAATACCCATTCCCGACGGTAAAACAATTAAAGCTATCGCTGAATTGAGGACAGCGTATTGGGCGAGGGCGCGGATCAACGTCCGCCTCAAGGCCCAGCTCAAGGACATATGCCCCATCCTTATCCGGGGCTCAATCGAGGAGGCGTCGAAATAGCCATGCCCCAACTCTTCTCCAAGCGGTACAAAGGGTTATTCGACGCCGAGAAAAACTGGTTCGGCGGTGATGCAGAGGGGGATATTCTCTACAGCGCAAAGGTGCGCCTTGCCCGCGTCATGAAGAACTTCTGCGAACCTATTGCTGTCCAGCCTGATCGATATGATGACTACACCGTTAACACTGACGTTCTGAGTCTCGCGATCGATGAGCTCAACGAAGAATATGATAGGCCGATAGTTGACCTAGGTTTCGCGACCCTTGGTACGGGCTTGGACGTAACGCATGCACTCGCAAATATCTACACTCCCTATCTCTTCGATCTCATAGAGCTTCAATGCGAATTGCTCTCTGGCGATTCGAAGAACGGCAAGGAGGAATTTCGCAAGGAGGTCAATGCGGTGTTTCGCAAGTGTAATGTGCCTTGGCTTCTTAATGACGGCCGACTGGTCAAAATCGACGCGAAGCAGTTCGAGCGGGATCTGAAGCTTAGGACGCTCGAACTATTGGGGGAGCTGAAAGACGTGGAGCCTTGCTTCCAGGGAGCTTATGACGAGCTTATGAAGGCCGTAGAATTCCTTGGGCGCAACGATTACGCAGAGGCTGTGATCAATGCTGGGAAGAGCTACGAGAGCGTCCTCAAGGTCATTTGCGGCCCGGGGTCCGAGACGGAGGCGGCCAACAGCCTTATTAAGCGTTTACTCGATGCCGGCAACCTGTCCCTCCCTGAGTGCCTTAAGCCCGAGGCCTTCCAGAACAATGTCCTCATGTCGCTTCCCGTCATTCGCAACAAGGCGGCAGCACACGGCTCCGGGGCGACGGGATGCGAGATGAGCGGCCCGATGGCTAACCTTGCCGTCAATCTGGCGTGCGCTCTTAACACATACCTCATCCAGGAAACGACCAGCAAAGAGTAGGCAAGTATGGAAGCGGCAGACCTTAAATTCGTAAACGGCAAGTTCACCGAAGGCGAGCTTGAGCAGGCGATTATCGAGCTGTTTCAGCGGCAGGACGCCAATGGCGTGCGCTGGAGCTATGCCAACGGCGAGCTGCTGCACCGCCGCTTCGACGAGCCGCTCATGGAAGACCGGTTGAAGTCGAGCCTTCGACGCCGCTATGCCGATATCGACTTGACCGAGGGCGAGCTCCAGACGCTCGTGAGCGAGCTCAAGCGTATCCCCTCGACTCCGCTCTACGACGGGTGCCGACGAGCGTTCTGGCTCATCAACGAGGGGTACACACTTCTTCGCGAAGACGCGAACAAGCCTGCCGTGCATATCGAGTACATCGACTTCGACGACATCTCGAGCAACGATTTCCTCATCGTGAACCAATACACGGTCGAGGATGTGCGCACCCGCCGCCCCGACCTTTTGTGCTTCGTGAACGGCATACCTCTCGCCATCCTCGAGTTTAAGACCGCCATAGAGGAGGATAAGACCATCCACGACGCGTGGAAGCAAATTGCCATCCGCTACGCGCGTGACATCCCGAGTCTGCTCAAGTACTGCTGCATCGCCGCGATCAGCGACGGCGCCAACAGCAAGATCGGCACCGTGTTCACTCCGTACTCGTATTTCTACGCCTGGAGCAAGGCCAATGACGTCGACAAGGTGTCGAACGGCATCAGCTCGCTTTACACCATGGTCGAGGGCTCGTTCGCGCCCGACCGCTTCCTGGCGATCGTTCGCGACTTCGTCTTTTTCCCAGACGATAGCAAGAACTCCACCGAGATAGTCTGCCGCTACCCGCAGTACTTCGCAGCGACGAGGATGCTCGACAACATCTGTGAGCATCTGCGTCCCGAGGGCGACGGCAAGGGCGGTACGTACTTTGGCGCCACTGGCTGCGGCAAGACGTACACGATGCTCTTCCTCTCGCGCCTGATGATGCTTCGACGCAGCGAGGAACTGGGCAATCCCACCATCGTGCTCATTGTTGACCGCGAGGACCTGGATAACCAGGCAAGCGAGCTGTTCGTAACCGCAAAGCGGTTCCTGCACGACGAGAATGTGCGCAGCATCGAGACGCGTGACGACTTGGCTGAGACGCTGCGCGGGCGCGAATCGGGCGGTGTTTACATCACCACCATCCAAAAGTTCAGCGAGCAGATGGGTCTTCTTTCCGACCGTTGCAACATCATCTGCATTTCCGACGAGGCGCACCGCACCCAGACGGGCGTGGGCTCTAAGCTCATGATCACCGAAGAGGGTGCCTTTACACGCTACGGCTTCGCTAAATACCTGCGCGACGGATTCCCGAACGCGACGTACGTCGGCTTCACGGGTACGCCCATCGACGAGACGATCGCCGTGTTCGGCCCCGTTGTGGACCGCTACACCATGAAGGAGTCGAGCGACGACGGGATTACCGTGCGCATCGCCTACGAGCCAAGGCTGGCGCGAGTGCTTCTCTCCGATGAAGAGGCGAAGAAGATCCAAGAATACTACGACCGCTGTGCCGAGGAGGGCTCGACCGAGGACGCCATCGAGGAGAGCCAGCGCGCCATGAGCTCGATGGAGGTGCTGCTGCGCGATCCCGACCGCCTGAAGAAACTCGCAGCCGACATGGTCGAGCACTACGAGCGCCTCTGCGGGGAGAAGCCGGGCGTGGTGCAGAAGGCCATGATCGTCTGCTCTAACCGCGCCCATGCCTTCGACCTGCTCAACGCCATCCTGGCTATACGGCCCGAATGGGGCGTGGCGAAGAAGGCGGAGGACGAGAGCAAGCTTTCGCAAGAGCAGCTGGAGGAGCTCGAGGCGCTGCCCAAGATTAACATCGTGGCCACGCGCGGCAAGGACGACCCGAGGGACCTCTTCGACGCCTGCGGCAACAAGGAATGGCGCAAGAAGCTGGACAAGCAGTTCAAGAATAATGACTCGAACTTCAAGGTGGCCGTCGTATGCGACATGTGGATCACGGGCTTCGACGTTCCCTCGCTCGCCGTCATGTATATCGACAAGCCGCTGCAACGCCATACGTTGGTGCAGACCATCAGTCGCGTGAACCGCGTGTTTGAAGGCAAAGACCAGGGGCTTGTGGTCGACTACATCGGCATCAAAGAGAACATGATGAAGGCGCTCAAGACCTACGGCGGAGATGATTCCGGAACTATTGACGATCTGACCGTTGCTCTTGGCATCTTTCGTAACCACTTGGCTATGATCGATGACCTCATGGTCGACTTCGACTCGAGCGCCTTCCATAAGGGCAAGCCCCTCGAGCGCCTCGGGTGCCTTAACAGGGCTGCCGAGTACGTGCAGCTCTCGAAGGAGTTCCAGACGCGATTCATGGGGCTCACGCGCATCCTGAAATCCGCGTACCAGATTTGCTTCCCCTCGGGAGAGCTTTCTGACCGCGAGACCGCGATGTCCCAGTTCTACCTGGCGATTCGCTCCATCGTCTACAAGCAGACCAAGGGCAACGCGCCCGACGCCGAGATGATGAACGAAGTTGTGGAAGATATGGTTAGGCAGGCGATCAGCTGCACGGGCGTGGAAAGTGTTATCGATGCCGACGGTCCCGAGGACCTCTTCGGCGAAAAGGCGGTTGCCGAGCTCGATGCCATGAAGATGCCCATCACTAAATTCAACGCTTTGATGAAGCTCGTGAAGCGGGCGATCAAAGATTACGGACGCACCAACAAGGTGAAAGCGCAACAGTTCGATGAGCGTCTTCGCAAGGTGGTGGACGCTTACAACTCGCGCGACAGCCTCACCTTTACGAGTGAGGTCGTGTCCGATTTCGTCGACAGCCTGAGCGATCGACTCATCGACATCCTTCGCGACCTGAAGGAGGACAAGGACTCCTTCGAGAAGATGGGCGTCACTTATGAGGAAAAGGCGTTCTATGACATCCTGGTGAAGGTGCGCGATGACCACGGTTTTGTCTTCAACGATGAGAAGTGTATCGCGCTTGCAAAAGAGATTTCGAAGCTCGTAAACGACAAGGCGCAATATGCCGACTGGTCGACGCGCGACGACATCAAAAGCCAGCTCAACATGGATCTGACCGTACTGCTCTACAAGAATGGCTATCCCCCCGAATGGGACGAGGAAGTCTTCGAGAAGGTTATGGAACAAGCAGAGACCTTCAAGAAGAACGAATAGGCAGGCGGCTGAGAGCCCCTATTGTTTCAGAGCCTACTTGAAGACCCCCTGGGCCTCTTAGGCAATATAGGACAATAAAAAGCAGGTGCTGGATGGAACCAAGATATACGGATGATAAATCATTGCCCAAATTAGTGGCAGATCTTGCCGCCCTCAAGCGCGAAGGGTCCTATTGGGATTTCAAGCGTGAGTGGCATGGAAACAAGGCAGACTTACTTCACGACATAATCTGTATGGCGAACAACCCTGAAGGCACAACGGGACTTTTGATCCTCGGCATTGACGAGGGGGCGGATTATCAGCCAACGGGCGCCGCTGAACTTTTGGGCAGACGGATGAATACGCAAAACATCGTTGACATGCTGCGTGCAAAGAGCTGGGCCGACGGGATCCCCAAAGCTCGTGTCGCCTCAATCGAGTTACACGATTCTTGCGTCGACGTCATCGTTGTTGGTCATGATGACGAATCTGTGCCCTACTATTTGACTGCTGACTTCAGGGATGGTGGTAGTGTCGTTCGTGCCGCCGCCATCTATACGAGGAACGCTGACAGTAACACCCCAAAGGATAAGACGGCTAACCCGCTTGAGACCGAGCGGCTCTGGCGCAGGCATTTTGGCTTGGATAAAACACCGCTCGAAAGGCTCCCCCAGTTGCTGGCCGATCCTTCCAAATGGATCCGAACCCTTCCCGTTCTAGCGAGAGACGAGGAATGTCACGGGTACTGCTATTGCCACACGGACTTTCCCGAGTTCACTTTCGTCCGAAAACCCGAAGAAGACTGGGATAGAGTCGAGTACTTTATGCTTGCCAGCCCGTTTTTCTCGCATCCGAACTGGTGGACGGGCTATTACTACTACCACCAGACCATGATTTGCCGAATGCAGGGCGCGTATTCTGATCATTTGTGGATTCCTGAGCCAAAAATCTCTGTGCTTCGCGATCCTCAGCATGTGGTTTCCTCTGAGAATGGTCACTTCTATGCTTATTACCTGAATGGATCTCTTGAACGTGTCGCAATGATGTTCGAACTCGACGAGAGCAAGGAAGGCCCAAGCGCATCTGAGGAGGTTCGCTATCTTGATTCTCTTATTCCTGTTTTTGAAGACGGGAACGAACGGAAGTGCTTTGAAGGATGGATCGAATCAAACTGGAGCATGTTCCTTGATCGTTGCAATCAGAAATCGTTTTTGCGTCGTGTGCCTAAGAGACTATCCGGATCGACGAATCGCTACGAGAGCGTAGAGCGCCATGTGAGGGAATCGGCAACTTTGGTCGATCTATTAGAGGAATACCGTGAGCATATGTAGGGCAGGGCAATGATGGGTAGATATGTGGAGGGGGGAATTCGATCGAAGACGATGGGCAAACTCTGCCGTGCGCGTAGTTGGGACTTCTGGCTCGAAGCTGAGATGAAATGCGATGTCTGTCATGAGGGCGGCGATGCGGGAGTGCCAATGGTTGAAAAAGAAGTTGCCCGATGCTGCTCTTTCGGTCGTAAACCATTGCGCATAAAGACCGATCCGCAGAAGCGTGAAGAGACAAACTCCCTAATTGCAATTCGCTTCATTCGATGGGTATTGATGGGCGACCTCGTCTTTTTGAAGCATGGTTTGGAGATTAAAAATCCGAAGGGGTTCATTTTCGCTCTCAGAGCAAAGCTCGACTGTCGATCTGCGGTTTCAGGGGGGGCGTCATGTCTCGAGTCTAACCCCAAGGGGGAAAGGGCTTCCTCGTGTAGGCTCGCTCCTTGCGATTTGTTGTCGCTATCAAGCTGTGTAGGCCACGAGTCACCCATATTGCATCCGCGGCGGCAGGGTGCCGCTCCTGCCGCGCTATCGCTCCACCTGCTCCCCTGAAAAGTTCAGCCCCCGCGTAAGCTCGCGGGCCTGTTCCATGGTGAAGTTGCCGGAGACGATTTGGGGAATGTATTCGGTTGCCTGCTCAAGCGCCTGGTTGAACAGGTCTTGGAAGCTGGCGGTGCTCACCGTTTTCGTGAAGGGATTGATCCATGCGGCGCGCTGATGGTTGTCGAACTCGCTGACAGTAAGTTCAACGGCGCGGTGGCTCATGGCCTGCACGAACGAATGCTTGCGGAACTTGCGCTCGATATTGCCCAGCGCGGTGCGCTTAATGCCGCGCGGCGAATGGAACACATGTTGGATGCGGCGGAACCCCAAAACGCTTTTCGTGAACAAATCGGGGCTTACCTCTTTGCCGTAGGCGTCGTGTACCGCCATGCTAACCAGGTATGAAATGATGGCGAGCGTTTGCCTATCGGCTTTCAGGATTTCTTTGTGCGGGTTGAACGAGGCAACGGTTTTGCCTTCGCAGGTCCAGAGCACCATTTCATCCAAATCGCTTTCGATGATGGCGTGCACTTCTGATCCGTCTTTGTCGCTTAGCCCGTCGATGCCAGCATCGCACAGAGCATACTGCTGCGCGTACACCAGAGGATGCTCGGCTCGGTCGAGCAAGTAGTGGCAAAGAAATCCTGCGATATAGGCCTTCGCCAAAGGGTGAGCTGCTTCTGGCAGGTATATCAGGCTTTGAGCGAGCGAGAACAGCAACGCGCTGGGATCGGTGTGATGCATCAGGTTTCCCAGCTTGTGGTATTTGGCGGTAGTGGGGTTCGCTACGCAGTAAAACAGCGGGTCGGGCCCCTGGTTTCCCAGCAAAAAGGCATTGCGCTCGCGTTCATTGGAAACAACGCCAGCGGCCGCTTTAGCAAGAGCTTTGCGACCGAATTGGTCGTGAGTGATAATTGCTGGCATATACGCCCCTTCGTTTCTTTACGGATATTTTAGATATCCCATATATATGCACCGTATACTGGTGTGCGTTTTATGATGCGTCCAAACGGGCGTGCGTTCAAGGACGAAAGGGTAACGATTATGGCGTTTGGGCTCACTAAAAAAGAGCTGAGCTGGGTTCTTTACGATGTGGGCAATTCGGCCTTCGTCATGCTTTCCACGGCGCTGATTCCCGTGTATTTTGCCTCTATCGCCGACCCGGGTTCTTCGGTGGTGGTTGCTTGGGGCTATGCGGAAACGGTTGCTTCGTTGGTTCTTGCCCTGCTCATGCCCGTGCTGGGCAGCCTTGCCGATTTGGCAGGCAACAAGAAGAAGTTCCTGGTTGGCTTTGCGGGCACCGGTGCTGTTGCCTGTGCTGCATTGGGCATTCCCGAACATGCGCTTGTTTTTTTGGTCGTATATGTAATTGCCGCCATTATGCTGAATGGCTCAATGGTGTTCTACGACGCCTTTTTGGTGGATGCCACTACCGAAGAGCGCTACGACAAGGTTTCTTCCCATGGTTACGCTTGGGGTTACATCGGTTCGTGCATCCCGTTCATTGCGTGCTTGGCGGTAGTTCTGGGGGGATCGAGCTTCGGCATCGATGCGAAGCTAGGCATGAAGATCGCGTTCATCATCACCGCAGTGTGGTGGGTGATTTTTACGGTGCCCGTCGCCAAGAACGTGAAGCAGTTGCACGGCAAAAAGCGCTCCGACCATGTGCTGCGCACCACTATTTCCGGCTTGAAGGGAACGGTGAAGAGCATCATGAAGGACAAGCGCCTACTGTTCTTCATGCTGGCGTTTTTCTTCTACATCGATGGCGTGCATACGGTGATCAAGATGTCCACCAGCTACGGCACCGATTTGGGCATCGACTCGACGCAGCTGGTGTTGGCGCTGCTGGTAACCCAGTTCGTGGCGTTTCCTTCCGCAATCGCTTATGGCAACCTGGCGAAATGCTTTGGAACCAAGCGCATGTTGAAGGTGGGCGTACTTGCGTACTTCTTTATCGTGCTATTTGCGGCGTTCTTCTTGAAGAGCGCGGTGGAATTTTGGATCCTTGCAATTTGCGTTGGCCTGTTCCAGGGCGGTATCCAGGCGCTTTCGCGTTCAGAGTACGGCAAGCTCATTCCGAAGGAGCGCGCCAACGAGTACTACGGGTTCTTCGACATCTTTGGCAAGTATGCCGCTGTTATGGGCACCTTCTTGGTAAGCGCCTTTACCCAACTTACGGGAAGCTCTTCGCTGGGCGTGCTTTCCATCGCCCTGCTGTTCATTGTGGGATTCCTGTTCCTGCGCGCTATGCCGCCCATGTTGGGGGATAGTTAGAAAATCTTTCGGCGTTGGGCTGGGGCGCTATTCCTCGTCGAAAAAATCCGTATCGGTATCCTTCTCCCCGCGATCTTTGAAGGTTTTGCGCGTGCGGTATTCCAAAATGGCAGCAATGATGGTGGTCAGAACCAGGCATGCCACAATAAGGCAGCCGATGCCTTCGATGGTTTCAAACAGGAAATGATAGAGCTCGGCGAAGTCCATGGGTTCCTCTCACGGATTTGTTCATTGCGCGAACGGGTAAGCCGCCTGCGCGTGCTAGGTGAATAAGAGTATACTAGCGCTACTGTTTTCAAACGGAAACATACCGTATAAAGCACGTCGAAAGGGCAGTCATGCTAGACATTCGGTTCGTCCGCGAACATCTTGATGAAGTCGCTACTGCGATGCAGAATCGCAATCATACGTGGGATTCTGCGCGCTTCCAGGAATTGGACGAGTCACGTCGTGCTTCAATTGCTAAGGAAGAAGAGCTTCAGGCAAAGCGCAACGCCATCTCCAAGTCCATCGGTAAGTTGATGGGTGAAGGTAAGAAGGAAGAAGCCGAGGCGGCAAAGGCCGAGGTTTCCGAGCTCAAGAATCAGATCGCTCAGTTCAGCGCCGAACGCGCTGCAGCCGACGAAGGCCTGCGCGATATGCTCATGTCCACGCCGAATATGCCGGCTGATTCCACCCCGGTTGGCAAGGACGAAGACGACAACCCCGAGGTTCGTCGCTGGGGCACCCCGCGCAACTTCGAGGCCGAAGGCTTCGAAATGAAGCCTCATTGGGATTTGGGAGCAGAGCTTGGCATCATCGATGCTGAGCGTGCCGTAAAGCTCGCAGGTAGCCGTTTTGTGCTGTTGGGCGGCTTGGGCGCTCGTCTTGAGCGTGCTCTCATCAACTTTATGGCCGACACGCATATTTCCCGTGGTTACAAGGAATGGTGGTGCCCTGCTATGGCCAATGCCACCACGCTTACCGGCACCGGCCAGCTTCCTAAGTTCGAAGACGACCTGTTCAAAACCCGCGAAGGCATGTACCTCATCCCTACGGCAGAGGTGCAGCTCACCAATATCCATTCCGGCGAAGTGCTTGAGGCAAGCGAATTGCCCCTGAAGTACTGCGCCTTTACGCCTTGCTTCCGCGAAGAGGCTGGTTCTGCTGGACGTGACACCCGCGGCCTTATCCGCGTGCACCAGTTCGACAAGGTGGAAATGGTCAAGTACGCAAAGCCCGAAGAAAGCTACGACGATCTGGAGTCCATGGTTGCCGACGCCGAAAACATCCTGCAGCTTTTGGGCTTGCCTTATCGCGTAATCAGCCTTTGCACCGGCGACATCGGATTCTCTGCCGCCAAGACCTACGACCTGGAAGTTTGGTTGCCTTCCTACAACGCCTACAAGGAAATTTCCTCCTGCTCCAACTGCGAGGATTTCCAGGCACGTCGCGCCAACATCAAGTATCGCGACCCTGAAAACTTCAAGGGTTCGCGCCTTGTGCACACGCTCAACGGCTCTGGCCTGGCGGTTGGCCGCACTATGGCTGCCGTTATTGAGAACTACCAGCAGGCAGACGGCTCTATCAAGGTGCCCGATGTTCTGGTTCCCTACATGGGCGGCATTGAGGTTATCCGCTAAAGGATAGCCCGAAGGCATGGCAGAAAAGAACACAAGCAAGCGCCCCTCAGTGGTGGGGCGCAAAACGAAGGTCTCAAACGCTTCGGTGCCTAGCGCTTCTGCGGGCAAACCCGAAGGCTTGTTCCGGGATTCTTCGAAGGGCGCGGCACATCCCATGCCGCGTCCTTCTGTTCCCGAGGGCAAGAAGGCTAAGTCTTCCCTGAACGTGGAAACCGATTCAGTTTCCGAGAAGACGGGAACGCCTCGCATGAGCGCCAAGGCGAAGAGCCGCAAGCGCCGTCTTTCGCGACGCTTTGTAATAATTGCCTGTTCTGTTGTTGCGGTGCTGGCAATCGCCACGGGTTTGCTTTCGTGGAATCAGTGGCTGCGCTACGACGATGCTGCCGACATTCAGGGAACGTGGGTTATCGACGGTAGCAGCGCAACCATCACCGTTACCGATTCCGAAATCAAGATGAGCGATGATGTCTCGTATTCGTATTCCCTCGATACGTTCAACAAGACCATCAGCTTCTCATTCGGAAAATACGCAGGCTCGGGCTCGTATGCGTTTTCGCCTGAGCGCGACACGCTTGTTATCACCGAAGAAAACCCTGATAGCGAACAGGGGAAGGCCTCGACCAAATTGGTGAAGCAGTAATGAGCTGGTCGAGATCGAGCGAAGGGGTGTGCTCTGGTGAGCTGCCCCTTCGTGCTTTACGGGTGCGCGTGCGCCCCGACAGGATAGAGGTTGAGATCGTTGTGGCGGCCGAGCGCTATGCGCAGACAGACTCCAAGCTAATAGCAGAGTGCTTGGGCCATGTGCCAACGCTTGGGCAGCACGCGTGTCGTAACAGCGTAGGCCCAGTGTTTGCTACGGTAATGAGGGGCACCTCCACTCCGCATCTTCTTGAGCATTTGATCATCGATGCTCAAACGCGTGCTGCAAAAGACCCCAATAGGGTCTTTACGGGCACCACGCAATGGAGCGCGGGGGATGGTTTGATCGCGCATGTTGCCTTTTCCTATGAGGACGATTTGGTGGCACTCGATGCGCTTAATCGGTCGCTCTCATTCTTAAATGGTGTGCTTATCGACCAACGTGGCTGATATTGGCCCCATTTCTCCTTTAAGATAATAACGTGAAGCACATGTTGCAGCTGATGGCTGGGCATCTGCGGGTGTTTTTGCCCGCCTGCTTTCCGCTGTTGGGATTCGGTTCCTATAGAATCATGCGCTTTGTTTCTTGCTTCATTGGCGAAGGATTGTTTTGCCTGTTGGGCAAGAAGGAAAATCGGAGTTCGCATCGCGCCCATGGGGGTCCGCTAGTGGTGGGTTCCCAATCGGCCTGTTGAGAGGACGAATATGAAAATCGCGGTACTTATGGGAGGCTCTTCGGCCGAGCGAGACGCCTCATTGGAAAACGGCAAGCGTATCATTGCCGCCTTGGAAGAAGCCGAGCATACCCCCGTTGCCATCGACGTGTCGGAAGATCTGGTGGCAACGCTTCGAGCCGAACGCCCCGACGCTTGCATCGTTGCCGTGGCGGGCAAAATGGGCGAAGACGGCACCTTGCAGGGCTTGCTGGATTTCTTGGGCATTCCCTATGCGGGGTCTTGCTCTGAGGTGTGTCGATCGGTTGCCGACAAAAGCCTGCTTTCTGCCCATATGCAAGCAGCATGCGATTTCTCCGGCGAGCAAACCGTAGCTTCATGGCCGCAGGGCTTCTGCTTTTCGAAGGTTGTGTTTGACGAACTGGGCGCATTTGGCGCCGTCGATCTGTTCGAGGACCGTATTCCCGGTGGTTACCCCTTGGCGGTAAAACCTGCGTGCGAAGGCCTTGCCTATGGCGTTCACAAGGCGAACAACAAAGAGGAACTGCGCGATGCACTTCGCGACGCATTCACTTTTGACGACAAGGTGATTGTCCAGCAATGGATTGAAGGCGTTGAGCTTTCAGTATGCATTTTGGGATCTGGCTGGGACGCGCATGCTCTGCCGCCTGTTGAAATCGTCCCGCGCAAGGGACTGTATCTCACCGATGCTCGTCTAGGTAGCGATGCAGTCGATTTTCATGCGCCTGTTCGTCTGGAATCGCTTTCCCATGACGAATCGACTGCCCAGGCTATCCGTTCGGAAATCGAGCGCGCGGCGCTTGAGGTTTACCGCGCGTTTGGCATGGAGGGCTATGGATGCGTCGACCTTATCTGGGACGGCGCCCAAGCGCAGGTTCTTGAGGTTAACGTAACCCCGGGCCTGGCGGAACGGTCCGTGTTTTCTGCTGCTTGCGAGGCGTCGGGGCTTTCCGTTCCTGCCGTACTCGACAGACTGATAGAGGAGTAACGGCGTAATCTATATTTCACCTCGGCAACAAGAGTGCCAGGTGGACGGTTCTGCTGCCTGAAGGCTGGCAGCGCCTTTATAATGACGGTATTGCAACCAATCTTTTGGGGAAGGTGTTCCATATGGGTAAGTTCGCAACATTTCTTATCGGTGGCGCTGTTGGCGCTGTAGCAGGCCTGCTTCTTTCGCCCCGTTCCGGCGCGGAAAACCGTGCGCTTTTGAGTGAAGTCGCAAACGAGAAGTGCGGCACTGTTTCCTGCCCGCCTCAGCTGCAGGAAAAGGCTGGTCGGTTTGTAGAAGCCGCTGCATCCACCTCCACCAAAGTAATCAATACCGTGGTAGACAACGGCGCTGAGGCTCGCAAGGCCGTTGCCGAGCGCGCTCAGAAGTTCGCTCCCGCGCCGGTTCAGGCGTTCGACACCAACGGCGACGAGCTTCGTCAGAAGATTGACGCTGCTCGCGAGCGCATTGCAACCCAGGTTGCCAAGAACGCTGAAGCTGCGCGCGATGCTGCAGTAGATAAGGTTCCTGCCGTGCTCGATGCCGCTGCGGCGGCAAAGGAAACCGCAACGGGCGCCGCTCAGCATGCCGCCGAGGCTGTCCAGGGTGCTGCCGCAACTGCAGCCGATGCCGCCAAGGAAGCTGCCGGCACTGCTCAACATGCAGCTGCCGCAGTGGCCGAAAAGGTCCGTCCTTCCGACAAGTAGTACACGGTTCGGTGACGCTTCGTTTGCTGTAAGGATTTGCGATTACTGTAGAACAAGAACATGCGGTCTTTTGGGGCTGCGGGAACGGCGGGTTTTACCCCCCGTTTTTTTACCCTCCGGGGAGGATATGG
>OGRU01001517.1_pt1 | contig 17204 bp, 16 predicted proteins | sample 1553541 | NCBI WGS metagenome assembly OGRU01 (sample SAMEA2580068, study PRJEB22360) | human gut metagenome | biome: human gut; feature: human-associated habitat; material: faeces | place: Denmark | collected 2008/2010
TACAATCTGTTTAACAACAATGTGTTGAACTGATTACGCTACATATTATATGAGGAGATTTTAAAATGAACACAAATGAAAGTACAGTAAGTACAGGCGCTACATATACCACTCAGATGGATGCTGCGCGTAAGGGAATTATTACGCTAGAAATGAAGATTGTAGCCCAAAAAGAAAAAATGACAGAAGAAGAACTAAGAGAGTTAGTCGCATGTGGTAAGGTTGTAATTCCGGCCAATAAAAACCATAAATCTTTAAATCCTGAAGGTGTGGGAAGTATGTTACGCACAAAGATTAATGTAAACTTAGGGGTTTCTAGAGATTGTAAAGATTATGATGTCGAAATGGAAAAAGTTATGGCAGCCGTAAATCTTGGCGCAGAATCAATTATGGATTTATCGAGTCATGGAAATACACAACCATTCCGTCAAAAGTTGACAGCTGAATGTCCAGCTATGATTGGTACTGTACCTGTATATGATAGTGTGATTCACTACCAAAGAGATTTAAATACATTAACCGCAAAGGATTTCTTAGATGTAGTCGAGTTACATGCCAAAGATGGTGTGGACTTTGTGACTTTGCATTGTGGAATCACAAGAAAGACGATTGATCAAATCAAAAAACACAAACGTAAAATGAATATTGTTTCTCGTGGAGGAAGTTTAGTCTTTGCGTGGATGTCTATGACAGGAGAAGAAAATCCATTCTATGAATATTATGACGAAATCTTGGATATCTGTGAAAAATATGATGTGACGATTTCTTTAGGAGATGCTTGTCGTCCTGGATGTTTAGCAGATGCCACAGATGTATGTCAAATCGAAGAATTGGTTCGTTTAGGAGAACTTACAAAACGTGCTTGGGAACATAACGTACAAGTTATTGTGGAAGGACCTGGACATGTTCCATTAGATCAGGTTGCGGCCAATATGCAGGTTCAGCAACAAATCTGTATGGGCGCTCCATTCTATGTGTTAGGCCCATTAGTTACAGATATTGCGCCAGGCTATGATCATATTACAGCGGCTATTGGTGGTGCGGTTGCAGCTATGTCAGGAGCAGCCTTCTTATGTTATGTAACACCGGCAGAACACTTGGCTTTACCAAATGTCGAAGATACAAAACAAGGAATCATTGCTTCTAAGATTGCAGCACATGCGGCTGATATTGCCAAAGGTGTTAAAGGAGCACGAGATATCGATGACAAGATGGCTGACGCAAGAAAGAATCTAGATTGGGATGCACAATTTGAGTGTGCGCTAGATCCAGAAACCGCAAAAGCAATTCGTCAATCTCGTATGCCAGAAGATGATCATAGTGATACTTGTAGTATGTGTGGTAAATTTTGTGCTGTAAGAAGTATGAATAAAGCTCTATCTGGGGAGAATATTGATATTTTATAATTGTATTATTTTACATCGTTTATATTTTTTAACAATTATTTGTAGAAATTAGTTGATGTTGTGTGTTGTTTATAAAAGTATGATATATTAAGTGTGTAACGTTTAAATGTTATATTCTCTCATAGCATATGTTACTAAATTGGGCTTGGTGAGTATGTTATAATTAGACGTGTTGAGAAGGGGTTATTTATGAGTGAGTCAGTTTTAAATTTTCTTGAAGAAAAGAATCTTCCTGAAGTCACAAAAAAGAAACATACATATTTGATGATGGATGGACACGACCAAGAAGATATTTACGTATTAAAAGATGGTGTTGTGAAAGTGAGTATTGTTTTATGTGATGGGCGTGAATTCAATATCACTTATTTAAAAGGTTTGGATATGATTTCTTTGTTGAAAGATGAAATCAATAAAATGACTACGGCATCATTTCATGCTCGTATCGAAAGTGATACGGCAACTTTCTATCGAATCAACAGAAAATTGTTTGAACAATATGTGAAAGAAAACGAAGAATTACAGGCATATATAGATTCGTATTATCGTAAAAAGATGACCGAAGCTATTTATCGCCAGCAACTCATGACAATGAATGGGAAAAATGGAGCTGTGTGTGCATTTATCTATCATTTGATTCCATTATTTGGTAGACAAGTTAAAAAAGGTGTATTTATTGATCTGCAAATCACGAACGATGATATTGTCAATTTCTGTGGGGTATCCACAAGAAACAGTGTCAATCGTATCTTGCGTGGGTTAAGAGAAGAAAACGTTATTACGATGGTATATCATAAAATCTTAATTTTAGATGTAGATTATTTAAAGCGCTATGTACAGTAAAAGGAGCTAATTTAGCTCCTTTTGTTGTTTAATAATGTCATGTACATCAACAATTGTTTTCTTGATTTTACACCAAGCTTACTATAAATATTACGATTGTGATACTTTAATGTATTGTCTGTAATATTTAATGTTTCTAGAATATCTTTACTTGAACATCCCTTCACATAGAGATTTAAGATCTCTTTTTCTTTGCGTGTCAGTGTCGCAAGACATTCAAGGAAACGTTTATATTCTTCTTCATCGACATCGGCTTCACGTTTTTTTGCCAGACGCTCAACTTCCACCCTTGCCTTATCATATTCTCTTTGAATGAGTTCATGTTCATTTTCAATTTGTTCAAGCTTCTTGCGATTTTCCTGCATTTCTAGCTCAAGCGTCAACATTTTATTCTCAACTTCATAGTCTTTTGAAGATAAGAAATCCAAAAGATCATCAATTTCTTGTACATCACAGCGCATACTGTTTTTATTGTCTTTACGCAGCTGTTCTAATCCTTTTAGAATTGGGGACAGGTATCTTTGACTGAAGAAGGAACATCCTAAAAATACAAATAATAATAGGACAATGGTAAAGAAGAATAATTCAATATTACTTTTTACGATGGCTCGATTGTAGTCAGAATCCAAAATCATAACATATGTTGAATAGGTTTGATTCTTAGAAATTTTGACAGTATTCTTAACCCCAATATAATTACGATTTTTACTTATGATTCTCAATAAGTTGTTGCCAATAGGCTTAATGGAAAGATCTCCATTTGGCATATAATAGAATCCGTTTTGGCTTCCCGTACTAAAGCCTTCATTTGTGATGATTGAATCGGAGTCTGGCACTAAAAGACACGTTAAATGGTTGAGAGTAGAGGGCTGGGGATGTGCAAATTTAAACCAGCTTTGTGAAATTTCAAAACCACAAAGACCATAGAAGGTACCATCCTTTCCAACTAAAGGAACACGTAATAGGGCGATTCTTTCACTTGTGTATGGCAATTGAATAATATTTGATAGGGAATAATCAAAGTTCCCTTTTTTTAATTCTTCATAATCGGGTACAAGTGTAATATCAAATTCCTGTCTCCATTTACGATGTGGCATGATGCCATGTTTTTTGCCGATATTGGCAATTCCACGATATAAAATCAAGTCTTCCTTTGAATAGGACATTGTCGTTTTTTGAAGATACACACCACTTCGTTGTGTCTGCGCATTATCCAAAGTGGAATTGATTGTCGTATCTAGTTGTACATAAGCTCCTGAACAATTAGATCGTTCAAGATATTGTCCTAAAGGCTGAATCATATCGTTTTCTAAAGAATAGATGGCATTGGGATTGTCCTGCAGCTGTTGAAAGGTTAATCCTTGATTCGCTAGGGTTGTTTCTAATATAGCTTCCATATTATCAGCCAGTGCGATATTCATAGAGGCCAAGTCATCCCAATAATTTTCCATATTCTTTGTGAAGTATTCACTTTGAATGGATAGTTTTTTATGAAAATCTTGTTCGGTCGTTCCAAGTCTTCCAAATAGGAAGAGTCCCATTAATAAAGTAATACTGATGGTAGTCACTAGAAAGAACATATATACGAAAAGCTTTCGTTTCATGGATCTTTCTTTTGATTTAAAACTTAATTGCATAGGCTAACCTCAAGAAAGACTTTTTAAAATATTCATTGCTTCATCTACAATTTCATCAATATCTTCACCGGCATTAGCTCGTGCTTGCCATTCTTGTTGGTGGCTTCTTACTTGATCATAAAATGCATAGGCCTTTCTAGAAATCGCATTTGGAACCTCTCTAGAAATAACGGTATAGTCGGATTTCATTTCGGTGATTGTATTGTATAAAGATTGTGTTTCTTCATCTTCAAACTTTTCATTTTTTAAGTTTTTAAATGCTTTTTTTGTGACTGGCATGTAACCTGCTTGGATCACAAAGTCCATGTTTCGTTTTGGTTCTACAAGCCAATGTGCAAAGACACTAGCGGCTTCTTGTTTTTGTTCTGTAGTCTTATAGGCACATAATCCAACACCAGCTTGTGTCATGAGGGCATGGTCTTTATCGGCCTTTGGATAAGGCAGGGCAATCGCATTTAATGGTTCCGTTGTATTATCTGGATATGTAACGATGTCATTTAAATAGAGGTAGGCTGCACTACTGGATACACCAATGAGTGTTTCTCCGGTTGTAAGTTCTGTGCTTGAATAAAAGTCAGAAGCAGAAATATGGCCTTTGATCAATGGTTCTAGAAAGGTTCTAAAGGCTTCTTTAAAAGCAGGATCCTCCGTATTGTACCAGCCATTCTCTGTAAACATATTCTTTGTTCCTAATGCGATCGCATAAGATTCAATGGAATTTAATAGATAATCAAAGCATAATAACGGCTTTCCATTTGACCATTCATAATATTTTTCGGCTACATCAAACGTTTGATTCCAAGTGTCAAAATCATTTAATGAAACAGCGGTATCGTTAGAAAACTTTTCAAATTGTGTACCATTCATAAATAAAACGATTGTTGATTTTGATAATGGAAGATCCACAAGCTTATCCTCTAGCATTCCAGCATCTAAAAACTCATCAACAAAATTTGAAATTTCCTTCTCTGTAAATACATCATTCCATACAACACTCTTATCTAAGCCTACCTGTTTGGCATTATGAATATGTCCTGTATAAAGATCTGGCATTGGATCTGCACCTGGTTCTTTAGATAAACTTTCTTCAAGCTCAGAACCAATTTTATTCGCATTGGTTATTTTTGTGACATTAATTATAATGCCCTTGTCCTTGCCTTCTGTTTCATTGAATTCAGCAATCAATTGATTCATTGGAGAATTGGCTTGTTCTCCATAAACATGCCACATTGTCAGGGTCACGGGGTTATCTTTATCGAGTAAAGATTTTGATGAACACCCATATAGATTGCATAGGCCTAGACCAAATACTAATAAATATTTTATAACTTTTTTCATGATTTTCCCCTTTATTTACCGCAGTTCCCACCCTTTTTAAGTTTTGGGGTGGGGTAAATTTTATAATACTTTCTATAATGAAAATGTAAGTTGATTACATAAGTTTTGAAAGTGCTTTCTAAATACAATATAGCACAAGTAAACAAGTCAATCAAATGAAGAAAGGAGGGAAATGAAATGGGGTTGTTTTCTAAAAAGGAATGTGATGTGTGTAAAAAGAAGATGGCATTGATGGAAGGTTATAAATGTGCGGATGGTACGATCTGTAATGACTGTAAGAAAAAAATGTCACCATTATTTACAGACTACAAAAACACAACAATAACACAGATCAAAGGGCAGCTAACATATCGTGAAGAAAACGCACAAAGAGTCAAAGCGTTTGTGGCAGCTGAAACGTTTGGTGAGTATCCAAAGGTAATGGTTGATCGAAAGCACAACTGGTTTGTCGTGACAAAGGCAACAAAGCTTAGTGATGAAAATCCAGATGTGTTTGACTTAAGTGACATTCAAAATGTTTTGGTAGAAATTGAAGAGAATAAGCGAGAACTTCATTTCACAAATAAGAAAGGGAAGACATGTTCCTATAAACCAGCAAGATACGAATTTACGTACCAATTCAAGGTAAATATTCAAATGAATCATCCATTCATCAAAATGATTTCTTTGAAGATTACCAAAGAGGATGTCAAGATCATTTCAGAAATGCAGGATAAAGAAGTAATGGTACAGTCAAACGAAAAGTATCAGGAATCTTTACAGGTGGCAAACGCATTAAAGGATGCGCTTGAATCATAATAATGCACAGAAAAGGAGGAATCATATATGGCAAATACATGTGCAATTTGTGGTGCAACAATTAATGTTTTACAATCACAGAAATTAATGGATGGAAATTATATTTGTACAAAGGGTTGTCGTGCAAAGGGATTAAAATATTACGACTATGTTCATTCTGATTTAGATAATGTCAAGGACCATATTCATCAAACTGAGGTGGGTACAAAGATTTGGCAAGATTTAATGGAACCTTTGAAAAAAACACGTGATAAAAATCAAAAGATGCAGTCTTTCCACCCTATTTATATTGCACCAAGTCTAGGTTTGATTGCGGTTATTGAAGCTCGTGGAGGTTTGTTTAATACAAAAATATATGCGTGTGTATATCGTCTAGAAAATCTTCAGATTTATAAAACCGAAAATATGCCAGCTAGAACGAGTGGTTCGGATAAAGATAAAAAGTGTGTTCACTTAGGCTTTGTACATACAAAAGGTTTAAATGATGTCTATATTCCATTTGATGATGAAACAAGATGCCATCAATGTGTGGATTATCTAAATAAATTGTTTGGCTTAGATGATTCATTTAGAAGTGGCATTAAAAAGTCTGTAACTCAATTTAAGGCAACAAAGAGTATGTGGGATTTAGCGAAAGCCAAAAAGAATGGAGAAAATTTAGAAGAAAAAGCGAAAGCGACAGTGGATGCGTTTGGGGCAACGATCATTGGAGATCGTACGCAATTTAAAGATGCAGCCGATCAAGCTCTTGCAAACTATGATCTGGACTAAATTTTGTTCGGTCTTGTTTCTTAGTTTGAATCTAATGTTTACAGGTTGTAAATCACAACCTAATGAAGAGGTATATATTTCAGATTTCTACAATATTCATGAAGAATATAAGGATGCATGGGGAAATGTTGGTAAGTACGACATTTCCTTACCTTATATTCATTGTGATTCAAAGAGCGCAAAGAAATTGAATCAGACAATCAAAAATGAATACAAGGATTTGATAGATTCTTTAGATGAGGCAAAAGAAGAAGGGTATACGTTGCCGTACACAAAGGTTAGTTATGATGTGTATACACATTCAAATCTATTGAGTTTAGTTATTAAGGAAGAAGTAGAGACGGAATATCCTAGGTATAAGGTGTATCATTTTGATTCTAAAACGAAGAAGCGTGTTTCGAATAAAAAGTTGTATAAGAAATATAAAATCAGTCAAAAAGATATGAAGGTATGGGCTGCACAGGCTTTTGATCAGGAATATGCCAATGAATATTATGACAATGTAAAGGAATTAAGAGCTCAAACAATTGGTTTGTTGCCTTCAAATCTGGATGTGTTTTACCACAAAGGAAAATTGAATGTATTGATTCCTGTCGCCACAAATTTTGGTTCTGGAACAAAGATGGTTTTGTATAGGCCAAGTCGCAAGAAGTCTTATAAGATAGAAGATTCTTCCACGTTTGACCAGATGACTATGACATTAAAGGATAATAAACTATCGCTTTACTATAGTGGAACGGATAAAACGTATAAGGTGCATGGTTGTTTTAATGAGTATAAACAAGTTCATGTGTATGAAATAGGTCCTGGTGTCACTTATGGTTTTGCGCTAACGACAAATGGTTTGGTGGAAGTGATTGCGATTGAGGATGGTTTGCCGATTGAGCGTGTTTGTAGTCAAGGACCATTATATGGGTTAGATAAAGTAAAAAGCCTTCGTAGTGGGCAGGCACTGACAGAAAAGGATCAGTTGATTGATTTATTTGATGCATTGAGAAATCAGCCGTTTAAAAATCTTGAGGGTACGTATACAAATGAGAGTGTAACACTTCAAATCGATGAGAATGGTTTGTATGCAATGCAGGATCAAGAGAATTCGCATTCTGGCCTATTGTTTAGTGTAGGTATGGAAGAAGATGGATTTGTGTATGGATATGATGACTATAATCAACAAGTCTTATCGTATTGTAAAGTAATGCCGTTATATGAAAAATTAGAGATCAAAAATTTGTTTGATCATGACAAATTAGAATTGGAGTATCAATATGAATAATAAAAAATTGTTTGCGAGTGCACTAGCACTAAGTATGTTTTTTGGATTAACAGCTTGTTCAAGTGAAAAGCCGGAAGATACAAAGGTTGTAGAAAAGAAGGAAGAGAAAAAAGAAGAGAAGAAGGAAGAAAAGAAAGAGGAAAAGAAAGAGGAAAAGAAAGAAGAAAGTACGGATGCCGTATTAGTAAGAGAAATTTCGAGTAAGACATATACAGTCACAATTCCTGAGCTTACTTCATTCTATACACCAAGTAGAGATGGTTTAGAAGTTAAAACAGAAGTAAATGAACAACAAATCTCATATACGCTTGAAGATGAATTTGGTGATTTTAAAATGGCTATTTATGTAAACCCAATCAGTGCTGAGAGTGCAGAAGCCTATGCGAATCGTATTAATGAAGGATTCAAGGATGATGAATCGAAACAATATAAGCCTAGCACGGTGGGTGATTTCAATGGTTTTAGAAAAGTGACTACAAGTGAAAATCCTAGCTTCAAATGTAAAGATAACTTGTTGTTGGATTTTGAAAGTGTGGATGGTTCTGCTGTAGTGATGTCTGTAACTGTAGAACAATTCTATGATACAGATACAACGGATATGGAAGTAGCGATGAAAGCTATTTTGGACAATATGAAAGTTGAGGTTAAGTAGTTATGAACGCAAACTTTGTGAAGAGTTTATTAGTAATCGGAATGGGCTTGAGTTTACCTGCTTGTTCATCGAATGATCCAGAGCCTAAAAAGGAAGATACAAAGGTTGTCGAAGCTAAAAAGGAAGAAAAGAAAGAGGAAAAGAAGGAAGAGAAAACAACGGATTTTGTGGTGAGCAAAAACTACAACAAGAAGTATGAGATCATCATCACAATGCCTCAAGATTTCACAACGATTTATACGCCAGCAGATGGTGTAGAGGTGACAGGAGAGATTGTCAATGATTCCTTTATTCGCTATAGCTTTGAAAATAAAGAAGCCGATACGAAAAAGATTGCGGCAGTTGAAGCAAATGCAGATGCAACAGCGGATGAAGTGGCTGAAACCTTCAATAAAGGTGAGGAAGATGAGAGTAAGCTTTATAAGCCTTATCAGGTTGGAAATTATACAGGTGTAAATAAGATTTCGGATTATTCTTATGATGATTATGTAACGTACAATATGTATTTCAATTTGGATCGAGATGGTTTTAAAGGAACAATTAAGGTTGTTGTTGAAAAGCTAAAAGCGGAAGCGGATGATTCGGATACAGAAGCAATTATCACAGCAATTTTAGATCATGTAAAAGTTGAAAAGAAGAAATGTGAGTAAGCCTATGAATCATAAGCTAGCTAAGATCTTGCTTGCGCTAGGTATAGGGTTAAGTCTAGTTTCTTGTGCAAAAAAGCCAGAAGAACCAAGGTCTTCACAAGTGAAAAAAGAAGAAAAGGTAGAAATTGGTGAAATGACTGGAGTCGTACAAATGAATGGCTATTTCATTAAGATGACGATGCCAGATTTATTGTCGGTTTATACACCAAAACAAGAAGGCTTAGATATATCGGGTAAGCTAGAGGGTGGTCGTATTCTTAAATATGATTTACATTCGGATGATCGTACGTATATCACGCGAATTTCAATTGATTGCGATTATCGTAAGGCGGCCAAGGAAACGGCGGATGTCTTGAATGCAGGTTTTGAAGATGAGGCGGATCAATATAAGGCATTTACAATTGGTAAGTATTCGGGTTATAAGAAAACAACGGTATATGATTCGTCTGATAAAACCTATTCTAAGATGTTGATCGATTATCCGGTTGGTGAAGATAATGTTGTCTTACAAATTTATGTAGAACAAGAAAAAGCCAATGATTTGGATGAGGTAACACTTGCTGTATTGGATAATATCGTTGTTGAAATTTGTATGGAAGAGTAGGTGATAAGAGTGAAAAGGAATAAGTTATTAACTGGCTTCTTGGTTTTGGGTATGGGACTAAGTTTAGTGGCTTGTTCATCAAATGAGCCAGAGACTAAGGTAGCTGAAGAAAAGAAAATAGAAGAGACTAAGGCAATCGAAGAAAAAGAAGAAAAGGCAAAAGAAGAGAAGAAGGAAGAAGAAAAGGCTAAGGCAGCTGAGGAAGAAAAAGAAAAGGATAGTACGATTATTAGTTATGCGAATAAAAAGGTCAGAGTTACTTTACCTAAAGATTTGACTTCTTTCCATACGCCTGCTAGAGAAATTTCTAGATATAGCTATATGGAAGAATCGAATGTTCTTGGTTATTCATTGTATGCGAAAGATCGTACGTTTACCATTCATTTCTCAATTGGAACGGATGGCTGGGATTCAGCAGAGGCTGCCAGCATTTCTCACAACAAGGTTTGTAAGGATGAATCAAAAATGTATGAGCCATGTACTGTAGGTGAATATTCTGGATATAAGTATGTGGTGTCAAGTGATAAATCGATTGAATATCATTATGCGCTTGATTATCTAGTGGATGGTCAAGATGTCGTACTAACCATTCGTGAAGAATTACGTGATGATGACGATACTTCCTTGTTAGAGCCATTGTTGCTGGATGTGGTACATAATTTAAAGATTGAATTAATAGGAGAATAATATGAATGGGAATAAGTTATTAACCGGCTTCTTAGTTTTGGGTATGGGACTGAGTTTAGTGGCTTGTTCAAGTGATAAACCCGAGCCTAAAAAAGAAGAGGCTAAGGTAGCAGAAAAGAAAAAAGAAGAAAAACGAATGGATACGCAGGATCGAACGGCTAAATTGAGTGTTCCCGAAGATCTATCTCCTTATTTTACTTCATCTAGAGAGGGTGTAGGTAAAATGGAGAGTATGTTAAAGGATAATGGTTCGATTGTCTATAAGTGTTTAAATGAAGAGAATAAGTATGAGTTGAATGCTGAAATTAAATTGTTGTCGTCTAGCTCTGCTGAAAAGAGTGCGGATCTACAGAATTCAATGTATGGTGAAAATGACGAGGATAAAAAGTATAAGCCTTGTACGTTTGAGGGTTTTGATGCGTATAGTCACACCATCAATCTGGGTACAGTTGAAAATACTAGACTTCATTATTATGTAGATTATCCAGTCGAGGATATCAATAAGGTCGTTTCTATTGAGATCAACCAGAAGAATGATAAAGAAAAGGATACTTCTGATTTAGAACCTTTTGCGAAGGCTATTGTTAAAAATATGAAGCTCGAAAAGGTGAAGGAAGAAAAGAAAGAGGAAGTAAAGAAGGAAGTTAAAGAAGAGAAGAAGGATGAAAACAGCAAGGAAATTGTTGGTGAATCGTCTCGTGCAAAATTAACTTTACCAAGGGATTTGACTTCGTTCTATACGCCTAGTGAAAAGTATGACACAATCAAGGGTGAGCAAGATAAGGGAAACATTGGTTATACATTAAGTAGAGAAGATCCAGATCGTTCAATCTACGTTAACATATGTACAGATTCAAGTGATACGCTTGAAGAGGCTATCGTCTTCCATAATGAACATTTAAGTAAAGGAGAAGAGCCGTTCACAGAGTATACATTGGGTGAATATTCTGGATATCGTTCTATGAGCTACACGAATTATTGGAATAGTGCCAATGATACGACGTATAGGTATAAGTTAAATTATCCAGTAGGCGATAAAAATGTAATATTGTCATGTTTTGTAAAACTTCGTGATAATTCGGATGATACGACAGGATTAGAAGATATATTATTGGCGGCTTTGCAGCAATTGAAGGTAGAAATTAAATAATAATAGGAGAACATAATATGAAAAATAATAAGTTATTAACAAGTCTGTTTGTGCTTGGTATGGGTTTGAGTCTAGTTGCGTGTGGTGCAAGTGATGGTGGTACGACTACAAAGACGGATGGTACAAAAACGGTAGAGAAGAAAGAGGAGCAGAAGTTTGCGGATCGAAAAGAGTATGAATCGGAGGGTCTAGCTTGTAATTTTAAATTGCCAAACTTGGATTCTTTCTATTTGGTGAAGGGTTTAGAAAAGCCTGTTTACAATACGGAATTATCACTTGGAAGCATAAAATATGAAGTTCGTGATGATTATCTTCCGGCTCTTCTAGTATATGTAGGAGACGATGCATTCGCAGAATGGAGTGATGGATATACTATTGAAGAGCTTGCGACAAAAGATTTGAATGGGGAAGCTGAATATACAGAGACAAAAGTCGGTGGCTATAGAGCTTTAGTTGCAGATTTATCGGATGAGGATAATTTAAAGAAAGAATACTATATTGAACATCCAGATCTTCCAAATGGAATCGTTTGTATTGAAGTCTGTGAATATGATGATAAAGATATTTCCGATGAACTTGCAGAAGCGATTATTAAAGAGTTCAAAGTTGTTGAGCTTTTAGATGTTGAATAATTCTACTTTATGTCGAATCCAAATGATGGATATGCCAAAAGAAAAGAGATGAATGTGCAGGGATTGGCTTGTACATTCACTCTTTCGAATATTGATGCTTATTTTCTTGTAGAGGATGAGCGGGTTTCGTATAAAAGTAAAGTGGTTGCGTCTGGTATGATGTATCGCATTTTTGGTCAGAATACGGATATTTTAGTGTTTGTGGATACTATTCCTTATATTCGAAACAATGCGATGTCTTATGATGAAGTGGTTCGTGTTGAGTTTGAAAATCTAGATTATAAAGATTTAGAGATACTTGCTTATAAGACATGTATATATGAGGAAGAGGATGGTAATTATATAAAACGTACATATCTTGTGGACTATCCAGATATATCAAGTGGTGTATTGAGAATCGAAATTCTGAGTAAATCGAATGAATTTGATTCTTTAGTAAGAGCGATTGTAAAAGAAATACAAGTAAAAACAATAGAAGAATGGTAGGTAAATAATATGGGATTAATTCGTGCTGGTGCTGGAGCTGTTGGTTCTGTTTTTGGCGATCAATGGAAGGAGTACTTTTATTGTGATGCATTAGAGCAGGATGTATTGGTTCGTAAGGGTTCTAAAAGGACGGGTAAAAAGTCGAGTAATAAAGGAAGTGACAATATCATTTCAAATGGTAGTGTGATTGCGGTTGCGGATGGTCAATGTATGTTGATTGTGGATCAGGGTCGTGTTGTTGAGCTTTGTGCAACGCCAGGAGAATTTGTGTATGATTCTTCAAGTGAACCTTCTATCTTTGCGGGAAGCTTAGGTCAGAGTATTAAGGATTCTTTCTCGACAATGGCTAAGCGTTTCACTTTTGGTGGAGATACGGCTAAGGATCAAAGAGTGTATTATGTGAACACAAAGGAAATGGGTGAAGTTCTATATGGAACGGCGACTCCAATTCCATTTAGAGTGGTTGTGAATGAAGAATTGGGTTTCAAGTTGTCTGTGAAATTGCGTTGTAACGGTAACTTTACATATCGTGTGGCCGATCCAATCTTATTCTATACAAATGTATGTGGAAATGTGGCAGAGGATTTTGAGTCTGAAACCATTGAGGGCAAACTTAAGGGTGAATTGATGACGGCTTTGCAGCCTGCCTTGGCAAAATTGAGTGCGGATCGTGTGATGTATTATGAGATTCCAGCTCACACAATGGATGTTGCGGCAGCTTTAAATGATGAGTTGAGTGATATTTGGCGTGCTAAGCGTGGCTTGGAAGTTGTATCTTTCAATATTAACTCTTTGAGTATTCCTGAGGATCAAGAAAAGAAAATCACGGAGTGGGAAGAAAATGCGATGACGATGAATCAAACGGTTGCGGCAAGTCGTTTGGTTGGTGCCCAGGCTACAGCTATGAAGGATGCTGCAAATAATGCGTCTGGTGCAATGACTGGATTTATGGGTATGGGTATGGCCATGAATCAGGGTGGTATTAGTGCGCAAAACTTATATGCGGCGGGTGCTGCTGCTCAACCAGCTCCCGATCCAACTCCAACACCGACTCCTGCACCTACGCCTGAGGCAAAGGCAGATGGCTGGACTTGTCCAACTTGTGGACATCTAGCAAGTGGTAAATTCTGTCCGGAGTGTGGAACGCCTAAGCCTAGTGTTGAGGGTTGGGCTTGTCCGACTTGTGGTACTGTAAATAAGGGTAAATTCTGTACAGAGTGTGGTGCAAAAAAACCGGCACATGAACCATTGTATCGTTGTGATAAGTGTGGTTGGCAACCTGAGGATCCGCATCATCCACCTAAATTCTGTCCGGAGTGTGGTGACCCATTTGATGATAATGACATAGAAAAGTAGAGGGTTTTAATTATGAGTACTTTACAAGAGTTTAAATGTCCTTGTTGTAATGGTTCCATTTCGTTTGATACAAAACTTCAGAAGATGAAGTGTCCTTATTGTGATACAGAATTTTCTCTGGAAACACTTCAGCAATATGATTCTGTAAAGATTGAGGAAGAAGATCAATTTGAGTGGGATGTGAAGCCAGGTCAAGAGTGGGCAGAAAATGAAACTGATGGATTATTGACATATGTTTGTAATTCGTGTGGTGGTGAAATTGTTGCGGATGAAAATATGGCGGCTGCGTCTTGTCCGTTTTGTGGAAGTCCGATTGTCGTAAAGGAAAAATTGGGTGGTGTCTTAAAGCCGGATTTAGTGATTCCGTTTAAGTTGGATAAAAAGGCGGCTAAGGAAGGTTTGAAACAGCACTATAAGGGTAAGACTTTATTGCCTAAAGAATTCAAATCCGAAAATCATATTGAAGAAATCAAAGGTGTATATGTGCCTTTCTGGTTGTTTGATGCGGATGCCGATGGTGAGGTTCGTTATAATGCGACAAAGGTTAATATGTGGTCGGATTCAGAATATGATTATACGGAAACCAAATACTATCGTTTATATCGTAAAGGACATGTAAGATTTGAAAACATTCCGGTAGATGGTTCGAGCAAGATGCCAGATGATATGATGGAGTCTATTGAGCCTTATGACTTAAAAGATGCGGTGGATTTTCAGACGGCTTATCTAGCAGGTTTTTTAGCCGATAAATATGATGTGGATGCCGATTCAAGTATTGAGCGTGCCAATACCCGTGTAAAGAAGTCTACGGAAGATGCGTTTATGACTAATTGCGGTAAGTATGACACGGTTACTTGTGAGGATAGTGCAGTTCAGATTCAGAATGGTACGGCAAAATATGCGTTGTATCCAGTGTGGATCTTAAATACGAAGTGGAAGGGTGAAAACTACAGTTTTGCGATGAATGGTCAAACGGGTAAATTTGTAGGGAATCTTCCAGAAAATAAGAGCCTAGTTTACTTGTACTATGTAGTGGTTACGCTTCTTGGAAGTGTTTTAGCTTATATCGTAATATTGATTATGAGTTGGGGAAAGTAGGAGGTTGTATATGAAAAAACTTAGTATTTTATGTTCATCTCTTCTACTTGCACTTATGATGTGCTTCCCGGTTTTTGCGAGTGAAGATCTAAGATATGTAGAGGATAATGCAGGCTTATTAACTGCAAGTGAACAGCAGGAATTAAATGATACTTTAACTGAGATCAGTGAAAGACAAGGTGTAGATGTTGCCGTAATCACTGCGGATGATATGGGTGATCAATCGATAGAAGACTACGCAAAAGCGAAATATGATGAGCGTGGCTATGGTGATGATGGTGCTTTATTGGTTGTCAACATGGAAGTTCGCGAGTGGTGGATGTCTACTTATGGAAAAGGTACTTCAGCTATTTCATCAGATGCGATTCAAGCGATTGGTAGTGAGTTTGCGCCTTATTTAAGTAGTGGAAAATATGCGGATGCATTTGAAACATACGCAAGACTTTGCGATGACTATATTACTAGAGCACCTAATCTTTCTGAAGAGTATGCGCAAGCTTTAAGTGGTCTTACTTCATTACAAGATGGACTAAGATTTGTGAATGATGATGCGCGTTTATTAACTGAGGATGAAAGAAAAGAGTTAAATGATACTTTAACCCAAATTGGTAAGCGTCAAGGTTTAGATGTTGCGATATTGACTACAAAAGATACGGGTGGTAAGGCACTTCTTGATTATGCGATGACGATGTATGAAGCGCTTGAGTATGGTCAGGGTAAAAATAAAGATGGAATTCTTTTAGTGGTCAACATGGAAACACGTAAGTTCTGGATGGCTACTCATGGTTATGGTATTACAGCATTTACGGATGCCGGAATTAGTTATATTAGTGAAAAGCTAGGTCCTTCTTTAAAGAAGGAGAAGTACATGAAGGCTTTTACAACGTTTGGTAGTCTTTGCGAAAAGTTTGTAGAAAAGGCACATAATGGTAGCCCTTATGATGTTGGAAATATGCCTTTTAAATGGCTTCCATGGTATTGTGTACCAATTTCTCTTTTAGTAGGTTTTATTTGTGCAGTCTTTGTGGTGAGTAAAAAGCGTGAACAGCTTCATTCTGTTGCGTTTGAAGACAAGGCACATAACTATATGAAGAAAAATACGTTGAAGATGAAAGAGTCTCATGACTACTTCTTGTATCACACAATATCTCGTCATCGAATTAAATCTGACGATGATGATAGTTCGAGCGGAGGAAGTAGTACATATTCTAGTAGTAGTGGCGACACGTATGGTGGTGGTGGCGGTAGCTTCTAATGCCGCAAAATGCAGGATCAAACCCCTGCATTTTCCATTTTAGGCGCAATAAATTTGGATGGGTTTAGGTGAATTTGCTCTCCAAGAATTTAAGGGGCGGTATATACCCCAAAACGGTTTATAGCTGATATTTGGCTCGGACATTTAGTTGTCCGGGTCCTTTTTTTCAACCGTTTTAATGCTTCCGTCATCCTTGTCGATTTCAAAGCATAGGTTACTAAATCTTTTGTATCAACAACATCCACTCCGTAGTCGCCGGTGCTTTTTGTGATAGTTACATCAGAATAACCGATTTTCTTTAATAGGTTTGCAATATATTGTTCAAATTCAAAACCGCTAGATAAATCCGAGATGTTTTGATTGTAAGAGATGTCATTGCTTTTACGACTTCCTGTAATATACAGACATAAGTCGTTTAATTCATAAAGAAGACTTGACTCAAAGCGGAATTTAAAAATATGATCACTTTCTACAACTTTTCACGGTATTACGGTGGTGTTATAAAGCAATATAGGTTTTTACAAGTTTTTATTGGTAATATGATGGTGTTACAAATTTTTTGTATGAAAAT
>OGRU01001523.1_pt1 | contig 17163 bp, 18 predicted proteins | sample 1553541 | NCBI WGS metagenome assembly OGRU01 (sample SAMEA2580068, study PRJEB22360) | human gut metagenome | biome: human gut; feature: human-associated habitat; material: faeces | place: Denmark | collected 2008/2010
AATCATCGGTTGACATTTGCGCCCAGGGATCACCCCCGCCTATGCGGGGAAAAGCTGCCAGCAAAATTGATATAAACTTCTTTTTCAGGATCACCCCCGCCTATGCGGGGAAAAGTGTATCTATCAGACCGCCGCAGAAGCAAGCTTAGGATCACCCCCGCCTATGCGGGGAAAAGTGTTCTACGATGCACACACTTCCAAAAAAAGAAGGATCACCCCCGCCTATGCGGGGAAAAGCAGATCATACTTTCTCATTTTATTTTCCTCCGAGGATCACCCCCGCCTATGCGGGGAAAAGATGGAGCCGATACGAAACCATTTGCATCCATCAGGATCACCCCCGCCTATGCGGGGAAAAGACAAGCAACACTGTCAGCGGCAAGACAAACCAGGGATCACCCCCGCCTATGCGGGGAAAAGATGACGGAACACTTCCAGAACCGATTTCAAATAGGATCACCCCCGCCTATGCGGGGAAAAGTTCAGAAGCGTGTAAACCAGTTAATTCCGTAAAGGATCACCCCCGCCTATGCGGGGAAAAGCTAGGGGCGTTCTTGGCATCGGAAGCAGTCAAGGGATCACCCCCGCCTATGCGGGGAAAAGCTCCAGATACCGTCTGATCAGTATATCTTCCAGGGATCACCCCCGCCTATGCGGGGAAAAGCCGCACACTATACGGGTGGATCAATCGAATGCAGGATCACCCCCGCCTATGCGGGGAAAAGTATTTTTGCATGTGATGCCGGTGCAGTTGTCTGGGATCACCCCCGCCTATGCGGGGAAAAGCGTAAGAAGTCAAGCACTGCCTGACGCTGTGCGGGATCACCCCCGCCTATGCGGGGAAAAGTCGAATAGTCATTTTCTTTATTCCTCCGTGATAGGATCACCCCCGCCTATGCGGGGAAAAGTGTATTTTATGACCGAAAGATTATATACGCACAGGATCACCCCCGCCTATGCGGGGAAAAGTTCCGTGGTCAAAAAAGTGCTGTCCGGTGACTTGGATCACCCCCGCCTATGCGGGGAAAAGAGATCGTAGTTGACGACCCCAACGACGAAATCAGGATCACCCCCGCCTATGCGGGGAAAAGTGGAAACGTAGATCACGATTACGGCTATATCGAGGATCACCCCCGCCTATGCGGGGAAAAGCGGAAATGTCGGAAAATCGTGGTTTTATCGTAGGGATCACCCCCGCCTATGCGGGGAAAAGGTTCCCGTTCCCCATACTCATATTTTAGATATGGGATCACCCCCGCCTATGCGGGGAAAAGTATGAGATACTTGCTGAAAAAGCAAGGGTACGGGGATCACCCCCGCCTATGCGGGGAAAAGTTGACGCTCGCGATGTATTTTTTCATTTCTTTAGGATCACCCCCGCCTATGCGGGGAAAAGCAAATATTGGCGACGATATAGGCGACGATTTTAGGATCACCCCCGCCTATGCGGGGAAAAGTCATCCACTCTTGCCACCCCCTTTCCATGATATAGGATCACCCCCGCCTATGCGGGGAAAAGCCACGTTTTCCCATGCTCTCACGCCCTTAAAAAGGATCACCCCCGCCTATGCGGGGAAAAGATTCAACTTCCTTTCTGCTTCTTTTGGTATGGGGGATCACCCCCGCCTATGCGGGGAAAAGTCATAGTTCCCACATCTGCCGGCACGAATCGCAGGATCACCCCCGCCTATGCGGGGAAAAGCATCAAGAAATCGAAAACGTATCTGCTCCGCTGGGATCACCCCCGCCTATGCGGGGAAAAGACAAGGACGATATAACAGCATTTTTCGAACCGAGGATCACCCCCGCCTATGCGGGGAAAAGATCTTCTCGTCGTTCAGCCATGCACCGCAAACGGGATCACCCCCGCCTATGCGGGGAAAAGCTCCACAATTTTATTTTTCACAAATTGTTTATAGGATCACCCCCGCCTATGCGGGGAAAAGGGTTTCGGGCTTTTCCCTCAACCTCTGTATCTAGGATCACCCCCGCCTATGCGGGGAAAAGTTTTCTGTGCGTATTCCAGAGTATCACACAGTAGGATCACCCCCGCCTATGCGGGGAAAAGAAATAACGCCATTTTCTCACACCTCTTTACCAGGGATCACCCCCGCCTATGCGGGGAAAAGGTCCACCAGTCGCGGACATGTGGAAGCGGTCAGGGATCACCCCCGCCTATGCGGGGAAAAGGGAGAAAGCGTGGAAGATGCGTTTTCCGCAGCGGGATCACCCCCGCCTATGCGGGGAAAAGGAACGGAACCCGTCGGAATACGTGCTGATGTTGGGATCACCCCCGCCTATGCGGGGAAAAGACGGAGATTCTGTTCACTCACGGTTGCCATTTAGGATCACCCCCGCCTATGCGGGGAAAAGTGTCTGTTATCAGCAAACGCCGAACGAAGCTGAGGATCACCCCCGCCTATGCGGGGAAAAGTCGTCATGAGTGGGGGGTATATCGGGCAAACCAGGATCACCCCCGCCTATGCGGGGAAAAGATCTGGTGAATGTGTCGATCTGGTCAAGAAACAGGATCACCCCCGCCTATGCGGGGAAAAGTTCCCGTTATGGGCTGTTTTGTGCGGAAAATAAGGATCACCCCCGCCTATGCGGGGAAAAGTCCGATAGATCCGCGACCTGTTTTTTCAAATCAGGATCACCCCCGCCTATGCGGGGAAAAGACTAAAAAGATCCCAAAACAGCGTTACTTTTTCCATCAGCCTGCTTCATTTTCATTTAGTTTGCAATACACCTGATACAAAAGCTGACAGTCTGCCAGTGCACGATGCTCCTGCTTTGCCGGAATTTCCAATACGTTTGCTATTGTTTCGAGTTTATAACTTCTCAACCCCTTTATTTTGCTTTTTGCAGCCTGCATTACATCATAGGTATCCATTTCTGGAAAATCCATGCCATTTCTTTGGCTTTCAGTTTCGAGAAATTTTTTATCAAAATCAATACAATACCCCAACACCATACTGCTTCCTATAAAATCATAAAATGCAGCTAAGGCATCTTGAATAGGGATTCCATTTGCTTTGACAGATGCATTCTCAATTCCCGTCAATGCAGTGATAGTTTCAGGAATTTCATTATGAACCAGTATCAGCTGCTGATATTCGTCCACACACTTTCCATTCCGAACCCGTATTGCTCCAAGTTCCAGAATTTCATCTTTTTCAGCTGCAAGGCCTGTTGTTTCTATGTCGATAATTACAAAAGATTCTTCCACGCTGTCGGCATCTGAACGAGAACCAGATCTTCTGCGTTTCTTTGCTCCCATTCGCTGTTTTGCAGCATTACTAAAGCCTGCTTTTAAACCACTCTCCGCGGCGTTATGACTATGAGGATGCTTCATTAGTTTTATGCCGTCCAGATCGACCGGCTCCCATGCCGTGTTATGCACATAGAAATCCATATGCTGCTCATTGTTCGCAGTAAACACCATCGTAGCTTGTCCGTCACGGATATTCTCGCAAACTCTTTGCCAGAGTGCCTCACGAACTCTGGCACTCACACGCCCCACATAAACACCTGTATTGATCTCAAGCAGCCATTTTGAAAGATCTCCACGCAGTTTCGGCGGACAATTTGCTATCGTAAGTACAATCATATTCCATCCTCATATTTACCATAAGAAATGCCGTACTCCACATGTTCTTTCAAATTGTCCCACAAATAAACAACTTCCTGCTGCTCCTGCGGCTGGGATTCCTGCAAAAGATATTTGACATCTTTCACCATTCGCTCCAACAGCTTGGTTTCCGAAAACACATTCCGAACCCTTCTACGCATGATATTTGGAAGATCAGGCGGCTCCTCTGCTGCCAGTTCAAAGGCAAGCGGAATCGTGACCTCTGCTTTATACAAGTCTGCAATGTCATAGGCAAAGGAAAATTCATGCCCGACATGGATAAATCCCAGACTCGGTGCACAGCCCAGTGCAGTGATTACCGCAGAAGCAAGCCCATAAAGGCAGACGTTTCCGGCAGAAAGAGCCTGATTCACCGGATCGCTTGCAGAAAAGTCTTCTGCATCATACTTTCTCCCGTCCCACGAAACGTCCCATTTTTTTGCTTGCTCCCGATAGATTTTTCGCATTCGTGCACCTTCACGTCCCCGCAGCTGCTGCAATGTCATGCCTGACACATCTGCATCTGCAAACCGCATCTCGTACATTTTGCGGACAACATCAAGGTGCTTTCTGGTGTTAGAAACCAATTTTGCCTGTTTTTCCAGCAACGTGCTGTGAGAATTCAGGGCTCTCCCATGTGCATAATATCGCACCCCATGTTCTCCGACCCAGATCACACTGATCCCCGTATCACCAATCAGTTCCATGGCTCGATGAGAAATGTCTGTCCCCGGTCCAAGCAGCAGCACAGTAATTGCTGCCGCCGGAATGTACAGCGTGCCTTCCAGATCACGTGCTGTGATCGCACCGTCTTCCCGATGGATCTTGCAGTGTTCCAGATAGAGAAACGTCATACGGTCGTTGATCGTCGGAAGTGCTTGCAAATCCGGCTTTTCCATACCGTTTTGTTCTGCCATCAGTGCTCCCCTGCCACGGTCAGCATTCCAAGTCCATATGCCTTTCCTCTGCCGATTCCCTGCATAAGGGACAACCGAAAGCATTCGGCATCTGTCACAGTCAGAACCCCTTCATATGTAACTGCCAGTATTCGCACATACTGCCTGCTGTCCCCTTTTCGGAAACGATACCATTTAGATTCTGTTACAAGCCACTGGTCTTCTTCCAGTGCAAAGCCATGTTTCGCCGCCTGTTTTTCCAGCCATTCTTCCTGATACGCAGTCGTAATATGTGCAACTGGTTTTCCTCTTTTGGACTGTGCGATCTTCTTATAAACAACCGGATTGGCTTTCAGCCGGAACTGCCACTTACTTCCGTTTGTGATCCTGTCAAGCAGAACATCATATTTTTTGGTTTCTGCACATGTCCCTGTGCCAAATTGCCTTACAACTTCCGAAAAATCCAGCGGAGATTCTGTCAAAATCAGAAGATACTGATTTCCATTGAGGGTATCCAATCTCCAGAGTTTCCGCGTTCTTCCCTCCGGCTCTGCACATTCAATGGCACCGTGAAACAATTTCGGTGCCACCAACGCCTGCATGGTTTTCGTCTTTGTCAGATCTAATTGAATTCTTGTCAGATACATACGACACCTCACAATTCCGAAAACGGGTCATGTTCTTTGCCGGTGATGATCTCTTCGCACTTCATACGCCAGCCATGCTGTCTGTGCAGCTGGGAAAACGACTGCGGAACGTCCTGCACCGGAATACCGCCAAACGGCACTTCATAGGCAATGCGGAATGTGCCGGCTTTCTCGTTGCAAAGAGGCGGTTCTTCTTTCAGAACTGCTTCCAGACTTTTTTCCCGTACACCCCATACGATCGGAAGTGTCGGCGGGCACGATTTTCTGCCGAGATACAACGGATAGACCGGATGCTGCAATGCCTCTGCAATTTTCTGCAAAAAGGCAATGTCCTCCGATTCCAGTGCTACCAGAAAAACTGCATCAGAAAGATAGTGCCGTTCTGTAACATCTGTTGTTTTGGGAGAATGCACCATATGAAAGTCTTTCAAAAGCCTGCCCTCTTTTTCCGCACGAACGCCAAAACGCAGTGCTGTAAGCGGCTCCAGCTTTTTCGGATCATCATTTCTCTGTATGCCCAGTGCGGCAGCAAGCATTCCGACCACACCGCTTTTCGTCGGCTCCCGTTCTGTGTTCCGAATGATAAATTTCGAGTTACTGCCCCACGCCTGTAACGGGGCAGCCAACCGCAACAATAATACTGCCATTTTTGTTATGCCTCACTGACTTGTTCCCGCAAATCGGATTCCAGTGTGTCCAGAAGCTCCGGCAAAGACATCTGCTGTGCAATATCCGAAAGTGCATCGCCAATGCAAAAAGCTGCCTTCGGCTCTGCCGCATACCGGCTGTATATTTTCTTTGCATACGCTGCCAGTCGCTTTTCCGATTCTGTAGCATAACCGTCTTCCGATGCACGAACAGGCTTTTCAAATGCACCGCACAGGTTGACAGGCTGATCCATTCGGATCGTCACATAAACAGCGTCCGGAAATGTGCGGTTTGCGAAGGTATTTTCCTTACCGGTCGGCATAGAACGGATAAATGCTTCTGCAAATTTACGCACGACTACAGCCACATCAGCAGCATCGTCCAGTGTCTTCCGCAGTTCAGACACATTCACATTGGCATAGCGATACAACGTGGACGAGTTGAATTCTACGGTTCCGAGGTGGCCTGCTCCGGCATTGTCGTCCTCTGAAATATCATCTACCGCAGTAAAATAATCGTACTCGTTCTGGACAGCATGCGTGGAGATCGCATGGGCAACCTGAGAGGCGGCATCGTAATTCAATGTCGGGTCGCTCGCAGCCATTCGTCCAAACAGGGCAATGTCTACAGACGGATATTCCTTCAAAGCCTTTTTGAAATCATTTTTGTCTGCTGTGTCCCCGCATGCAAGTCGGGCAATTTCCTTTGCCTGTCGGTTGCTCATAAAAAACAACGCATCTGCCTTTTCGATTTCCTCTTTTTTCGCTTTCAGGCTGATTCCTGCTGCCTTCAATGCATCTGATGCTTTCTTCAGGCACTTCTTTTCATCGAGAGAAGCATCTATAGACTGCATTTCCTGTGCAACCAGCTGCACAACATTTTTCGTGCGGTTTCCCAGATCATCTTCCGCAAACATGCCCCGGAATTCCTTTCTCATGGCATGCTTCCACGCCTGCGACGAAACTCTCGCTCTGACGGAACCGCCGTAGACAGCGGTCTTGGGGCTTCCTGTGTCATCACGATTGACACAGCTGGGCGGAACGGTCTGCAACACATGAAAATCAACATAAATACTCATTGTTTTTCTCCTTTTTCAACATAATAAAAGTCTTGTCCCCACGAAAGCTGTACTTCTTTCCGGCTCTCCAGAAACTGAAAACGATAAATATCTCCTGCAAGCTGTACATAATCCAGCCGCACGCCTTTTGCTTTGCAGAGCTGGATCAATCCTCTTAAATGGTGTGACAGTTCCTGCATGCTCTTTGCCGTAACAACCGGACCAAATCTTCGCAGAATTCGTCCTCGTTCTTCTTCTGTTTTTTCATTCATCAACCTGGCAGCAGCCGTGCCGAGGGATACTTTCTCACAGTGCACCGGTTCAGCATTCCCCTGCTGATGCAGGGCAAACAAAGTCAATGCAATATAGACAGCCCACTCGCCTTCGCTCGGCATACCGGAATTTCCGTAAAGTTCTGACGGCATTTCATTCAGAAATGCTCCCCACAATTCCGGAAGCTCTCCCGGTGTTTTTCCAATGCCTCTACGCAGATTGGCAAGCATCGCTTTTCCGACACTGGTTTCCTTTTGCCGGATCAAAAACTGAATTTGCCGATAGGTATAATTTCTGACATCGTCGATCTTTGACATGATTTCATCTCCTTTCACTAGATCTTTTTATAGATTTCTGCCACCTGTATGCGGAATTGATGAATTGCTTTCGGGGCAGAATATCGAACACTGTCTCCGCTTTTCTCATTTTTTATCTCATGTCCTACCATAGCAGCATCTCCTGCATGCATTGCCAGTTCTTCCGCACAGCTGTATGCGATTGTCTTTGCAGTTTTCTGCCATGCAGAAAATACCCTTTCCTCTGTTTCATAATCAGCAGAGTCCACTTCTTCCGGAGTGATCCCAGCCAGCCAGCGACGGAACGGCATGTCCAGACGGAAGTACAGCTGTGCACTGGCAGATTCTCTGGATTTCAGAAAAGTCTTATCCCAGCTCTTGGCATCGCCCTTGGTTCCGCCTGATGCGAGATATAAGTTACCGGCTAATTTGCGAATGGCATCTGCAAGCTGTTCGCATCTGTTGATCTCTACTTTGATTTTTTCCCGCCAGTTTGCACCAATGTCTATCAGCAACTGCTTGTTTACCATAAGAGAATCCCAGAATACATTTTGCACAAAGAAATCCTTATCTCCATATTGAACGGATACAATTGTTGTTTGCACCATTTGCATGTCAATTTCTTCCGCAATCCGCTGAACCCACTGAATTACACCTGCAACATGATTTCCCTCTTTATAATCATACAGCAAAGCAAAATCACGCCACATTTGCTTGTTGGCATCGTGTCTTCTCGGCACGTAGGAATCCTTTTCTTTTTTCGGTGTTCTCCATACAGTCATAGGCTCCATGAATGCATTTTCCTTCTGGAAAAAATCTCCGCCAATCAGGTAATAACGGATCACTGTATCATTTTCACGTTCCAAGAAAACACGTCTTGACTGTAGTGTATAAAGTTCTGCAAGATTATCCGGAAACGGGATCTCCGTTCGTTCCTCTCGACGTACAGTATCGGATTCCCACAGCGGCTTTTCCTCATTTTCCACTTGATCGCCGTTTACCATAACGAGATTCAGCAGCAGCGTTTCAAACAAATTTTTACCGCGGGTAAAAACAATTCCGAGCTTGCCAAGCCAGCCTGCTCCAGGTGACGGAAGCTTTCCGCCGGATTTTTCTTTTCCCTCTTTTGTCGGCTTTGCTGATGTATCATCAAATGCATTCAGATACAGCAGCCATCTTGCCGCCTGTGCATAGGATAGTGCTGTCTTTTCTTCGCCAAAATAAGAGGAAAACAATCGGACCTTATTACCGCTCTCCGAAATTTCACCATTCAATTTGGAAGCACCATACTGCGTGCCGCATGCCAGCCCTGCCACCTGTCCAAAAGGTCTTTCCGGATGAAACAGCCAGAACCGTTCATGCCATTTTTCCAGATATTCGCGAATCGGTTCCTCCGGAAGCTGACCAAGTTCCCAAAGATCTGTCCACCTCTCAACTGCTTCTTCTTCGTCTTCCAGTTCTGCCGCATTGCCGTCCGCATCGACTCTGGAAAAAATCGTATGCAGCACTGCAAGCATCAGACGAAGAATGACAATATCCTGCGTTGGCAATTCACCGCTTAGCGAGGTATATTGATGTGCGTGAAGAAGTGCGTCTGTCAATGACACTTCATGCACCTGACAGGAATCATCTCTCACGCGTATCCACGGTTCGTCCAGTAAATTGAATTCGATTTCTTTCATGAACACTCCTCCTTAAAGCTTTTAGGCAATACCGCACAAAGATTGTGCGACAGATGCGTCGTCAAATTTTTCGTCAGATGAAACAAAAAGCGGAGTGAATACTGGATGTATTCACGAGCATTTTTGTGAAATATGACGGGAAATTTGCAAGCAGATGGCGTGCAAAGTCGCCAGACGCTCTTTGTGCGGTATTGCCCCTATTCGGCAGCTTTCCAATACTCCAGACCATTTTCAAAACTGTAGTGCAATTGGAATCCCATCAGTTCCCCGTTCATTTCCTCATCGAGAAACAAAACAAGCTGACCCTTGAGCCAATGAGAATTCTGCCAATTTTCCACATAGGGAAGACACTGCTTTTCCAGTTCGTGAATCGTCCGGTCGATGCTCCACTTCTGGCTGAACACTGTCGGCAGCCGCAGCTTCTGCTCTGCAATTTCTCGACACTCTGCCTCGTCCGGAAACGCCTCTGTTTTCCTGCCGCCATGCTGATTGGGCAAGAAGCAAATGCTGCCGTCTTTCATACGCCGCATCAGCAGCACTTCTATGGAAGAGATCCCGTCCCGAACAGCTGCCTCCACTTCACACTCATTTTTATCTTCTATATCACGGGACAACAGCCGGTGTATATCTTTTCCCGTAGGTTTTCCGATCCGGAAACAGCGTGCACGCCGTTTTTGGATTTCCTGTTGATTATGATATGTCTGATACATCGCATCGTCCTCGGAAAACGTATAGACTGCCTGCACAAGGGGCGATATATCGTCTGGAAGCACAATGCTTTCAGGCAGGTTTTCCTCTGTTCGATGCAGCAGGAAATCGCCGTATATCTTTTTAGACGCGGTATTTTCCCCATGCAGTTCGTCCATGATGACATAGCAGACCGGAGTTTTCACAACTTCCGGTCTGTGTTCCCGAAAGGCATGCCGGTGCAGTCTGCCGATTCTCTGCAAAAGCAAGTCCATTGGGCAAATGTCCGTGATCAGCAAATCAAAGTCAATGTCCAGCGACTGCTCCAAGACCTGTGTCCCGACCACAACGGTTCCGCGACGAACCTCTGCACTGCTGTCTTTCCCCACAGTTTTCAAAAGAGCCTGTTCTTTTAATGTTCTGTCGGGGAATATAAACTGTGCATGATACAAAAGCACTTTTGCATGGGTCTGATTTCGTATTTCTTCCGCAAAAGTCTGTGCACGTTTCACTGTATTCACGATCACGCCAACGCAGCCGCCATGCTCTACAACATTCTGAACCACTGCCAGAACAGCATCTTCTGTACATGGGTGCATCTGAACATGCGTATGTGCTCCCTGATACGTCAATCTTTTTTGCCGGATCTCAGTTCCGTCCGTCCACGTCAGAAGCGGATACCCCATTTCGTTTTCAAAGGCCTTTTCGGATTCTCTGATTCCGAGGTATGCACGAACCAGCGACATTCTCCGGCTTGCCGGAAGCGTCGCGGACAGCAGGATCACAGGCGTTTTATAGTACCCCAGCCATTGGAGAGCCATTTCCAGATATTCGTTCATGTACGCATCATATGCATGCACTTCATCGATCACGACTACTTTTTCAGACAAGCCCACGTGCAGAAGCATCACATGCTTTCGCTTCAATGCCATCATCAGCATCTGATCCACCGTTGCAACGACAAAATCGGCAAGACAGGCTTTCTTGTTATCGCAGAACCAGCTGTGCACGATCAGTCCGCTGTCCGTTTCCTGTTCCGGTATCCCTCTCTGAATTTTCTGAAAGCAAGTATTCAAAGCGGAACTGCCATGTTTCAACTGAATGGAATGGTAGAAATTCTGGGACTGCTTTTCGCCCCACTGCATCATGCGGGGAAAAATGCCGTTCGCAGTTGCCTGTGTCGGCAGCCCGAAAAACATACCGTTTTTCCGGCATTTCGCAGCGAGGATTTCTGTTCCGGCAAGTGCAGCCTCCGTCTTTCCGCACCCCATGGGAGCCTCAAGAATACAGATTCCCGGTGACTCTATGTTCTTTATCACGTTCAGAAACTCTGTCTGCACCAGACGCGGTGCAAACGAAAAGTTTTTGCGAAATGCCGCATCGGAATAGTCCAATCGTACAGACTTCCACATTTCGGGGAATTGGATCGTTTCCCATGCATCAGCGATTCTTTCCGGATTTTCAGGAATGTCCTCGTCCGTGGGAATCAGCGGGAAATAATCTGTGTTGCTCGCGATCCAGTCCGCCATGATCAGCAGACCGGACAACAGCATCTGTGCCGGTTTCGTCAGTACCGGAAGCTCCTGCACCGAATCGATCCGGGCAATTTGCAACGCCCTTTGTAAAATGTGATTCCAGGTTTCGGTAAGCAGAGATACATTCCCCTCTGCATAGCCATAGTAATTCTCGTAGAATTTGATATTTCTTCGCGGCTGCATCAGATTCTTCTGTATGTGCTCTGACGGCATGCCATGATGTGCTCCTACAACAGCGGCGACACTTTCAGGGCACCCCAGCGTGACCAGAATTTCTTCCCCTGCCTGTGCATGGGGGATCACGTTGATTTTATCCTTTTCATAGCTTTCAGGAAATTGCAGCTGAAAGTGCTCCAGACGGCTCCGCATCTCCGGAAGATTTCTGCTGATCTTATATTGGAACACAAGCATTGCCTTCCCAATGTCGTGCACATATGCCAAAAAAACTGCTGTTTTTTCAAACGCCTCCGGAGAGAGGGCACAGGATTCCGGAAAAGACGGCGGAATCATATCCCGAATCATACATTGCATGATCCCAGCCGTATCTTCCAGATGCACCGCCAGCGGGAGCCACTCCGATGCAGTCTTTCCCGTTTTGGCAATCAAAATTCGTGACATATCCATTTGTCTGTCACCTCCCCGCAATCCTGTATTTTACTGTTGTTCTTTATTATACAACATTTCGTTCGACTTGTCAACATCTAAATTTCTCACATTCGACAAGATTCGACAAAATCCAACACGCTTTTCGAAATTTTCCGATGCCATGCATTCCTTGGGAAAACGTTGTATAAAGCTTTGTGCGGTGTTGCCTTTGTTTTATGCTTTGATTGTACAACTTCAGTTTTTCAAAATCGATAGAACTGAAAAAAGTTTGAAAAAAATTAAAAATATGCATAAAATCAGTCTGACGGCTTTGCAGGAGATCAGCCAAAAAACCGCCCAATGCATGTTCTCTTTCAGATTTTTCATTTGTGCAATCTCACAAAATTTGAAAATCTCCATTTTGCCCTTGACAAATGCCATGAGAAGTTGTATACTTACAAGAGGGTTAGAAGATTCTAACCTTTATCATTTCTCAAATGGTTAGCTTTTTCTAATTCCAGAGCCGGCTCTGAGAAACAAAGGAACGGTTCTGATATAAGGAGGAGAGCATGCTATGATGCCGCTGATGTTTGCGAATCCCGGTGACGAAGTAATCATCAAAAAAGTAGGCGGAAGTGCTGAAACCAAAAAGCACTTGGAAGACCTCGGCTTTGTTGTCGGCGGAACGCTCACGGTAGTAAATTCCGGAAACGGAAATCTTATCGTGAATGTAAAAGGAACCCGTATTGCCATTACGAAAGAAATGGCGGGAAAAATTATGATATAAAGAGGAGGAACTGGAGTATGGCTACATTAAAAGATGCCAAGATTGGACAGACCGTCCGTGTCAAGAAGCTCACCGGCGAAGGTGCAGTAAAACGCAGAATCATGGATATGGGCATCACCAAGGGTGTCGAGGTCTATATCCGCAAGGTGGCACCTCTGGGTGATCCGATAGAGATCACTGTAAGAGGTTATGAACTCTCTCTGCGGAAAGCAGACGCTGAACTGATCGAAGTAGAATAAGCACCGCACAGATCGTTGTGCATGCTGTGGAAGAAAATCCGTGAATCTGTCCTGCATCGGCGGATTCACATCTTCATTTTACGGCGAAATTATTTTTTAGTCACAAGTTAGCAATCACTAATTAGTAAACGCTAACACGAAAGGATGGAGTGAAATGGGTATTAAAATCGCATTAGCCGGTAACCCGAACGCTGGTAAGACCACACTGTTCAATGCTTTAACAGGTTCGAACCAGTTCGTTGGTAACTGGCCGGGTGTTACCGTGGAAAAGAAAGAGGGTAAGCTGAAAGGGCACAAAGATGTTGTCATCACAGACTTGCCGGGTATCTATTCTCTTTCCCCGTACACACTGGAAGAAGTCGTTGCCCGAAATTATCTGATTCAGGAGCGTCCGGATGCAATCCTGAACATCATCGACGGCACCAATCTGGAACGCAACCTGTATCTGACCACACAACTGGTAGAACTGGGCATTCCGGTAGTTGTCGCGATCAACATGATGGACATCGTTCGGAAGAACGGCGACCAGATCCGCATTGACCAGCTGGCAAAGGAACTGGGCTGCAAGGTCGTGGAAATTTCCGCACTGAAGGGCACCGGCATTGACGAAGCTGCAAAGGAAGCCATGCAGGCTGCGGAAAGCAAGATCCCCATGGTTCCCCAGCACAAGTTCTGCGGCTGCGTGGAGCATGCCATCGCACATATTGAAGAAGCTTGTCTGCATGACCGTCCGGAAGCACAGCAGAGATGGTATGCGATCAAGATCTTCGAACGGGACGACAAGGTTCTGGAACAGCTGAACATTCCGGAAGCTACCAAAAAGCACATTGAACAGGACATCGAAGCCGCAGAAAAGGAAATGGACGACGATGCAGAAAGCATCATCACCAACGAACGGTATCTGTACATTGCTTCGATCATCAAGGACTGCCTGAAGAAAAAGAGAACCGGCATGACCACTTCTGACAAGATCGATAAGATCGTCACCAACCGTTGGCTGGGTCTGCCGATCTTCGCAGTCATCATGTTCCTGGTGTACTATATTTCCATGGTTACCGTAGGTTCCGCTGCAACAGACTGGGCAAACGACGGACTGTTCGGCGACGGCTGGCACCTGCTGGGCATCGGCACCAGCTCCTACAACGATGCCGCTGATGAATACGGCGACACCAATGCGATCATTGACGGCTATGTGGCTTATCTGGGCGAACAGGGCGTTGATACAGAAGAACTGGAAAGCTACATTGACGCAGAAGCAGACACCTTTGACGGCGAAGCTGCAAAGGACATGATCCTGAACTATGAAAAGGATTACAACGCAGACTTCTCCTATGATGTAGAAGATGAAGAAACACTGGAAGTTACCACCGAAACCGCTTCCATGGACGACCTGACCACTGCGGCAGACGAATTCGCAAAGGGTGAACCGGATCCGGCAGATTATGGCGTATGGGTTCCGGGTATTCCGGTACTGATCGAAAAGGGACTGGACGCTGTCAACTGCGTAGACTGGCTGAAGGGTCTGATTCTGGACGGTATCGTTGCCGGTGTTGGTGCAGTTCTGGGCTTCGTACCGCAGATGCTGGTACTGTTCATTCTGCTGGCAATTCTGGAAGCCTGCGGTTACATGGCTCGTATCGCATTCGTTATGGACCGTATCTTCCGGAAGTTTGGTCTGTCCGGTAAATCCTTTATCCCGATTCTGGTCGGCACAGGCTGCGGCATTCCGGGTATCATGGCTTCGAGAACCATTGAAAACGAACGTGACCGCCGTATGACTGTTATGACAACCACCTTTATCCCCTGCGGTGCAAAACAGCCGTTTATCGCAATGATCGCCGGTGCAATCTTCGGCGGTTCTGCATGGATCGCAACCGGTGCTTACTTCCTGGGTATGGCAGCGATCGTTGTTTCCGGTATCATTCTGAAAAAGACAAAGATGTTCGCCGGCGATCCGGCACCGTTCGTTATGGAACTGCCGGCATACCACATGCCGACTGTCGGCAACGTGCTCCGCTCCATGTGGGAACGCGGCTGGTCCTTCATTAAGAAGGCTGGTACCATCATCACACTGTCCACCATCTTCGTCTGGTTCACTTCTTACTTCGGCTGGGTTGACGGTGCATTCCAGATGCTGAGTGAAGACCAGATGAGCCACAGCATTCTGGCTTACATCGGTAAGGGCATCTGCTGGATCTTCGCTCCGCTGGGCTGGGGTGACTGGCAGGCAACGGTTGCCGCTGTAACCGGTCTGGTCGCAAAGGAAAACATCGTTGCAACTATGGGTATCCTGTACGGCGGCGGCGACGGCGTGTACAGCAATCTGGCAGCTGCATTCACCGGCGTAGCAGGTATGTCCTTCCTGATCTTCAACCTGCTGTGTGCACCGTGCTTCGCTGCAATGGGTGCGATCAAGCGTGAGATGAACAACACCAAGTGGTTCTGGTTCGCAATTGGTTACGAATGCGGCTTTGCATATGTCATTGCCCTGATCGTCAACCAGCTGGGCAACCTGTTCACCGGTCAGCTGATGACTGCCGGCAACGGTGTTGTAAACATCATCAGCCTGATCGCTGCATTCGCACTGATCGTTGCAATGATCTACCTGCTGGTTCGTCCGTACAAGGAAAGCAACAAGCTGGGCGTAAAGGTAAAGGCATAAGACAATACCGCACAAAGAGCGTCTGGCGACTTTGCACGCCATCTGCTTGCAAATTTCCCGTCATATTTCACAAAAATGCTCGTGAATACATCAAGTATTCACTCCGCTTTTTGTTTCATCTGACGAAAAATTTGACGACGCATCTGTCGCACAATCTTTGTGCGGTATTGCCAGAAACAAAATTGACCTGACGTTTCAAAAGGAGGCATTTCTATGGGAAGTGTCATTGTCGGAATTATTGTTGTAGCGATCATTGCTGCAATCGTCCTGTCCATGCGGAGTGACCGCAAAAAGGGAAAACATTCCTGCGGCGGTACCTGCGGCGGCTGTCCGAATGCGTGCAGCTGCCACGGCGACACACAAAAACACAAACAGAAATCCTCAAAATAACGAAACCTCTCCATAAAGAAAAGCAGGAGCAGCTGAAATACGGCTGCTCCCGCTTTTTTGTCTTACGATAAACGCTCAATAAAACATCATTGACTTTTAATTGCAATAACGATATAATAGAAACAAGAAGGGAATTGATTTGTGGGAGGCAAAATATAATATGAAAATGTTTATTGATGACAACGTAATTATCCCAGATGAAATCAAAAGAATGTCAACCGAAGAATTGAAAAAGGCAATCCAAGAACTAGAACAAGAATTGAAAGAAAGAAAACAGATTTCATAACTACAGTACACAATATAATCCTTACGAAAAAACGCTGTTCCTGCACGTGGAACAGCGTTTTTTCTATATGTAGAATAGTAAGAAGATGTCGTTTTTAAGGAAACACTGAATAAAGCTTGTGCGTAAGATGCGTAGTCAGATTTTTCGGCAGATTGCATAGAAATTCCGCAGGCATACTGCCGTATGGCAAGGGATTTCTGGGCAATATGACGGAAAATCTGCAAGCAGATTGCGTGCAAAGCCGTCAGGCGGGCTTTATTCAGTGTTTCCTTAATTGTTCTTTTTCTCGTCCTTCTGAATCGGCTTTCCCTGCTGTGCTGCCAGCAGATCGCGAATTTCTGTGAGAAGCTGCTCCTCCTTGCTGGGCTTCGGCGGTGCAGGCTTTTCTTCCTGCTTGCGGCGGAACATGTTCATTGTCTTTACGATCAGGAACACGCACAGTGCTGTCAGCAGGAATGTGATAATTGTGTTCAGGAAGCTGCCGATCGCGATAAAGGGGTGATTGCCCCACGGGATCGTGATTCCCAGCGAAGAAAAATTGATACCAACCAGCACGGTACCGATAACCGGCATCAGAATGTCATCGACCAGCGAATTGACAATTGCCGTAAACGCAGAACCCACGATCAGGCCGACTGCCATATCCAGCACATTTCCCTTGGAAATAAACTCCTTGAACTCACCGACAACGCCTTTCAGACCTTTTCCGGTTTTCTGCAATGCTTCTTCAGTTGTTTTCTTGTCCATTCGAACTCACCTTTTCTTTATTTTTAGGCACGTCACGCAAAGCTTGTGCATAAAATGTCCTTTAGGCAATACCGCACAAAGATTGTGCGACAGATGCGTCGTCAAATTTTTCGTC
>OGRU01001530.1_pt1 | contig 17106 bp, 9 predicted proteins | sample 1553541 | NCBI WGS metagenome assembly OGRU01 (sample SAMEA2580068, study PRJEB22360) | human gut metagenome | biome: human gut; feature: human-associated habitat; material: faeces | place: Denmark | collected 2008/2010
CCTTCATGTTTGTCTTATGGGACGGTGCAAGGTCGGCTGAACCGCCAATCAGGTTTGGCATGAGCTGTTTAATTTCATTTAAAATGCTGCCGGATGTGCTTCTGGTCGCTTCCGGTTTTTCTGCTTTCTTCCAGTAATCTTCTGAATCAAACAGCTTTGATAAATCATATCCGTTGTAATAAGCATCCCATTTTTCTGCCATATCCGGATATTCTTTTCTGTACTTTTCAAATAATACATTCCATTCATCTTCAACTGCTGCTTTCTTCCTGGCAGCTTCGTTGAAATGATCATATACTTCCTGCGGAACAGTAAATGCTTCCTTGCAAGGCCACTCTAAATATTCCTTTAAAGCCGCAACATTTTCTTCACCGAGCGGTTCACCGTGTGCGCTTGCCTTACCCTGCTTTGCAGGACAGCCATAGCCGATCACCGTATTGACCTTAATCATTGTCGGACGGGTTGTATCTGCTTTTGCCGCTTCAATCGCTGCAGCAATTTCTGCAAGATTGTTGCCGTCTTTAACTTCAAGTGTCTGGAAGCCGAATGCTTCAAAACGCTTTGTTACGTCTTCCGTAAATGCAATATCGGTGCTTCCTTCAATAGAAATGTTGTTGGAATCATAAAATACAATCAGCTTATGCAGTCCTAATGTTCCTGCGAGTGAAAATGCTTCTGATGAAATACCTTCCATCATACAGCCGTCACCGCCAAGTACATAAGTATAGTGGTCTACAATATCGTAACCGTCTTTGTTAAATACAGCGGCAAGATGTGCTTCTGCCATTGCCATACCGACTGCCATTGCCATACCCTGTCCAAGCGGGCCTGTCGTTGCTTCAATACCAACGGTATGACCGTATTCCGGATGTCCCGGTGTCAATGAACCCAGCTGTCTGAAATTCTTTAAGTCTTCCATAGAAAGATTTCCGTAGCCAAACAAATGTAATAAAGAATATAACAGCATCGAGCCGTGTCCTCCTGAGAGTACAAAACGATCTCTGTTTGCCCATTCCGGGTCTGCCGGATTGTGGTTCATATGGTTTGTCCATAATTCATATGCCATCGGTGCTGCGCCAAGCGGCAGTCCCGGATGTCCTGATTTTGCTTTCTGAATCGCTTCTGCTGATAACACACGGATTGTATTTACTGACAGTTCCTCTATGTTCTTCATAATGATTCATTTCCTCCATTTCTTATTGTGCTGCCTGTACCGGCATTTTTATTTTTTTTATCAATCTTTAAAATCTGCTTCAACAAGGATGGTAACATCTCCGTTTTCGCCGCGTTTTCTCTTTAAACCGCCAAAGAATCTTTTTGAGCCGCGTTTTTCTGCTTTTACAATTGCGTGATTGATAATTTCCTTAATATCATCCATACGGATATTATCTACATTATTACGTAATTTATCAATCTTTAAATAAAGTTCCAGCAGCGCATCATCACTGACTTCATACTGGCGTTTTCTTGCAAATTTTCTTGCCATTTCAACCAGTTCATTGACCGTGTATTGTTTTAACACGATGCGATGATTAAACTTCTGTGTCATTTCCGGATTGAAATTGAGCAGTACATTCATTTCTGCATCCGAATCCTCCAGAATAACAATCATACGTTCCGTATCCTGTTCCAGACATTCCAGCATTTCACTCATACGCTTCGGCTGGATTGCCCCCGCACCTTCAACAATCAGTGCGGTGCCTTTTAACTTATTCATCGCCTTTGCCAGTCCACGGTTATTGATACTGTCACCGGTCGTCTTTGCAATCTTACGTGTGTGTTCCGGATACAGGTAATTCACCGCACGCACAATGGCTCTTGCAAGATCAGACTTATCTGAGCTTGAATTACCGGAAATGATAATATTGCCGATCTGCGACGTTGAAATCGCCATTTCCTGTTCAAGGCTTTCAAAATATGCTGCCAGCTGGCTTTCCAGTCCCGGCATTTCACGGTATTTTCTGAAAATCTTTGCAAGTTCTCCGCTTAACTTCTTTTCTTCATCAATTTCCGTGCCTTCGCCCATGCCGGTGTAAACTTTCTCCTGCTGTACGGCACTGGCAAGCTTTGCACTGCTGATTGCTTCCAGCGGATTCATATCGGAAAGATGGTCTTCCATCGGCGGAAGCTGCTGTGTATTTAATGAAACTTCCTCACTGACAGCCGCCCGCTGTCTTTGCGCCGCTTCCTGCTCTGCCGCACGCTGTGCCTGTTCTCTTTGTGCTGCTTCTTCCGCCAACCGCTGGGCTTCTGCCTGCTGCGCTGCTTCCTGTTCGGCTATACGCTGTGCTTCAGCTTTCTTTGCAGCTTCCCGCTTGGCTTCTTCAGCTGCACGCTGTGCTTCGGCTAACCGTCTGGCTTCTGCCTCGGCTCTTGCTTTCTGGGCTTCTTCCATGCGCCTCTGAATCTGTACTTCGGCCTCCGCTTTTCTTCTTGCTTCTTCCTCTGCCTGCTGACGACGGACATCCTGTGCTGCTGCTTCTTCTAAGTGTACGGTTGCTTTTCCGGTACGGATTGCAAGATCGGTCTTTGCTGCCTGTAACATCACCTGTGCGTGTGCATGGCGGCTTGCTTCTTTTTCATCAAAGGCTTTGCCTGCTGCCTGTGCCGCTGCTTTCTGCTCAACCATAATGCGCTCGTATGCCGCACTCTTTTCGTCCTTCTCATCTAACATCTTTTCCAGCTCTGTCTTTGAGAATTCCCTTGTATTCTGCTTTCCGTATTTTTCTTCACGGACCGCTTCTAACCAGTCTGCAAGGCTTAACTGACCTTCAATCTGTTCATCTTCCTGACTTTCACCGGCCGTTTCTTCCTGCTTCGCCGGCTGAGGACGCAGTGCCTCTGCCTCTGCTTTTTCTTCCTCCATGAATTCACTTAAATTTTTAGCGAGTGCCGCCTGTAAATTTTGTGTATCATACGGATTGTTATATGCCGGAATGTCCACTTTAATCTCTACTTCATCTGCCGGTTCTTTGACCGTATTTACAGCCTTCTGCCGGAATGAATCCTCTTTACCTGATAAATCGCCGCAGCTGTCTTCCAGTTTCTTCTTTGCATCTTCTATCAGTTCACGTAAAGATGAGGATGCCTTGTCAATACTTTCAGACAAATCCACCGTTGTATCAGCTTCCTTTTTTTCTGCTTTTGGTGCGGTATCCGTCACTGTCTTTTCTTTTACAAATTCTTCCGCTGAAAATACCGGTTCTTCCGGTGTTTTTTCTGTATCCTGCGCACCGGTGTTCTCATATGTATCGGAATCATCGGATTCGTCATCATCTTCATAGCCTATTTCGCGCATATCTTCTTCTGACTGCGCCCGCGAATGAAATGCTTTCTTAAAGAAAGATTTAATGCCACGGGTACTTTCATCGTCTTCCGGCAGAATAATATCATCGTCCGCATCACTTTCTGCTTCTTCCACCGCTTCTTCAATTTCATCGCTCTGGATTGCCGCAAGCTGCTTTTGTTCCTCAAACATGATTTCTCTGGTTGCTTCTATATCCTGCTTCTGATTCTTAATATCCTTTAAGATTTTTTTCTGTGTATTGGTCAGTTCAACGCCAAATTCCTGCTTTAACTGAATCGCCTTCTCCACATACTGTCCGTCCTGAAACCACAGTACAATATCATCACAGGTCTTGATACATTCTTCTTTTCTGCCTGTTTTGGCATATAACTTTGCCAGTTCAAACATATACTTTTCATCAATTTCATGCTCTTTGTAGTCCTCTAAGATTTCTACAAGTTCATTATCCGAGGCATTCTGTGCCTTTCTTAAATCAAAATACAAAAGAAAACGATTGACATCATGCGGTGACATCTTTTCATATTCTTCATAAAGTTCCTCTGCCGTTTCAAAATCTTCCAGCTTAATGAGCAGCTCCGCCAGCTTATAAACCAGCTTTCTGCCGCCTAAATTTCTGTTGTATGCAAGAATTGCCATATCTCTTGCTTCCAGATAATCCCCTGCTGCTTCCTGTACGTTAATAACAGTTGCCAGCGTGGACCAGTCCTTCACCTTCTGCCAGTTCATTTCCTTGGCAATCGCTGCCGCCTTGGCAGCAAGCTTTTTAATTTGATCTACTTTTATATTAAATTCATACTTATCCAAAACAAACGCCACCTTTACTGTATATATCAAATAAATGATTTAAACATATTCTATTCAAGTTTATCACAGCGCAGTATTCTTGTAAACTCTTTTAAAAAGAAATGCCAACGTTGAGGCGTTTTTTGCCTATAGCGCCTATATAAAGTCGAATACTGCCTGCTCATAATCCATGCGCGTATATTCAAGTTCCTCATTTTTTGTACGGCTGTAGTAATCGACAACAACCGTCTGCTGCCGGTTATGTACAAGCTTCTGTCCTAAAATGTAATTGACATCAAATCTTCCCGTAATCGCCGGGGTTGCACCTCGTGCCGGAACAATGAGCTGCACGTGGTTAGTCTTTAACAGCTTAAAAATCGGCTCCCAGATATAAATATCCTTTGCCGCACCGAACGGATTATCAATAAAAATGGTCTTGCCCAGTACACCCGCACTGTCTGCCGGCGCATTGATACTTGAAATATAATGAATTACCGCAATTAAAAACTGAATATAAATACCCTGTGACTGTCCGGTTGAACCCACTGCTTCTTCATACCGCAGATACCGGCTCTGGTCTTTCATGCGCTCTCTTTTATAAAGACTTACGCGGATGGCGTTCATATCGGTTACAATCACGGCAAAAAGGCGTTTCCAGCTTAACCGGTTGCGGATATATTTTAACCGCTCCTGTGTATTGTCAAAGCTTTCCGCCATCAGGACCGTTTCGTCAATGTATGCCGCCATTCTTTCCTTATAATCGGATTCCTTGGCATACGGTACGGACAGCCCGATAATAGAAATAACCTCATTATCCATCGTAATGCTTGAAAGCTTTGGCAGGCGGTCAAGTTCCGTCTTGATATTACAGCAAATCTGGACACACCGGTTTTCAAAGTTATCCTTGATACGCTCCATATCGGAAATCCCTTTGGATACGCGCTCTTTTTCCAGTGCAATCAGCGTATTGGTTTCGGAAAGTCTGGACTTTAACTGCTTCACGGCTTCAATGTCCTTTGGCACATGAACCGACATTTTAATCTCCAATGCCAGTTCTTTTGCATCACATGCCGTCAGTTCTTCCGTCAGCTTATCCTTTTTCTTTAAAAATTCTTCCAGCTTGCGCACCTCAAGCGCACACAGCTTTTCAAATTCTTTCTGTACCGTTTCATAGCCCGAAAAATCTGCTACATTTATGTCTGTATCCTCCGGCTGTCCTGCCATGGTATCTGCATTTTCCGTTTCTGACGCTTCCGGCACTTCAATGCCCGCTTTGGCAACAATTCTTGACAAATCCTTTTCCATTACGAGGAAATCCTGCATCTTTTCTGTCTGGCGTTTCTGCTCTTTTTCCAGTTCTTTGATCCGTCCTGCAATGCTGTCCTTATAATTTTTATGCTGTACAATGAACTGCTCCGGGTTATCACAGTCAAACGCTTCAAAAGCACCGTACTTTTCTTCAATCTGGCTCTTTCCGTGTGCAATACTTCCCTGCAGACGGTTCATTAATGCATTCTGCGCTTCCAGTTCTTCTGCTGCCGCTTTTTCCTGCTGTACCGCCTGCTCACGTTCCTGCTCAAGCGCACGGAGCGCATCATCCGGATTTGGGACAGCTTCTCCCTGTGCCTCTTTTGCCGCAAGTTCTTCCATTGTAAAATGGCGGCGTGCAATTGCCGTACTGCATTTTCCCATTGCCGCACGGTAATGTCTTAATAATTCTTCTTTATCATGCACATCGGCATTTTTTTCATCCAATGCCTTTTTCACTCCCGCAAAGCGGTTCTCCAGCTGTTCTAATGACAGCGCATGTCCGTCAGCATCCGCTAACCCTGCTACCGCACTGCCATCCGCCGCTGACTGCAGCACATGAATTCCTGCGGACTGTCCGCCGTCGGCTTCCACGCTTATATATGCCTGATAGTGCTCTGCAAGACGGCTTTGCAGACGGTCATATTCTTCTGCCAGTGCATTTTTGCGCTGTAAGGCGGTCTGTTCTGCCTTTTCCTGCGCCTGCATTTCCTGCTCTTTTAAGAGCTGTTCCTGCTTTGCATCTGCCGCCCTCTGCGTGTATTCCTGCTTTTCACGGTACTGTACAAGAAGACTCTCTGCCAGTTTTGCGCACTTTTGCACGTATGGATACCGCTCCCGGTTTTGTGCCAGCTTTTCCTGCACCTGTGCTTTCCGCTCCCGGCCTTTTTTACGCAGGGCTTCCTCCTGTTCCATTTCTTCCTGTAAACGCTGTGCTTCCTTTTGCAGTTCCTCTAAACGCACAGACAGCCCTTCAAACTCTTTCTTTGCCGGTTCTTCTTCCAGCTTTGAAAGTTCCTGTATGCGCACATAGTCATTCCAGACAATTTCTTTTCTGTCGGTCAGTCTGACCAGTTTTTCCTGTGCCGCCGCCAGTTCTTCCTGCGCCAGCTTTTCTTCCCGCCCGCGCAGCTTTTCATCCTTTAAAAATGCCATATCCTTTCTGGCATATACAACATACTGTTCATTTTCTGCCGTAAGCTGTGCTTTTGCCGCCTGTGCAGACAATACCGGAATCACATAAGCACTTCTGCCAAAGTCCGCAAGCACCGGGTCTTCTTTGATTCTTGAAAAATCGTTTTCAACAATAAATGCATACTCGGCATATGGGAATGCGGCAAGCACCTGTTTTCTTTCTTCTTCCGAAAGCCCCGAAAGCCACTCGCTGCCTTCTTTTACATCTTCTCCATACCGTCCTGAAAGATAGCTTTTTACCTTCTCCCGGTGTCTTCCGCCCGCACTGAATATCCCGTGCTTCATATTCTCAAGGAACTGCGTAAGCTGCGTACAGTCAGCGGTAAGCTGCTCACATTCCGCTTCCAGTCTGCGGTGGTTATCCAATACAACGCGGCATGCCCGGCGGGTATCCTGTTCCCCATAGACGGCCTTTAACTGTAAAAGCTGCTGCTTTTCTTTCTGTTCCTGTTCTTTTTTGGTTTCCACCTGTCCTAACTGTTCTGTCAGCAGTTCAATCCGCGCACGGCAGGATGCCTGCTGCTGTCTGCCCTTTGAAAGCAGTGCTTCCACCTGTGAAAGCTGTCCCTCGGTCTGTAAAAGCTGTTCTTCCTGTTCTTTAATTTTCTGTGTGCAGGCACTGTATTCTTCGCCTGCCTTTTCCATCACAAGGATTCCTGCCTTTTCCATACAGGCACCCAGTTCTTTTTCTGCCTGTTCAATCTCTTTGGCAGTATGCACTGCAATCTGTTCTGCCGCCGCAGCCCCGCCTAGTAATTCCTGATAATCTGCCTTTGCCTGTGCCGCTTCTTTCTGACACGCCCGGTACTGTGTTTCTGCATTCTGCAATTCTTCACCGGCAGCATTCTTTTTCTGTACAAGCTGTGGCACAATCACCGCTGCCAGTGCATAGAGCTGTTTTGTCAGTTCTTCATCCGTTTGTCCGTTTGCCGCAATAGCTGCCAAAAGTTCATCGTAGAGCTTCTGATACTGTAAATATTCGCGGTATTCTACCAGACTTTCCGTTTCTTCCATCTGCCTTTTTAAGTGTTCTTCCTGTTCCTTAAAATATGCCCGCTTCTTCTCATTTGCAGCAATCAGTTCTTCCATTCCCGCAAGGGAAGCCTGTTCTGTAAGCACTTCTGCAGTCTGGATCATGCGCTGCTGTTTTAATAATTCTTCCTGTAAATGAAGCAGTTCGTCCTTCTGCTTTTCTTCCTGCGCGCGGTATCCCGACAGATTTTGTCTGCACTGCATAAGCAGCTTTAACAGCTGTCCCCGCAGATTTCCCTTTTCTTCATATAAAGAGCGGTATCCCAGAATATACTCTGAAAAAGTATCGAGCAGCTCCATCTGTTTATCATAATTGGTAATCTGTGCATTTTTCTTTGACAGTCTTGCAAGCGTATCCTTAATATCAAGCAGTGTCTGTGCCATCTGACCTTCGTCGTTGCCCACTGCCAGCTTATTGTGGAAAGATTTCTGGATAATTTCTTCTATTAATAAATCCTCTACAACTTTACGGCTTGTCTTATAATTGGTTTCAAAATATGTTCTTACATGTCCTTCGGTCTTATTGATGCCGCGGATAATTTCCCATTCGCTCTCATACAGCCCATACTTGCTGATAAAACTCTGATATTCGCCCTTTCGGTCAAATATTTTTACCGAAACGTGGAAATCATTATGTTCAAGCTCCCGCAGATACTGCTTTAAACCATTATAAGTAATGCGCTCCCCGTTTTTTGTCAGCGGCAGATTTTTAATATCGTTTTCACCAAACTCCCGGTAAAAAATACAGTAGTTAAAATATTCCACGCTGGCATTGTCACGTCCCGCCGGTGCTTCTTCTGCCGCAGAAAAACGCCCGGATATGCCGTCCGCTTCCGTGCCGTCTGCTTCCGTATCCTTTGCCTTTCTTGCGCAGAATCCCGTTGTCATATATTTATAGCCGTCATTGTTAGCGGTATCTAACTTCCATTCAATCAATGAGTGGATCACTGTATTGCCGCCGCCCGGACGGAACAGCTTTTCAACCGGCTGTTTTTCATCAAGCGTACAGTTCGGAATCACATTTTGAAGCAGCAGCAGCATTAAAAGACTCTTTCCGCCGCCGTTTGCAAGGTCATAAATCGTGTTACGGCAGTGAAAACGCATCATAAAGTCATCGTAATACTGCGTACCGAAATTGTATTTTACATTGTTTACACGGATTCTGTTAATCTGCGGCATGTTCGTCCCTCTCCTCTCCTGACTGGTCTAACAATTCCATGATTCTTCCTCTGGATTCGTCAAAATAATTTTCAACAACTGCGCGGAAACGGTCTGTCGGATAGTACCGCTCCTGATTGTCACTTAATAACTGCTGGCTGACTAAAAAGTTGCAGACCAGCTTTACAAAACCCGACTTGGAATTCTTCGCCGCCCTTAATTCCGACAATTCCACGGTTGCCGCCGGCAGGCTGTCCCAGCTTAACGCAAGGCTGCGGAAGCTGTTTTCCTCAATTTCACTTAAAACAAAGCCGTTTTTCTTATCCACAATGCCTGCCGTTGTATCGTCCACCTTGCGGACAATGTCTTCCACGCGGACAAATTCGGCATACGTTGCACTGATGGTATCCGTATAAAACTCCATAATAATATTATAGATGATAAAATACGCCAGATAGAGTTCACCGTTGGTACGCAGTCCCAGCTCCCGGCGCAGCGCTTCATTACTGTAGCCAAACAGGCTGCCGTGCGCTTTTGGCGCGGCAAACAGCGAATTATTATATTCATAAACCGAAAGTTCCATTTTCTTTAACGACAACAATACCATATCATACACTTCCGGGTTGGTACTGTATTCCTGATACAGGGCAGCATTTGTCCCCTGCTCGCTTACCGTTTCCCCCGCCGCCAGTTTTGCGGATATTTCCAGTGCCTTTTCTATATTTCTGCTTTCCATTACTTTGTTCCCTTCCGTTCAAACACCAGTTCAGACTGTTCCATTGGCTGTTCGTCCTGCGCTCCTGCGGATTTTGGCGTAATCGTAAAATGTACCGGTTCACGGTCTGCAAATGCGCCGCTTAAAATGTCATCGAGAAAACTCTCGTTTTCCGTCTGACCGCCGATGACATACTCCTGTTTCTGACACAGGTTGACAAAAAAGGAATAGTAATCCGCATTTTTTAAAATATCCGGCGAATACATTCTGCTCATTGCCGCGCCAAATTCCGAAAGCGTAAACGTATCTCTCTTTTCAAATGCCGCCAGCAGATTATTCATTAAAAATGTATAGTTTTTACGAATACGCTGATCTTCCATTTCATCTGCAAACTGAATTTCCTGCGGCGGTTCTTCTTCTACTTTCTCCGCCGCTTCTGCCTGCTTTGGCTTCACGGTCAGTGCCTCGTCAAGTGAATCCAGCGTAAACCGCTTCTTTATATGCGGCAGTAATACCGGTGACAAAAGCTGTTCTAACAATCCCGCATTGTCGCTGCGGATTAAATCTGTCAGAAGCGCCCCAAAATGGATATGGCTTCTTAACCGTCCGAGTTTTGCCCGCTTCACGGCTTCTTCTGTCATCTGCTGCATCTGTGTACATGCCGATAAAAGCTGTCCGTGCCTTGTCATGGCTATCTGTAACTGGCTGTCCAGCTCGTAAATCTCCTTTAAAGTACGGTAATAGCTCTCCGACTGTACCGGTTCGGCTTCCATCTTTGCAAGCGCACCCTCGATAAAATCTTTATTTTTCTTAAACAGCTTTTCTTCTTCATCAAACCAGCGCATACCCGTATGGACAAAATCTTCATACGCTTCAATCCCCGCAAAGACATCTTTGCCGAGCAATTCCATAATCTCATTTTTTCTGCGCTGTAGGCGTGCCACTTCTTCATTAATCCGCACAATCACATCTTTGCCGCCCTGAAAATTCTGTGCCTGTATCATTTTTTCTAAGAGCAGCTGCTGCACACTGATTCTGCTTTCTTCTTTAATTTCTTTCGTATCCAGATAGAATTCAATTGCATCGGAACTGATGGAATACCATACCGTATGGTCACGGATAGCACTTTCCAGTACCTTGATACGTGAAATACATTTTTTCTTTTCAATAGGATCATAATATGGAAATGTAAACGGTCTGCCTTCATTTTTAATTTTATCGAAAATGTAATCGGCAAGTTCTTTGTATTCCTGTGCTGAAAGATTCAGCCCAAAGTCCCGTTTGAGCAATGATGTAATAAAGTCCAGATATTCCGGGTAAGTGACGTCCTTTTCTTTAAAGTTATTCTCCTCAATAAAAAAGCGCAGAATCCCCATGACAATATATCCCATGTCCAGCATTTCATATCTGCCTTCCTGAAACTGGGCAAAGGATACATCCATCAGCTTAAAAAAAGGATAATATTTTTTGAGATTGAGCATACGCTCTTTGTGTTCTGTAATAATATCGTTTAACATAGTATCCTACAATTCCGTTCTGCCGTCCAATGCACGCAGCAGTGTCACTTCGTCGATATATTCCAAATCGCCGCCAACCGGCACACCGCTTGCAATGCGGGTTACTTTAATGCCTGTCGGCTTAATCAGGCGGCTGATATACATCGCTGTCGTTTCACCTTCAAGACTTGAATTGGTTGCAATGATGACTTCCTGCACATCGCCTTCGAGCCGTTTCATCAGTTCCTTTAACTTAATGTCGGACGGACCGATGCCAAGCATCGGGCTGATTGCACCGTGCAGTACATGATAGACACCCTCATACTTTCCGGTCTTTTCATATGCCGCCATATCGCGTGTCTGTTCCACCACCATAATCGTACTGTGGTCGCGCTTTTCATTGGCACAGATCGGGCAGATTTCATCATCTGTCAGCGTAAAACATTCTTTACAGTATTTAATATGCGCTTTGGCATCCGTCATGGCAGATGCCAGTCCCTCAACTTCTTCTTTTGGCATATTTATAATGTGAAATGCCAGGCGCTGGGCGCTTTTTGCCCCAACCCCTGGTAATCTCGACAGCTGTTCTATTAACTTGTTCATATGACCGCTGTAAATGTCCATTAGAACAGGCCTCCTGTCAGTCCTGAAAGTCCTCCGGTAATCTTAGACATCTGCGCCTGTGATTCTTCTTCACACTTGCGGAGTGCTTCGTTGGTTGCTGCCATAATTAAATCTTCTAACATTTCTACATCATCCGGATCTACGGCTTCCGGGTCAATCTTGACCTTTGTAACCTCTCTTTTACCGGTAACGGTTACTTCTACAACACCGCCGCCTGCTGCCGCACTGAATTCCTTTGCTTCCAGCTCTGCCTGCTGTGTTTCCATCTGCTTCTGCATTTTCTGTGCCTGCTTCATCAGATTGTTCATGTTGCCCGGCATACCTCCCGGAAATCCACCTCTTTTTGCCATTAGATATATTCCTCCTTATCATCTACTTCTATTTCCATATTAACGGATTCTCTGATATCTGTAAATCGATTTTGAAAATCTTCTCCATCCTGTAGCTTTGTAACAATCAGATTCACATGGATTCCTGTCCGCTCCTCAATGAGCGCAACCAGTTCTGCCTTGTCATCTTCCCTTGAAAACAGCTCATAGGCTGTCGGGGAAGACGTCATCAGTTCCAGACTCTGCCCATCCTCTGCAAGCGTTACATGTGAATTTAATAAATGGGTGCGCTTTAGCGGTTCTTCAATCGAATGGACAATGGAGTCCCACTGCTTTGCCAGCTGCTTAATATCCTCCGGCATTGCCTCTATTACGCGCTTTTGTACCGGCTGGGACACTGCCATGCCTGCCGCATAGCCGCTGGCATTGCCTGCATAGCTGCTGGCATTGCCTGCCGCACCCGCTATATCTGCCATACCGCTTATGCCCTGTGTACCTGCCGCAAACGGAGTACCTGCCACCACGCCGTTTTTTAACGCTTCCATGGCTTCCTGCATTTCCTGCTCAAGCAGGGTGATGCGGCTTATCACATCACCCATATCCTGCCGCTGTTCCATCGCCGGACGCGTCAGCTTAATAAGTGTCACTTCGACTTTAATACGCTTCTGTGTTGAGAATTTCAGCTCATTTGCCAGCTCTGACAGCACGCGGATATAGCGCATAAGTGTATCGACATCGACCTGTTTACTGTCTTTTTTTAACTGCTCTAAATTATCTGCCGAAACATCGATAATGTCTTCCGCCTTCGCTTCATCATCCGTTGTCTTTACAAGCAGCAGATTTCTTAAATACCATACAAAGTCACTGACAAACTGCCCTAAATCCCTGCCCTGCATAATAATCTGCTCTAAAAGCTGCATGCACGCATACGTATCCGCCTTTAAAATGTACGACAGCATTTCGGCAAATACCGCCGTGTCCACCGCACCAAGTACCTCTAACACATTTTCATACTTTAAATCCTGTCCGAGGTAAAAGGCAATGCACTGGTCTAACAGACTTAACGCATCTCGCATGGAACCGTCCGCCGCCTTGGCAACATACCGGATTGCCTTTTCTTCGACATTGATATGTTCCGCTTCCATCAGCTGCGATAACCGCCCTGCAATCGTTTCAATAGAAATGCGGTGGAAATCATAGCGCTGGCAGCGCGACAGAATCGTAACCGGTATCTTATGTGCCTCCGTTGTCGCCAGAATAAAAATAACGTATGCAGGCGGTTCTTCCAGTGTTTTTAACAGTGCATTAAATGCCCCTATGGAAAGCATATGCACTTCATCGATGATATAAACCTTATACCTGCCCTCCGTCGGTGAATACTGGACTTCGTCACGGATTTCACGAATATTGTCAACACCGTTATTCGATGCGGCATCGATTTCAATGACATTCATGGAACGCCCTTCGGCAATCGCCTTACAGGTCGGACATTCCCCGCACGGACTGCCGTCCACCGGATGCTCGCAGTTGACCGCCTTTGCAAAAATCTTTGCCACGGTTGTCTTACCGGTTCCGCGCGTTCCGCAGAAAAGGTACGCATGTCCGATTCTGTCTGCCCGTATCTGATTTTTTAATGTTGTAACAATATGTTCCTGTCCTTTGACATCTTCAAATTCCAAAGGACGCCATTTTCTGTATAATGCCTGATATGCCATATTTTCTCTCATTCTGCCGCCACGGACGGCGCTTTTCTAAAAATACCGCTGCGAACTGCTTTTACTTTATAAATGTAAAAAAAGCCACCACATACTATGTGTTACACGTAATATGTGTTACATATAATATGTGCTGACGAAAACAATTCTCATCATAAAACCGCGCACCGGACGTCGTACAGCTGTCCACAGACGTTACCGGTACAGTTAGCTCGGCCCAGGCACCCTTCCGGCACACAGGAGGTTTCACTTAATGCTGCTTCATTCCTGACCTGACATGGTTCATGAATTCCTGTTGCGAAAGACCCAAACGTCAACACCACTTATACCGGGCAGCTCTACAGAAAACTGCCCTCGGCCCGATATCACCCCTGCTATAGCGGATTGCAGGTACAAGGCGCCGCTAATGCCCCGGCTGCGCGGTTCTTTGATTATACCTTTTATGGCCCGGATTGTCAAGATTTGCAAGCCATCTTACTCCGGCAAGATACTTCCTATAAATATCTCTTTAATGCTTCAACTAAAATTGCATTATCTTTTTCATCACGGACTGCCAGACGGATATAATTTTTCCCGTCAAATCCCTTCTTTGTGGATAAATCTTTAATCAGAATATTCTCCTCTAAAAGGTCTTCTGCCAGTTTACGGCTTGTAACACCAGAAGTTACTTCGCACAGTACGTAATTTGCCTGTGTCGGCAGCACTCTTAAACCGGACAATGCCTGTAAATCCTTGATGTATGCAGCTCTTGTCTGCTTGAATTTTTCAATTGCCTTGGCATAGTCTTTTGCATATTTTTCATAAATCTGAAGATAAAATTCTGCAAAAGAATTGATATTCCAGATGGCAACATCTTTTTTCATCTCTGCAATCAGTTCCTCATCGCTGCTTGCAAGTACACCCAGACGCAGTCCCGGCACACCATAAGATTTTGAAATACTCTTTACCACAATCAGATTCGGATTTGCTTTTAAAATTTCTGCATCTAATAATGTCGTCGTTTCTTCTTCATCGACAAAATCCACAAAGGATTCATCAACAACAAAACGGATATTTTTCTTTTCACACCACTCAGACAGCTTTAAAACATCTTCCCGTCTGATATAATTTCCTGATGGATTGTCCGGATTAATCAGTGTCAGCACCTCAATATCCTTATCCTCATAGAAATCCATCAGATCTTTAGCAGTATAACGAAATTCGTCATTGGTTACAAAATACGGAACAACATCTTTTTCTGCCTTTCTGTTCGGATACTCCTGAAATGTAGGAAATGCCATGCCAAGTCTGCCTGTAAAACGCTCCATCAGGGACTTGATCAGTTCTGCTGCGCCATTTCCAACAATCACCTGGCTTGCATGCAGTCCGAAAATCTTTGCGGCAATCAGACTGTTTACACCCATTCCTGACGGATATTCACCCAGCAGGCGTTCAAAATTGGTCTGCATTTCAGAAACCAGCTTCTTATTCGGAAAATACGGATTTACCAGATAACAGAAGTCTATCAGCTTCGGATATCTCCAGTAACCACCAAAACGTTTCTGCATTTTCTCCAGCTTTTCTTCTTTTCCGGCAAGCAGGGATTCTGCAATGTCCAAATCCTGCACATCATCAATTTCATACCACTTTTCACCGTTTAACTTAACCGCTTTAATTTCCAAATCACCTAAAAATGTGATTACTTTTAATACCTGTTCATAGTATTCGTTCAGTCCCATTGCATTACAGTATGCTTCCAAAAACGGTACGTAATATTTTTCCGAGAAATTTTTGCTGAACTTATAAAGATTTACTGTCTTGTAATATTCATCTGTCTTTGTAAAATCAAATTCACGTTTGCTGACAAATGACGTAATATTGTCGTCTTCATCAACCGTAATACAGGTTCCGTCCATCCAGCTTTCAAACTTATCTACCAGCACCAGTGACGGATACGGCGTGTCTACAAGCTTTCTGATAACTGCTTCTTCATATACAAGATCGGATTCCAGTAATAATGTATCATCCTGTAACAGGTATTCCTTTGCCAAATATAAAGAATAAATGTTATTGGTCTTATCATATACGTCATTGACAACGTACTCTACCGGTGTCTTTAATCCCAGTGAATTAACATAGTCCATCAGCTGCTGTCCTTCATATCCTACAACAAGCACAATTTTGTTTAAATTTAACTTTTCAAGGTGCATCAAAGTTTTATGAATCATCATCTCACCATTCACTTCAACCATGCACTTTGTCGCATTACTTGTTAATTCCTTTAATCTTTTGCCCATTCCGGCAGCTAAAATAATTGCCTGCATTACACGCTCTCCCTATTCTTTCAAACTATATCGTTATTTTTTACAATTTTAAATTTAAGAATTGTTTATATAAACTCAGTTTATTATAAATCAGTTTTATGAAAATGTACAGCAGTTTTATTTACATTTCATTTACCCTTCTATTACTTACTTTAAATTTTCTGACGGAGCGCTCCCAGATGAGCCGTAATACGTTCTGCATAGACGGCGGCTTCCTTTTCAATATCCTTACAGGACAAAATCTCTCCGGGGTCATTTGCCGTGAGCATCCGGATTGCATGGGCAGGAAGCGCAAAGCCTTTGTTAAAATGAAGGGAGCTAATCAGCTGCTCCGCTAAGATATCAGAACCGCTGTAGCCGGATACGACAATGGAAAACAGCAGCTTGTCCTTAAAATCGACCTTCCGGTACAATGCGGTCAGACGGTTGATAAATGCCATAATATTTGCGCTGACCGAGTCGTTGTAATTTGGACTGAGTATCATGAGCGCATCACTTTCAAGCAGCGCCGGATAGACCTGTTCCACCATGACACCGCCGTAAAAACATGAACCCTTTTCACTGTAATGCAGACAGACCTCAAACGGACAGCCAAGACAGTCTGCAACTTCCCCGTTTCTTAGATTGATTTCACGGATTACAATTTTATCTTCGGGAAGGAACTTGCGTACCAGCTTCCAGAATAAACAGGTATTGCTCTTTTGTTTATTGCCCGCATAAATGCACAGCAGGCGTGCCGGTCGGTCTGTGTGTGCCGGAGTACGCCCGTCTGCGTATTCCAGTGCATGACAGACCGCCTCTCCTGCATTTGCAAAAAAAGCTTCTTTTAATGAAAGGTTTCTGTGCATTGCATTTTTTGTCTGGTTTTTTAAAGAGCCGGTTGCCTCTGCAAAGGTGTGGCCCGGCAGCATACAGCCTGCGCGGTTTAGTGAAAATGCGATTTTTTTCGCCATGTTTTTTGTATACAGTTCATTTTCCCCGTCAACCAGAATTGCCCCGGTACAGCCCAAAAGACAGTCCGTATGATAATCCATTTCCTTTAAAATGGCATAAAGCCGCAGATTAATCCCCGAACGGTCAAGATGCACCGCAAACACAATGCAGCTGCCCGGCTTTTTTTGCGTTTCGCACCAGTATAGAAA
>OGRU01001534.1_pt1 | contig 17051 bp, 15 predicted proteins | sample 1553541 | NCBI WGS metagenome assembly OGRU01 (sample SAMEA2580068, study PRJEB22360) | human gut metagenome | biome: human gut; feature: human-associated habitat; material: faeces | place: Denmark | collected 2008/2010
CAATAAAAACTATTTACAAACTATTATATGGCAAGACCGAAAGGAGCACCGAAAGTCGGGGGAAGAGTAAAAGGAACACCAAACAAGATTAAGTTGGAAATCCGCATAAAGATGTCGGATTTTATCATTGACCATTTCAGTGACTTTGTCAAGTATTGGGAAGAACTACCGAAGAAGTCCCCTGCTAAATTCAGCACATATATCAATGTGCTAAAGTATGTATTGCCTCCAATAGCAGCCGAGCCCTTTAGCGAAGAAGGAATGGAGTCGACTGCAAGTGCAATATCAAAGAGTATCGAAGATTTAAAGAACGCATCAAAATAAGATACAGTATGACAACAGTAATCAACATCAACAGAGCCTTGATATTCGAGAGTATCTCCAAAATAACCGGCTTTATAGGTAAAAACGTTGAAAACGGACTGGATCGCATTGTAGTGACGGAAGACGAAAAAAATATCATCGACGACCTCATTAGATGTTCGATCATATCCATGACCGCTTTCGTTTCAGCGTATCATCCAGCCTTAAATGACGACGGAATAACCATCGAGACACCTTCTAATTTTGACAGGACCGCATCCGAAGCGTTACAATCGGAAATGGAAACGTATATCATCAATCAATCATGCTGCAACTGGTTCCATATCGCAAGGGAAGAAAACGATGCGGAAAAATACAGCGAATATGCAAAAAACAATATCCTAAATATAAACCTACTTATTTCGAGAAGGACAAGACCTCAAAGAATATGACTGTTCAATTTGAAATAGCAAAAAAAGATGTGCTCCTACAGGTCAAAACAGAAGCTTTTGTAACAGGTGAAGCAAACAAGGACGGCGAACTCTCCCGTATCAACCATGCAACAAAAACACAGGCAAGCGACGATGACGATGATATTCTTAATGAGTATATCAATACGGCAGCATCAGCGATTACCGATTTGCTGTCCGGCCATCTTTCGCCATCACAGCCTGCAGATCAAAAAGAAAAGTTTATCTTCACATGCCAAATGCCTGATTCGTACGATACAAATCAGAACCGGGCTATCACAAACGGCATCAAAGATTATATGTCGGCCTATACTCTATACAAATGGTATAAAAGGGTGGCTCCGGACATGGCAGATGCAAGTGAATTAGAAATTATCAGGTCTGATATCAATCATAGGATAAACCAAAGAAGAAAACCCGTCAGACGGCCTGTTCTTCCTCTCAACTTTTAAAAGAGACAACCGCTAACTCTAAAACTTAGCGGTTGTCCACTTTATACGCAATACCGGCTCATCTCAAGCGATTCGTGTAGGTTTCATCCACCATAAACTCAATATAGTTTAACGCGACATCCGTGCGTATCCCCCCGACCAAAGCTATCATGAAATATTTGAACGCTTTCGTTTTGTTCATCTTGGTAATAAGATCGCGTACGTCTTCAATCTTTTCACGCCCAGACAGCAGAATAAAGTGTTCGGCATCGTTGCTACCCAAGATATAGAAGCCACATTTGCTGAAAGCCAAAATCTCTTGATCCCTGAATTTAACCGTTTCTCCGCGAAAATATACTAATGATTCGGATGGACGTATTATGCCACGAATAGCTGATTGCACGATGCGTTTATGGGTAAGCGTACCAAACTTGATAGGACGAGTCAGTAACAGTATTTTGTTGACTGTCCTATGCCCATTGTGCATATTGTAAACCCCGTGGTCGTTGAATACGGCCAAACATTCGGGATAAGAGTTTAGAAAGCGGTTGATTGAAGCGGAAATCTTGTACCAGCTACCTGATTGCATATTGAACACATAGGAATATGGGTAGTTCCGGTTTGCTACAATAACCTCTTTGTCTTCATAGTTATACCCGACCTTTGCTTCCTCCAAATAATAAATAAATTCAGTGGAGGAAAGTTTGTCACTGAATCCACCCACACCTGCAATTTTCTTAATTATAGGCGAACTGTCGACTGCCGTAGGAAGATAACCTTCCATGTCGGACGATATATCTCTTACAGTCGATCCTGATAGGACCTTCAGCCCTGAATCCGTAGAAAACACAATTGCATCATCAGTGGAAACAATGGAATCTGGATTATTGCATACATCCCGTGTCACAGAAAAAGAATTTGCATAAGCGATATCGCCGGTTCCGACCGATAAGGCAAAAACACCTTCGCCCGTAAACACATAAAGAGGAAATTGCCCGAACTGGCCCGTCGACAAGGCCGTTGTCGCTGTAGCCATTGCCACTATGTTACGACTCGAAACCGTATATGTTTGTTTGGCGGGAAAATAAAACGGGTTTGAGACATTTGATACCTTCAATTTGTTGGGAGCAACCGACACGGAATCTTCTGGCAAAGGCGTATAGGTCCCATACTTATCGGTTATCGAGTAAGGATAAAGTCCTTTTAAGCTATAGGCTATGTTCAAGAAAGGATGCGGCTTTAACGGAATCTCATCGTAATACTTATCATTGTAGATAATCATTTTGACCGCCCGTGAATCCGGGTAAGACAGGTATGGGGAAACCATAGCACCATAGGCCGTACTTGCTCCATGTACTATTTTCATTCCGCTTTCCGTCTTGACATGCACCTCCGTATTTACCGTAAATTCGTTAATGTCGCTAACCGCAAACATTCCCAGAGGATAGGGTTTGGCAAGTTTTTCCCGGATGTTCCCTACATGCAGCTTTCCGTTATATGTATACAGGTTTCCGGTTATCCTGCTTCTCGTAAAATCATCATCAGTTGCGACTTCTTGCTGTTCCAGGTTCTTAAATGCCTTGCCTTCGGCAAATATATTTTCAAACCCATTCGATATATCTCCGATCGGGATGCTTTTGACAAGATAAAAATTAGATATTTCCCCTATTTCTTCAAGCAATTCGCTTTCCGACTTAAACGGGAGATCCACCATCATATTATTCTTGTCCAAAACGGTCACTGTTTTTATCGTACTATCAAGATCATTGATTACAAACGGTCTTGAAACGAATATGTCCACAGACGAAGCGACATCTTTCCAGCCGGACAAGCCGGATAAATCATATTTAACGCCTATGGTCCGAGGGTTTGCGATAAGTTTATAAGTAAAACCTTCCACCGACAGGGAGTCAAAATCAAATTTGGTTTTACTTACTGCCATCCTAATAAAATTTGGTTCGCCGACCAGCAGCGGGGACGAATGCATCACGTAGCTCTCATCGAACAGCCTGACGGCATACCTTACAAGGACAGGATATATAACATGTCCTGCATCATACACATCTTCTTGCAACAGTTTGTAATAACTTGCTTTAAAAGAATTGGTAATAATCTTTTCCCCGGCCTCGTTCAATGTTACAAGGCTCCCGACATCCTGAATACGAACTGCCGGCTCCAAATTACACGATATATCATCCGAGTAGACAGCTTCTTCTTTAATACAAGAAAAACGGATCGACGGTTCCGGAATCTGATCACCAAGATATGTATATTCCCCACCTATGAATATTGCATAATGGATACTTTCGCCCGTCGCCATGACGAGGATATTCCCGACAGATTGTATCTGCTTTACGCCAGGTATCTGCGCGAAAGCTGTATTCTTTACAACCCATTGCCCGTCCACTTTATCGCTATCGAAAAGGACAATGTCATTGGCATACGAAATCAAATGCTCGTACGTGCCGTTTTTGTGCACAAATACCGGAGATTTTCCCTCTGCAAACTGACGTTCAAGTATTGGCCTCCCAACGGGTTCTATCGATCCGTTTTTAGGACGTGCATTTATCAGTTCCGAGCACATCCCGTCTTTTGACACGCCATCATCTGTATACGGCTTATACCTCCCAGCCCAACATTGACCTTATTCATAGATTCTTACTTTTTACAAAGTAAGGCATTGCAAGTAATGTAGTAACTGTTATTTTGGAACAAATAAAAGGCTTACCCAAAAGATTGCCGTTCCTATGAAAAACCCTTTCCTTTTTGCCGTTCGTAAAATCTGTGTTCTTTTTTGTCCAGATTATCAACCCTAAACAACGCTTTACTCCCAATAGGCATATCTTCTGGAAGATGTTTTACCAACTCGGAAATTACATCGTTAACATTGTTATACCCCAAATCTTCAAACGAATATATTTTCTTCTCTTGGAAAAACACAGTGCCACGGACCATGTTTTTGAATGATATTCTAAATTGAGTTTGCTCCACATCTACATCATCTTCCAATAAATCCGGCAACTTATCATAAAACACAAAATCTATCACTTTCCGGTTTAACTCCGAAACAATCGAGTAATCTGGTTTGACATATACCTCCGTCACTTTATGAGCGCTTGCATGGTTCATGGCAAACGCCACATCATACATAGTTGCCCTTATATCATTTCTCGCAATCGTTCCCCAGCTATGCCGGAACGTGTAGACACAATATGACTCTGGAAGTTCATTGAATTGACAAATTTTCCTTAGACCGCCATTCACATTCACATTAAAAATGTCATTATCAGAATAACGTTTATGGAAATTAAAAAGATATTCATCCCCGTCTTCAGATTTGTATTTTTCAAACAAGTCTTTTAAAATATCCGGCACATCCAGTTCCATATACGCACCATCACTCCTGAACTTAGCCGTCTTCCGTCTATTATAGGAAATTTTCCCATCTTTATAATCGGATACCTTCAGATGATACAAATCTGCAGTATTTATACCTGCCAAACACATCACCATCTTGGCAACATCTTGAGCTAATTCCGGGAGTGGACATTTCATCTTTGAAGGAGGAAGAGGTAATTCAAAGAATTTTTTTATTTCTGAAGCAGGTATGGCCTTATGTTCCGGCTTATCGGATTTAGGAATAACAATCTTTGGCCAAGGATTCGTTTTTATCTGGATAAGCCCACGGTCATAATCGTTATACTTCAATATGGCAGCTTTGAATATTTTTCGTACGCAAACAGGATACATCTCTTTCGCCCTTGATGTTCCAGATAAAGATTTCATCCAATCATTTACAAACTTAGTTGTGAATCTAGAAAACATCAGTTTATTCGTCCCGGCGAATCTTTCCAAATGCTGATACGCCAACTGATAATTTTTTGCATTTCTTTCTTGACCGGATTTTGCCATTTCAAACTTATATTTTCGTGCAAAATCTGAAAAGCACACGTCGGTTTCTGTTTTTTCCAAAAAATCAACAAGCTCTTTTATGCTCCACTTCGATATATCTTCTTTATTGGCTTTATCTATATATGTCTTAATAATGTCTGAACAAAAAGATAGCACAAAAGGATCTTTCACTTCGCCTGTGCGTGTCAATCCTTTTTTATCCACCATCTTATCCGTTTTTATGTAAGACGATTTTCGATTATGAGTAACCCTTATGTAAACGGGATAAAAAACGTCACTTCTCTGTTTTTGCACACATGTCTTGAAAGTTGCCATAAATCAATAATTTAGAACTCTAAACATATGTTGCAAAAATACTAAACTATTTCTAAACATCTACCTACATTTTATTCATTTTACGCTTATAACGCAATAAATAATAAAAGGCTGACAGACAGCTCAACAACTATCTATCAGCCTAACTTATTGATAATTAAAGTGTATTTCTAAAGAAATATCAGTCTTCTATAGCAGCCTGCGCCGCCGCGATACGTGCGATTGGAACGCGGAACGGTGAGCAGGAAACATAGTTTAATCCTACTTTATGGCAGAACTTCACAGAGGAAGGTTCACCGCCATGCTCGCCACAGATACCACATTTCAGATCCGGGCGGATAGCACGTCCCTTTTCTGTAGCCATACGCACCAACTGTCCCACTCCATTCTGATCGAGAACTTGGAACGGATCGACTTTCAGAATCTTCTTTTCCAAGTAAACAGGCAGGAAGGAAGCGATATCGTCGCGAGAGTAGCCGAAAGTCATCTGTGTCAAGTCGTTTGTACCGAACGAGAAGAACTCGGCAGAAGAAGCAATACGGTCGGCAGTCAATGCCGCACGCGGAATTTCGATCATCGTACCGACCTTGAAGTCGATGCTGTCTCCCATTTCTTCGAACAACTGTGCGGCAGCTTTACGGATCACTTTTTCTTGTTCCTTGAATTCGTATAAGATACCCGTCAGCGGAACCATGATTTCAGGTTTAGCTTCAATACCTTCCTTCTTCAGTTCAAGAGCGGCTCCCAAAATGGCACGTGTCTGCATTTCTGTGATTTCGGGATATGTGTTACCCAAACGGCAACCACGATGTCCTAACATCGGGTTATGTTCACAGAGTGATTCAACTCGTTTCTGGATCTCTTTTACTGATACGCCCATTGCTTCCGCCATTTCTTCCTGACCTTTCAGATCATGAGGAACGAATTCGTGCAAAGGAGGATCGAGCAGACGCACGGTTACCGGACAACCTGCCATTGCCTTGAAAATACCTTTGAAGTCCTCCTTCTGGTAAGGCAGGATCTTCGCCAGTGCATTCTTACGCCCTTCCGCATCTTCCGCCAGGATCATTTCACGCATGGCTTTGATTTTTTCACCTTCGAAGAACATATGTTCCGTGCGGCACAAACCAATACCTACAGCACCGAAATTGCGTGCGATCGTAGCATCGTGCGGAGTATCGGCATTCGTGCGAACCTGCAACTTCGTATATTTATCTGCCAAAGTCATCAATTCGGCAAAATCACCGGACAGTTCGGCAGCCTTCGTCTCTACCTTTCCGACATAAACCGTACCGGTCGTACCGTTTATAGAAATATAGTCGCCTTCTTTCAGCTTAATACCATCGACTTCTACGGTCTTATTCTTATAATCGATTTCCAAAGCTCCGGCACCAGATACGCAGCATTTACCCATACCGCGTGCAACAACGGCAGCATGCGAAGTCATACCGCCACGAGCAGTCAGAATACCTTCGGCAACAGCCATACCAGCCAGGTCCTCAGGGGATGTTTCGATACGGACCATTACGATCTTCTTTCCGTCAGCATGCCATTTGGCCGCATCATCGGCGAAGAACACGATCTGCCCTGTTGCCGCTCCCGGAGATGCCGGCAAGCCTTTCACCCAAACTTTCGCCTGTTTCTCGGCCACCTTGTCGAATACCGGGTGAAGCAGTTCATCCAGTTTATTCGGTTCGATACGTTTCAATGCTGTCTTCTCGTCAATCATACCTTGATGCAACAAGTCGATTGCGATTTTAACCATTGCAGCACCGGTACGTTTTCCGTTACGGGTTTGCAGGAACCACAGTTTTCCTTCCTGCACGGTGAATTCCATATCCTGCATATCATGATAATGGTTTTCCAGCTTTGTTTGCAGTTCGTCCAGTTGCCTATAGATTTCCGGCATGGCTTCTTCCATTGAAGGATATTTAGTTATGCGTTCTTCTTCTGAAATACCGGCACGTTTCGCCCAACGCTGCGAACCGATCTTGGTAATCTGTTGCGGCGTACGGATACCAGCCACCACGTCTTCGCCTTGTGCGTTGATCAAGTATTCACCGTTGAAGAGGTCTTCTCCGTTACCGGCATCACGAGAGAAACATACACCGGTAGCGGAAGTATCGCCCATATTGCCGAACACCATAGCCTGTACGCTGACAGCCGTGCCCCATTCGGCAGGAATCCCTTCCATCTTACGATAGAGGATAGCACGTTCGTTCATCCAGCTGTCAAACACAGCGCAGATGGCACCCCAAAGTTGTTCATAGGCGGAAGTCGGGAAATCCTTACCAGTCTGAGCCTTGACAGCCATTTTGAATTTAGCGACCAGTGCTTTCAAATCCTCCACATCCAGTTCATTGTCTAGCTTCACTCCTTTCGCTTCCTTGACTTCTTCGATAATTGCTTCAAATGGATCGATATCTTCCTTGCTGGTCGGTTTCATACCCAACACGACGTCTCCGTACATTTGTACGAAACGGCGATATGAATCCCATGCAAACCGAGGATTGTTCGTCTTACGGCTTAGTCCTTCCACCACTTCATCGTTCAAACCTAAATTCAGGATCGTGTCCATCATACCCGGCATAGATGCACGTGCACCGGAACGAACGGATACCAACAACGGATCGGCAACATCTCCAAATTTTGAATTCATCAACGTCTCAATATTGGCGATTGCCTTTTCAACGTCTGATTTCAACAATTCAACCACTTTGTCTTTTCCTAAATCATAATATTCGGAACATACCTCTGTGGTAATAGTAAAACCCGGAGGAACCGGAACACCAATCAGATTCATTTCGGCAAGGTTAGCGCCTTTACCACCCAGCAGATTTCTCATATCCGCTTTACCTTCGGCTTTTCCATTTCCGAATGTGTAAACTCTTTTTCTTTCCATATTCGACAGTATTTAATTTTAGATTTTAGTTTTGCTATCTCCAGATTGCAATGCTGCAAATATATGCTATTTAAAGATCGCATTCGCATGTATGGTTAAATAATTTTAGATGTTTTACAACTATTTTTCACCATCCATATTCGGTAAATAACTACATTTGCGTGCGGGAATTTTTAAAGCCTAAAAGAAATGTCCTGTATTCCAAAAGTTTTTTATAAGACTTTCGGAATACAGGACATTTAGTATCAGAAATTTATCCAAGATCAATCACTTCTCAATTCGTATACGTGCATCTACGGCAAACAGCCCCCGCTCAGTCGCAACAAGAGGATTGATGTCCATTTCCTTGATTTCGGATGCAAAACGGAGCAATGTGGACAGGCGGACTATGATATCCGCATACTGCTGTTCATCCACTCCCCGCTGGCCGCGTGTTCCCTTTATAATAGGATAACCGCGCAGGGAACGGATCATGGAATAAGTTTCGTCATACGACAGAGGCGACAGACCATAAGAGACGTCTTTCAGCACTTCGACAAAAATGCCTCCCAGACCGCAAAGCACGACATGACCGAAACGGTCTTCATACTTAGCTCCTAAGAACAACTCCTGCCCTTTCAACATCGGTTGTACCATAACGGCCGTCACATCAGGCAGACGCATCATCCGTTCATATTCGAAAATCAAATGCTCCTCACTTCGGATATTCAAGGCAACGCCCCCCATATCGCTCTTATGTATAGGACCGACTACCTTGGCTACAACCGGGAACTTAACTCTCTTGGCGAAAGCGACCAGTTCGTCGCGGTCAGTCGACGTGAACTCTTCTACCAACGGTATCTGGGCCGCTTTCAGCAAAGTACGGACTTCTTCAGGATTCAAATAACCACTGCCCGGCAACCGGTCGATAATACGGCGAACTTCGGGCACGTCAACACCATACAACTGTATATCCGTACTCATGGGCTTCGGCGTGTTGAGCACACGCGAGAGGGCTGTACCCAACGTCACTTCATCCGAAAAGTTCACATGACCTTTCTTCACGAAACTTTTCACTTCCGGACCCGCCGTTACGATGGATGGCAATACCGGAAAAATCGGCTTCTTGCACTCCTCCATTTTCTTATGAAGCACTTCATAAGTATCGTATAATTTTACCAAACCCGGACTACCAAAGATAACCATCATCAGGTCAATATCTTCGAAACGGTTCTCACAGAAATCGATAGCGGTGGCCAAATGTTCGGGAGTACCTGTACCGATAATATCTATCGGATTGCCGACAGCAGCTCCCGGATATAGTTTGGATTTCAATTCTGCGGCAAGCGGACCGTCCAACTTAGGAACGTTCAGCCGTCCCTTTTCCAGTGCATCCGCCAACATTACAGCCGGACCTCCAGCATGCGTGATAATCGCACAGTTTTTACCCTTCACTTCTTTCAAGGTAAAGATACTGGCAACGGTTGTCAATTCTTCACGGCTGAAACAACGCACAATACCCGCTTTGCGGAACAGGGCTTCCACTGCCGAGTCCGAGTTGGCAATCGCTCCTGTGTGGGAAGATGCGGCACGCTTACCGACATCCGTACTACCCGCTTTTATAGCTGCGATATGACAACCCTTGCGAATCAGGGAAGAAGCATGATACAAGAGCTTATCCGGATTTTTGATCTGCTCGATATAGAGCATCTTTATTTTGGAGTCAAGGACCGAGTCGAAGTTGCGATCCATATATTCGATCACTTCTTCCACTCCGATCTGCTTGGAGTTACCGACAGACCAAACCGAAGAAAAACGGAGTCCTTTTGTCAGAGCCGATTCAATAATGAAAAGTGCCGTACCGCCAGAACTGGAAATAAAATCGACCCCGTCTGCATGAAATTCGGGAATCGGCTGAGTAAAAACACCATGATAATGCATATTCATCAGACCGATGCAATTCGGACCGATCAATGAAGCACCGGCTTCGTTAATACTTTTCAGCATCTGTTCTTCCAGAATCGCCCCTTCATGCGTTTCCTCTCCGAAACCAGCCGAAATGACAATGAATGCCTTTACGTTTTTCTGTTTGGCAAGCACATCCACAGCTTCCGGACAGGCCGGACCGGGAATAGAAATGATTGCCAGTTCCGTCTCTGGGATATCATGCACCGAATGATAGGATTTCAGGCCCTGCACATCGTCTTCTTTAGCATTTACGACATATAGTTCGCCTTTATACTTCCCGTCTAGTAGATTGCGGACCAAACGGCCACCCGGTTTATGTACATTATTGGATCCTCCCACCACTACGATGCTCTGAGGATTAATTAATTCTCGGTTAATCATGACATTTTGATTAATTTGGTTCAATGAATGGGAACAAATATAGTTTATTTCTCCGTTTATCCATCAAATCTAGGGTAATTTATTTACATTTTGCACACTCTCCCACCAGCCAATCGCACCAGGCATCCATTCCCGTGCCTTTTGTCGCAGACACTTCGAATAGTTGCAAGTGGTGGTTTACTTTCAAGGCATTATTCCGCAACGTCTCCACATCCGTATCCAGATAAGGCGCCAGATCGATTTTGTTGATCACACAGACATCTGCCTCCAAGAAGATATGAGGATATTTCAACGGCTTGTCATCCCCTTCGGTGATACTGACGATAACGACTTTCTTCGCTTCTCCCAAATCGAACATGGCAGGACAAACGAGATTGCCTACGTTCTCCACAAACAGAATAGAGCCGTCAGATGGATTCAGATGCTTGACAGCATGATTCACCATATCGGCCTCCAGATGACAACCGGTTCCGGTATTGACCTGGAAAACGGGGACATTAAGGGCAGTTATACGGTTGGCATCGTTCGAGGTCTGCTGGTCTCCTTCGATGACGTAGATTTGCGAGGGCAATCCGCGAGTGGCACCAGAATTCAACTGGCGTATCGTTTCTTCCAATAATGTCGTTTTACTGGAACCTGGAGAACTCATCAGATTCAGACAAAAAATATGTTTCGCCTCAAAATAGCCTTTGTTACGTTCAGCCAACAGATTATTGCGCTGGAGAATATCCTGTTCCAGCGTTATTACTTTCTCTTCACCGTGATGACGATGGTGATGTTCATGTCCGTGCCCGTATTCATGGTCATGAAGGTGATCGTGATGATGATGCTCTCCGCATCCGCAAGTTCCACACATAAGCGTTTGTCTTTTTATTTTATAACAATTGATTTAATCCGAAGTTCCCGCCCTTTTGTTATATTTATCAAATAAGAACCACAATTAGGACAGGGAGAAAACAAATTCCCGATAGGAAAGACCGTTTCGCAATCGCTGCACTGCCCTTCTCCGTCTACATAGCGGCGGATTATCTTTGCTTTTTCGAGCAAAGTGCCTTTAACCGCACTTTCCATCGCAAACTCCAATGTTTGCAGCTCTACTCCGGCAAGACACCTTATCTCAAGCTCCACTTCTTCTATCTGCGAAGAATGATGTTCGCGAGCCTGCTGTTCGGATAGCTGAACGATACTTTGAGCGATCGACAATTCATGCATAACTTTAACGATATAACTACTTCATTTAAAACATAGGTGTTTTGCAATCAAAACATATATGATTCGTTTTCAAAACATATATGTTTTGCATTCATACTATAACTGCCTCTTCCGGGAAGCCGCTATTGCCAGTTGCCCGACCGCCACACCTCCGTCGTTACAGGGTATATGTCCCGGTGCGAACAGCAGGATACCAGCTTCGGCAAACATGCGCTGCAACTGTTCCGTCAGACGTTTATTCTGAAAACAGCCACCTGAGATCACGACTTTGTCCGTTCCGGTCTGCATCCTGTACTGTTTCGCCATCTCTACCAAAAGCCATGCCAACGTATTATGAAAACGGGCAGACAACCAGGTTACCGGAACTCCGGCTGCCAGATCTTCCAATATCCCTTCCAATACGGGACGCATGGAGATAGACTCCTTTTCTATTAAAACAGAATAACGACTTTGATGTTCATCGGAAGCCAGTTGTTCCAGCTTGACAGGCGCTTCCGCCTGATGCGTGGAGACATCGCAGACGCCCAGTAAAGATGAAACGGCATCGAATAACCGGCCCGCACTGGATGTATAAGGTGTATTAACGCCTTTTTCCATCATTTTCAGAAGCATTTGTATCTTCGCTTCCCCTACCCTTTCCTTAAAACCGGCAGGAAAAGGTATTTCATTTCCATAATAATGCCATAGATAGGCAACCGCCATGCGCCAAGGTTCGGTCGAAGCCTTATCCCCGCCGGGAAGCGGTACATATTCCAAATGTGAAAGTCGTTTATATTCCCGCCGGTCACAAAGGAATATCTCCCCGCCCCAGACTTTACCGTCATCTCCTAATCCTGTTCCATCCAAAACAAACGCCACTATCGGCTCGTCCAATCCGTATTCCAGCATACAAGCGGCAGCGTGCGCATGATGATGTTGTACGTATAATAGCGGGAGATGCAGATCCGACGCATAACGTTCCGCTTCACGGGAGGAAAGATAGTCAGGGTGCAGATCGCAGACCAAAAGGGATGGCCGGAAACGAAAAAGATGTTGAAAACGTTCAAGTGATTCCTTATAGAATCGAAAGGTCTCCCAATTCTTTAGGTCACCGATATACTGGCTTTGCAGAATCGTTTCTCCCTTCCCTAAAGCAAACGTATTTACCTTTTCGGCTCCGAAAGCCAAGATTCCTTCAACCGGAACGTCAGCAAAGAACGGTTCCGGCACATATCCCCGTGAACGACGTATCAAGCAGGACTGACCGCCACAGACCTGTAACACGGAGTCATCCACCCGGTTATGGATCTTCCGGTTATGATGGAGCAAGAGGGGAATTTTGCCGGCCAATTGCTTTTCTGCCTCTTCGGGGGTAATGGTTATCGGACATTCGCTGATATTGCCACTCGTCATCACCAATGCGGGTGTATCCAACCGTTCAAACCAATCGGAATGGAGCGGCTATAAGGAAGCATACATCCTAATGTCTCCATTCCCGGATTGACGGACGGAGCCAACGGCCGGAGTTGCTTCAACAGAACGATCGGGCGACGCCAGGAAAGCAAAGCCTTTTCTTCCACCCCATTCGAGAAAACGTATCGGCGGATATTCTCTATATCCCGAAACAGTACGGCAAAAGGCATGCCATCCCGCTGCTTGATATCCCGTAGCCGGGAAACTGCCTTTTCACTCCTCGCATCACAAATCAGGTGATAGCCTCCTATCCCTTTCGCGGCAATCACTTCACCCTCACGAAGCAAACGGGATGAAAGGTTGAGCAGTTCCGAATAATCTGTTACCTCTACCTTATTATATAAGGCGTAATAAGACGGACCGCAATGGTTACAGGCAACAGGCTCAGCATGAAAACGCCGGTCGCTGACCGTTATATATTCTTTTCGGCAGGACGGACACATCGAGAAAGCTGACATGGTTGTTCGGCTCCTATCATAAGGCAGATCACGGATGATAGAAAAACGAGGTCCGCAATGCGCACAGTTGACAAAAGGGTATTGCAAGCGCTGCGCTTGTGTCTTCCGGTCACGTAAGCATTCGGGACAGACGGCAATATCGGGAGCAACCTGCGTCACCTCGTCCGATTCCGACCGACTGGGAGTAATACGAAAACCCATATATGGATTCCTAACTTCTATCCTTTTCGAAACGGTTATCCTATGTATGGAAGCCACCTTCGGATGTTCGCGACGTATGCGTTCGATGAAGAGTTCCCGTTGCACGGGAGTAAGGGCCGCACGGATACAGACCCCATTATTCCGGTTGTCCACTTCTCCACAGATATTCATTTCACTGGCGATCCGATAGATAAACGGACGGAAACCGACACCCTGTACCAAACCTTGGATGGTCAGGACTGATATGACAACTTCCTCCTCTTTCATCTTCTTCATTTACGTTTTGACAAATGTAATCCCTTTCACAAGAATACACAAACATGCCGAATGGCAATTTTCTATGGCCTTTATAAATTATATCTATCCGAAAGATAAATATAAATGTGTAATATCATATATTTCTTCAAAACATATTGTCTACTTTTGAAGTTAGATAAATATAACAAAGATTTTACTAATATGTGTCTTGCAATACCCGGAAGAATAGTAAGTATCGATGACTCCATTCCTGAGCTTAAAATAGCGAAAGTGGATTTTAACGGAATCGTTAAGAATATATGTGTTCAGTGGGTCGACGTATCCATTGGTAATTACGTATTGGCCCATGCTGGTATGGCTATCTCCGTCATCAATGCGGAGGAAGCGGAAGAGACACTGAAAGACCTGGAGAAATTATGCGTTTCGTAGACGAATACAGAGACAAAGAACAAGTTCTGTCGCTCGTCCGAGCTATCCGGAAAGTCGTGACACGACCTTGGCATATCATGGAGATATGCGGGGGACAGACGCATGCTATCGCCCGTTATCGATTGGAAGAAATGTTGCCGGAAGAGGTCAAACTGCTCCACGGACCGGGGTGTCCGGTCTGCATTACTCCGATCGAAACCATCGACTACGCATTGGAACTGGCCAAACGGCCGGATGTCATACTGGCTTCTTTCGGCGATATGATGCGCGTACCGGGAAGTCGGGAAGACCTGTTGCAAGTCAAGGCACGCGGGGCGGATATCCGTATGTTGTATTCACCATTGGATGCCATCAACTTGGCTATCAATCATCCTGACAAGAAAATCGTATTTTTTGCTATCGGTTTTGAAACTACCGCTCCCGTACATATGATGGCATTAAAAGAGGCTATGCGGAGGAAATTGGAAAACTTCTACCTACTTACCTCCCTGTTCACTGTGCCCCCTGCCATCGAAGCGATTCTGTCTGATCCCGAATCGCGTGTCAACGGCTTCCTGACAGCGGGACATGTTTGTGCTGTCACCGGAAACGGAGCGTATCATCACCTCGCCAAGAAATATAAGACACCGATGGTAGTGACTGGATTTGAGCCGGCCGACCTGCTTTTAGGTATCTACCGTTGTTTGCTCCAACTGGAAGCTGGTATATATAAGGTAGAGAACGCTTATAAACGTGCCGTGCCCGAAGGAGGAAATCTACCCGCCCGTGCCCTGATGGAAGAAACATTGGAACTTTACGACCAAGAGTGGCGGGGTATCGGAGCCATTCCGAAAAGCGGATTACGGCTGAAAGAGATATTTGCACGGCAAGATGCCTCATACCTTCTTCTCGCGCCTGACACGGAGGCGTATAAAAAGTGCTTGGACGATCCTGCGTCGAGCGTGGAAAAGAGACAGTGCATCGCTGGTGATATTATGCGAGGAACAAAACAAACGAAAGACTGCCCTTTCTTTGGAACGATTTGCACACCCGAGCATCCGATCGGTGCACCGATGGTTTCTTCGGAAGGGGTTTGTGCTGCTTACTATAGATATAAATAGATACAGAATATGATAACGACAAATTGTCCCATTCCTTTCTCCGATTCCGACTGTGTGTTATTGGCACACGGTAGCGGCGGACGAATGACGCACCAACTGATAAGCAGCATCTTCTATCCTGCTTTCCGCAATCCCTTGTTGGAACAAGATCATGGCGGATGCGTAATCGGCGTCGTTCCCAAAGGTGTCCACATTGCTCCCGACAAGGCACAACCCGGAGATATGGTTATCTGTAGCGGACCGATCGGCGTACATGGTATCACCATCCTTTCCGCCCGTGAAAGTCTAGGTTTTGAAACAGACCTGAAAAGTGATACAACTTCGTTAAACAATATGATTGGCGGGCTGTTAAAAGAGATAGAGGAAGTCCATGTCCTGCGCGATCCGACACGAGGTGGCGTAAGCGGAACGTTGAACGAAATCGCACAAGCTGCCGGTGTCGAAATTGTCTTGGATGAAGCATTGCTCCCGATTCCCGATGCCGTGCGCAGCGCTTCAGAGATTTTAGGACTTGATCCGCTTTATATCGCCAACGAAGGACTGGTGTTGGTGATCTTACCGGAAGAAAAGGTGGAACAAGCGCTTGCCATCATGCGGAATTATCCGGAAGGAAAAAATGCCGCCGTTATCGGCTGCATTCAGGAAAGAGACCATACATTGGTTAAAATGAAAACGTTGTATGGTAATTACAGGATTGTCGATATGCTCAGTGGTGAACAGTTGCCGAGGATATGCTGACAAAGGCACCATCAAACGGTGCATACGCACCGCACTACTTACTAAGAAGAATCAACAAAATAGACTAATATATGAAAAATAAAAGACTGTCTATCTACGAAGAATGCTTGCAAAAAGGCATCTCCCGCCGGGATTTCCTGAAATTCTGTACCACTGTTGCCGCTCTGATCGGACTCGAATCCAATGGTGTGGCACAAGTAGTAAAAGCACTGGAAACAAAGCCGAGACTTCCGGTTATCTGGCTTCATCTGCAGGAATGCACCTGCTGTAGCGAATCGTTCATGCGATCTTATCATCCCACGGTAGGGAACCTGCTGTTCGATAATATCTCGCTTGACTATACGGAAACGTTGATGGCAGCCTCCGGCTTCCAAGCCGAAGCTTGCAAGGAGGAAACCATGAAGAAATATTGGGGTGAATACATCCTGATGATCGAGGGGTCCATTCCGACTAAAGACGAGGCCTATTGCTGTGTCGGTGGGAAAAGTGCCATGCAGATTGTCGAAGAATGCGCCGAAGGTGCCAAAGCGATCGTTGCGTGG
>OGRU01001536.1_pt1 | contig 17043 bp, 13 predicted proteins | sample 1553541 | NCBI WGS metagenome assembly OGRU01 (sample SAMEA2580068, study PRJEB22360) | human gut metagenome | biome: human gut; feature: human-associated habitat; material: faeces | place: Denmark | collected 2008/2010
TTTTTCAGTAATAATTTCTATAATCGAGTCAACCAAAATCAGGAAAATACAACTTATCCGGATTAAAATGTTTTCTTATGGACAAATGTCTGAAATCGCTTCCATAATACTTAAACGTTTATCGTCAGAAGTTCGTCGATGTCGGTGAGGTCCTTCGGAGTCCTAAAATCTGACTTCACTTTCCAAATGGTCTCTTCTTTACCTTCCACAACTTTGCGAAAAAACATGGAGCACGGCGGAGTGAGTTCCGCAGTACTGCACCACTTGACGACAACCGATGCTGTGACTGGCAAATGCTTCCCTGACATGTCATAGATTTCCGTCATTTGCCACGCCTGTATGACATTGACAATCCCCAGAACCATTTGACGTGGCAGAGGAGATGCTTCATTTCCTCTTGCGCCCGGCTCACTTAATTCCGGTTTTATTTTTCGCTAAAATATTGTTAAATTTGCAGACTGTACTAAAACCAGATGTATGTCGAAATATAATATTGTTGAAGTCAGCGGGAAGAAAGACTTGAAAAAATTCATCAAGTTCCCTGATGAGTTATATAAGGACTGTAAGCAGTATGTGCCTGCCCTTCATTCTGATCAGGTGTTCAGCCTGACGAAAGATCCGGCATTGGATTATTGTAAGCATAAGTTGTGGATGGTCATGGACGGAAATAAAGTCGTGGGACGTATCTGCGCCATGATAAATCCGCGTTACAACGAACTCTACAACAAGAAAAGGGCCCGTTTCGGCTGGTTTGACACGATCAATGACATTGACGTAGCCCGTCTTCTCATCGGCACGGCAGAGGCCTGGGCGAAAGAGAACGGCATGACTGAAGTTCATGGACCGCTGTATTACAATACATTGGGAAAGCAGGGTATGCTGGTGGAAGGATTTGAGAATGTCCCTCCGTTCAACTGTCTCTATAACTTCCCTTATTACAATGACTTCGTGACGGCACTCGGCTATGAGAAGGAGTGCGACTGGCTTCAGTACAAGATGGATGCATGTCAGGGTGTGCAGGACAAGATGGTAAGGATAGCCGGCATGCTGAAGGAAAGATATAACCTCCATGAGGGGCTTCTGAGCAAGCTCAAGAAAGACAAGGAGATGGTGAAGTATTTCTTCAAGGTTTACAATGAAAGTTTCGCGGCAGCGGTCTATAACTTCATTCCGTTTACCGAGGAGGAAATCGAGCACGAGGCGAAAGTTTCGATGCCGTTCATCTCAGACAAGGTCAGCAGCATTGTCCTCGACGAGAACAATGAACTGGTAGCATTCGGAATCGCATTCCCGAGCATTTCGGGAGCCCTGCAGAAAGCCAAGGGACACCTCTTCCCGTTCGGATGGTTCCATCTGCTGAAGGCGATGCACAATTACGAGGCAGTGGACCTGATGCTGAACGGTGCCGTGCCGAAGTGGCAGAACAAGGGAGTGAGCGCGATTTTCCACTGCTCGATGTCTGACAAGTATCAGGCGGCGAAGACAAAATACGCGATTTCCAACCCGCAGATCGAGACGAACAGCGCGGTCAATGTCTGGGGAAAATACGAACACGAGTTGTACATGCGCAGACGCTGCTACGTGAAGTCGCTCTAAGTCAATGCGTTTGTCCGGGGTTATGTCAATGCTGACGTGACGGATTACCGGACGGTTTAAGAAGAAAAACAGAATAATATATATGGCAGAAAAGAATTCATTGCTCGAAAAGGTTCTGAGCCTTCAGGACAAATTCACATCGCTGCAGAACCAGCTCTCTGATCCGGCAGTCATGTCGGACATGAAGAAATATGTTCAGCTGAACAAGGATTACAAGGAACTGGAACCTATCATCAAGGCCGGACTTGAATATAAGAAAATGGTGGATGAACTTGCTTCAGCCAAGGACATCATGGCCAATGAAAAAGATGAGGATCTGAAGGAGATGGCTCGCGAGGAAATTTCCGAGATTGAGCCTAAACTTCCGGATATGGAGCAGAATATCAAGCTTCTTCTCATTCCTTCTGACCCGGATGACAGCAAGAATGCTATGGTCGAAATCCGTGGCGGTACAGGTGGCGACGAGGCTGCTATTTTCGCCGGTGACCTTTTCAGAATGTATTCAAAGTTTGCTGAGCGCAAGGGTTGGAAACTCGAGATTACTGACCAGGCACCGGGAACTTCCGGAGGTTTCAAGCAGGTTGTCTTCAAGCTTTCTTGCGCTGATGGTGTTTACGGGACAATGAAGTACGAGTCAGGTGTACACCGTGTTCAGCGTGTGCCTCAGACTGAGACTCAGGGCCGTATCCAGACTTCTGCCGCGTCTGTGGCAGTCTTCCCTGAAGCTGACGAATTTGACATTGACCTGGATATGAACGATATCCGCAAGGATACATTCTGTTCTTCCGGTCCTGGCGGTCAGGGTGTGAACACGACTTATTCTGCGGTTCGTCTTACCCATATTCCGTCAGGTATCGTGGTTCAGTGTCAGGAGGAGCGTTCCCAGCTGAAGAACTTCGACAGGGCTTTGGAGGAACTCCGTACTCGTCTCTACAATATGGAGCACCAGAAGTATCTCGACGGTATCGCTGCAAAGCGTAAGACCATGGTATCTACCGGAGACCGCTCTGCCAAGATTCGTACATACAACTATCCTCAGTCTCGTGTGACAGACCATCGTATAAACTGGTCAATGTATAATCTTCCTGCTTTCATGGATGGTGACATCCAGGAGTGTATCGACCAGCTGCAGATTGCCGAGAACGCAGAGCGTCTCAAGGCAGCAGGTGAGGACGAAGAATAAATTTCAGACAATATCATAGGCGCATGTCCGACCTTGGATTTAAAGGTCGGCTTCGCCGAGTGTAATCTAGGAAACCACTTAAAAAACAAGACATGAATAAAAAAGTATCAGTAGTTTTCATGCTGATGGCAGTACTGTTTATAGTATGCCTGATAGCATCCAACCTTTTTGCAACAAAGGTCTTCGCAATGGGCAGCATCACGCTCCCCGGCGCAGTAATCATTTTCCCAATTTCTTACATCCTGAACGACTGCTTTGCAGAAGTATGGGGATACCGCAAGGCCAGACTCGTAATCTGGACAGCCTTTGCGATGAACTTCTTTGTAGCCATCATGGGCCAGATCGTCTCATGGCTTCCGGCTGCATCATTCTGGGACGGCGGTGAACACTTCGACTACGTGTTCAGCATGGCACCACGTGTGGCCTTCGCATCCCTCCTTGCATTCCTTGCAGGCTCTACCATGAACGCCTTTGTCATGAGCCGCATGAAAATCGCCACAAAAGGCAAAGGCTTCTCTGGTCGCGCCATCCTTTCTTCCGTAGCAGGAGAAACCCTTGATTCATTGATCTTTATGCCTATCGTCTTCTGGGGCGCGGACATCAGGTCATTGGCGACAATGCTCATCGCTCAGGTCACTTTCAAGGTATGCTACGAGATTCTCATCCTTCCTGTGACGATACAGGTAGTCAAGGCCCTCAAACGCTACGAAGGTATCGACACATTCGACGAGAATATCTCGTACAATCCGTTCCGCGTTTACGATATCTAATTGGTAATCAAATAATTCTCCGTCTCCGGATGCCTGCGCACCTGAAGACGGAGTAACTGTCACATTTAACAAATACTTCAAATGAATAAAGAAAGAGAACAGGAGGGACTGCACTCCTTGGGTCATAAATCCGAATATAAGATGGATTACGCTCCGGAAGTACTGGAGACCTTCATAAACAAGCATCAGGAAAACGACTATTGGGTAAGGTTCAATTGCCCTGAATTCACAAGCCTCTGTCCTATAACGGGCCAGCCAGACTTTGCTGAAATCCGTATCAGCTACATCCCTGACGTCAAAATGGTCGAGAGCAAGAGCCTGAAACTCTATCTTTTCAGTTTCCGTAATCATGGAGACTTCCACGAGGATTGCGTAAACAAAATCATGAAAGACCTTATCAAATTGATGGACCCGAAATACATTGAAGTAACAGGTCTTTTCACTCCTCGTGGTGGAATCTCCATATTCCCTTATGCCAATTACGGCCGTCCGGGTACAAAATTCGAAAAACTCGCAGAGCAGCGTTTCGCTACACACGAGTAGCCGTTACACTGTCCTGCCCCTTAATATGACTCTGTCTATGAACGGAGTCTGGTAGCAGTAAGGAATCCATGTCAATGATGGTATCCGCTTGGTAATGATGAGGTTGGCAAGTTTGCCGGCAGTTATCGAACCTGCAACGTCGCTGATGCCCATCGCATAGGCGGAATTCAGCGTACATGCGTTCAATGCCTGTATCGGCGTGAGTCTCATCTGGATGCAGCCGAGAGACATGACGAACCTCATGTCTCCGCAAGGGGAAGAACCCGGATTATAATCTGATGCCAATGCTATACCGAGCCCTGAGTTGATGAAATCCAGGGCTTTGCCGTATTGCATCCTCAGGAAGAATGACGCTCCAGGAAGCATTGTCGGCATGGTGCATGAGTCCTTGAGTACACGGATTTCCTCATCAGTCGTGCTCTCCAGATGATCTACGGACAGGGCATTGTGCTTCACTCCGACCTGCACGCCGCCTGAAACGGCAAGCTGGTTCGCGTGGAGCTTCACCCTCATTCCGTACTGCTCTCCAGCCGTCAGAATCCTGTCAGTCTCTTCCGTCGTAAAGAATCCTTCTTCGCAGAATACATCGACAAAGTCGGCAAGATTCTCGGCCGCAACAGCCGGAATCATCTCATTGCATACGTGATCGACATACTCGCTCTGCCTTCCCGCGAATGCCCTGCCTACTGCATGGGCGCCCAGGAATGTGGACTTGATTATGGCAGGGGAGTTCTCCCTTATTCTTTTTATTACGCGGAGTATCTTCAACTCATCCTGTGTGGTGAGTCCGTATCCGCTCTTTATTTCGATCGCTCCGGTACCTTTCGCTATCATTTCATTGACACGCTCCATCGCCTGTCTGTACAGCTCGTCCTCGGATGTGTTGTGCAGAAGATCCGCAGAATTCAGGATTCCGCCTCCGTGCGCGGCAATCTCTGCATAGGAAAGACCTTTGATTTTGTCCAGGAATTCCTGCTCTCTTGTTCCCGCAAAGACAATGTGGGAGTGCGAGTCGCAGAATGCCGGCAGCACGAATCCGCCGTCTGCGTCAATGACATCGAAAGAATCCTGTCCGGATTCCTGTGAGAGATCCGGACAGTCTGACATTGGCCCGAAACAGGCAATCTTGTCGTCATCGATGAGGAGCCATGCGTTCTCCAGGGTGCCTGTCTCTGACATTGACACTCCTTCTTTACGCATTACTCCGGCTTCGACGATTCCGGCAATCTGCCCGATGTTCCTTATCAGCGTTTTCATCGCGTCAGGGCTTAGATTAACAGATTGTTTTCGTCGCGGAGGAAGTCGATGCTCTTCATGATGAGAGGATGCATGTAAGTATCGACATCTACGAAAGGAACCTCCTTGCGGTAGTCTGCAAGCATCTTCTCGATGAGTGGGGATGACTTTTCAGGACGACGGAACTCCAGAGCCTGTGCAGCATTGAAAAGCTCGATTGCGAGGACTGTCTCGACGTTGTCCACTACGCGTACGAGTTTGGTAGCCGCGTTGGAGCCCATGCTGACGTGGTCTTCCTGACCCTGTGATGATGGGATGGAATCGCATGACGCAGGCCAGCAAAGCATCTTGTTCTGGCTGACGATAGATGCCGCGGTGTACTGAGGAATCATGAATCCGCTGTTCAGACCAGGCTTTGCAACAAGGAACATAGGGAGTCCTCTCTGACCGCTGATAAGCTTGTAAATTCTTCTCTCTGAGATGTTTGACAGCTCAGACATCGCGATTGCGAGGGTATCCATAGGGATAGCGATAGGCTCTCCGTGGAAGTTGCCGGCAGAGATGATCATATCCTCGTCAGGGAATACGTTAGGGTTATCGGTGGCGCTGTTGATTTCGTCTCCGATGACAGATGCAACGTGTCTGATATTGTCTTTAACAGCTCCGTGAACCTGTGGGATGCAGCGGAATGAATATGGGTCCTGGACGTGCTGTTTAGGTCTGCGGATAAGTTCGCTGCCTTCGAGCAGTTTGAGGAAATTCTCAGCTGTCTCGAGCTGTCCTTTGTGACGGCGGAGAAGGTGTGTGAGCTGGTAGAATGGCTCGATTCTTCCGTCATAAGCCTCGAGTGACATTGCTGCGATGCAGTCTGCCCAACGTGAAAGTCTCATGCTCTTTATCAATGCCCATGTGGCGTGAGCACTCATGAACTGTGTGCCGTTGAGAAGTGCGAGGCCTTCCTTGGACTGGAGTCTGATAGGGCTCCATCCGAATTCCTTCCATACTTCTGCTGAAGGACGTACCTGTCCTTTGTATCTTACCTCACCGAGGCCGATGAGAGGGAGGCACATGTGTGCGAGCGGTGCGAGGTCTCCTGACGCGCCGAGCGAACCCTGCTGATAGACAACCGGAAGGATGTCATTGTTGAACATGTCGATAAGGCGCTGGATGGTAATGATCTGTACGCCTGAATGTCCGTAAGACAGAGACTGTATCTTCATGAGAAGCATCAGTTTGACAATCTCAGGTCTTACTGGGTCGCCTGTTCCGCACGCGTGTGACATTACGAGGTTGTGCTGGAGTTGTGAAAGGTCAGCCTCCGGAATCGTAATGTTGCAGAGTGAACCGAAACCTGTGGTGACGCCATATACTGGTCTGCCTATGTCCTCCATCTTGCTGTCAAGATAGTCGCGGCATTTCTGAACGGCCTTTGCTGACTCTTCTGAAAGCTCGAGAGTTGCGTGATTGTCAATGATTTCCTTGACTTTTGCGAGTGTCAGTGTCTCGTTGGATATTTTATGTATCATGTCGTGTTATTTATGTTATTGACCCGGAATATCTCCCATTGAGGACATTCCGGATCATTTTCGGATTTCTTGATTATCTGATGTTTTTCAGCGCGTCGCGGACCAGAGCCTCGTCAGCATTGACAGGAACTGTTACTGTCAATGTTTCTGTGCGTCCCATTTCGCGGGTTATCGCGTGGAGTGCGCCTTCGTTGCGTGCCCAGCTGCGGCGTGCGATTCCGTTGTTGACATCCCAGAAAAGCATGTTGGTGATGTGGCGGTCAGAATCGGCGGTTCCGTCAATGACCATACCGAAACCTCCGTTGATGACTTCGCCCCAGCCTACGCCGCCTCCGTTGTGGATGGAAACCCATGTGGCGCCTCTGAATGAGTCTCCGATGACGTTCTGGATGGCCATGTCAGCGGTGAACTGAGAACCGTCATAGATATTGGATGTCTCGCGGAATGGAGAATCTGTTCCTGAAACGTCGTGGTGGTCACGTCCGAGAACAATCGGAGCAGTGATTTCCCCACGTCTGATAGCCTCGTTGAAAGCCAATGCAATCTTGGTTCTCCCTTCGCAGTCTGCGTAAAGGATTCTGGCCTGGGAACCTACCACAAGTTTATTGCGGCCTGCCTCCTCGATCCAGTGGATATTGTCGCGGAGCTGTCCCTGAATCTCTTCCGGAGCTGTCCTGGACTCTTCTTCGAGAACCTTTACTGCGATGGCATCTGACTTCGCGAGGTCCTCCGGATTCTCTGACATACATACCCATCTGAAAGGTCCGAAACCATAGTCGAAATAGAGTGGTCCCATGATGTCCTGTACGTACGAAGGATAGCGGAACTTGCCGTCCGGTCTGAGGATGTCTGCTCCTGCGCGGGAAGACTCGAGAAGGAATGCGTTGCCATAGTCGAAGAAGTACATTCCTTTGGCAGTCAGGCGGTTGATTGCTGCAACCTGTCTTCTGAGGGATTCTCTTACGCACTCTTTGAAGCGCTCCGGCTCTTCTGCCATCATCTTCTTGGACTCTTCGAGACTGTATCCTACCGGATAGTATCCGCCTGCCCAAGGGTTGTGGAGTGAGGTCTGGTCAGAACCGAGGTTTACTTCAATGCCTTCGTCTGCAAGTCTTTCCCACAGATCGACAACGTTACCTACGTATGCGAGCGAAACGACTTCTTTCTCGCTTGTAGCCTTGCGGATACGAGCCATAAGTTCGTCAAGGTTCTCGTGAAGCTCATCTACCCAGCCCTGCTCGTGACGCTTGCGTGCTGCAAGCGGATTGATTTCAGCTGTTACGCTCACTACGCCTGCAATGTTTCCTGCCTTAGGCTGGGCTCCTGACATTCCGCCGAGTCCGGCTGTCACGAACAGGAGGCCTTTCATATTCTCTCTGGTACCTTCAATGCCCTTGCTCTTCAGCTGTTTGCGTGCTGCATTCATGACTGTGATGGTGGTACCGTGAACGATACCCTGAGGTCCGATATACATATATGAGCCTGCGGTCATCTGTCCGTACTGTGAAACGCCGAGCGCATTGAATCTCTCCCAGTCGTCCTGCTTCGAGTAGTTAGGGATTACCATACCATTGGTAACAACTACACGCGGTGCGTCCTTGTGGCTTGGGAACAGTCCCATAGGATGGCCTGAATACATGGCAAGAGTCTGCTCGTCAGTCATTTCTGCAAGATACTTCATCGCGAGGCGGTACTGTGCCCAGTTCTGGAAGATGGCTCCGTTACCGCCGTAGATGATGAGTTCGTGAGGGTGCTGAGCGACTCTCGGGTCCAGGTTGTTCTGGATCATACCCATGATTGCAGCTGCCTGACGGCTCTTTGCAGGATATTCGTCGATAGGTCTTGCATACATCTCATAGTCAGGACGGAACCTGTACATGTAGATTCTGCCGTAGTCATGCAGCTCCTGTGCGAATTCCTCTGCGAGTACGCTGTGGAACTTGGTAGGGAAATATCTCAATGCGTTCCTGACGGCAAGTACCTTCTCTTCTTCAGTGAGGATGTCCTTGCGCTTAGGAGCATGGTTGATATTCTTGTCATATGGTTTTTTCTCAGGCAATTCAGCAGGAATGCCTTCGAGTATCTGTTTCTGAAAATCTGTCATTTTCGTAAAGTTTAGTAATTAATTATATGTGTTCTTGGCGAAAAATCGTTTAGAAGTGCCCTGAGTCGGACATTTCCAAACGATTATTTTGTCTAGCCGATGTTCTTGTTGACTGCGGCAAGGATTTCAGCTTCTTTCTCCGCTGCCTCTTTTGCGATGGCTTCTGCCTCTGCAACGAGTTTGTCAGCAAGAGCGCGGTCCTGGAGTCCTGCAGCATTGATCCTGACATTGAGCTGTGCTCCTCTTACTGCTGCCAATGCTGCGAGGGCGCCGACTCCTGCGTCTGATGCTGAAGCAGGGTTTCCGGTCAATGCCATTGCGAGGGCTACCGGCATTGCTTCGAGCGCGGTCTGCATTGTTCTCAGAGGAACCTGGGTTGCATAGAGAGTCGCTTTCTCCATGGCTGCAGCACGTGCTGCTTTCTCTTCGTCACTGCCCTTTGGCATAGAGAATACATCCATGATCTTCGCGAATGCGGCGGTGTCCTCATCTACGAGTTTCAATAGGCGTTCCATGACATCATGTCCCTTTTCCGCCCAGTCGGAGAACTCTTTCCAGCGTGCATCCCAGCCACGTTTGTGGGCTGAAAGGTTAGCTACCATTGTCCCCAGTGCTGCTGCGAGTGCGCCCATGTATGCTGATACTGAGCCGCCTCCAGGTGCTGCTGACTCAGAAGCTGTCTCTCTTGCAAATCCCTTGAGTGTCATTCTGATAAGTCTTTCCTTAGCAGCTTCTGCAGCCTCGTCTTCCATCAGGAATTCGATGACTTTCTCGCGTGGGTTGAAAGGCTTGAGGTCGCTGAGGCCCAGTGACTTGACAGCTATCTTGATGATTTCGTCCTCGCTGATTCCGAGTGAACGTTCCTGTTTTGCGAGATAATATTTGCCGGCCTCGATGAGAACGCGTTTAGGTACAAGTCCTACGATTTCAGTTCCGGTGACACGGAGTCCTCTTGCCGCTGCTGCTCTGCAAACCTCTTCGAAGGCCACGTGGAGCGGAGTTGCGTTCATGTCGGTAATGTTCATGGATACCTGGGCGATACCGTATTCCTCGATGTACCAGCCGATTGCCTTGCAGCCCTTCAGTGTTCCAGGAATCCAGATGGTCTTTCCGTTGTCGTCCTTAAGAATCTTTCCGGTGAGGCTGCCACCCTCTCTTGCAGGACGGCCTTTCTCTCTTACATCGAATGCGACTGCCATTGCGCGGCGTGTCGATGTGGTGTTCAGGTTGAAGTTGACCGCGATAAGGAAGTCACGTGCACCGACATTGGTGGCGCCGGCCTTGGCAACGGTCTCATTGTACTCGCCCGGGCCGAAATCCGGTTTCCTCTCAGGGTCATTGACCTTTTCCGGCAGAGCCTCATATTCGCCTGCGCGGCATACTGCGAGATTTTTTCTCTCCGGCTTGTAGGCTGCTGACTCGTAGCAGTAGCAAGGAATTCCGAGTTCGTCGTAGATCCTTTTTGCAAGGCTTCTGGCCATTTCCGCACATTCTTTCAGTGTGGTTCCGGCAACTGGGATGAGAGGCAGTACGTCCGTCGCTCCTGACCTTGGGTGTGCGCCGTGGTGATGTCTCATATCGATCAGTTCGGCTGCTTTCTTTTCGCCCTGGAATGCCGCTTCGAGTACCGCTTCAGGTGAACCTACGAATGTCACCACTGTTCTGTTGGTGGCCTCTCCTGGATCAACATCGAGTACTTTGACGCTTTCCTCTCCGTTCTCAGTGGAAACTTTTGTTTCGGTTATTGCCTTGACAATCTGGTCAATAACTTCTTTGTTCCGACCCTCGCTGTAGTTCGGGACACATTCGATGATTCTTTTCATATTATCTGTTTAATAAAATATTTTGTACAAAAACTGTCTTGGAAATGTTTGTCGTGTCAGCTCATCAGCCTTTCCGCCCGGTCATCAGTTTGTCTTGCGCTCTACTCGAAAAGACTTTGAAACGTAAATTTAAGCATTTTCTTATAAAACGTATAAATATACACAGTTTTCTGTAAAAAATGAAGAAAATTCAGCTAAATTGCTTTATAACTGAATTTTCTCTAGTGACGTGAAAAAACATAACCTGCTTCAGATTAGGAGAAGATTTTCGAGGATAGATCTATTTTCGAAGAAGGAGTGTGCCGGTGGCACATGACTGATGAGAAAACAGATATAGACCGAAAAGATTCCCTTAGATGATGCTGGTTATTTTTTGAAGGTCACTTAATCATCGGAAATATGTATCGGAATCTGCTAATTGTCCTCGTCAGGAGCCGTGCCCCGTCTGAATATCTTGTAGCCTATCATGGCCATGGCGATGCTCATCAGAGGGCTGAGGATATTGAAGAAGCAATATGGCAGGTAAGTGATGGTAGGCACGCTCAGGATGGTAGCCTGTGTCATGCCGCAGCTGCTCCACGGATAGAGAGGCGAGGTGACAGTCGAAGAGTCCTCCACTGAACGTCCCAGCAGACGGCTCTCATAACCGCGTTTTGCATAAATGTCCTTGTAGATGTCTGACGTGAGGATAATGGAAAGATACTGGTCAGAAATCACGCCGTTCAGGATGACGCCTGTTCCGACAGTCGAAGCCACCAGGCCTGTGCGGGTCTTTGTCATCGGCAGGATCAATGATGCAAGGTGATGGAGCATTCCGCTGGCTTTCATGCATCCTCCGAAACACATCGCGCATATAACCAGGTACACAGTGTTCAGCATTCCGAGCATACCCCTCGATGCCACGAGCTTGTTGACCTCCTCGACGCCGGTATCCACTGAAACAGAATCATATATGGTCTTGACAATGCCGGTGAACATGACTTCGGCCTTGCATAGTGTTCCGCCGATTCCGAAAGCCTCGAGAGTCTGGTTGCCTATCTCCGTCACGATGTGCGGCTGGAGAACGATGGCGCAGCCTGCCGCCAGTAACATTGATATTCCCAATACCGGCAGCGCAGGCATTTTCTTGGCGATGAGGATTCCGGTTACGACCGGGACTATGAGCGTCCACAGCGAAATATTGAACTTCGACGACAGCGTCTCTGTATATACCGAAATCTGTGCAGAGTCGTTCCCGCTGTGCAGAAAACCGAGCACCAGGAATATTGTCAATGTTAGAACAAATGATGGTACTGTGGTGAGCATCAGGTACTTGATGTGCTTGAAGAGGGGAGACCCTGAGATGGATGCCGCCATTACCGTCGTGTCGGAAAGCGGTGAAATCTTGTCTCCGAAATATGCTCCGGATATGATGGCGCCGGCAATCATTCCCTCACTGAAGCCCTGGGCCTTGCCGATACCCATGAGCGCAACGCCGATGGTCGCGATGGTAGTCCACGAACTGCCGATCATCACGGAAATGAAGGCGCAGATTATACAGGCTGTCACCAGGAAGATTTTCGGGGAGATGATCTGCACACCATAATATATAAGGGACGGCACGGTTCCGCTCATTGTCCATGTTCCGGAAATGCCGCCGATCATGAACAAGATAACGATGGCAGTGGTCACGTCACCGATGTTGCTCCTGATGGCGTCCTCGAATTCCTCCCACGGCTTCTTGAAAAGCCACATCGCCAGCCATACGCAGATTCCCGCTGAAAACAGCAGTGCCACTTGGCTTGCGCCAAGAATCGCGTCGCTTCCGAAAATGGTGATGTTCAATGCCAGTAGAATGACCAATACCACGATTGGTACCAATGAAATGCAAGTTCGAATTACAGATGCTTTCTTCATTCCGTATAATATTTAAAAGTCATGAAGGCATTCCCTTCATGAAAACAACAAATGGTAATCTATGTCCGTCTTGGAGATAATAAAAATATCCCCGCAAGTCTGAGTTGCGGAGAGTATTTTTGCAAAGGTAGTGAATAATCCGGATTAATACCTGATTTTCATCTCATAATTCCACTGGTCGAAGTAAAGGTTTCCTCCGTCCCACTCTACTTCGCCTCTCTGGAAATCAACGGTTTCGCTACGCGGATATTTCTTTTCCGGGATAAACTTGCGGCCGAAATCGTTGTTTATGACGAGCCTGTAGGCATCCAGGGCTCCCATGTAGGTTTCCCCTCCGAAAGACTGGTCCACAGGAATCCATCCGTATCCGTCAATCCAGATTTCAGCCCAGTCGTGCAGCCCGTCATTGCCCGGATGCATCATGAATCCGCTCTGGAATCTGGCTGGGATACCCGCTGACCTGCAGAGAGTTATGAAAAGAAGACTGACCTGGCCGCAGTCTCCGTGCCTGTTGTGGAGGACATATTCAGGAATGTTCTTGATTGTCGAATACTCGCGCGCTGACGCCCATGGGAAGTTTGCGTCAACCCAGTCATAGAAGGCTTTCGCCTTGAGGATAGGTTTGTCAATGCCTTTGCACAGGGAGTCTCTGAGTTCCAAGATTCTCGGCGAGAACAATATGTGCGAATCGCGCTCCTTCGTATATTCTTTCGGAGCCGCGCCCTTTTTGCCGGACGGAACAATGCCGGTTTCCGTATCATCATCTGTGATGCCGAGAGGTATCCATTCAGCGCATGATTCATATTCGAACTCCTCATAGAAGACAACCGGCCAGCCTGCGGACGCCTTCGCCTCCATATAAAGGGAACTATGTGCACTCCTGTTTCCTGAGAAGGTCAGTTCTTCGGCATTGGCCAACTCGGTCCTGAAATACAACGGGTCAGAAGAATCGGATGGCCTGGAAGTCCAGCCGGCCTCGATGAACCTTACGTTTTTCTGTCTCGGGACATCAGTCCTCGGATAGGGCAGCCAGCAACGCACAGTCTCGCCGTCCGGAACGGCGTCCGGTTTCACGGTCAATGTGTATCTGACTCTCATTTTGTGCGGCTTTCCGAGATACTTGTCGCCGGACAGGTAGCCGCCGGCCTCGTAGGTGACAGCATTGTCATCGATGGCATTGACATTCACATTGGCATTGGCCTTCATCCTTTTCCTGACCGCTTTTGCGGCATTGGCGACGTCTTTCTTGCCGATCAGGTAGGCTTTGTCCGTCTCGGCGCCGTCAGCGGCCTCTTTTATCGCGCGGCAGCTTTTGTCGATGCGGAAGAGGTTCGGGCCGGCATTGCGGAAATACCATGTCTCGCCGTTCAGGGTCAATGCTTCCAGGCAGCCTTGTCTGGTCCACGAATCTATCTGGTCTTCAGTGACATCCGGAATGTATTTCGTGATATATTCCTTCACGTCGCTCCTGGTCTTGCAGAAGTCGAGTTCGACCCTGTGCTGGAGGTCGTCTTTCCAGCTGTAGCCGCTTCTGCTGCCGCAGCTGAGTGCGAGGGTTGCGGTGGAAATTGTCAATGCTATTGTTTTGAGTCTCATGGCGTTGTGATTCGTGTTACGGATAAAAACTGACGGTGTTCCCGAGTGGTGGCGCCCGGTAAGGCTGCACAAAATACAAAGTTAACATTCAAGGAATAAAAACCAAGGGGTGAGAGAGCTGCATCCATATACGTATTGTCAAATTGTCGAATTTTTTTGTCGGATTGTCGTAGGATTTATGGTTTTTAATGTTTACCTTGCCAGTGCAATCTAATGCAAACACAATTTTAACAATATGAAAACTGCTTATTATCTTTTGGCAGCATCGACTTTGCTGCTCACATTCTCATGTATTTCTTCGACTGGTCCCGATGATCCGGAGACCGTCCCTCCTACAGTTCCTGTCGTGACGACTGCTGATTTTACAGACCTTACTACCAGCTCGGTCAAAGTCGGCGGAGAGGTCAAGGAAGACGGCGGTGCTGAAGTTACTGCACGCGGTATCGTGTATGGTGACCAGGCCAATCCTACTGTTGAGGCTTCATCCATTACCGATGAGGGAAAGGGAACAGGTGTGTTCGAGTCTGAACTTTCTGAACTGAAGGCTTCTACCACATACTATTACCGTGCTTATGCCACAAATGAGGCCGGTACGGCATATGGTGAGGAAAAAACCTTCACGACAGATATGGCCGAGGCTCTCACAATCGCTATCAATGATAAAGTATCGCTGGAGATGGTGCTTGTAAAACCAGGTACTTTCGCTATGGGCAACCCGCAGTGGGAAGCAGGTTTCTATTATGAAGGACCTGTCCACAATGTGACATTGACAAAGAGCTACTACATAGGCAAGTTTGAGGTTACCCAGGCTCAGTGGACTGCCATCATGGACTCTAATCCAAGCTATGACATCGGTGACGATATCGCCGTTCATCAGGTCAGCTACAACATGTGCCTGCAGTTCGTTGAGGGACTGAACAAAAAGACAGGTCTGACATTCTCCATGCCTACAGAGGCCCAGTGGGAATTTGCTGCCCGCGGCGGAGTGAACTCCAAGGGGTATATGTATGCCGGAAGCAATGATCTCGCCGAGGTCGGCTGGTCAATGACTACTTTGGCTGCAGCAGGTATTGAATCGACAATGCCGGGCGGCAAGAAGAAGCCTAATGAACTCGGACTCTATGACATGAGCGGTAATGTAAACGAGTGGGTATCAGACTATTTCTATTCTTCAGGCTATGAGGCAGGTGATGCGACTGACCCTACCGGTCCGGCAGAGCCTTCGAGCGAAGCCAAGGAAAGGGTAGTCCGCGGAGGTTCAGGTTTCCTGGATGATATCTTCTGCACAGTTTACAAGAGAGTGGGAACTTTTACTTCAGACAATGCCGGAATGGACTACGGTCTCCGTCTTGTACTGAATAATGACAAATAACATGTCTGGAAATAAAAAGTTATTGCTGAGGTCAGCCGGAAGATTCTTTCTGGCTGGCTTTTTCGTGTTTTCCACGGCTTGCTCGAAGGGTCCGGAAGAACTACCGGATACTCCGCCTGAAAATGAACCTGGCTTGCCTCAGGTCCGGACTGCCGGAGTGGCGGATGTGACGGATGAAGGGGCGACAGTGTCCTGCGTCCTGGTCTCCGACGGCGGCAAGATATTGCTCGAGAGGGGAGTGGTTTACGGTACGGAAGAAAATCCTACCCTGGAGACTGGAACCAAGGTCAATGCCAACAGAGGTACGGGAGAATATTCCGTGGAACTCGGAAACCTTTCTGACTGGAAAGGCTATCATGTCCGCGCGTTTGCGACAAATAAGCTCGGCACGTCTTACGGAGAGGATGTGGCTTTCGAGACCCTGCCGAAGAAGGTCCGGACCATCAATCTTGACGGCGTCGTTTTCAAGATGGTCTATGTCGAGGGCGGAACCTTCAGGATGGGTGCCGCCGATGATGATGCAGCTGCTACATCGTATGAAAAACCTGCCCATAATGTTACTCTTGACAGTTATTATATAGGTTCATGCGAGGTGACCAACGATGTGTGGAATATGGTGATGGAAGGCCGTGCACCTACACCGCTGGAGCAGAATGACAGATTTAAGCCTGTGGGACAGAAATCGTGGCCCCTGTGCCAGGAGTTCGTTGAAAAACTGAACGGACAGACCGGGATGAATTTCAGTCTCCCGACGGAGGCCCAGTGGGAATATGCCGCAAGGGGCGGAAACAGACAGGAGCATTATCTGTATTGCGGAAGTGATGACGTGGACGAGGTCGGATGGTATTACGCCAATGCAAAGAGTAATGTCATGATTGTCGGTACCAAGAAACCTAATGGCCTCGGACTATATGATATGACGGGCAATGTGCTGGAGTGGTGCGCCGACTGGTACGGGCAATATACTGCTCAGGACCAGGTTAATCCTGTGTATGATGTGAAGAACCCTGACGGCTTCCGCGTAATGCGCGGCGGTTCCGTTGTCAATGATCCTGGCTGGTGTCGTCTTACGCACCGTTTCGGAGGGAAATTCGACAGCAACATGTATTTCGTGGGCTTCCGTCTGGTGCTCAACAAACAATAATCAGCCTGATTTTGTGCATTTTCGTTACAAAATGCATGGATTTCCAAAAATAATGCTTGCCTTCCCGTCTTTGACACTTCGATTTTAAGATATGAAGACCCCAGAACGCTGTAATGGCGATTCTGGGGTTTTCAATTGTGCAGGTATGCAATGAATTTGCGGAGATTTCACGCCGACAAGCAGTCGGCCGCGGCGGAACTCACTCCGCGCACTTTCTAAATCATTATATGTTATTTATAAAAATATTTCCTAAA
>OGRU01001538.1_pt1 | contig 17021 bp, 10 predicted proteins | sample 1553541 | NCBI WGS metagenome assembly OGRU01 (sample SAMEA2580068, study PRJEB22360) | human gut metagenome | biome: human gut; feature: human-associated habitat; material: faeces | place: Denmark | collected 2008/2010
ATCCTCTTGAAGGGTGGAGGGCAGCTCTGTCTCCTGAAAGTCCGGGAAGGGCAGACCTGAGCCGTAGCCCACGCACAGGCAGGCCAGCTGATTTTCCGTCAGGGCCGAGCAGTCCACCGCCGGAGCCGCAGGGATGTTCACCGTTGGCACATCCTCTGGGAAGAGACCCAGCACTGGACACCCCTGGGGGACTTTTGCCAGAACAGGCTCCCGGACGAGAAGGTGCAGCTTCTCTCGGAAAACAGGATCCAGGACCAGCCGATTTTCCACCTGTTGGACCAGAATATCCTTTTCCACTCGGACCACCGCCACTGTTTGGGTGTGGGCGGAGGAATTCCCCAGCTTCACTAGGTATGTCCCCGCCTCTATGACCCAAGCGGCCCGATCCTCCCGGAAAGAGGCCAGCTCTTTCCAGGGAATGGTCATGGCAATGATCTCGGTCTGCCCTGGAGCCAGCTTCCCCGTTTTGGCAAAGGCTTTCAGCTCTTGGAACGGGTGTGGCTGGGCAGTCACCTGAGCAGACACATACACCTGTGACACCTCCCGACCAGAGCGGAATCCGGTGTTTTTTATCTTGGATTTCACAGTCAACCCCTGGGCGGTCTTTGCCACCCCGGCGCAGATCAGAGAGAAGCTGGTGTAGGAAAGCCCAAATCCGAAAGGGTACAGGGGTTCAATCCCGAAGGAGTCGAAGTACCGGTAGCCTAGGTAGATATCCTCCCGGTAGGCGGTAACGGGCCGGTGAGCGAAGGCACGGTCCACGAGGGGGGGGGGTCAGGCCGTAGTCCTCATATGTCTTGATCTGCTTCGGGTGGTCCTTGTCCCAAGAAAAATCCTCCCAGGCGGGATAGTCTTTTCTCCGCTTGGCAATGGTGACACTCAGCTTTCCGGATGGGTTGGCCTTGCCGACTAACAGCTCTGCCAAGGCAGCAGGGCCCTCTTCCCCAGGAACGCCCAAAAATAGCAAGGCCTGAATTTGCGAATGCTCTTCTACCCAGGAAAGGTCCATCAGACCATTTCCATTCAACACCACCGCTACCTTAGGAAAATGGGCACAAATGGCCTCCAACAGGACTTTTTCCTGATTGGAAAGGTAGTAGTCATTTTCCAAGCGACGATCGCACTCCTCCCCACCGGACTTGCGACCCACAATCCACAGGGCGGTATCCGTCCACCTGGAAGCCTCATCAAGAAGTTCTTGCGGAGGGGAAAACTCCGGGGGATTGGGGATGTACTTGCCAAAAATCTCGTACATCAGACCGCTATTGACAGCATCCTTTATTTTTGTAAAGTCGAACTCCGAGGGATTGTCTTTATGATAGGCCTTGAACTCATCCTGGTACCAGGCAGAGAGAGACTCCTCCGGCTGTACGCCAACAGCCTTCAGCGCATCTACTACACTGGGAGACACACCTCCCCGGGCAGCTCCGGACCCGTTGCCGGAGAGCACCGCATCCCACTGGGCCCATCCGAACAGGGCGACCTTCGCTCCCTGGGGCAGTGGCAGTACTCCCCCTTCATTTTTCAGCAGCACCACCGAGCTCTTAACAGCCTGGCGGGCAGTTTCGCGGGCGTTCAAGGTTGCACCTCCCCAGATATACTTCGTAGATAATGGCGCTTTATAATGTTCCCCAGTACGTTTTTTGCGCCCCGCTGAAGCTCCGCCAGGGTCAGACCTCCCTTGTGGTAGGACTCTAAAACGGAGGGATCCGGGCTGCCCTCCCGATCCACAGCGCCGGGCATCAACACGTCCACCTGGGACCGGACACGGTAGGCGCTGTCCCACACATTCTCAAAGTCCGGGTCGGCGCTGGGACGCTCCCACCAGTCGGTCATCACCGAGCCGCCGTAGCCCCACTCGCCCCGGAGAATGGTGGTGCACAGGTCGTAGTTGTAGTGGCTCCACACCCCGTTGATCTTGTTGTAGCTGGTCATGATGTGATGGGGTGCGGCCTCCTTGATGCAGATCTCAAAGCCCTTCAGATAGATCTCCCGCAGAGCCCGCTGGGACACCTGGGAGTCGTTGTACTCCCGGTTGGTCTCCTGGTTGTTGCAGGCAAAGTGCTTGGGGCAGGCGGAGACGCCGTTCTTCTGGATGCCCCGAACCATCGCGCCGGCAGTTTTGCCCGCCAGCAGGGGATCCTCGGCGAAGTACTCGAAATTCCGGCCGCACAGGGGATGGCGGTGGATGTTCATCCCGGGCCCCAGCAGCACGTCGCTGCCTTTCTGGACCATCTCACGGCCGTGGGCCTGGTAGAGGCTCTCCACCAGGGCGGGATCCCAGGTGCAGGCCATGCAGGTGCCGCAGGGCAGCAGGGAGCAGTAGTACTGCAACCGAATGCCGGAAGGACCATCGGTGGTGGTAATGGGGGGTACGCCCTTTTCCCGCAAGCTCTCGATGATGCCGCCCATGACAGCGGCGTTGCCCTTAGCGCCCAGGGAGCTGTCCATGACAAAGTCGCCGTGAGTCAGGGATTCCAGCTCCTCCGGGGTCAGCTGAGCCACAAAGTCCTCCATGGAGGCCAGTCCCGCCTCCACGTCCTTGAGCTTGATGCCCTTATCCCCGGTGAAGGGGATCTCGGTGGGCAGGTTGTCCAGGATTCGCTCCTTCAGAGAGCGCTCAGCCAGAGGCACGGGCTGATAGGCTTTCTGGCCGTCCTTGTTCACCAGCCGGTCAAACTGGGTGACCGGGGCACAGGCCTCCTGGAGCTGGGCGGTCACTCGAAGCTCACCCTGGGAAAAGGTCCCCGCCTGCTGGGCAGAGCGCACGTCGGTGCCCACATAGATGCCGTAGTCACCGGCCTCCAGCACCCAGGCGTTCTTGTGGCCGGTGGCACCGGAGTCGTCGAAGCTGGCCATGGCGGTCACCGGGAAGGTGAGGGTCAGGGCCTGGGACTGGCCAAGCTGGAGCAGCTTGGTCTTCTGGAAGGCGCACAGCACTCGGCTGGCCTTGCCCAGCTGGCCTTGAGGAGCAGCGGCGTAGACCTGCACCACCTCTTTGCCGGGGCAGGAGCCGGTGTTCTTCACCGACGCCTTCACCCGGACCGTGTCCCCCAGAGTCTTCACCTGGACGTTCTCCAGGGCGAAGGTGGTGTAGGATAGGCCGAAGCCAAAGGGGAACTGGACCGCGTCCTTGGCGAAGGTCTCAAAGTAGCGGTAACCCACATAGATATCCTCGGTGTACTGGTTGTATTCCTCCCCCAGGAAGTTCTGGCTGGGGTAGTCCTGGTATTGGAGGGCCACCGTGTCGCTGAGCTTGCCGCAGGGAGTGACCTTCCCGGTGAGCAGGTCCGCCACAGCGTTGCCGCTCTCCATGCCGCCCTGCCACACAAACAGCGCCCCGTCAATGGGGTAATCGCCCAGCCAGCTGAGATCCAGGATGCTGCCGGCGTCGATGATCACGGCGGTCTTCTGGAAGGCGGAGCTCACCTGGGAGAGCAGCTTCTTCTCGTCCTCGGTCAGGTAGTAGCTGCCGGGTTCCAGGTCGTTTTCCCGGGCCTCACCGGCTGCCCGGCCGATGACCACCAGAGCCGTGCCGCACCGGGAGGCGGCGGCCTTCACCTGGTCGTCGGTGAGGGGCATCTCGTCGAAGTACCGGGGCCAGTGGCCCCAGAAGCCCATGAAGGGCTCGTTCGCGGCGCACCACTGGGCGTAGGTCTGGGCCAGCTCCTGGTCCACGGCCACACCGGCGTTCTCCAAGCCCTCCATCAGGTTGACCTTGTAGGGCGGGTTCACGTCGCCGCCGGAGCCGTACCCCACGTAGAACCAGTCCAGCTGCACCCGGCCGAACACCGCCACCGGTTCCTCGGACTTCAGGGGGAGAACGGCGTTGTCGTTTTTCAGCAGGACGGCGCCCTCTGCCGACGCCTGACGGCTCAGAGCGGGCAGATGGGGCTCGATGTCCTTTTCGCCGAAGACGGGCCTACCTGTATCTTGTGCCAAGATATCTAGAAAGTCTGGAGACAACGTAGCCCGAATTTCTTCGGGAATCCTACTTATATCCATAAAAAATCCTCCACATTCATGTATTAATGATTTTGTTGTTTTAAAACTTTTTTCACAAAGTCATTAGCGCTGAAAAACTGGGCAATTTCCATTCCCCCACCCCAGTCTTGGCAGCATCCCCCAGGGCTGCGGCTTTCATTCCGGCCCGGTGGGCGGCCTCCACACCGGACACGGCGTCCTCCACAACTAGGCAGGTTTCCGGAGACAGCCCCAGATACTCTGCCGCTTTCAAAAACACCTCTGGGTCGGGCTTGGAACGTGTAATGTTGTTTCCATCCGACACAGCGTCAAAATAGCCGCCCAGGCCAAGCCGGTCCAAGATGAGAGGCGTGTTTTTGCTGGAAGAACCGATGGCAAGCTTTAAGCCCTGTTTTCGCAGGGTTTCCAGAGTTTCAAACACCTCCGGGCTCAGGTCCGCCGGGGTCATCTCCCTGAGCAATTCCTGATAGCGAGTGTTTTTAGCCGCAGCCATTTTCTCTTTTTCTTCCTGGGAGTAGGAGCGTTTTGCCCGCTCCAGAAGGATCTCCAAACTCTCCATCCTGGAAACGCCCCGCAAACGGTTGTTGACACTGCGGTCAAAGGGGATGCCCTCCCGGTCTGCCAATTCCTTCCAGGCCTGGTAGTGGTACTCATCCGTGGAACAAATCACTCCATCCAAATCGAAAATGATACCTTGAAATATCATGCAGTCCTCCTTATAAAAACCGAGCTCCCCACACGCCGCACCAGGGATCTATTGGGCTTTTTCCAACAAAAATATCACGACCGATCAATTTCTTCACACATGCCTCAACAGTAGCCTGGTTATCACAATAACAATTGACAAAAGTGGAGATAAAGGGTACATCAATCATATGATAGGGGTTGCAAAAGGATACGAACAAAGTGGGAATGTCCCGAGTGTACCAGGGTTCGTCAGCAGCCATCAGCGTGACCCAATCCAGGCGGCGGGTGGTATTATTGGAACCGGTGGCCACATTGGCCGCCACAATGGACAAATCAAATTTCCCTTTCAAATCTCCTACTCCCGCAGTGAAGATTTCTCCTTGCTCCAGAGTGGCGTAATCGAACAGAGATACAAGAAATCCCGCCCTCTCTAAGGCAGCTTTTAGCGGCTGCGCTACACTGGAACTCTCCCCAAAGGAGCCTGTTTTTCCTTCACCTAATACGGTCAAACGGATGCGTGGCGTTTTTTTCGGGGAAATTGGCAGAAGGTTCTGATTATCTTTCACCAAAGTGACAGCCTTCTCCGCGCATTCTTTTGCCCAAACTTGGTGCTTTTCACAACCTAGAACTGACATATTCCCTGGGAACAGAGTACCCAATTTTCGTTTTTCCGGCAGACCCAGATGAGCCTTAGTAGCCAAAATTCTAGTGACAGCCTCCTCTACCCGTTTCCAAGACAATCGGCCATCCTGCAATGCTTCCCGAATAGATCCAATATCCTCTTCCATGTTCTTACAGAAAAGGAGCATATCCACTCCAGCATTCAGCGCGGCCACCAAGGCGTTGGCACGGGACAGAGCCATGCTAAAACCCACCATTGGAGTAGCATCAGTAACAACTAAACCTTGAAAACCCAGCTGCCCCCGTAGCACTCCAGCAACTAGCTCCTTGCTGGTGGAACCTGGAAGCATATCTTTCTCCTGCAAAGAGGGATTAATCTTTCTCGTCATGGCAGGCTGGTAGATGTGCCCCACCATTACGGTTTCAGCTCCCTCATCGATCAGAGCCTTATACACGCGACCGTATGTTTCCTCCCATTGGGGGGCGGGCAGGTCATTCACAGTAGCTAGCAGGTGCTGATCTCGTTCATCCCGACCATCTCCAGGAAAGTGCTTGATGCACACAGCCATCTGGGCACCACTGTCCCGGATTCCCTGGCAGTAGGCACGGGCCATTGCGAGTACTGTGTCTGGGTCAGATCCGAAAGTTCGCACGTTGGTGATGGGGTTTCTCCAGTTGTAGTCAATGTCGATGATAGGCGCAAAAGACCAGTTACAACCCAAAGCGCCTGCCTCACACCCACAGATTTCTCCTAAACGGTGGGCTTGTTCTGGATCCTCAGTAGCAGCGATTTCCATCTCTTTAGCAAAATAGGTTCCCTCGGTGGCAATCCCGTTTCCACCGGCTTCCAAATTGGCAGGAAGCAACAATGGAATTTTACTGGCCTTATCCATGGCCTGGTAGGCCGCTAATACTTGAGCGGCCGGAGCCGAGCGGAACATAAACCCTCCAGGCTGATACCGTTGGACCAGCTCTCCCAGGGTCTGGGGATTCTCTCCACCGGCAGTGATGCAAAACAATTGTCCGATTTTCTCCTCAGGTGTCATAGAGGAGAGGGCACCTTGGACCCAGGTGATGGATTCTTCACTTAAGAAGAAAGGGCTGGCGCGTAAGTCGATCATAATGGCAGTTTCCTCCTTCAATCTTCCATTATATATTTCAGCACAAAAGCCTGAAGTGGATTTTCCTCCACCTGCTCACAGTGTGGCTTTTCTTGAAACAGCATGTTTTCCCGGTCCGTCTCAGTGTATGGTTTCCAGGTTGGCAACTTTTCTCCATTTGGATTTTTACGTTTAGCGAAATTTGCCCAATAAGCAGTCATAGCCCGCGACAGTTCAAAGTCGGTTCCGGTCATGGGACGCCAGCAACGTTCAAAAGTGCCAAACACATACCATAACTCTGACGAGTGAAAAGAGCCATCGTTATTGCCGGGCAAATCATGGTCAAAGACATACAAATAGGCAGGAGCATGACCAGCTCGAAGAACAAGCTCACACAAGGCACGGTTTCCCACCATCCCTGTGTGCGTATCTTTTATCACGCGGGGGATGTCTTCCGGTTCCTTTACCTGAGCTAACTCCATATAGGCTTGAGCTTTGTTGCCAAACAGGCATTCTTGCAACCTTTCCCATTCCTTCACCGGCATACTACCGCTCCCAAACATGTTGGCTTCTCCAGAGGTGTTCCCCACCATGATAGGAATATCTGGAAATTCCCCACAAAAATAGGCTTGGGAAGGGGTGTGCTGCAGAAAATAGCCATCTATAATGGTGCCAAAGTAGTACTTGGGTGGAATTTGAGGACCGATAGCCTCATCCAACACCTTCCATGGGAGTTCACGTAGTTCTTCCACTGTGGAACACCCCAAACTTTCAGCATACTCCACTCCTAAGCGTTCCGCTTTCTCAAGGGGTGTGGGCGCCATAACTTTGCTGATTTTCTCAATGGAAGCGGAGCTTTGAATGATCACACCAGCGATATCTCCACGGGTAAGAGGAGACACCAGCAGGTCTTGAACACTAGCTGCCCCAGCAGACTGCCCAAAAATGGTAATGTTATTCGGATCACCCCCAAAATTCTTGATATTGCGCCTGATCCATTTCAACGCCGCAACCTGATCTAAATGTCCGTAGTTTCCAGAAACATGATGTGGACTTTCTCGAGAAAGGTCTGGATGATTAAAAAATCCCAAAATTCCAAGCCGGTAGTTAATAGTCACCAAGATAACCCCTTCCCGACAGAAGGCCTCGCCATCAAATTCCGGCTCATAACCGTAACCTCCCATCAGGGCTCCTCCATGGATCCATAATAACACAGGCATTTTTTCATCATGGGTAATGGACGGCGTCCATATGTTGAGATAGAGACAGTCCTCATCCATGGGTTCGGTGCTGCGATAAAACTCGTCCCCGTACAGAGTACCCATAAAATTTCGATGCTGAGGAGCAATCGGTCCAAAGCGCGCAGCATCCCGCACACCTTTCCAAGGGATAACGGGTTGAGGCTCTTTCCACCGCAGATTTCCCACTGGAGGAGCCGCATAAGGGACACCTTTAAAAACCGTGTATTGGGGTATTCCCGCCGGCACTCCCCGTAAGGCCCCACTTTCCGTTTGAACCACCCGATTAATCTGAGGATAAACTTGCTGGGACATATTGTGTTCCTTCCTTTCTTCCAGATAATTATATTGAAAGAAAAAAGCTGTAAAGAAACGAGAACCAACCAACGCTGATCCGGCATTTTTACAGCTTTTTCCCTCTATAATATTGACACCCACATGGCTAACACTGTGCCTTAATGCAAAATCAAGATTTCATCTTCTCCATGAATTTTCCGAAGGTCAGGAGCCACCGGCAGGAAAGCCTCGTAAAAATCATCATCAAAGTGATGGCACATCCGGCACTTGGCGTCCAGAACCATCGTTACAGCATCATCAGCGGTGCAAGGCTCCCACTGGGGAAGATTCGCTGCCGTAGGCACACCGGTTGTGGCAAAGCTGACGAATGCTCCCGACATATTTGCCTCCAACTGATCAGAAACACCAGGCTTGTTGCAAATCGCCACTTTATCTGTGTTGTGGAACGCAAATGGAATATCAGAGCAGTGCCATGCCGGCCGGCCATCGTCAATGGGGAACTGATAAGAAAAAACATAGTTGTACGTAGGTACCTGAGACTGAGCCGCCTTCATTTTTACATAGTTCTTGGTTGCCACTCTGGAGAAGGTATCAGAGAGAACCAGATCCGTCACAGGGCGGTCCGGATAGCACTGAGCGAACAGCTTAGCTAACGGCTCGGCGTGCTCTCCCAGATACTGGCGAAGAAAGTCTAACTGCTCCTTTTCGCTCATAGTAGTGCGGTTTTTCAGGCTGGGAGCCATACCGCCAAACTCCGCCACTACTGTACCGGCAATTAGGGGAATAGTTTGGGCATGCTCGGTAAAACCTATATCCCAGGGATCTCCAAGGTAATAGCTATTGGGAATAGGCCCGCATCCGGTGTAACCGCTCGCTTCTCGGATAGCGGGAACCACCTTTTTATAGGCTTCGGCCAGAGTCTCATAGGGCAATGTTTCCAACTGTTCCACCTGGGCTTCGGTCAATCCCAATTCATTGAGCATGGCTTGAATCAATGGACGGCTATCCGTGTTCTTACTATTCATCAAACCACGACCATCAGCGATACCACTCATGATAATAGCCTTGTGGAACAGGCCGTCCGCTGCGGGAGTCTGCATAAGGGAAGTAACCTTTCCACCACCGCCAGACTGACCAAAGATGGTCACATTTTCCGGATCTCCGCCAAAGCGGGCAATATTATCATGTACCCACTGTAAAGAGGCCACCAGGTCAGCGTTGCCCACATTGCCAGAGTTCCAATACTTTTCCCCATAGGGCGACAGATCTAAATACCCCAAGATATTCAGGCGATGATTGACAGTTACAACTACCACGTCGCCAAATTTAGAAAGGTTTTCCCCATCATAGGCAATCTGCTCAATAGATGAACCAGCGGAGAATCCGCCACCATGGAACCACACCATCACAGGACGCTTGGCAGTTTCATCCAGGGACTGGGTCCAAACATTCAGGTACTGGCAATTCTCATCTTTGGGCCAGTAGCGGTGAGGAACACAAATCTCCCCCCAGGCAGTTTCCCGGTCAAGCATAGGGCACACGAAGCCGTAGGAATGGGCGTCATACACCCCCCTATCCTTCCAGGAAGGGAAAGGTTCAGGCATCTGGAACCGCTTGGCTTTAGCGTAGGGAATACCGTGGAAAGTGTAAGTGCCATCCACCTGAAAGCCCCGCACTTTACCAGAAACAGTTTCCACAATGGGTGCATCTAAAGAACAAAGAAATTGTTTAGCCATCGTTTTACTCCTTTTGTATATTTATTTTGTATATTTATTTTGTATATTTATTTTGCAGTAATCACCGGGCAAGATAGCGATCGTAAGCCGCTTGGTAAATCTCCACGATTCGATCCATACCATAAGAGGACAAAGTCTCCCGGAAGTCATCAAAAGAGGTGCTATCGTTACCATTGATGTAGTTTACCATGTACTCCTCAATCAAAGTGTTGACAGCTGTCTGCAGGGAAGTCAGCTCCACACCTTCCGCATCGGTGAAAGCCAGAGAGCTAGTCAGCCAGAGATTTGTTTCCGGAGCAGAGAAAATAGCGGTGGAATCCAGCTGGATGTTGTCTTCCGAGTTATTGATAATGTTGGCCATCTTCCAACCCTGCTCAACATCGTGCTTACCAAACCAGCTGCCAGAGTTAAACGCGTATTGATACAACACATCGGAAGGAGCCAGACCATCGGGATTGTTGGTGACCAACTCGGTGAACTCAGGAGTACCTTTCTCGTCAAGCTCATAGGTTTCGCCCTCGATGCCATACCAGCTCAAGTAGGTACCCTCATCAGACCACCAATAGTCCAACCACTGAGCAGCGAGCTCAGGCTTCTCACAAGCAGTGGTGATGTAGATGGGATCTTTAGCAATGATACGTTGGGAGCACTGCACAGGCTCATCTCCGGGTTTCAGCACCGGATTGGTAATGGCCTGAAAATACAAATCAGGATTGGTGGTCTGTCCCATAGTATAGGTAGTGTTGCCACAAGCGAAAGCGTACCAGCCATCATACAGAAGAGTACTATCGTTTTCAACGCCACTATAGTCACGGGTCACCATGGGACCACCGGAAGTGAAGTTGGGATCGATTAGGCCCTCGGAGAACCAACTGCGCATCTCCTCCAGATATTGACCAAACCCATCTTGAAGAGCGGAAGCGACTACGGTGTCACCGTCCAACTGAAGGTAATTATCTGTAGCATTGGTGGTTACCCCGTATGCCAAAGACAGGTTGGATCCGCCATTGGTTCCAGGAGAGAAAGGAGCGGGCATACCGTTCTCTTTAGCCTTCAGTAACACATCGTGCCACTCGCTAACCGTTTCTGGAAGCTCCAAGCCCATAGGATCAAACAAGTCTTTTCGGTAGGCTAGTCCATTCCAGGTACCCTCTGACTCAATGGTGGTATCCGTACCAACCATTACATAGGCAGCCATCAATTTGTCTTCATCAGAGGTAGCCTGGCGGCGTGCTACTTCGTTAGAATTAAGAATTGCCATATAGTTGGGCATATACTCCCGAATCAGCGGATCCATATCGGCGATGACACCGTCCTCGACACCTTTAGCTAGCCCACCGGGGTAAGTAAAAGAGGCTGCGTACATAATGTCAGGCAGATCTCCAGAGGAAAACAGGATACCTTGTTTCTCAGAGGCCTCACTGGTTGTTACAGGGATCCAATTGATGTGGACATTGGTGCGCCGCTCCAATTCCTGCACACCTTTCAAATCATTGGGGTTAGGCACGGCATTGTTGTTGTACACACACCACACAGTCAATTCCTCTGTTTCATCCGTAAGAGGCAGTTGTAAACCGCCCACATCTTGCTTTTCCACAGTGGTAGAACTCGTCTGTGCCTCAGACGAATTGGAATCACTCACGGAAGAGCTTTCATTGTCGCCAGAAGAGCAGGCAACCGTACTGGCCATCATGCAAAGAGCCAGCAGCATAGTAATGATTTTTTTCACGGGAATTCCTCCTTCCTCAGCAAAGGGCTGAGTTTATTGTACAGCGTTCTGAGTCGCTGCAACTGACTTGTTATGCTTTCACCGCGCCAATGGTCATGCCGGTGACAAAATACTTCTGTACAAAGGGATAAATACACAGAATTGGAAGCGTGGATACGACAATAGCGGCGTACTCTGTGTTCTGTCGGTAAATGGAGCTGCTATCCTGCAAAGCTGCAGTTGACGAGGTGATCTCGCTATTCTCCATCAAGATATCCCGAAGTACCATCTGCAGAGGGTACAAATCTGTACGGGTGGGCAGATACATTAAGGCCGACATGAAGTCGTTCCACTTTGCGACCGCCGAGAACAGCATAATCACCGCAAAGGTGGATTTGCAAAGGGGTAGGATGATGCGAAACATAATGGTAAAATCGTTGGCACCGTCCAAGCGGGCAGCTTCCTCTAGCGCGTCCGAAATACCCTGCATAGCCGTGCGCATGATAATGATATTGAACACGCTGAGCATACCGGGCACCACAATGGCCCAACGGGTATCCAACAAACCCAGGCTACGCACCACCATGTACATAGGGATCATACCGCCGTTAAAAAGCATAGTCGAGCTGATAATGAGCATAAAGGTGTTGCGGAACCGGAAACGATTGCGAGAAAATACATAACCGGCCACAATAGTAGCTACACCAGTCAACACACACTGTAAAAAGATGTAGATAAAGGTGTTAAGATATCCGTTCCACAATCTCTGGTATGTCAGGATAATGCTATAAGCATGGGTATCCAAGTTTTGCAAGGGATAGAGAATCAGACCTTGAGTAATACCAACCTGGGTAGGGTTGCTTAGTGAACCCATCAGGACATGCCATAGAGGCGCCAAGCACACCAGGGAAATCAAAACCAGTAAAACCACAGCAAATGACATAAACACTGCACGTGACACTGTTATTTTGTAATGCATACGCGTCTCTCCTTCGTTAGAACATAGATGTACCAGCCAGCTTCTTCGCAATTTGGTTGGTAGTAATCAGCAAGATGGTACCGATAATAGAATTAAATAGCCCCACTGCAGTGGACAAGCCGTAGTCGGACTGCACAAGCCCCATACGGTAAACGTAGGTGTTTATCACATCTGCGAAGTTGTAGTTGGCGGGCGAATACATAAGCAGGATCTTATCGGCTCCCACCGAAAACACTGAGCCCATCTGCATAATCAACATCATAATGATCATAGGTAATATTCCTGGAATGGTGACATGGATACATTGAAGCCATTTACCAGCTCCATCAATTGCAGCAGCCTCATACAGTTCTTGGTCAATAGCGCTCAGCGCCGAGATGTAGATTATCGAACCATATCCCAACCCCTGCCACATATTTTGCAAGACATAGATTAGCCAGAAGTTCGTACCCTGGTTAAGCAGATTTTGTGGTTCTGAACCGGTGATAGAAGCCACAAACGTTGAGATTGCTCCGCCTGCTTCAGTGAAGTCCACTACAATGCCACAGGCAACCACGGCAGATACAAAATAAGGCATATAAGAGATCGTCTGCACAGCCTTTTTGAAATACTTATTTTTGATTTCGTTAAGAATCAGGGCAAAGATGATAGGAGCGGGAAAGTTAACCACCAGGTTCAGCACACCGATAGACAAAGTATTGCGAATCAACCTTCCCACATAAGGCCCCGAAAAAAAAGTTTCAAAATTTTGTAGGCCTACCCACTGGCTGCCGAAAAAGCCCTTCACCGGTGAATAACGCTCAAACGCCATTAGCAGCCCAACCAGTGGCAAAAAACTGAAGATCACAAAAAAAGCTAAAATTAAAGTTAAACAGACATAGAGCACTTTGTTGCGCTTGATGTCTACCCAAAGGTTGTGAGGTAGGGCGCGGACACCTCCACCCTCGATGTAGCCGCTTGAGTCCAAGGTAGTTGTCGTGTAGGACCTCTTCGGCTTTTTTTTCGCCATCCTTCATTCCTCCTATTTGAAAGATTTGACCATATTATACCAATTCATCCCATCTGTTTCTATAAAAATCACTGGAAGTTTCATGATATTTGCCTTCTCTCCATTAAGGCAATATAAAAAACATGTTGAAAAACATAAAAAACCTGTGAACCAATTGCCATTTTGATAAATTTCATATATAATTATTAAAAATCCAAGTAATTCAACTTATATTTTGGAAAGGCTATAAAATGCTCAAGTTACGTTCCTTTGCTTCAATCTGTTTTTTTGCCCTGGTAATTCCGTTGCTCGGCGTTATTTTGACTCTTTTTCAATACACTGTCCACCAGACGGTCACACGCTATCAAATCCAAACCCACAATATGGTCACTGCCATCGTCTCTTCTGTGGAAGATCAGATTGAGCAAGCCAACACATACCTCCATGAGGGTAGCCAGTCTATGGAATTTCTCCATATAAGCTACGCTCAAAGCCGCGAGAGGTTGTTTCGATATGCCTCTCAGCTGGATCAAAGGCTCGCAACTAAGTTTTCCGGCATACCCATGTTCCGGGGCTTTTTCTTCTACAACTCCCACACAGATTATCTGTACTCGGATTTTAATGGCGATGTCTCATCATCCTTCCAAAAGCAGATTCGGTGCCTTCTGGGCCGCTACTCCGCAAAGATAGAAAAAGAGATCAAACTAGTTGTATGGGAAGATGGATTTGGCTTGGCGCTTATCTTCCGGCTGCAAAAAGGGGCAATAGCCGCAGTACTGGACCCTACAAAAGACCCCATGTACCAGGCAAATCTGACCACCATGCCTGATGGGCTGTGCTTCTTTCCAAAGGGAAAGGAAGCAGTTCCCAATTCTCAATCCATTAACTTGGGAGACTACCCCATTTCTTTATGGATTCAGGTACCTCAAAGTGGTTTCTTTCATCAGTTGGACACCATTCAAATTTTTTTGCTCGTTGTCATCATTATCCTCATTCTCTTGTTGCCTGCCATCTGGCTACTATTTTACCTCAAGTTTTACCGCCCCTTGCAAAACATCGTTGCAGCGTTCTCCATTGTTTCCCAAGGCAACTTAGATTATCGATTGTCTGGTACAAGCGCCATTCAAGAGCTCAACCAATACAGGGCTGGCTTCAATAATATGATGGACACCATCCAAGAGGAGCGCGCAAACAGCCTACATTGGCAACAGAAAAGCTATCACCAACAGTTGGATACCATGCACGCCCAGTTACAGTTCTACCAGTTGCAAATTCGCCCTCACTTCTACTTAAATTGTCTGAAAAACCTGTACTCCTTACTAGATTTAAAAAAATACGAACAGGCAGAGGACCTGATTCTCTCCCTCTCCGCCTATCTGTCCCACATCTTTCGAAACATTCAGTCATACATTTCCTTGCGAGAGGAACTGGATGCCACGGAAAAGTATGTGCGGCTTTGCCAGCACCTTGATCGCCAGCTTCATCTCTCTCTCAGTCTGGATAATGACACCCTCACTTGCCGTATCCTGCCTATGTCGGTGCTCACTTTCGTAGAGAACAGCATCAAACATGGGGATCCCGCACACTGTTTAGAAATTTCGATTTCTGTGACCACCGTCGAGATGTCTCAACAGAAGTTTTTGCAGGTAACCATTCAAAACAACGGTGGCCCATTCGATGAAGCAGTATTGAGAGCCTTAAACACGGCTAATCCCTCTGCAGTAGAATACCGCCAGGAACATATCGGTATCTCCAATGTGCGTTACCGTTTGTGGTTGATGTATGGGGAGCGGGCCAAACTTTTTTTCCGTAATCAGGGGGAAAATGCCGTTGTTGAAATACTACTTCCCTATGAAAAAAGCCAAGGAGGTTCCTATGAACATTTTGATTGTTGATGACCAGCCAAATGTGATTTCTTCTCTACTGCAACGGGTCCCATGGCAGGGAATCGGGATCTCCAACGTATATACAGCGAATTCCGCTCTGGCTGCCCGAGATGTGTTATTCTCTAAACAAGTGGATATTTTGCTGGCAGATATTGAAATGCCACAGGAAAACGGGCTTTCCCTAGTCCGTTGGATTCGCAGCAAGGGTCTGGAAATTGAGTGTATCCTGCTGACCTCACACGCGAATTTTTATTACGCCCAAATTGCCATTTCCCTGGAAATTTGCGACTACGTCATCCAGCCAGCCGCCACAGAGGACATTGTGCGCTCCATTGAAAAAGCTAAGGATAAGGTTTTTCAAAAGCGACAGGTCAATCAAAAAATCCATTTTCAGGGATTTCTCTCCTCTACACAAAACAGCATGTTGTGCCACTTTTTTGAGACCCTTCCAATAGACCCCTTACAAGATCAACAGGTTCGCGATCAACTGAGAGAACTAGGTGTAGAGAATAATTGGGACGGAAATCTTTTATTAGTCCTTACACGATTAGATCACTGGCAACGCCTTCCCCCTCCTTTCCCGGATTTCTTTCAGTCCTTTCAACAAGATCTCCAACAGGTGCTCTCATTTTTAAACAAACCTATGCTCTCCTTCTATCCAGATGATTCGTGCATTTTCACCGTACTCTTCGCTCAACTCTCCGGCGATAAAGAAACTCACTTAAGAGCCCTACAGCAACAGGTCCGCCAGAACAGTGGTTGTCTCATCAGTCTTTTTTACTGCTCTATCACTCTTACATGCCTGCGGTCCTCCATGAATTTGCTTCATGAGGCAATGGAAAAAACGGGCAAGCGGGAAATGGGTATTCTTAAGCAAGTGACCACTGATCTCGACTATGCACAGCTCTCCCCCTCCCGAAGCTATGAACGTTACATCACTCTTCTACGAGAGTATGTTTCTTCCCGCCTGGATCAACCTTTGACCCGGGACTCTCTGGCTAAAGAATTGGGGATTTCTTCCGATCACTTGAGCCATGTGGTATTTCAAGCTATGGGGTGTTCGTTGAAGTCTTTTCTCACTCAAGAGCGGATGCGTCATGGTCGAGAATTGCTGCGAACCACCACCTTGTCCATTGGGGAAATCAGTGCGGCCTGTGGGTATGAAAGCCCAGCCTACTTTTCTAAGGTATATCGTGATACATACCATCACTCCCCCCGCGATGAGCGAAGAGCGATGTAGGGTACGGAGAGTGGGCGGAGCCTGCCGATGTGCACCCATTCCGCACAGCAGACTTTGTAAGCCCCCACCCGGAGGAATCCACCGCTTATATCGTCCTTCTGATGGAGCGCATGGCAGAGATCGCCCGGGAGCTGGACCGATCCCAGGACGCGGAGGAGTTCTCCCGCTGTGCCGGGGCTGCCCGGGAAGGCTACCAAGCGTTGGTACGCACGCAGAAGCACAGCCTGGACACAGACCGCCAAGCCAAACTGGTACGGCCGCTCTTTATGAAGCTTTTGGATGAGGAGCAGACCGGTTATGCCCGTAAGCGTCTGCTGCAGGCGCTGGAAAAGAGCCCGGAGTATCAGCAGCTGCTGGACGCCATCTCGCGGGGCTCGGCCGCGGCAGTGTCCGGGCTGAGCCAGATTACGCGCAGCCATTTTCTTGCTGCGCTGCACGCAAAATCTTCCCGCCCCTCTGTCTTTCTGGTGCAGGACGAGCTGGCGGCAAGCCGGCTGCAGGAAGAGCTGGAGAGCTTTCTCGGCGTGCAGATTCCGATTCTGCCGGAGCGCGAGCTG